>Ga0055477_10000346_pt1 | contig 12371 bp, 11 predicted proteins | sample Muzzi_PWA_D2_FD_57683 | JGI IMG/M metagenome (GOLD analysis project Ga0055477, IMG submission 57683) | Wetland microbial communities from San Francisco Bay, California, USA, that impact long-term carbon sequestration - Muzzi_PWA_D2 | ecosystem: Environmental > Aquatic > Marine > Wetlands ... | reverse complement strand
ATACAACCGGTCAGGAGCATGAGAGCGCTCATCAAAGAAAGGACGATGCGGAGCGTTGCGCGTTTAGTTATCTGATACTTTTTCATTTAATGACCTCCTTATAGTTCATTGATGATGACTTCGTTTATTTTTTTGCGTTGGGATTTTTGTCGGCGGTGGGTTGGATAGCCCAGGGCGACGACGGCCATCAGGTCGTAGTTCATATCGAGCCCGAGAATCCGGTTGACCTCTTCCTTGCGGTTCAGGATTTCGCCCAGCCAGACCGCGCCCAAATCCAAAGCCTCGGCGGCCAGGAGCATGTTCTGCAGGCAGGCGCCCGCGGCTTGCTGGTCTTTTACTTCATTATACATTTCCCGGCGGTCCAGGAATAAGGCGATCAGGGCCGGAGCCCCTTTGACGATATGGGCATATCTGGTCTGGTTGGCCAGATCGGAGATGATCGCGGGTCCGGTCACACTGACAAAACGCCAGGGCTGATTGTTCAAGCCGGATGGAGCCCAGGTGCCGGCCCGGATTATTTCCCGGAGTAAATCCTGACCGACGGAAGATTCGGTAAATTCGCGAATGCTGCGGCGTTGGTAGATGGCGTCGAGAACGGCTTGATTCATGGCGGCGCTGGTCTGGCTCAGGTTGAAGTTTCACAACTATATATGATTTGCCCCCCTTTGGGAAATATAATTTCGGATTGAGGGCCGGGGAAACGAGGCCAGTGCTGCATTGCATCGGTGGCACCGATCATGTTAGATAGTTCCCATCCGGAAGCAGTCTTTCGGCCCGGTGGCGGCGTTGCTCGGTAGCTGAAAAAAGCTCATCTGCCATACGCGGAGTTTATCTCCGCTTGCGGGAAGTTTTTTTCATCGCCACGTCTTGCCTGCGGACAGGTAAGCGGATAGATGATAAAAAACCAGATGATGTGCTGAGGTGATAAGTTGGGCAAACAAAAAAGAGAGATATGTCATCCTGAACTGGGGCCGGGTCGCCAGTTGGTCGATACCCATTGTCATCTCGATCTGGACTCTTACCGTGATGATCTGGAAACGGTGTTGATGCGGGCCGCTTCTGTTGGAGTTAGCCGGATTGTCACGGTGGGGATTGATCTGGAGAGTTCCCGCCGGGCTGTGGCCCTGGCCGGGAGCCATCCCGGGATTTCGGCCGCGGTCGGAGTGCATCCCCATCACGCCGGAACCTTCGACGCCGGAGTTCTTGTTGATCTCGAGACCTTGTCCCGACAACCCAAAGTGGTGGCTCTGGGCGAAATAGGCCTGGACCTGCATTACGATTTTTCGCCGTTCAACCAACAGCTGGAATGTTTTTCCCGGCAGCTTGAACTGGCCCGCACCCTGCGTCTACCGGTAATTATCCATGATCGGGACGCCCATAAGGAAGTGCTCGAGATCTTACAGGGGGCCGGTCCTTTGCCGGGGGGCGGGGTAATGCACTGTTTTTCCGGGGACGTTATTTTGGCCGAAGCGGTTATGGCCCTGGGTTATTATGTTTCGATTCCCGGGGTGGTTACTTTCAAAAAGGCAATAATGTTGCAGGGAGCTGTCCGCCAGGTACCGCTGGACCGCTTGCTGCTTGAGACCGATGGCCCATATCTTGCGCCCGAACCGCGCCGGGGCAGGCGTAATGAGCCGGCCCTGATGATGTTTACCGCCGCCCGGGTCGCCGAATTGAAAGAAATATCGCTCAACGATCTGGCCGAGGCGACTTCGGCCAACGCCGCCAGGCTGTTCAACCTCTCCCCGGAAGAGTTGAGGGTCGATTCGTCGGCGCTCTGAGATTATCATGCTCCAGATCAGCCGCAATTTCGAAGAGATCAAGAATCGAATCGTCGATGCCGCAGGGCTTGCCGGGCGTGATCCCGGGCGGGTGCGCCTGGTGGCGGTCAGCAAGAAGGTCCACCCGGACCGGATCCTGGCTGCCATTGAATGCGGGCAGCGCTTGTTCGGCGAGAACTATCTGCAGGAAGCGGAAGAAAAGATTAAATTCCTAGGCGCTGATCTGGAATGGCACTTTATCGGCCATCTGCAATCCAACAAGAGCGCCCTGGCCGCCAGGCTTTTCAGGATGGTTGAAACAGTTGACCGGTTGAAAATCGGTGTCGCCCTTGATCGTAGTCTTGCCGGCACTGGCATTATTCTGCCGGTACTTGTCCAGGTTAACATTGGTCGGGAGCCGCAGAAGTCCGGGGCCCTGCCGGAAGATGTCGGGCAGCTGCTGAAAGAGTTGGCCGGCCTTAGCAATCTGCGGGTCAGGGGGTTGATGGTAATGCCGCCGTTTCTCGAAGATCCGGAAATGGTTCGTCCCTTCTTTCGACAGACCCGCGAACTGGCCCTGGCTTTGTGTGATCTGGGCTTGCTGGGTGGGGACGGAGAACCGGAGCTGTCGATGGGGATGTCGGGGGATTACCAGGTAGCGGTAGAGGAAGGGGCCACCCTGGTGCGGGTGGGGACGGCGCTGTTCGGAGAGCGCTCTTGAGGCATTTCTCGCAAGCAATCCACGACAACGTCGTGATGCCGCCGGTCAGCCGAGTTGGACTGGAATAACAGCCTCCTCGTAATGCTCACCTCATCCCCGGGTGCTTTTCTTTCTCTGGCATGCAAACTACTATCTCCCGCGATTTAGCGATGAACTTCGGGAGAACCGCTGGATGATGGCTTGGCCGATTCAGGCCGTGATGTTGAGGAAATAGCGCAGTTGTTCGAAACTGCAGCCGTAGGCGGTGATCTTCTCTTTTTTCCCTTTTAGTTCCAAAGAACGCTTGGAGAAGAATTTATCCACCTGGTCGATATGTTTGGCGGTGGGCTCACCGATGACGATGTCGAGATCGCCTCTGACGGTCATCGACTCCAGGCGAAAAGCGACATTGACGACATCGCCGATAACCGTTGAGTCACGATGGCTGGCCACTCCCATGTTCCCCAGCATGCCTTCGCCGGTATTGACGGCGGCGCCGATGGCCAGTTCGGTCTTCAGGCCCGGGATGCTTTCTCCGATCTTCTTGGTGGTGAAGCTTATTTCCAGGGCGGCACGCAGAGCGTTGCGGACACCACTGTCGACGTTCCCCCCGGTCCAGACGGCCATTACCGCATCGCCGATGAACTTGTCCACCAGGCCGTCATGTTCCTGGATGATAGTCCCAACCTTCTTAGTCCAGTACTGCAGAAGTTTCGAGACCACCTGATTGCCCAGTTTTTCCGAAATGCTGGTGAAGTCGTGCAGGTCGCAGACCAGGATGGTGACGATTTCCTTTTGTATATAGGCAATGGTCATATCGAGAGTGGCTTCGGCTTCGTGGACCGGCGCCTTTTGCTCGATAAAATGAACGAACTTGATCGTAGTTTTACCAAGGGTGATCTGATCACCGTTATTCAAAATAGTCGGTGAGTAGATCCTTTTATTGTTTACGTAAGTCCCATTGGCGCTGCCCAGGTCCATGATGGTAAAGATCCCGGTTCTTTCCTGCTGAACCAGTGTGTGTTTGCGAGACACCCAGGAATAGGCCAGGATGATATCGTTACTCGGGCCCCGGCCCAAACGAAAATTGTTTTTGCCTTTGAGATTCCAGACATTTTTGGGGGAACCTTTTTCGTTAAGTTCCTGAAGCAGGGCCTGTTCTACGATGTCAGTCATTACGGTCCTGGTTGGTTATGATCGGGAAGCAGTCTGGCACAGCCTAGCGATTATTTCTGCAGTTTCGGGGAAGCGTTTTTCACGGTTTTTTGAAAAGATCAATTCGTCTTCACGGAAAACCGCGAAAACTCCGCCGGTGCCGGCCACCAGTTCAACCTCGACCGCCAGCCGGTCTTTGATGGCAGCCTCCAACCTGGAAGCACGGGGCAGATAGTTTCACTGCCGGCAGTATTCGATCCTGACTTTCATTCGGTAATCTCCCTGTCGCCAATGACACTCAATTATATATGTTTATCACAAAAATTCGAGACAGAATATTGGCCGGTGTCCATTATTGTCAGAATCACACCTGTGGATAGTTCAGATTTGCGAGGTTTGGTGGCGTGTTCGGACTTCAAGACTCTTGCCGTCATGTTTCCCGTGGAAGGTCTTAGAGCTTGGACCAGCGCTCCAGGATTTCAACCAGTTTGGCGGCCTGTTCACGATTGGAGATGTTAAACTTGGATTGCTGGCTGTAACTCCCCTTGATTTTGCGATAGCGGCGGATGGTGTAGCGGTCAGGGCTGTAGGCCTGCTTGGCTGGCTCCCACTGCTGGTAACGAAAAATGATGGTCGACCAACCGCCCTTGGTCAGGACTTCCTTTTCCAGTTCCTTGACCAGCACAACCCCTTCCTCTTCATAGTTGATGGTGATTTCATCAATGGTTTCCGCCATTTTCTCCTCTTCAGTAAATTATGATTTTTAACTGTCTTTTGAATATTCAGGATCGCTGCGATAGTTTTTCTTGAATTTATCCAACCGCCTGGACAGGGATACCGGCAAGTGCAGACGGTAGCGGTCGACATATTCAGCCACCATGCGATGGGTGTTGAATATTGGGCAATTCAGGATCAGATTCATTATCCCCCGGTCCAGATACTGATGAAATTTCTCCGGTACGTAATAGGTTTTCAGAAGCTCAGGGAAAACCCGATAAAAAGAGGTGGAATCTTCTTTGTACAACAGGCTGATCCGGTCTTCTCCCAGAGTATTCAGATCAACATCCTGCTCGTAACCGAATTTCCAACCAGTGGCTCCGTCATGGTAGCCTTCGGCCCACCAGCCGTCCATGATACTGATATTCGGGATTCCGTTCATGGCTGCTTTCATGCCGCTGGTGCCGCTTGCTTCCAGGGGGCGCTTGGGGCTGTTCAGCCAGACATGGACACCGCTGACCATCAATTTGGCGATGGCCATGTCGTAGTTGGGTATGAAGACCAGTTTGGCCAGCCCGCGGCTTTTTTTAAACAATTCACCTTGGCAATCGATGACCATTTTGAGCAGGGCTTTACCGGGTTCGTCGGCCGGGTGGGCCTTGCCTGCAAAAATGAAATTTATCGGCCAGTTGTTGGCCAGAACAGGTCGCAGCAGCTCGTCAATATCCTCGAAGATCAGATCGGCTCTTTTATAAGTTGAAAATCTCCGGGCGAAACCGATGGTAAATACATCGGGCTGCAGGGCCGCACCCGGATCGGTGAGATGCGAAAGCAGATTTGGAGGATCAATCCAGGTTTCATGCATTTGATTGCGGTGCCGGATCAGCATCCGGTTGACATAGTCTATCAAACGGCGGTTGTCCTGTTGCCAGGCCAGGTGGAAAAAGGAGCGAAAACGCTGGTTTTCTTTCAGTTCCAAGGCCCGGCTGAAAACGCTGGGATCATCCCGCCAGTTGTGGAGTTCGGCGCAACTGTCGTAGGCTTCCGCCTTGGCTTCGCTGATCCAGGTGAGGTGATGCACGCCGTTGGTGATGGCGGTGATTTTCTCGGCATATTCCGGAAATTGACGGCGGGTCACTTCCTTATGCAGCCGGCTGACGCTGTTGGTGGACCGGTTAACCTGCATGGCCAGCGCCGTAAAATTGAAGGTCTGAGGATTGTCGCTGTCTTGGGCCAGCAGGTGGAGAATCCTTTGGCAGAAGGAATGTCCCACGGCCCGATGCAGATCTTTGTCAAAACGATCATGACCGGCCTTGACCGGTGTGTGGATAGTGTAGACGATTCTGTCGGCAACCTGGGCGGCGCACTCCAGAATGTCGTCATCGCTGGCCTTGAGGCAGTAATCCGGACCGAATTTGCCCTGCAGCCGATCGACGATCTGGGTGAGGATAACCGCCACGCCGTGTTGTTCGTTCAAATGAACGGTCCGAGAAGTGATACCCAAAGCTTTCAGCGCCGGGATTACTCCGGCCCCCAGCATCCGGCGCTGGACAATCTTGGTTTTCTCCGAACTGCTGTCATAGAGATTCTGGGCGGCCAGGCGGAGCCAATCCGGTGAATCCGGGCAGGAGTAGTCCAGCAACAGGTGGGGGACGAAATAGTCGAGACGGCTGTTGATCTCCATTTTCAGCCAGAGCCTGGCCCGGGCCGATACATCCCGGTCCAGAAGATCGTAGAAGGGTACGTCGATCTCCAAAGGTTTGTCCGGCTGGCCTGGTTGATGCAAAAGGTATATGGACGGGGTCTTTTCAGGACTCCAGTTCCCGGACCATGAGATCTGACCCAGCTTGGAATCAACCAGCTGGGAGAAGTAGCCCTTACGATAGAGCAATGAAATCGCCACCACCGGGATCTTGCAGTCGGCGCAACTCTTCAGGGTGTCGCCTGCCAGCACTCCCAGCCCACCGCCATAGTTGGGTATCTTCGTCGGGCCGTTCAGGAAGTTGTTGACGAAACCGTCCAGCAGCGGGTCGGTGCTGCCGGTGGTTTCCAATTCCAGGAGATGGTCTTTGACCGGGTGAAAGACATCCCGATCGGCGCCGATCTCCATGGTAATATAAACTACGGAATTTCCATCCGGGCCGGTCAGTTTTTTCCATACCTGATCAAGAATTTTCTGAGACACTCCGAAAAAGGTTCCCCATCGGTTTGTGGCCAACATGTCCTGGAGCAGGTGTCCCTGGTCAACTATGGTAGCTGTTTTTTTCATTGTTTGTGATAAATAAGGTCTCGGTTCCCTGACACCTTAAAGGCTTAGGAAAAAAAACATTGAATTTAAGCTGGGTTTTTCTATAGTATGGGGCATCGGAAATGATGTTATAATCTTATCGAAAAAAAGAGTAACCAATTTTATCCCGTCCATAAAAAAATTGGTCTGCTTGTTTCAAGGTTGAAATGTCGGTTTTTCTGGTAACGAATTGTCATTATCGCAGTTTAATCGAATTCGCACGGAGAAGGAGAGGATCAATATGTTTAAGAATTTGGTCAAATTAATTATTATTGGTGTATTTGTCGGTTTTATAACCTTGCCGGTCATTGGTTGCAGCAAAAAAACCGTAAAAGTCGATCAGGCCGAGGAATCGGTCAAAGTTGAAGAACCTGCCGGACAAGAACCCGCTGCCGAAGCCGAGACTAACGCGGGGCAAATGGAAACAGGGGTCATCAATGAAGGGGCCGGCCCGGCGGAATCCTTGGAAAGCCAACCTCTCGACAAGGGAGGGATGATCGGTACAGTTGAAGGAAGCCGGACCTCGACCGGACTCCTGCCGGTTTATTTTGATTTTGATAAATCCGTCATTCGTCCGGATCAGGTTGAAAGGGCTGAAGCCAATGCCGATTTTATGAAGAACAATGCATACAAAGTTCAGATTGAAGGCAACTGTGACGAGCGCGGCACCAATGAGTACAACATGGCACTGGGTGAAAGACGGGCCATGAGCGCAAAAAAATACCTGGTCAATCTCGGCGTCGATCCCAATCGACTGAATACCATCAGTTATGGTGAGGAGCGCCCGGTTAATTTCGGCCATGACGAGCTTTCCTGGTCGCAGAACCGGCGGGATGATTTTGTCATTGTAGAATAATCGACTGGGAGTCATTCTGTTCTAGTCAGACCGGGATGGGGTCAAACCCATCCCGTTTTTTATGGGATCTCAGATATCGCTGAAATTTACGGAAATTCACCAGAGCCGGAGAACCGATGAAAATGAAGAATTTATTTATTTTGTTACTTGCCGTCTTATGTTCCGGGATCATTCTATCCACTTCGGCGGTTGCCGCCGATGGCGGGATTAAATTCGCCACCATGGATCTTAAAAAAGTGCTGGAAGCGTCCACTATCGGGCAGAATGTTCAGGACAGCGTCAAAAAGAAATATGACGAGTACCAGGCCAAGCTTTCAAAGAGAGAGGGGGAACTGGTCGCCTTGAAGGCTGAAATCGAGAAGAAACGCTCCGTCTGGAGCGAAGACGTCCTCAATCAGAAAGATCGTGAACTGAAAAAAGGAATTCAGGACTTGCAGACCGACACCAAGTATGCCGACGATGACATGCAGGAATATCAAAAAAAGCAGGTCGGTCCAATCCTCAAAGAGCTGGAGGGGATTATTGACGAGTATGGTAAATCCCATGGTATTTCAGTGATCCTTGATGCCAGCAGGGGCGTGCTATACCAGGATGATGCCCTGGATATCAGCGCTCAGATTGCCTCCGAGTTGGATAAAAGGCATGCGGCCGAGCCGGCGGCCAAATAAAATTCTTCGCCGAACTCGAACCAGAAAAAAAACCGGCAGTCCCAATGGGCTGCCGGTTTTTTTTAGCTGTTATTTGGGTATTAACGGGGAAGGCGTAACTTCCCTGGCAAACCTTTAGTTCTGGTGTCCCACCAGTTCCAAGGCGGCGGCAGTGATGGCCGGAAGATCGATCTTGCCGTTATGATAAAGAATTTCCTGGGGGCCGTGTTCCATGAATCGGTCCGGAAAACCCAGGTGCCTGATCTTGACTTTGCCGCTCAAGCCCCGCCGGCTCAAAAGTTCCATAACAGCGCTGCCGAAACCGCCTTTGCGACTGTTGTCTTCAACCGTCAGCACCCGGTGGCAGTGCTTGGCCCACTGGCAGATCAAATCTCCGTCCAGCGGATTGACAAAACGCGGGTTGATTACCGCGGCGGAAATCCCGAGTTTCTCCAGACCCACTGCTGCCTGCAAGGCTGGATCCACGCGGTTGCCCACTGGCAGCAGGAGAATGTCGTCGCCCTTCCTCAGTAATTCCCCTTTTCCGAAAGGAAGCTTCTCGAAACCGTTCCGTATCTTTACCCCCAGGCCGCTGCCACGCGGGTAGCGTATGGCTACAGGTCCGGGATAAAGCAGAGCGGTGTGGAGCATGTGACGTAACTCATCCTCGTCCTTGGGGGACATCAGCACCAGGTTGGGAATAAATCGAAGAAAAGAGAGATCGAAGACGCCATGATGCGTGGGACCGTCGTCACCAACCACACCACCCCGATCCAGGACGAAAGTGACCGGCAGGTTCGGCAGGCAGACATCGTGAATTATCTGGTCCAGGGCCCTTTGCATAAAAGTGGAATAGATGGCCACTACCGGCAGAAGCCCTTCGGTGGCAAGACCGGCAGCGAAGGTAACGGCGTGCTGCTCGGCAATGCCCACGTCGAAAAAACGTTCCGGGAAGAGCCTGGCAAATTCGCTGAGGCCGGTGCCGGCCGGCATGGCGGCGGTAATGGCGGTGACGCGAGGATCCAACTCGGCCAGGTTCACTATGGTCTCGCCGAAAACTTGGGTATAGGTAGGCGGCGCCTTGGGAGACTCCAAGGGGCGGCCGGTTTCCACGTCAAAAGGCCCCACCCCGTGATAATCACCGGGGTTTTCCTCGGCCGGCTTATAACCTTTACCCTTGGTGGTCAGGACGTGGATCAACACCGGTCCGTGACTGAAATCCCTGACGTTGCGCAGGGTTTCGAGCAAGGTATCCATGCGGTGCCCCTTGATCGGGCCCACATACTCGAATTTCAAGGCCTCGAAGAGCATGCCAGGCGTGAAGAAAGCCTTGAAGCTCTCTTCACTGCGCTTGAGAACCTGCAGGATGTTTTCGCCGACATTGGCAAAGGACTTGAGAAAGCCTTCCATGTCCCGCTTAAGACGGGTGACGGCACGACCGGTCATTTTCCGGCTGAGAAAACTGGAGAGGGCGCCGACGTTGGGTGAGATCGACATCTCGTTGTCGTTGAGGATAACGATCAGGTTCTGATCCAGGTGTCCGGCCTGATTGAGGGCCTCAAAGGCCATGCCGCCGGTCATCGAGCCGTCGCCGATCACGGCGATGGTGCGATGCGGGTCTCCTTTCAGGTGTTTGGCCATGGCAATGCCCAGGCTGGCCGAGATGGAGGTGCTGCTGTGGCCGGTGTCGAATGGATCATACTGGCTTTCCTCCCTTTTCGGAAAGCCGCTCAAGCCTTTGTATTGGCGCAGGGTGTGGAACTGGTCGCGCCGACCGGTGATCAGTTTGTGAGCATAGGTCTGGTGGCCGACGTCCCAGATCAGTTTGTCATCCGGGGTGGCGAAAATATAATGAATTGCCAGGGTCAGTTCCACCACACCGAGGCAGGGTGCCAGGTGACCGCCGTTTTGCGCTACCGTCCTGATGATGACCCGACGGATTTCCTCGGCCAGCCTGGGCAAGTCCTTTTCCGGCAGTTCCTTGAGATCGGCCGGGGAATCAATGGTGTCCAGCAGTGGGGTGTCTTCCTTATCAACCACAGTTAATTCCGTTCGGGTAGGCATGAATAATAACTCAGATCCGGTCGGGGTTAGACCCTTGGCCTGCCGGGGCTGGCAACCAGCCCAATTCTATTGGTTCCGGTCTTTTATGTAAAGAGCAAGTTGGCGGAGCGGTTCGGCCCTCGGCCCGAAGTCAGCCAGTGACGCCAGGGCCTGTCCCACCGCTTCTTCGGCTTGACGCCTGGTTCCTTCGATGCCGAAGAAGGCGGGATAGGTGGCCTTGCCCCGGGCGGCATCGGAACCGGCAGCTTTGCCCAACTGGGCGGTGGTCCCTTCCACATTCAGCAGGTCATCGACGATTTGAAATGACAGGCCGATCATTTCGCCATAGCGGGTCAGGTTTTCGAACTGTTCTTGGTCGGCCTGCCCCACCAGTGCTCCGGCTTGAACGGCGGCGGTGATCAGGGTGCCGGTTTTTCGGCGATGGATCTCGCGCAGGGTGGCAAAGTCGATAACTTTCCCTTCGCAGGCGATGTCCATGACCTGGCCACCCACCATCCCCATGGGGCCGCTGCCGGCGGCAATCAGGTTGACGATCCTAAGGCGTATCTCCGGCGGCAGGCCTTGAGTCCGTGGTCCGGAAAGGACCTCGAAGGCCAGAGTCAGCAGGGAGTCGCCGGCCAGGATAGCGTTGGCCTCGCCGTAAACCTTGTGATTGGTCGGTAGACCGCGTCGCAGGTCGTCGTTGTCCATGGCCGGCAGGTCATCGTGGATCAGCGAATAGGTGTGGATGCACTCCAGGGCGAGAGCCACCGGCAGCGCCGCCTGCATCTCACCGCCAACCGCCGCGCAGGCGGCCAGGCAGAGAATCGGCCGGACCCTTTTGCCGCCGGCCATCAGGCTATAGCGCATGGCCTCGAGGTGGCGGGCCAGATCAAACTGCAGATCGGCCGCCGGCCTCAGAAGTTTGGCCAACCCATCTTCGACCAGGATTTTTTGATCTTCCAGGTATTTTTTCAGATCCATATTCCGTTGACGGCTGGCTGATGCTTGATGGCGAGAGACCGGCTTGTTGCTCAGGATTGATCGTCGGTGGACTCACCGAAGGGAATATCCTGGAGGCGGCCGTTTTTTTTCAGGAGCAGATCCACTTTCTGTTGGGCTTCCTGGAGTTTCAGTTGACAGAAATCGACCAGTTTAACCCCTTCGTCAAATTTTTTCAGGGATTCTTCCAGACTTAATTCTCCGCTTTCCAGTTCTTCGGTGATCTGTTCAAGTCTGGCCAGGGATTCTTCGAAGTTTCTTTTGCCCATTTCTTTCCTGTTGTCTGGTCGGCTGTTGCAGGGGTGTAAATTTTGCCGTTTCAAGCCGTTTTATGGAAATGCCGGAAGCGGCTATAATAAAAAAATTAGTGGCGGCGGGCAATGTCTTTAAATAATAACCAGGATCGGATATTTTTATCTCGTTCATTACCGAGTTACGCCCGATCAATTTTTATTCCGGAGTACCGTTGAGTCCCACCCTCTTGCCTTATATCGACAGTTTTGCCCGCTGGCTCACGGTGGAGAAAAGTTATTCCGGGCACACTGTGGAAAGCTATTGCCGGGACCTGGCCGAATTCGATAACTTTGCCGGGCTCGCGGAGCCGGGCCGCATTACCACCCCTCTGGTGCGTTCCTTTGTCTATAAACTCTCAAACCGGAACAAGAGCGCTTCCGTGGCCCGGAAACTTTCGGCCCTCCGTACCTTCTTCCGTTATCTGCAGCGGGAAGGGGAGATCGGTGCCAATCCCGTCCTGGCCATTTCCATGCCCCGACAGGATCGCTATATGCCGGCGTTTCTCACCGTGGACGAGGTCTTTTCGCTGATGGAAGCACCGGGAGATGAGGATACTTTCGCGGCGCGCGACCGGGCTATCCTGGAAATGCTCTATTCCACCGGGATGCGGGTGGCGGAACTGGTCGGGCTTGACCTGGAACATCTTGATCTGACCGAAGAAACGGTGCTGGTGCTGGGCAAGGGCAAAAAAGAGCGGCTGGTGCCGGTCGGCCGGCCCGCTTTGGAAGCAATACGCGACTACCTCTCGCTACGGGAGCAGTTGTCACGGCAGCGGGTCGAGCGGGGGAGGGAACCGGAGGACCGGGCCCTGTTCCTTAACAGCCGTGGGCAGCGAATTACGACCCGCAGCATTGAACGCCTGGTCTCCGATTACGCCATCCGGGCAGGGATCATCAACCGGGTCACCCCG
>Ga0055477_10000335_pt1 | contig 12528 bp, 13 predicted proteins | sample Muzzi_PWA_D2_FD_57683 | JGI IMG/M metagenome (GOLD analysis project Ga0055477, IMG submission 57683) | Wetland microbial communities from San Francisco Bay, California, USA, that impact long-term carbon sequestration - Muzzi_PWA_D2 | ecosystem: Environmental > Aquatic > Marine > Wetlands ... | reverse complement strand
TTGCTTCGAGGCGGTGGAGCAACTCGTCAGTGGCGAAGGTCTGGTGGGCTGCGGCGCACCAGACGTTGATCCCCCTGGTATCCAGAACCAGGAGCCAGACATCCAGCCCTTTAAGGTTGCTGCGTAAAGCATCGAAACTGAGCTTGTAGTTGGCCGAGACCAGAACCGGCGCCTCCTGATCCGGCCTCCCCACCGCATAAAGCCCGGGCGCCACCCGATAATCGTTGCGGCGCCAGCCCGATCGGGCCCGGATCGTGCCGAGCCGATCCAGCCAACTCAAACGGGTGGCGACTTGCGCCACCGGCCCGGCACCACTGGCGACAAAGCCTTCGACAAAACTGCAGATCTCGTAACCCGGCCTTTCATGCTCACCGGCCGGAGGACCGGCGGGCCCGCCGCAGCAGGTTTCCGGGAGGTCTTGATTCTGCGCCATGGGCAGGGTCAGACTTTTCATCTTCTTACGACCTGGATTACTTATTTTTTTCCTAACTTCTTCCCGAAGAGATCGCCCAGGGTCCCCATACCACCTGAATCTTGCAGGGAAGTCTGGCTGATGTACTCCCTCACTTCCTCATCGGTTTTGGCCTCTTCAGCCGCCGCCTTGACCGCCTCGGCCAGGCTCAGGGAAATTCGGCGCTGCTCCGGATCGACCTGGTCGATCCGAACCTCGACCGTTTCCCCCTCCTTGACCACCTCACGTGGATGGTTGATCTTACGGCCTCCGGCCAGGGCCGAGATATGAACCAGGCCATCGATGCCTTCGGCCAGAGTGACGAAGGCCCCGAAAGGAGCCAACCGGGCCACCCGCCCCGTTTGCAGGGAACCCACCGGAAACTTATCCACCGCCTCCCGCCAGGGATCAGGTAGTGCCTGTTTGAGGCTGAAGGAGAAGCGGTTGTTCTCCCAGTCCAGCTTCAAGACCACCACCTCGACACGCTGCCCCAACTCAAGACGGGAGTTGATATCGTCGATGTGTCCCCAACCGATTTCGGAAACCGGCAGCAACCCTTCCAGGCCACCGATATCGATGAAGGCGCCAAAGGGCCGGATCGAGGTGACCACGCCGCCAACGGTGTCGCCGACTTTGAGGGTTTCCTGCAATTCGCGGCGCTTCTCCTGTTGCTCCTCCTCCAGCAGCTGCCGCCGGGAGAGCACGATGTTCCGGCCGTTCTCCCCATACTGGGTGATGCGAAAGGTCAGGCTTCGGCCGACCAGAGCCGCCGGTTCCTCGACCCGGTGGAGATCGACCTGGGAGTAAGGACAGAAAGCCCGAACCGTGCCGGCCAGCTTAACCTCGAAGCCGCCCTTGATTTCCTTTTCAATGCTCCCTTCCACCGGGATCCGGGCGGCAAAGGCCTCTTCCAGATGGGCCTGGCCGGCCCCGCCCCCACCTCCCAGCCTGGTAGTGAAGAGCATTTCACTGCGCTGGGCCGAAAGGAAGTAGACCTTGATCCGGTCACCCTCCTGCACTGTCAACTCACCCTGTTTATCTAGCAATTCCTCGCGGGACAAATAACCTTCGCTCTTGCCGCCCACATCCAGGAAGACGTTGTTGCCGGTTATTCTTACCACCGTGGCCTCCACTTGCTCTCCGGGGGAAAACGCCCGGGGGGTGGCAAACTTACCGTCGAACATCTCCGCGAAACTCCCGCCGCCATCAGCCATCATCTTAATTGTCCCTCTGTAAGAATTGACCGGGAAGAATACCCGCCCAGTCGGTTTATCTATGAAATTATAATCATGTTTCCCTGATCCCTCGACGCCGCTCAGGGAAACAGGGGTGAACCAACCTCCAGCCGTTCAACCTCAAGGGAGGTGCTGTCGAGAACCATGAAGTTAGGCTGGGCGTCCTTGCCCAGGAGTTCACCGGGGTTGACTAGGAGGCTACCGCCGATTTTCTCGACCAGGTACCGGTGGTTGTGGCCGCAGCAAACCACGTCGAAATTTCCTTGGGCGGCCAACCCCCGGGCCATTTGCGGGTAATGGGTAAAAGCGATTTTTCGGCCACCGGCCTCGACCGCACCCAGGATCCCATGATGAGCCAGGGTCGGAAACCTGGTCGAACAGGCGCTGGAGATCAGGTGTTGGTCGCCGGCATTGTTGCCGTATACCAGGTGAACCGCTCCGGCAAAGGCAGCTAATTCCTCCAGCATGAATGGCGAAATCAGGTCGCCACAGTGAATCAGCAGGGCGCAGCCCCGCTCGTTGGCCAGGGCCACCGCCAGGCGCAGATTGGGGATCTGATCGTGACTGTCGGAGACTATGGCTATCTTCATGGCCCTTGCGTGATTATTTCGGTCAGTGCCGCGAGACAGCGTCGGTTGGTGGCTGAATCCTTGAGCGACAGGCGGAAATAGTGTTCATCTAGGGTGGTGAAGTTGGCACAGTTGCGGATGATAAAGCGGCGCTCAAGCAGGCGGTGGCGCAGTTCCCCGGCCCCGAGCCGGCCATCTCCCAAGCGGACTAGCAGGAAGTTGGCCCGCCCGGGAACCACTTTTACCCCCGGCAATTTGGCAATCTGCTCGGCAACGATCTTTCTTTCGCCGTCTATAAAGGAAGCAACCTCGGTCACATAAGCATCGGCGTGTCGGCAGAGATATTCACCGGCCACCTGGGCCAGGCGGTTTACCCCCCAGGGTTTGCTGCGTTTCCGCAGACGGGCCAAGAGACCGGCCGGACCTACCATAAACCCTAGGCGCAGGCCGGGGATGCAGAAGATCTTTGAGTAGGACTGCAGAACCAGCAGGTTGTCCAAGGGGGGCAGGTCGAGCAGCGACTCCTCACCGGTAAAAGGCAGGTAGGCTTCATCGACCAGGAAGTGGCTGGCCCGGTGACGGGCGATAAACTCGTGGAGCTGCCGGGACGGCGTCAAAGCCCCGGTTGGATTGTTGGGATTGCAGAGGAAAACCAGCTCATCACCCTGCAGGATCCCGGCCAGTTTCGAAAGGTCGAGAACGAAATCGACGGCCGGATCCAGGTTGAAGTCCAGCATCTCAACCCCGGCCCAGCTACAGGCCAGTCGATAATCACCGTAGCTGGGGTTGACCACTACCCCGACCCTCGGCCGCAAACCCACCGGCAACCCGAAGATGAATTCGGTGGTGCCGTTGCCGGCCAGGATTTCCTCCCGCCCGCGATTATATTTGGCGCCCAGACAGTCGCAGAGCGACTCACTGCCGGTTTCGGGGAGATAGGCGATCTCGTCCAGCCGGGCCAGCAGGGCCTCCCTGACCCCCGGGGCCGGTCCGAAGGGGGCGAGATTGCTGCTCATGTCGTCCAACTCGGCCGGAGAGCACCCCAGGCTCCGCGCCACGGCAAGGATATCGCCTCCATGCCTGATCGGTAAGTTTTTTTTCACAGACTCTCCTTTCCGCCCTGCCGCACCGCCAGGGCCAGCACCCGATCTCCTTCCCTGAATAGCAGACGCTTGGCCGCCAGATCATCGAGAAACTTTACCAGAGCCGCCCGGCTGATTCCCGAAAAATCCCGATCCAGGTCGGCAATTTCCCGAATTTCCTCACAGGCCAGGTATAACTGCCTGGAGATCCCGCGCAGCCGATGGCGCAGAACCGGCCCCCCGGGTGTCTCCTGCCGAAGCAAAAGGAAATCACCCCCGTCACGATAGCTGAGTGGCGCGTGGAGATAGGCCGGCGCCGGACGCCGGCGATGGAATTCCTGCCATTGCCGCAAGTGTTGATGGACCGGGCGCCAGCGCCGGCGCTGAGTCTGACGATCGCCCCGATAACCTTTGATCAGCAACGGCAGACGGGTCAGAATCTCGGCCGGGTAAAGTGCCCGGGCCCGTTGATGTATGGTCCGCGCCCCGATACCATGAGACTCCGGGTGGAGATCCATGGGGCTTCCCTGTCCCAGGAAAAAGCGGGCCGCCTGCAGTGGCGCATAGGGCCAGGCGTACTCCAGCACTTCCAGGGTTTCAGCCACCTCTTCGGAGCTGGCGCCGGGAAACTCGGTGATCAGATTGCCGACCAGGCGCAGACCGCAGGCCTGGGCGTGCTTCATCATCTCCAGGTTGGCGATTACCGAGCCGCCCTTGTTCATCTTTCGCAGCAGACCGGGGCTCAAGGCTTCGATACCAACCTGTATCTCAGCCAGGCCGCCGTGACTGAAAAGCGCCAGATCGGAACTTTGTTCGCTGCGCAATTCGGCAAAGAAACGAAAATCAACTGGGCTCCTCCCCTGTTCCCGGAAAAAATCCCGGCTCTCCCCGAGCGGAAGTACGTTGTCGGTAAAGAAGAAATCCAGACAGCCGTGTAATCGGGCCAGATGGCGCACCTCCTCCAGCATGCGACCGGCGCTCTTGCGGCGATAGCCGCACCATTGCAGGTTGAGGTTGCAGAAGCTGCATTTACCCCACCAGCAGCCGCGGGAAAACTCCACCGGCAATTCCGGGAAAAAACTAGCGTTGCCGAATACGCGGGGCAGCTCGGCAAAGTATTCCTGAAAATCGGGAAGCGGAAGGGTGTCCAGGTCTTCAATCTGAGGGGAGGAGTTCTGTAACGCCCTCATGCCGTTGTCGGGCGGGTAGATGCGAACCGCCCCCGTCTTACCCTTTCCCTGCAAACCGGTCACCAGGGCGGCCAGCCCCATTTCCCCTTCGCCGCAAACGGCGAAGTCAACCTGGGGAAAAACGTCCAGCAAGGCCCCGGCCATTAACCGATCGCCGCAGGACGAGCCTCCGAAAACCACCGGCAGGTCGGGCCGGAGTTCCTTGATTCGAGCCGCCGCCGCCAGGGCCGGCAGCAACTGGTTGAAGCAGACCGAAAACCCAACCAGATCCAACTCGTCCAGGTCCAGCCGCCCCAGCCATCCATCCAGACACCGGGCCACTCGGTCAACCCCTTCAGGGAAAGCGGGGCCTGCCACCTTGGCTTTGAAGCGCCCGGCTTCGCCGGCATAAAGTTTTGCGGCAGCGGTTGACATGGCGGGAAAAAGATGCGGGACATAGAGTGCTTCTCCTGCCCAGCCACTCAAAGCCAGCCAATGATAAGCTTCGGGTCCGAGAGTTTTGGCCACCTCAAGAAAATGATGGTGGCAGCTGACCTCCACTCCCGTCATCTTCTCTTCCAGAAAAGCCTTCAGAACGGCGAGCTGAAGTGAGGGGCGGTTGAAAGGAGCCCAGGGCATGGACAACAAAGCGACCCGGAACCGGGGTGGCACGGTCGCGGCACTGGAGGCCATATAATCCCTACCTGTTTACTGTCTGACGATTTCGGTACCGGGAGGCGGATCGAACTTGAACACTTGCCGGTCAACCGGTTGATTGAGACGGATGTTGGTGAAATTTAGTTCAGTGACGCTGCCGAAGTGGTCGAAAATCTTCATGCGCCGTACCAGATGACGGTCGTTCAACCATAACTCCAGATGCTCGACCTGTCCGTGCTCGACCCGGGGGTAGAGCATAAGATCGGGGCTCTCACCACAGCAGTAATCGGAACCGGGCAAACGGGGTTCGAAATCACGCAGGATATCCCCGGTACCGACGAAGAAGGAGTAGGTTACATCTGACTGCAGATATTCCCGGGCCTCCATGACAATCTGCTGAGACGATTGGGCGAAGTACATGGTCATGGTTTTGCCGTCGCAGATGAAAACCTGGTGGTCCGGCTGGGTGTAATCCCATCGCATCAGGCCGGGTTTCAGGATCTCCATGCTCCCCTGACCCTGGCGCTGGCGATTGCTTAATTGTATGGATGTGGTCTGGGTGAAATCGGCCTGAAAAGAACTGGTCTTCTCATATGTCTGCTGAAGTTGCCGCGCAAGCAGAATCGGGTCGGTTGCGGCCAAGGCCGGCAAAGTACTCAGGCTGCCGAAGAACAGACCCAGAAAAAGAAGAAACAACCTAACCATGACCATTGGTCCTGACCAGTTCAATGGGCCGGCCGAAGATCCTGGCCGCGGTTTCCCTTGCGGCATCAGTAACATCCGAAACATAATAGCGACTGCTCCCTTTTTTATATAATTGATCGGACATCTCCGGATTGTCGGCAAGATACGCCCGTAACTCATCCGCCACTGCCGAGGAATCGATCACTTTGACCCGCCGGCCGATCCTGGGTTGGATTAGTCCACGCAGGAGAGGATAATGGGTGCAACCCAGGACCAGTGTGTCGACCTGCCTGAGCTTTAAGGGCTGGAGATAGCGTCGAATGATCATCTTAGTTTCCCGGCCATCCAGCCAGCCTTCTTCAACCAGGGGCACCAGTAGAGGGCAAGGCGTGGAGACCACCTGGCTACCAGGGGCGGCGGCAAGAATCTTTTTTTCGTAGATACCGCTCCTGATTGTCGCCAATGTGCCGATGACTCCGATGCGGCCGGAGCTACTTTCAGCAACGGCTTGCCGAACCGCCGGAGTGATTACTTCAAAAAAGGGCACGGGAAATTCACGGATCAGCAGATCGGTAGCCACGCTGGCAGCGGAGTTGCAAGCGATGATGATCAGCTTGGCCCCGTGTTCCAGCAAAAATCTAGTGTTGTCCAGGGAATACTGGACAATTCTTTCCCTGCTCTTGGGACCGTATGGGGCACGGGCGAGGTCACCGAAGTAGACCTGGGGATAATCGGGCAGCAACTGCTCCACTGCCCGGGCCACAGTCATGCCGCCTACCCCGGAATCAAAGATACCGATCATTTCTATTGATCTGCTGCCAGAGGATTGAAAAATACGCCTCAACTTGAGGATGCCTTTACCAGGCGCCTAAGAAGGAAATTCGCTTTATTCTAATCACAATCCCGCATGGCGACCAGAATAAAAAAACAGGGGACCCGCCTTTTTCGGCAGGTCCCCTGTTTTCAGACTTGTTTTGCTTTGCCGCTCTTGGCCAGCCGGCAAGCTTGAATTTAATCAACTTTATTTCTTTTTGCGGGTCTTGGTCGCACCAGCGGCCTTACGTTTGGCTATGGCCTTTTTCAGGTTATCGGGCAAACCCCGGGCCTTCCCGGCTTTTTTCCGGCGATCGGACAAGGACTTGGCACACAACGGCTGCCTGAGAGAAAAACCATACTTGGTCCGATACTCACGGCCGGTCAGGCCGTGCGAGCGGAGATGTTTGGGCGACAGCATCCGAAATTCCTGGCCGCACTCCAGGCAGATGATCTTGTTCTTTTGAATGGATTTCTCTGCAGTGATCCCCGGCGGCGTCTCGCCCTCGCCGGTTTGACCTTCAGCGGAAGCCTGGGTCATTTTGGTTTCATCATTCTGCAGATCCTGTAAAGCTTTGAAAGTACTCTGCAGTGCAAAAGTTACTTCCTCGGTACTCATACCCTTAGAAGAACTTTGCGATTGGACGATGGCGGCTGCCATCTCAACTAACGATTTACTCATTTTAAACCTCCTTGTTGAATATTCCTTACCTTACCCTGCGAAAGACATTATCGTAACGATATTCCAATAGCAAGAAAATTTGCAATAAATCATCAACAATTTTCTAGTGTCTTACACACAGACCAGAAATAATTTCCTGCAATCCGATCCTAGCTGCCTGTTATAAACGCAGTTTAGGGCAAGAAATCCCTGGTTTTCCAGTCAGCTTACGGCCCTGAATACCACCTTATTTACTGTGGATATCACAACATTATATTCACAGTCAAGGTTCAGATATTTTCAAGACCTACAAACTGGTTTGAGAGTCGGGATATGCATGCCTATCTGGAATAATTAAAACCAAAAAACCAGCTCCAATACCGGTTGCTTTTACTGGTTTTTTTTGATGGCATCGAGTCTCTTTTCTACTTACAACAACCAGCTTGAAGATCATCTCACCAACAGGGAATTGTCATACCACCGTGACGACCGATCTGGATGGGATTGCCGGAAACCTTTAGGCCGGCTGCAACTTGAACTTGCTTCGTCACACCTCTGGATAAAGGCCTGAACAGGACTATTTTAAACTTCTAAATATATCGGATCGATTGCAGAGCAAACCAGGATTATTCAACAGGACTGCTTGCAGGGACATGACTAAAAAGCCAATATTAAGCTTGGAATCAACCGGCCGAGACATTCAAACGAAGTTCCGGTTCCTATGGATCTAACGAGAAAAATCCTCTGGCAAGATTGACATTCATTGACTCAGGAATTAGATTTGGCGCTATCTTATAGTTGTTTGATAACGTTGAATATAATACAAGATGAAACGAGGTGAGCTATAATGCCTGTGTATGAATACGAATGTCAGTCCTGCAAAGAAATCGTTGAGACCTGGCAGGGAATTTCCGAAGAACCATTGTCTACCTGTCCGAATTGTAGCGGCACTCTTAAAAAAATTATTTCTGTAAGTTCTTTTGCCTTGAAGGGTGGCGGCTGGTACGCCGACGGCTACAATCGAGCTGCAACTTCCGGGAAAGGCGATGCCTCCGCGGCCAAACCTAAAAAAGACTGCGCCAAAGGCAAAGACACCTCCTGCGGTTCCTGTTAGACCCAAATCCACATAGACCAACAAAAAAGCGCGGCCCATCAAGGCCGCGCTTTTTCCCCATCCCGGACTGTCTACGAAACTCAAGCAATAATCGCCATCGCATCACCATAGCTGTAAAACCGATATCCCTGCCGCACCGCATGGGCGTAAGCAGCAAGCAGCCTTTCCCGACCGGCCAGAGCACTGACCATAAACAGGAGGGAGGAGCGAGGCAGGTGAAAATTGGTGACCAGGTTATCAACGATGCGGAAACGATAGCCGGGATAAATATACAAGTCACGCCATCCTGATCCTGCCTCCAGGCAGCCATCGGCATTGACTCCCGATTCCAGAGCCCGAACCGTGGTGGTGCCAACCGCCCAGATCCGGCCGCCTTCTTTCCGGGCCCGGTTGACCATTCCCGCAGTATGCGCCGGAATGCTGACATATTCCCGGTGGATCCGATGCTGGCGAATATCCTCCACCCTGACCGGCGCGAAGGTCCCGTAGCCGACATGCAAGGTCACCCGGGCCAGCCCCACCCCACGGGCGGCAATACTGGCCAGCAGTTCCTCGGTAAAATGCAGGCCAGCGGTGGGAGCCGCCACTGCTCCAATTTCCCGGGCATATACAGTTTGATACCGTTCACGATCCCGGTTGCCGCCTTCCTCATCCCGCCGGATATAGGGCGGTAAAGGAACCCGGCCGCATTTTTCCATAACCTCGGCAAAATCTCCGTGGAAGAACAACGCCACTCGAACCTTGCCGCCTTCCAGCAATTCCAGGATCTCGCCGGTCAACTCCTTGGCGAAAACCAGCCTGGCCCCTGGACGGGGGCGCTTGGAACACTTAAGAAGCCCGAGGACTTCTGTTCCGGTCAGTGCCGTCTGCCCGGGAAGCTCTACAAAATTCCGCGGATAATCGAGGATCAGCAGTTCGACCCTGCCGCCGCTCTCTTTCCGTCCGAGCAATCGGGCCGGGAATACCCTGGTATCGTTAATAACCAGAAGGTCGCCAGGCTGAACCAATTCGACCAACTGGCCGAATTTCCCATCCTTCGGACAGACCACTCCGCCTTTCAGGATCAACAGGCGAGATTCATCGCGACGTTGGGCGGGATGCTGGGCAATGTTGCCCGGCGGCAAATCAAAATCATAATCTTTTATATCAAACAACTTTCAACCTCGCGCCGGTGCCGGACTTGTTCAACCCAGGAGACCGGTCCGTTGAGCCAAGAAACACAAGAACAAACCAAGTAAGACCGCAGCAACTCCCAAGATCCTGAGCAGGGCCGAAGGAGCTTCCAGAAGTTGCCGCAGCCAGTTACGCATGGTCTCCGGAAAAGCGGCGTAGGGCAACCCTTCCAAGATCAAAACCAATCCAAGCAAGGATACCAGCAGCTTCATCCCCGTTTCCTCATTCTCATTTTATTTATCCCTCGCGCCCGGCCCGACCGACTACCGGGCCGACTCGATTTTATATTCCCACACCGATTCGTCAACAACCGGTAGAGTCTATTCGCGAGGCCTGGGTACTATTTCCCCCACCCGGTTATTGCGCCGGTATTTCCCCAGGTTTTTATTAAACTCCGTCAGTGGGTGCTAGTGGGCTGCGAAATCGATCATCATCTCTGCTCTTCACTTCATTAAGGCAGCAGGGGAAAATCAGCCCCAAATAATCCCATCGAGCGTTGACCGTCAAGCAGATTGTCTTAATTATCAGGCACAGTCCTTGGGGACTTTTTGCCAAAATGACAAAAGCCTCCTGCCAAAATGGCACCAGAGGGCTTCACTATTTCCCCAACACCTTGTAATATCGTTATGAACATAAATTGGCACGCTCTTCGCATACCTTTATAAGTAACTAAAAATTAAGATAACGGCAGGAAAAGCAAATGACCCGAAACGGACAACCTGAGACCTTGACCAAAGCCATTGAAAGAAACAATTTTCATAGTTACGGGCAAGAACGGGAAAATGAGGAAACTGCAAATAGATACACCATGTTCATCTTGGGCGCCGCTTGTTTTGTTGCCGGCTTCTGGGCCACGGCTTGCCTGATCTCAGCCATGCTGCAAAACGGTCCTTGGTCGATCATAAAACAACTGGCGGCCGCAATTTCCGGTCAGTAAGAGCAAGGATTTTTAAAACCAATTTTTTCAGGAGAAAACAGATGTCAACCATGATCAAGACCCAGGAAAAAAACATAGAAGCATCAAGAACCGCCATCGATTCCGTATCCAGGGGCAGCATCGTCACCATGGGAGTGGCCTCCGCCCTGGTCGGTTTGTGGGCAGTGGCCTGCCTGGTAAGCGCCATGATAGGTAGCGGCAGCCCCATCGCTCTGATCAAAAGCTGGTTCAGCGCCGTAAGCGGCATGTAATAAACAGGAGGGCGCCGGTGGCAATAAGTCGACTGGTCCCGCTTGACGAACTCTTAGAAGGGCGGAAAGGCATGCATGCCTTTCCGCCCTTAATTTCAAGGAACGTTTTGGGACAAAGCGTTACGGGATGGCCTGGGACCCGGTCTAGATATGGTATCGATCGGCCTGAGGTTCTCAGGACCAATGGGGCGACAAACTTCAATCTTCTTGCAGGTCGACCAAACCAGCTTCCATAAATTTCCACTCCCGGCCGGATCTTTCGATATTTGCCAGGTGTATGGCAAATATCGGCCACCATTCCAGGTCGTCATCAAAGAGAACTCCGCATCCACCTTTCTCACGTCTGACAATGGCACCGCTCAGCTTGATGGTCAACTCTGAAGAACGTCCCTTCAGGACTATCTCGATCTGACACTTGGTGCCCACCGGAAAACCGAAGTCGCTGCGGGCGAACAAACCTTTCATACTGATGTCACGGATTACTCCGTCCAGAAAGAAGGCCTTGTTCTCAGCATACAGGACCACTTTTGCGTCCATCCTGATCCTGGTTCGATCTCTCTTCTCCTTGGAAATGCTCGACGTTGTCATCAAGTCACCATGGAAATTTTTGCCAGGCCGCCAGGCCATCCGAAGGAAGCTTGCCCTCGAAATTATACCCAGTGAAGTCGACCGATGTAGCCCTGGGGACGGCCGGTCCTTAATTATTCAGCTATCGGAACTTGGTTAATTCGGCCCCTGGCAGTCTTAACTGCTACCGGTCCAATTCCAACGTTTATTGATAAGGATAAACTATTCCCCGACTATTTCATATCAAGTATTATCAACGGCGTGCAGTAATCGGAAGGAATGTCCGGTAGAACCCGGCCATCATCGGAACTGTCTTTCGACTTCTTGGATGGTGCCCCCGGCAGGAATCGAACCTGCGACTCCAGGATTAGGAATCCTGTGCTCTATCCCCTGAGCTACGAGGGCTTTCGATCAGCGTTTGCAATGGTTCGCTTTTATAGCATTTTCATCTTGAAATGACAAGTTTCGTCTGCTTGCCGGCGCCTGACTTCAACCCTTCTACAAACCAGCTGGTTTTTGCCCGCCGATTGTGTTAATTTGGCCAGGTTTCAGTGCTTGGTTCTACTGTGACGCAAACTCCATATAGAACATGGCCGGACAACCGGTAAATTCAGCGGTAATTGTACAAGATGATAAAATCTCCTAATGTGATCAGGCATCAGGGGGCGGTGATTCGCTCCCGGCGGGAAACCCTTAATGGTCACCGGAGCCTCAATCTGTGGTTCACCGGCCTTTCCGGCTCCGGCAAATCGACCCTGGCCCATGCTGTGGAAGAACGCCTGCATCTAATGGGTTGCCGGACCTATGTATTCGATGGCGACAATGTGCGACACGGCCTTTGTCGCGATCTGGGATTCAGCCCGGAAGACCGCGGCGAGAACCTGCGCCGGATCGCCGAAATGGTCCACCTGTTCATCGATGCCGGGGTAATCTCCCTGACCGCCTTTATCTCCCCACTGATAAGTGACCGGGACAAAGTTAGGGAAATCATCGGCCCTGAAAACTTCATCGAGATCTACTGCAACTGCCCCCTGGAAATCTGCGAACAAAGAGACGTCAAAGGGCACTACAGAAAAGCCAGGTTAGGTGAAATAACCAATTATACAGGCATTTCCTCGCCCTATGAACCGCCACAGAACCCGGACCTGGAATTCGATACCGCTAC
>Ga0055477_10000333_pt1 | contig 12568 bp, 8 predicted proteins | sample Muzzi_PWA_D2_FD_57683 | JGI IMG/M metagenome (GOLD analysis project Ga0055477, IMG submission 57683) | Wetland microbial communities from San Francisco Bay, California, USA, that impact long-term carbon sequestration - Muzzi_PWA_D2 | ecosystem: Environmental > Aquatic > Marine > Wetlands ... | reverse complement strand
ACACCTGCAACTTGCTATAATTTTAAAATTTTATAAGGGGTCCGTTTTCAAGTTAAAATCAAGATAAATACAAATATATTTTAAAATTTAGCTTATTTTATTTTAAAAAAAGTTTTTCCATTTATGATTTTTATCATAATTTTGATAGAAATGCTGCATTAATTTTATTTCACTTTTTCAACTGATGGAAGTCACAAAGTGATTGAATCTTGGAGGAACATTCACTTTGTGGCTATTTTTTTTGCCGTTATTGACAGCAAGGAATATCTACCCGTCATTTGATTTTCACCAGCCGGCTTATTCATTAACGTTAACTTCACTTTCTTTATTAAAGAATACATCTTTCATTATTTTTTCCAAAGCATTTTTGGGCAGAGCTCCGGCTAACATCTGCGGCTGACCTTTTACAGGTATAAAAAGCAATGATGGTATACTCCTTATCCCAAAAATACCCGCCAGTTCCTGCTCTATTTCCGTATCAACCTTATAAACTTTCAACTTACCTTTGTATTCTTCGGAAATTTCCTCCAATACCGGCGCCACCATTTTACATGGCCCACACCAATCTGCATAAAAATCAACGATGGCAGGCAGGCTATCCTTATATTCCCATTCTTTCTTTTTTTCGTAGTCAAATATTTCTTTTAGAAACATCTCTTTGTCCAATTTTATTGTTGTCATAATTTCCTTATATTTATATATGTTCAAGTTTTCATACGTTAATATAAAGTATTGGTTTCAAATAGTAAAATTCTTTTAGTATTTTTTCACCCATGAAAACATTATACATTGTCCGCCACGCCAAATCGAGCTGGGACGACCCAAATCTGGACGATTTTGACCGCCCCTTAAATTCCAGAGGAAAAAGAGATGCTCCTGAGATGGGAAAAAGATTAAGAGATCAGGGAATTAAACCAAACTTGTTGATCTCAAGCGCTGCCAACCGGGCCCATAAAACGGCAGTCACGATTGCGAAAGAAATAGGCTATCCTAAAAATGAAATCAAAAGGACAGAAAATTTTTATCTGACAAGCGTAAATTCGGCGCTGAAGATTATTCATCAGGTTGATAATAGTGTCGATTTTTTGATGATTTTTGGACACAACCCCTGCTGGACCGACCTTGCGAATTACCTCTGCAACGCACATATCGACAATATACCCACATGTGGCATTACTGCTATTTCATTTGATATTGACAATTGGGCAGAAGTTAACCGGGGTAAAGGAACCCTCGTTTTTTTCGACTACCCCAAAAAGAAAAATGTTTAAAATTATAGGATGTATTGACTCAAATCTCTGTTCTTTATCAAACTCGCTAACTTTTCTTCAACCATTTCCTTGGTGACGAGTATCTTTGCATTGGGGCCAATGACATCCGGTACATCAAACTGAACATCATTTAACAAAGTGCTTAAAACAGTGTGAAGCCTTCTTGCACCGATATTTTCGACCTCTTCGTTTATTTGAAAAGCTTTTGCAGCAACATCTTCAACCGCGTCATCAGTAAATTCCAGTTGTACTTGTTCTGACTCAAAAAGCGCTTTGTATTGTTTTGTAAGTGCGTTTTTTGGTTCTTTCAAAATCCTAATAAAATCTTCCTTCGTTAAGTTACTCAACTCAACCCTTATGGGAAACCTCCCCTGCAGTTCCGGGATCAGATCAGAAGGTTTGGAAATGTGAAAAGCGCCCGCAGCTATAAACAAAATATGATCTGTTTTCACAATGCCATATTTAGTCGAAACCGCGCTACCTTCTACGATAGGTAAAAGGTCCCGCTGAACACCTTCACGACTGACATCGGGCCCCGAACCTTTCGCACCTTTACCAGCAATTTTATCAATCTCATCGATGAAAATGATGCCTGAATTTTCAGTTTTGGTGATGGCTTCTTCTTTCACCTCATCCATATCGATTAATTTGGACGATTCTTCTTCTATCAATATTTTCCGTGCTTCATCTATCGTCACCTTCCTTTTTTTAGATTTTTTCGGCATCATATTTCCTATCATTTCCTGCAGGTTGATCATGGACGCTTCGTCGATCATTCCTCCGCCGATCATACCTATCCCCGCGTTGGCAGGTGATTTTACTGAAATCTCAATTTTTCGATCTTCCAGTTCCTTATTTTTGATCTTTTGCCGAAATCGCTCCCGCGTTTTTTCATTAAGCTCGGCATCGGTTAATTGTTTTTCCTCGCCATCCGTTTCAGCTTCGCCGGGGGTTTTAAACATGGCCGGATTGCCTTTAATTGGAGGAATGAGTGCATCAAGAATAATTTCTTCTACGATTTGTTCGGCTTTTTCCTTAACGGTTTCCTTCTTTTTTGTCTTAACAAGATTAATGGCCTGCTCCATCAGGTCCCTCACCATACTCTCAACATCGCGACCGACATAGCCAACTTCCGTAAATTTTGATGCTTCGACCTTGACAAAGGGGGCATCAGATATTTTGGCGATCCGTCGTGCTATCTCGGTTTTACCCACTCCCGTCGTACCGATCATCAAGATATTATTGGGAATTATTTCATTTTGTATCTCCGTATTCACTTTCATTCTCCTCCACCTGTTGCGCAAAGCGATCGCAACATTTTTCTTGGCGTCAGTCTGACCTATAATATATTTATCTAATTCTTTAACAATCTCCCGTGGGGTTAAATTTCTTCCTTCTATTTCCATTGTTGAATTGTTTTTCTAAAATTCTTATTTCTGAACCTTTTTAGATCGATAGTAATTCTATCGGACAGGGTTGTTGTAAAATCATTTAATGATAAATGTTTGTTGCTTTAAATAATGTTCACCAATCAGGTCTTTAGATAAAAAAGATAATATGCCTGTCGTTGATAATTCTCTTCTCAATTTATTTGATTAAGCAATTTCAGATCTTTCAAGTTCTTTTTTTCCAGGTTCTATAGCAAATTCTATTTTATTTTTCACCTTCTCCTTCAACAGCGCAACTTGCAGCACTTCATCCACATTGGTCGCATAATGAATGGTCAGGTCGCTCGTATATTTCTCTTCAATATCCTCAATGTCCTTTTTATTTTTTTCGCACAGGATCAACTCGTGAATACCTGCCCGTTTTGCCGCCAATATTTTCTCTTTAATACCTCCTACCGGCAGCACCTTGCCTCGTAGAGTTATTTCCCCTGTCATGGCAATTTTGGGTTTTACTTTTCTCTGAGTAAAAACAGACGCCAACGAGGTAAAGATGGTAATACCCGCCGATGGCCCATCCTTGGGTACTGCTCCTGCAGGTACATGAATATGAAGATCGTAGTTATCAAATATTTTGTAATGGATATTTAGCTTGTCAGCATGAGATTTTAAATAACTAAGCGCTGCAACAGCTGATTCTTTCATGACGTCACCTAGTTGCCCTGACAACGTAAGTTTGCCTTTACCACGGCTTAAGCTGGACTCGACGAATAAAATCTCGCCTCCAACCTGGGTCCAGGCCAGCCCGGTAACTACCCCTGCCACACTGTTGTCTTCATAAATTTCCTTGTCAAAGATCTCTGAACCCAGAATTTTATGAAGGTGCTTATCAGTTATGGTAGAATTATAATCTTCTTCCATAGCTACCGATTTAGCAACATGCCTTATGACCTTTCCTATTTGCCTTTCAAGGTTCCTCACACCAGATTCCCTGGTATAATTCTCAATGATTTTTAGAATGGCCTTGTCGGAGATTTTCACATCTTTTGATTTTAGGCCGTGTTCTGTCTTTTGTTTGGGAACAAGGTGCCTTTTGGCGATCTGCAATTTCTCTTCTACAGTATACCCGTTGATTTCAATTATTTCCATTCTGTCTCTCAGAGCCGGTTGGATGGTTTCCAATGAATTTGCCGTCGCAATAAAAAGGACTTTTGAGAGGTCGTATTCTATTTCCAGATAGTTGTCCAGAAAAGTACTGTTCTGTTCCGGATCCAGCACTTCTAAAAGGGCCGATGAGGGATCGCCTCTGAAGTCAGAACTTACCTTATCGATCTCATCTAAGACAAAAACAGGATTCGATGCCTTTGATTTATTTATGTTCTGAAGGATCTTACCCGCCATAGCTCCAATATAGGTTTTTCTATGGCCTCTTATCTCTGCTTCGTCATGAACGCCGCCCAGCGACATCCTTACATATTTGCGGTTTAAAGCTTTCGCAATGGATTTTCCCAATGAGGTTTTCCCGACACCCGGAGGCCCATACAAGCAAAGGATGGGGCTTTTCATATCCTCCTTCAGCTTCAGCACTGCCAGATACTCCAATATTCTTTCTTTCACCTTAACCAAGCCGTAGTGATCTTTATCCAATAGCCTTTTGGCCCGATTCAGATCAAAATTATCTTTTGTATGTTCATGCCATGGTAAATCGACAAGAAACTCGACATAATTCATATGAACCGGATATTCAGCTGCAGCAGGATTCATCCTGGAGATCTTGTCACATTCTTTGTTGAAATGCTCGTCCACTTCTTTTGACCACTGTTTCCTTTCGGCTTTTTCCTTGAGTAAATTTAACTCATAGTCAGGTCCTTCCTGCCCCAGCTCATCCTGAAGAATTTTAATTTGCTGTCTGAGAAAATAATCTCGTTGTTGCTGATCGATATCGGTATGTACCTTGTTCTGTATCTCTCTTTTTAGCTCAAGCATCTGGATCTCTTTCATCATAAACTCCAGAAGCAATGTCGATCTTTGTTTGGCATCATTTATTTCGAGCAACCTCTGCTTATCTTTTACCTCAGCGTTGATATTGGAAGACAAAAAATGAGTGAGAAAACTCGGGCTTTCAATATTTTCCAGGGCAATCTGCGCTTCCTGGGGTATCTCAGGATTTAACTTTAATATCTTCAGGGCCGCGTCTTTCAATGACTGGATCATAGCCTTGGTTTCCTTTCTGCTCTTGTTAGGAAACTTCTCTTCTATCAATTTAACCCTTGCCAAAAGGTATGGGTCTTCGGTAATAAATTCGGTTATAGAAAACCTGTTATTGCCTTGAATAATGATGGTAGTGTTACCATCGGGAAGCACCAACATTTTGATGATCTTGGCAATGGTACCAATATGATAAACATCTTTAAAGCCAGGATCTTCAGCTTTATTATTTTTTTGAGCGACCACGCCAATGATCCGGTCACTTCTATATGATTTTTTAACCAATTCAATTGATTTTTGCCTGCCTACCGTGATTGGTAAAACAACACCAGGGAAAAGTACGGTGTTCCTTATCGGCAATATGGGCAGTTCGTCAGGAACTACGTCGTCTTTTTGATTTATACTATCATCGGGTGTAATTAATTGGATGATATCGCCTGATTCTTCGTCTGTGTATCCCGTCAACGCTAGATTCCGGAACAATGAAAAACTATTTTTACTCATATAATTCCAATTCTCCTATGTCACAATGACACTCTTTCTTTTGATTAAGTGGAATAATAACAAGGTGCAAGCCCTATGCCAAAGCACAGGTTACTTGTTTTAATAATAATTTTATGACATATTGAGCCAGTTTTACAGTTAAAGCTGTCATAAAAGAATCTTTCTCCCCATGAATAGCGGCAAGTATTTGCTGGCACTTTTTATTATTATCAATACGTACAATACCGGATTTAGTCAGTTTTTCAAGAAAAAGAAAAAAGAAAAATCAAAAACTAAATCTGAAGCGCCTGTTATACCCATTTCCGATATCTTAACCTTCAACAACGTAAATAAAATACCCTATTACTACAATGAAAAGAAGCGGGAGAAGATCAAAGAACTCGAAGAGAAAAAGGACTGGAAGAATTTGTATTACGAATTGGGTGAGTATGTAAGCCAGTTTGGAATCCAGAATTTTTACAAAGACACCGAAATGCTTTGGCAATATGCCAAGTTGACAGAACTTTTTGGTAATTCTGATGATGCAATTTTTTTATATAAGCTGGTTTTGAAACATCATCGGCCGGATATCAACCTGGAAAAACTGGAGATCTACTATGACTCTTTAAGTCAAAGTGAAAGGGGGAAATATGTACCTATTGAATACTATTATGAACTGGTCGATTATCGGAAGGAAGTAGACACCATCCAGCCCCCCAGGGGTGTGAAAATGAATATGGGCCATTTGATCAATTCAAATGTTTCTGACTACGGGCCGGTTTTATCTATCAACGATAAATTGCTGTTGTTTACTTCCAAACGAAATTTTATTCCGGGTACCACCCGAATGATCTCAAACGAAGACATATTTTACAGCATATTGGATGACGGCATCTGGCAGGAGGCTAAACCTTTAAAAGACATCAACAGCGTATTTAATGAAGGGTCGGTTTGCCTGTCGCGGGATGGTAAGACCATGTACTTTTCCAGATGCGATGCACCTGACTCCTATGGGAATTGCGACCTCTTCAGGGCCGAACTTCAAGCTGACTCTACCTGGGGAAATATTACTAACCTCGGAACCGCAGTGAACAGCAAGGGCTGGGATTCCCACCCCAATCTGAATCACACAGAGGACACGCTTTATTTTGCTTCCGACCGAATCGGAGGTTTTGGATTGTCAGACATTTATTTTACTTATAAAAACAATAAAGGAGAATGGATGCCCGCTCAAAACGCAGGCCCACTGATCAATACCAGGAAAAATGACCTGAGCCCATTCTATCATCCTGTGCATAATGTATTGTATTTTAGCTCAGACGGGCAATTATTGAATTTTGGTGAATTTGATATCTACAAATCCAATAAGACCTCAAAGGGCTGGACAGAACCGAAAAACATCGGCCCTTTGGTCAATGGCCCGGGCAGTGAATTTTATTTCACCATAGATATGAATTCCAACAAATTATTTTATGCCCGCTCCATTGAAAATGATTTAAATAACCTGGACCTGTATTCTTTCCCTCTGCCAATGGAAGGCCAGCCACTTGCTACAACTACGCTAACGGGCTCTTTAGCAGACGCTTCGACGGGAGATCCCTTTCAGCGTGGTATAGTCTCTATAATTGATTTAACAAATGGCATTGAGGTAGCACCTCAATATTTAAGTAAGAACGGAACATTTGAATTCAATCTGATCAACAATTCACAATATTTACTGGTCATACAGGGGGACGAGTTTTTCAGGATAGAAGAATTGTTTTACCTGGATGGAGACACGGAAATCAACAAGATCACGGAATCCATTTCAAGTAAAATGAAATTTGCTTCCATCGAATTTGACAATGAATCGTCGGATTTGAAACCCAGCATGTATTATGACCTGGATAAACTGGCAAACTTTCTTCTGGACAATCCCGATTTCAAGTTGAAAATTTCCGGACATACCGATTCGGAAGGAAGCGCGGAGTTTAACAAAAAACTTTCAGAAGAGAGAGCACAAAATATCATGGATTATATTACCTATTTTGGTAAAGTTCCGGAAGACAGGGTGGAAGCTATTGGTTATGGAAGTTCACGGCCCATTGTTCCCAACGAAAAGACCGAAAAAGACCGCGCCTTGAACAGAAGGGTTGAATTTGAGCTTTACCGGCCCAGCAAGGAAGAGCTGGAACGCATGTATAAAGAAAGGCAACAAACCGAAGAGTGGTAACGTAGGTCTTTTGCGAATGTCTACGGTTAACACAAAAATTCCTCGACAAAATCCCGGAAATGTCTTTACCTCATTCTAAAAATTGATCACATCGTTGATGATCACAAAAGCCATCAATAGAAGGAGCAGCACCATACCCACCTTTTGGGCATTTTCCAAAAATTTATCCGAAGGTTTTCTTCCGGAGACCATTTCGTAAGTTAAAAAGGCCACATGCCCGCCGTCAAGAGCTGGTATCGGGAGAAAATTCATAAAAGCCAAAACCATGGAAAGCAAACCTGTAAGTGTCCAAAACCGGGACCAATTCCAATTGTATCCGAATTCTTCCATAATCCCGATGGGCCCTCTCAAAGATTTTGTAGGATCCAGTTTGCCGGCGAACATCCTTCCAAATGCTTTGATGTTAATGTAAACAGCTTCAAATGCTCTTTTCGTCCCCTTGCCGATTGAAGCTGCAAATGAGTAGTCAATGTGTGATTCATTTATCTCATCTTTAGCGGCAAATCCTATTTTTCCCTCATCACTTACCTGAACATTAAAATCTTTTTTTTCGCCGTTCCTTAGTACGACAATATCCACTTTTTTCATCTTGTTATTCTCAAGTATCTCTTTGAATTCATAAAAAAAATGAATCTTTTGGCCGTTCGTCTCAATGATCCTGTCTCCCTCCTGAAGTCCTGCTGCCCTGGCCCCGCTATTGTCTGAAATCCTGCCAATTGTGAAAGGGGTTTGAATATCAATGAATCCCTTCTCATTTTTCCTGTCTGAAATTTTCTCTATTAAATTGTGAGGAATGGGTATATCTATTAGCTGTCCATCCCTGTCAACAGTATAATAGCTGTCATCGGCCAACAAAACGTTGTAGCTCACCAAATCGGAAAATTTCTGAAAGTCCTGTCCATTCACTTTCACAATTCTATCGCCCGTTTGCAATCCTATCTCCTTGCCGAGCTCCAAAGCCACAATGCCATGTTTATTCAGCTCTTCTTTGGAAATATAAGATTCGCCATAAGCATATGTCAAGAAGATAAATATGGTTACTCCAACGACAACATTGACGACGATCCCCCCCAACATGACAATCAACCTCTGCCAGGCCGGCTTAGATCTGAATTCATACGGTTGCGGTTCTTCCGAAAGCGATTTGGTATCCAAAGATTCGTCAATCATGCCTGATATCTTGACAAAGCCACCGAGAGGAATACTTCCTATGGAATAAACAGTCTCACCGAATTTCACACTAAATATTTTGGGTGGAAATCCTATGGAAAATTGTTCCACCCTCATTCCAAATGCCTTGGCGGCTAGTAAGTGCCCCATCTCATGCACTCCTATCAAAATAGATAAGGCCAACACTACCTGGCCAATCATTATTAATATTCCTAATATCTCGCTCATTATACTTTAATTTCTCTTGCTATTTTGCGTGTTTCTTTATCCGTATTCACGTAATCTTCAAAAAAAGGACTGCTAATGTAAGGCATTTTTGCCATACAAGCTTCAATAATATCGGACATTTCCAGAAAGCTAACTTTTTCTTCCAAAAAAAGTTGCACTGCTATCTCATTTGCCGCGTTCAGAACACAAGGCATATTGCCTCCTTTTTTAAGCGCATCAAACGCTAAACCCAGGTTTCGGAATGTTTCGATATCCGGTTGTTCAAAAGTCAACGCCGGATAATCATGAAAATTGAAACGCGGAAAATCCGATTTAATTCTCTCCGGATAACTTAGGGCGTATTGAATGGGTAATTTCATATCTGGTAAGCCCATCTGCCCTTTTATGGATCCATCCTCAAACTGGACCATTGAATGAATAATGGATTGTGGATGAACAATTACATCTATTTTTGAAGCCTCGATGTTGAAAAGCCATTTCGCCTCTATTACTTCCAGGCCCTTGTTCATCAAGCTGGCGGAATCAATGGTAACTTTGGCACCCATATCCCAGTTCGGATGGTTTAGCGCCTCCTTTACCGTCACGTGCTCCAGCTCATTTCTCTTTTTCCCACGAAATGGCCCGCCGGAAGCTGTTAATATTAATTTCTCGACATTGTTATGAAATTCTCCAACAATGCATTGAAATATGGCCGAATGTTCCGAATCCACCGGATAAATATTGACCCCTTTTTCATAAGCTAACTTTGAGATCAGATCGCCGGCCACCACCATAGTTTCTTTATTGGCCAAAGCGATACTTTTTCCATTTTCAATTGCTCTCAATGTTGGTTTTAATCCTGAATAACCAACCAAAGCTGTCAACACCATATCTATCGATTCCATCTCAACTACTGACGATAAGGCATTTTCTCCGGAATATACTTTTACATCATGTTTGTTGAGCGCGTCAAAGACCTCACGATACTTGCCTTCGTCACGTATTACCACCACATTAGGTTGAAATTCAAGCGCCTGCTTTACTAATAATTCGGAATTATTGTTGGCTGTTAAAACTTCAACCTGAAACCTGTCAGAATGGCATTTTATCACTTCAAGCGCCTGTGTGCCGATAGAACCGGTAGACCCGAGAATGGCAATATGTTTTTTGTCTTCCTTCAATTTTTACAATAATTCTAAAAAATTTGCTGAGATTAAAGCGTCAATTTATATTTCATCAATTCACCGGAGATTTTCCGATCGTTCGACAACCTGGGCACCTTGTTTTGACCTCCCAGCTTTCCGATCGATTTCATATAGTCGCGAAACGCGTTTTGTTTTAGGTTTATTATTTCAAGCGGCCTCAGTATTTTTCCTACAATCAGATCTTCGTAGTAGACATTTAATTTCTGCAGTTCATCGTCGATATCCTTACAAAAAGAATCCATGCTTTCCGGTCCTTTTCTGAACTCGACATACCATTCGTGCAGGGGCAGCCCTTCCTGCGGCGTCACATTTGGTGCAACGGTAAATTCAACCAATTCCACTTTCGGATGTTTTGATAAGGCATGCTGCATGGCCTTTTCTACCTCCTCGCCTATTACATGCTCTCCAAAAGCCGAAATAAAATGCTTGATCCTGCCTGTTACGACAATTCTGTAGGGGGCTTTTGACACAAATTTAACGGTGTCGCCGATGTTATAACCCCAAAGGCCCGCATTGTTGTTGATAATGATGGCATAATTTTTTCCCAATTCCACTTCTTCAATACTTAATCTCGTTGGATTTTCATTGAAAAATTCTTCCGTAGGGATAAATTCAAAAAATATCCCGGAATGCAGCAATAAAAGAAGGCCTTTTTCTGTCTGGCTATCCTGATAGGCAATAAAACCTTCTGATGCGGGATAGGTCTCAATGCTGTCAATCACTTTTCCAATCGTATCGAATAGTTTTTTCCGATAGGGCTCAAAATTCACTCCGCCATACACAAACAGCGAAAAATCGGGAAAAACTTCCTCGATCTGCTTTCCCGTTCTGGCGGTTATCCGGTCGAAATACATCTGCACCCAGGGAGGTATTCCGGAGATCAATGTCATTCTTTTATTCAACGTTTCATCGATGATGCTCTCCACTTTTTCTTCCCAGTCTTCCATGCAATTGGTCTGATAGGAAGGTAGCTGATTCGTGCGCAGATATCCCGGAACATGATGGTTGACGATCCCGGATAACCGTCCGGTTGGTATCGGTCCGCTCGTGTCCAGGATCGGACTCCCCGATAAGAAAATCAAATTGCCGTCTAAAAACGAAGCCTTGCCGGTTTCATGAATATAGCTTAACAGTGCATTTCTCGCACTATTTATATGATTAGGAATAGAGGCTTTGGTAATGGGAATGTACTTAGTGCCCGAGGTTGTCCCAGAGGTTTTTGCAAAGTACATAGGCAATCCCGGCCACAAAATATCCTTTGCGCCGGATTTTATTTTTTGGATATACGACTTCAACCCCTCGTAATCCCGTATGGGAATCCTCTCTTTAAAATCCCGGTAAGTTCGGATGTCTGCAAAATCATGCTCCCTCCCGAATTGTGTGTTTTTAGCCGTTTCGACCAGGTTTTTGAAAACCTGCTTTTGTGATTCAATTGGCCTGGAAGACCATTTTCTTTGTTGATTATGTACCCAGCCTGCAAAAGGCCTGCTCAATAACGACCGAATTCCCATAGCGCTGCAAAAGTAATAAATTTAGCCTTTTGACATTTGAATTTAAGTAACCTTTTCATTTTACGCGTTGTATATTTTATTTGCAGGATGATCTGGTAAAAATATTTAATGATTAGAACAATGAAAGGAACTCTTAAAACAATTCTGATTGCTTTTTTGGCAGGCGTAATCGGCGCCTTTTTTTATCAAAGATTTCTCTTCCAGCCAGATTCGCAATTTCTCAAACAAAGCGCAAGTGGCTCAGCGGAAAATCCGGCCAGGTTTGTCAATCATAATGAGCCGGAGGACAAGCATCAAGCCGCGCAGTTGGATCTTCCAAATGCTGAAAACATCGATTTTGTGACGGCCTCGAAAATGAGCACACCCTGTGTCGTTTACATTAAAACCGTAACGGAATCGAGATATGCTTCGTCATGGTTTGATTATTTTTTTGGTGAAGGAGCCGTAGGTCAAACCATTAGCTCCGGGTCCGGTGTGATCTATTCACATGATGGATATATTGTAACGAACAACCACGTCATCGAGGATTCCGATAACATCCAAATAACCATTGGCAAAAAGACCTATGATGCCGAAGTAATCGGGACGGACCCGTCCACCGACCTGGCCGTTTTAAAAATTGATGCTGAAAATTTGCCCAATATTAAGATCGGCCAATCAAAAGAGGTTCAGGTGGGCGATTGGGTGCTGGCCGTCGGAAATCCATTTAACCTTACCTCAACAGTTACGGCGGGCATTGTAAGCGCCAAAGGGCGAGAGCTAAACATTTTAAAAAGCGCATTTCCACTTGAATCTTTCATACAAACTGACGCAGCAATTAACCCTGGCAACAGCGGCGGCGCACTTGTTAACCTCAACGGCGAACTGATCGGGATCAATTCGGCGATCCTGTCAAAAACCGGGTCGTATGCGGGAT
>Ga0055477_10000331_pt1 | contig 12591 bp, 8 predicted proteins | sample Muzzi_PWA_D2_FD_57683 | JGI IMG/M metagenome (GOLD analysis project Ga0055477, IMG submission 57683) | Wetland microbial communities from San Francisco Bay, California, USA, that impact long-term carbon sequestration - Muzzi_PWA_D2 | ecosystem: Environmental > Aquatic > Marine > Wetlands ... | reverse complement strand
CAACTAGAGTTGTCTAAAATAGTTCGTCGTCACCCCCCTCAGTATCAAGCTGCAGATACATTAAGGGAGCCTCAAAGCCAACTCTGCGGTGTGAACGGTCGCAAAAAGGCTTGTTGGCCGAGTGCCCACAGCGACAAAGAGCAATAGCCGCCCCGGTCGTGGTCTGTTTCTGACCGTTCTCATCTACATACGTAGCCGTTCCAAAAATTTTGAAAGGCCCGTTCTCACGGGCTTTGATTTCTATTTTAGACATTTTAGCCCTCTTTGCCCATAATTTCTTTCACTGCTGCTTGATGAATGTCGTAAGCCCGTTGCCCAAAGCAAACCAGGATTACTTTTTCGATGGAGCTATCTTGCTCAAGAAAGCGCTTGATTTCGGTAACGGCAATCCTCGATGCCCGGTCCATCGGAAAGCCATACGCGCCGGTACTGATTGACGGAAAAGCAATAGTTTTGATATCATGTGCTTTAGCTAGCGCCAGGCTATTTTGATAGCACTGGGCTAAGAGTTCATCCTCATGTTGCGTACCGCCTCGCCAGATTGGGCCGACCGTATGAATAACCCATCGCACAGGTAAGTTATAACCCTTGGTGATTTTAGCCTGACCTGTGGGGCAGCCGTTGAGTTGGCGACATTCGGTTAATAATTCCGGCCCGGCGGCACGGTGAATGGCCCCATCTACACCCCCACCTCCCAGTAGGGTACTATTAGCCGCATTGACAATAGCATCAACCTGTTGGCGGGTAATATCGGTTTCGACAACTTCTATTCTATTCTTTACCAAGGTTAGCCTCCCTTGTTTAGGATGTTTCCTCTTCCAGATTTAATGACCGGCTTATGGTATACGCTAAATTCTCTACGCTGAGAGGCTTATGTAGCCAATCGACGATACCTTGGGTTAGCTTAGCTTTTCCTATTTCTTTTTGAGGGTAGCCCGTTAATACCACAACTTTAATCGCTGGATTTCGCTTGCGTAGAGCCGCAATTAATTCTGCCCCTCCCATTTGGGGCATAGTCATATCCGTCAAAACTAATTTGATTTTGCTTTGATGTTTGTTATACACCTCTAATGCCTCGTTTCCATTGGTAGCGGTCAAAACACGATAGCCCAAATGCTGTAACATGGTTGTAGTAATTGTCAAAACAGCTAAATCATCTTCCACTAAGAGAATAAGTTCATTATCTCCCCGGGGTAATTCCGTGATAATCTCTTGAGAAGAAGGCTCTGATGTCAGAAGAGCTGGAAAATAAAGGCTAAAGGTTGTTCCAATTTCTGACCGGCTCTTTACACCAATATGCCCATCGTGTTGTCTCATAATGCCGTATACCTGGGCTAACCCCAACCCTGTCCCTTCTCCAACTTCCTTTGTGGTGAAGAACGGCTCAAAAATTTGCCGATGAAGCTCCGGCGCAATACCGATACCTGTATCTGAAACAGCCAAAGCTATCCAATCGCCTGGAGATAACTCTGAATCAGGCGACTCTTCACCAGGATGTAACACTACCCGAGAGAGTTGAAATCTCAGATTGCCGCCTGCCGGCATTGCATCGCGGGCGTTGATCGCCAGGTTGGTCAAGGCTTGCTGTATCTGGGTTAAGTCTCCCAAGATTTCGTAATTCCCTAGCTCTGCCTCTAATGAAATATGGATATCTTCACGAATGATCCTTTCAAGTAACTTAATCGTCTCTTGGACAAATGGTAACAGGTTTAATGATTGTTTGGTACTAATTGTTTGGCGGCTAAAATCTAAAATTTGGCGAACAAGATGAGCTGCTCGCTGGCCCTGTTTTGTAATACGGGCAACATCGTCTTTGGACGAAGGCGATAGGCTTGGGTCAAGCAATAACAGTTCAGCATAACCTATGATGCTGGTTAAGATATTATTGAAGTCGTGAGCTATACCGGCAGCCAGTTGGCCTACCGCGGCCATGCGTTCTTGCTGTTGAATTCGTCTTTGAATGCCTCGTTCCTCAGTTACATCACGGAGCAGTAAAATACAGCCTCCTGTTTCGAAACCTGTTGTGATCGGTTTGGCTACTATCTCAAGTAATCGGCTTGGCAAATTTTTTGGTACTAGCGTCAAAGGAGGATCATCAGTGGATCTTGGGTTTAATATCGTCTCAATAGAATACTCACCCAATTGAGTCAACCTGTCTCCAACTTGAATTGTGGTTAAGCCATGCATCCATTTTTGAGCTAGTGGATTAGCCAGTACAACTTGCTGCTCCGCATTTAACATGATGATACCACTAGGTAAGTGAGCCACCAGATTTTCCAGTCGTTGGTATTCGGCAGCCAAGAGCGATTGTAAGCGCCCCATTGTATCGGCGGCCTGGTTGGCGACAATATGAAGAAGTTGCTTCTGCGCCTCATTGAATTGCCCCTCTTGCTTGGTTGCAACAAGCAGCAAGCCTGAACCTGCTGCATTACCAATAAAAATAGGGGCTGTCATCACCGAACCTAAATTTTTAAGCGGTGGTTGTAAATCATTCTCGATTCTGGGCTGAATTCGATGGACTTCTAGAATTTTCTCATTGATTGTACGATCCCTCAGAGGAGTTATTGTTTCCATTAGCTTCTCTCGAATCTGGGTTTCGATGTGAGGGGTGAGTGTATGTTGACTTTGCATAACCAGAATATTCTTTGTATCGGTCAGTAAAAGACTAGCTGCTATATCGTGAGGAAGTATTTGAGAGATCTCTAGTAAGGTTAAGCGAATCACATCGCCAAGTTGCGTGGCGTGGCCGAGCTTATGGGCTAATTCATACAGTGCTTGAAGTTTAAATGTGCGTTCGGCAACCCGGGCCTCTAATTGAGCCGTATGTTGCTGAACTTTCTCATACAGCCGAGCATTCTGAATAGCAATAGCGGCTTGATGGGCAAAGGCACTGGCAATGGCAGTATGCTCTTCGGTATAAAAGTTCGGTTGATCATGATCGATGTTCAAAATACCAATAACCTGGTCACGGACTATGAGAGGTACACCAAGCCAGCTTCGAATGTACTCACTGCCTTCCAATTTTACAAAATCTGGGTCTTGATATACATCAGGGATAATGAGCGGCTTTTTGGTTTTATAAATTTTATAATCTAGTCTCTTTTCATCAACGACAAAAGTGTGAGACCAAGCAGGGCTATCATCAGAAAGACCTCGGGCAGCTTTAATTCGTAGAAAGTTGCTTTCTTCCAACATCAGAGAGACGCTCGTATAAGGTATTACTTTGCCCAGGCCATCAAGGATACGGATTAGAACTTCTTCAATATCCAATGTAGCTGTGATGGATGCTTCAATCTCCCGAAGCGCATCGGAGAGTTGGTGTGCCTCTTGGGTTGCCTTAAACAGATGGGCATTTTCTATAGCAATAGCCGCTTGATTAGCGATAACCGTCATTAACTCTACATCTTGCGACGTAAAGTCTGGTTCATCTATTCTGTTGACCGCTATCATTGTGCCAAGTACATTGTCACGGAAAAGCAAGGGGATTGCAATAATAGCGCCAGCCTTGGCCTCGCTCCGGCGTTGTTGCATATCTGTACTCTGGCGCGGGTCACATTCTCCATTCAGAGATATTACCGGTTCTAACCGACGTAAAGTCCAACCACCTAACCCACCCCAAAGTCCATCAAAAGATAAGGGAACAAAATTGTGCCCACCTGGGCCACCGATTACAACCTCAATAATCTGTCTTATTTGTATATCAACAATGTAGAGCGAAACCCGGTTGGCAGGCAGCGTCTCGGCTACCCGATCTACGAAGCTTTGTAACATCTCCGGCAGGTCTGTCAGCGTGATGAGAGTTCGGGTGGTCTGGTAGAGGGCTTCACTTTGAGCTAAGGCAACCTGAGTTTGCTCAAATAGTTGCGTGTTGACAATAGCTACGGCAGCCTGATTAGCCATTGCCACCATCAGATTAACCTCTCGTTGCGTGAAATCAGGCTTATCCAAACGATTAACAGCAGTTAGGGTACCCAATATATTTTTCTGATATTGCAAAGGGACCACAATAACCGACCCGAACTGGTTATCGGCACGATTTTGCTGTACTTCTAAGCTCTCACGCGGGTCAGCTTTGCCTTTGGGTGATAAGGCAGGCTTTTTCTCTCGGACTACCCAGCCGGTCAACCCGGTCATGAGTTCCTCAAAAGTGTTAGTACGGGTGATATGTGTTTCTGGTCCTCCGACAACAATGTCTAGCACCTGTTGCGCTTGTAAGTCCAATCTGACCAGCGCTACCCAGGTGGCAGGCAATGTTTTTGCCATCTCGTCAGCCACAGTTTGTAACAACTTGGACAGATCTTCGAACCCAATGAGAATGCTACTAATATGGTGAAGCGCTTGGGTTTCAACTAAGGCTAACTGGATCTGTTCAAATAGTTGAGCGTTTGCGATAGCTACCGCGGCCTGACTAGCAAAGGTTTGAACCAGAATTGCATCTACTTGGCTATAGGCATCCATCTGCCGGCTATCAAGCGTTAGACAGCCAATAGCTTTCTCTTGGACTATTAGGGGGACACCCATCCAGCCGTGGACATGACTAGAATTTCCCCATTGCTGAAATCGGGGGTCTGCCTGGGCATCGGATAGTATTAATGGCTGTTGAGTTCGTCTTATCTCATCGAAAAGTGCATCATTAATTGGATAAACTTTTCCAATAACCTGGCTTAAATCCGCAAAACCTTTCGCCCCCACAACCTGAAGCCTATCCTCCATGCGTAAAAACACAGCGGAACTATCGTAAGGGACGACCTGCTCTAATTGAGTTAAAATGTTGTCCAAGACACCTTCGAGGTCAAGAGCCGATGTTAAGGCAAGGGTAGATTGGTACAACACTTCAGCTTCATGGCGGCGGCGAGCCTCAGCGTCGAATAGTTGGGCATTTTGAATAGCAATAGCAGCATAATTTCCCAGTGTCTCTGCTATTTTTACATCATCCTGACCAAATCTTTGAGTTTTGTAGGTGTCGATAATCATCAAGGCTCCTAATGCTTTACCCCCTCTAGAAAGGGGTACCCCAAGAATCGCTTCGATTTGAAAGAGTTTGACAAGCTTTGGGTTAATCAAATCCGATCTTACCGCCTCATTTACAAAGATAGGACGCATTTCTCGAACTACCAATGGTCCTAAGGTATTGGTATCGGAAATTGGGATTCGCATGTCCAGGAAATTTTCTTGTCCCCGACCTTGCCCGGCGTAGCCAATCAACTCCTCTCCTTGAACAAGCCAGATAAAGGCAGCCTCAACTTGAAAGAGATTAATACTTTCCCGGCAAATAAGGTCCAACACCTCAGATAGTTCAAGCGTGGAATTCAGGGCTAATCCGACTCTACCCAGAGTTTCGGCTAAAAGACGCTGCTCACGCTCAGCCGCTGCCAGCCGACGGTGACTTTCTGTGCTCTGACGCAGGCTTGCCTCTATTTGCTCGCGTTCAGCCAATTGTTGTTTCAACTGGTCACTTAAATCACGTAAGCGCCCAACAATCATCCCAATTAACACGGTAACAATCGCATCCGGTATACCGCCAGTATAGAGTATCACATACAAGCCTCCTGGTTGATACCCAACCAGATTGAAAAGAAGGGTGTTTAAAAGCAGGCTGAGCAGGCTACCAATCAGGCCAACTCGGAGTCCAAAAAGCCAGGCTGCTACCGTGACAGGGATGAGAGACAGGGCGGCTACATCCATTCCGCCAAAAGGGTATAGGAGCGCAAACATTACTATATAGGCACCCACCACTCCCAAGGTGATTACGACCCGTGTTGGGGGGGATTGGAAATTATGTCCTATTCTGGTTATGAATTCTTTGGTAGGGTTATTCATGACGGTGTACTACTTAATCATTGATGGTACAATTGTGGCGGGTATCTGAACGGATGTTGCATAAAGGTTGATAGGTTTCATTATATCACATATGTTGCAAAGTGTGATAATAATTGAGCAATTGAAGCTATATTTATCGAGCTACAACTCGTATGCCGCTCAACGTAACCGAGTCTGCTTGCACAGATACGCTGCTATCGCGTAGTAAACGGAGGCGTTGTCCGGTATCGCCATCGTATAATCCAATCAGCAGCCGGTAAGCGCCGGGTGGCACGTCAGAGGCAATTTCCAGGGAATGTTCATCTAAAACAACTTGCCCCGGCATCCATGTAGAGGTTGGCGAGGCTCCATTTTGCGGCTCGCTGTCGTGTTGCGCGGCTCGTATATCTCCATCAGTAACCAGATGTACAAACACTTTGTAGTTGTTCGACGGTTGGTTGCGACTTTGCCAATAGAGCGTCAGCTTTACGCTTTCACCCTTAGCCACAAGTCGCTGGTCGAGGGTGTATCCAATCAGAGCGATTCCGTCTTCAAATAGTAAATCTTGGGGGTTAGGAATATCACCGGCTTGAGGCTGAATAGTTACTGCCCCAAAGCGTACCGTGTCTCCACCGGTTGAAGCGGATAGCCGCACACCTGTCGTGTTGTCGTATAAACCCACTACAAAGTGGGCTTTTGCTGGCGCATAAGCGGTACGGGGAATGTGTAGGGTGTATGTGTCGCTAAATTGCGCTCCAATGGCCCATTGGCTGGTTGGGTACAACCCAAGCCCATGAAAAATATCACGTTGCGCCACAATCAAGTCATTTTCATCCACAAGATGAATAAAAATACTGTAATCGGTTTCGGTGGGGTGTTCACCACGCCAGAATAAGGTTAAGGGTAAGGTGTCGCCGGGTCTTACCCTGGTTGGTGTTTGGCTATCGAAGGCTAACAATTGTATCCTGCCACCAAAAGTAACTTGTAAAGGCTGGGCTGTAGGCGGCAGAGTTGTCACCGGGATGGGAAGGGCATAAGCCGGAGCGATGACACCCCATGGAACCCATATCGCTAGTATAAACAAGACCAACGCCGGTAAGGTGTACAACCGCGAAGGGACCAACCCCATCCAACCGGCTACCCACAATGGGGCCAGTGCTACCAGCCCCGGAAAGAGAAGGCGTCCTTGCGAAGCCGGGGTGCGCAAGGTCCACTGGACCAGGCCAACCAACATAAGGATGAGCCAGACCACCAGAATCGGCCAGACTTGGCGTAGTTGTGGGGACAGCATCTTTGTCCGCCCCGTAAATATTGCTATGGGTAGTCCAACCAAGCCGACGATTAACAACAGATTCAAAAACCAATAGATAGATGATGGCATAGGCAGTGACAACCCGCCAAACAATCCCCAAAAGGAACGCATTAGTCCCGGCACTTCGGCCAGCAACTGTTCCAGCGTGGGGGTTACAGAGCGAGACCCCATCATTGCCACCATATTTTGAGTACCACTCCATTCACCGTATAAGGCAATGTTGCGCCAGTACCACCATCCGGCAATGGCTATCGCCAACAAACCTACAATGCCATTACCAAGAATCACTGTGCGCCAGGAGTGTCGACGCCAGCCCTGCCAGAGCAGGGTTAGCCCTACAAGCCCCAATAAGCCCAGACCGCTCAACTTAGCCAGCGAGGCCAGACCAACCAAAATTCCCAATATAACGAATTGCCAGAGTGATGGCTCTTTTTCTCTGACAATCAACACTGCCAACTGCCATAAAGCAAGTGACGCTAACAGAGTAACGAGGTTGTCATTATTAACCGAGCCGGAGACAAAGAGAAACATGGGGTTAAAGGCCACAAAAGACATGGCCAGCCAGGCAAATAATGGCCGCTCCGGCCAGAGAACCCGTCCCAAAGCATAGATGGTCAGTACAGTTCCGGTACTCATCACTACCGATAAGAGTCGGGCTATGTGAACTGCCAGCGCTGCCCCATGCCAGGGCCAGGCTTCCTGTGCCGTATGGACAATCATATTGATATTACCGTCTGTTGTGACCAGACCAAGGTCGGCATGAGGGTTGCGATAAATCAAGTGAGGTAAGTCGTCGGTGGAAATAGGAGCCGTCACCAGAGCGGCCAGAGCATAATATAAGGGTGGCTGGCTGCCTTCTTGTCGCCATAGTTGTACATTTGTCGGGTCTTGCACCGGCAATTCGCCGGTTCGAGCCAGATGCCAGACAAAAGGATAATGCCAGACCTCGTCCAGCACCTCGAAGAGAGGGGCGACAATGCTATAGGTAGCGGCGAGCAGGAAAAAAGTCGTCGTTAGTAGGATGACAGCCCAATGTTGTTTCAATCTAAAACTAAATTGTTTGAACAAACTTATTTCAGTTCCTCTGTAATTTGGAATTCAGAGTACAATAAAATGGTTGATAATCAAAATAGCTTTGTACATTGTTCTAAATCCTGGCTTGTAGTATAATCTTCTCTCATTTAATAATGATTTAACGCTTGATTAAGGAGGGGGCATGAACATTACAACAAAAGAGTTACGCCGGTGTGATCTTGTTACTGTTGAAGGGAGAATAGACAGCTCCACCGCAGGAGACTTGGCCCAGACCCTGGCCTCGATTACGGATGCGGGACGATTTAAAATTGTCTTGAATATGAAGGATGTCACTTTTGTATCGAGTGCCGGATTTGGGGAAATGATCGCTACTCAGAAAACCTGCCACAATCTACTGCGGGGCGATTTGGTTTTGGCTGAAGTCCCTGAACAGACTAAGGAGGCTTTGAATTTGGCGGGGTTAATACCGTTGTTCAAAATATTCGATAGCGAAACTGAAGCAGTGGGTAGTTTCTAAAGCAGCTTTCATTTTTAAGTATCCAAAACGATACATAGAAAGCCGTCCTCATTTGCTTTATCATTCGAGTGACAGCTCTTTTTGGAGATGTTAGATAAACGAATTGTGTAGTGTATACTTTTGCTATGGCAGTCACTGAAAATAACCTAACAGTCTCTGGGAACTTCGAAAATTTAGCTAAAATAGGCGACTTTATTAGTCAGGCAGCCGCCCAAGCAGGCTTAGATGCACAGGCCAGCTATGCCGTCCAATTGGCGGTAGATGAAGCCTGTACTAATATTATTGAACATGGTTATGGTGGTGAAGGTCGGGGGCAAATTCAACTAACCTATCATATCAAAGAAGATGGGTTAGAGATAATTATTTATGATCAGGCTACCCCGTTTGACCCCTCCCTGGTTCCCGAACCGGACATTCACGCCCCCCTGGCAGAAAGAGCGACGCGAGGAATGGGCTTGTTCTTTATTCGCAAATCGGTTGATAGCTATGAATTCAAGTTTGGGACACCTGAAGGCAATCAGCTGATTTTATTCAAGCGCCGCCCATGAAAGAGTTCTTGACGCTCATCGCTAAAAAATTGTGGCCGGACTTTGAAACGCAGGCTGAACTTGATCGTAACTTATTGTTGGGAGAGCTAATAGGGATACTCTATAGCTTACCTATCGCTATTGTTAGCATAGGGTGGTTGGTCGTAGTAACCGACCTGAATTTAGTGCGGAGCCAATGGCCGGTATTGTTACTCTTCTTGGGATTGGGCCTAATATTTAGCTGGCTACTGTTCTTTCAAGTCATTGGAAATCGGGCTGGCAGCTACAGTTACGAAGGTAGCAGCCTGGAAGTTATTATTGTAATATCGGCGATACTGTTGTTTGGCCCGACGGCTGTGTGGCTGCACGTCCTCAATTCCCTGGTCTATTATGGGGTTAAATGGCCTCGATTTGCCTCAGAATTCCGGCAGTGGAACTGGATACGTAATCTGGTCTTCAATGTAGGGCCAGAAACAGCCAGCCTCTTATTGAGTTTGGTTTTATACCGGTGGTTGGGAGGACAGTTTCCGCTATCAGAGTTAACCCTAGCCGTAATTTGGCCCTCTTTTTTGACTGTTCTAACCTTCCTCGGCCTGCATATCCTTTTTTTCTGGATTATGCTGGCGCTCCGGGTTCGTTTTCAACCTCAATCTCAATCGTTCAGAGTCCATCTGGCAAAATCAAGAAGGCAAAGATTTAAATTTTTGCTCATAGCCGGAGTTCCCGCTTTTTTTGGTGTTTTGGCCGCGAGCTTATACAGCCAAATTGGCTTGGAAGCCTATCTCTTTTTTATAGGGGGTCTGCTCCTGACCAGCCTCTTGGCCCGGCGATTGAGCCATGCAGCTGTCTTGAGCCAACAACGATCGCGCGAACTGGCCCAGTTGGAGCAATTAAGTCGGGCCATTCTGACCACTCCTGTCGATACACCCGTCTTTGAATGCTTACCTCCATTATTGACAGAGTTTGTACCCGGAATGTTCGAGTACCGCCAGGCCGAGATTCGGCTCTTTTCCGGCCAGATTTTGCTCCAATTACCTGAGGATAGACCGGCTGTAGCTGAGACAATCTGGTCTTGGTGGCGCTCCAACCCCCAGCCGACTCATTTCGCACCAGGAGACAAATTGCCCTGGACGGGGAAAACAGCCGCGCATCCCGCGGTGATTACCCCTATTTTATCCACCGAGGATGGTGAACCCTTGGGGGGCATCTGCCTGGTTCTGGAAAATATATATTTTTACTATAACGCGACGGATTTACAGCCAGCTTTGCAGGTTCTGGCGGAGCAAATTGCCTATGCCTTGCATCGGGTTGAGGTCTATGCTCAAGCTCTGGCAAATCAAAAGATGACTCAGGAGTTAGCCTTTGCTTGGCAAGTTCAGGCCAGCTTTTTGCCCCATGCCCTGCCCAAAATTGAAGGTTGGCAACTGACCGCCGCCCTGCAACCGTGCGAAGACACTTCGGGCGATTTCTACGATGTAATACCTTTGCCCAATAAGCGCTTTGGGCTGGTTATTGCCGATGTTGCCAATAAGGGTATGGGGGCGGCTCTGCTAATGGCGGTGAGCCAAACGCTCATTCGGACGTATGCCCTTGAACACCAGACTCGGCCCGACTTGCTTATGGGAGTGGTTAACCAACGACTCTTGGCCGATACCCACAACAAGATGTTTGTCACGGTTTTTTACGGTATCCTTGACCCCCTGACCGGATGCTTGATTTATGCCAACGCCGGTCATAACCCTCCCTATCTTTTGCAGACAAATAACGCTAGTACATCTGAGAGTCTACCCGAGCCGCAGGGACTGCGAAGTACAGGCATGCCCTTAGGAATCTTCGAGGAGGCCAGTTGGGAGGCCAGAACGGTTGAATTAGGCCGGGGTGATACGTTGATTATGTACACGGACGGTGTTACCGAGGCCCAAAACCAGCACGAAGAACTGTTTGGCGACCAGCGTCTCTTGGGGGCTGCTCAGGCCAATTTAGGAGCCTCCATTGAGAGTATCCAGGATTCTATCCTGGAAAGGGTTGGTGAATTTTCAGAACAAGCGCTCCAATGTGATGATGTGACGTTGATGGTTTTGAAACGTGAGTAACGCTACATGGCCTGGTGAAATGACATTTTTAGGGTTTTGACATGCCTATAGGACGGTGTTATACTCGCCCATAATTAAGGCTCAAAGGTGAGCCAAAAACTAAAGAAACATAGGAGCTAAATTCGGAGAAGAGAAATGAAAAGAAAAAATTTTGGTAAATTTTTATCCTTTTTGATTTTGCTGCTAGGCCTGGCGTTAGTTATTGCTGGCTGTGGCGGGGCAGCCCCAGCATCGGATAGTGGTGGAGCAGCCCCGGCAGCATCCGATGGAGGGGGAGAGGCGGCCAGCTCGGGAGAAAAAATCACCGTTAAGCTGGCCGAGAATCCCTGGTCGGGGTCGCAGGTGAATGTGGCTGTAGCCAAGATTTTGCTCGAAAAGGAGATGGGCTACACCGTAGAACTTGTGACTATTGATGAGAATGCTCAATGGCCAGCCCTGGCCAGCGGCGACCTGACGGCCAGCCTTGAAGTATGGCCCTCCGGCCATGCCGAAAATGTGGCCCAATACATTGACGACCAAGGGGTCGTAGAAAATGCCGGGCTGTTGGGACCGGTGGGTGTGATTGGCTGGTTTATGCCTGCCTATATGCTCGACAAAGACCCTGACCTGGCAACCTGGGAAGGCTTTACCAAGCCAGAGACCGCTGCACTGTTCAGCACCGCCGAAACAGGGGACAAGGGTCAATTTTTGGCCGGTGACCCCAGTTGGGTGCAGTATGATGCAGACATTATAAAAAATCTGGGCATGAATATTGAAGTGGTTACGGCTGGTTCGGAAGAGGCCATTTTGGCGGCTCTGGACTCGGCTTACAGCCGGGAGGAACCCATCGTATTCTACTTCTGGACGCCGCATTCGGTTCATGCTCAATATGACCTGGTTCAGGTTGAGCTACCGGCCTACAGTGATGAGTGCTACGCTAAAATTGATGCCGGTGGCGTTGATTGCGGTTATCCTCCAGATAATTTGTTCAAGATTGTAGGCTCAAGCCTCAAAGATGAGGCACCGGATGTCTATCAATTTCTGAAGAATTTTAACTACTCCACCCAGGATCAAATCCAAATGATTGCAGCGGTGGAATTGGATGGCAAAAGCGCCGAAGAAGCAGCCCAAGCATGGATTGATGGCAATGAGGATAAGTGGAAGGCCTGGATACCGTAATCAGGTATGAAATGTAATGTATAAAAAGACAGACCCCCAATAACTTTGGGGGTCTGTTGTTTTGTTTGACTGTTGGCTAATTTAAATTGTATTAAAAACTAACCCAAGTTGCTACCCGTTGCCGAAAAATCATCCTGAGTGACCGAAGGG
>Ga0055477_10000330_pt1 | contig 12597 bp, 7 predicted proteins | sample Muzzi_PWA_D2_FD_57683 | JGI IMG/M metagenome (GOLD analysis project Ga0055477, IMG submission 57683) | Wetland microbial communities from San Francisco Bay, California, USA, that impact long-term carbon sequestration - Muzzi_PWA_D2 | ecosystem: Environmental > Aquatic > Marine > Wetlands ... | reverse complement strand
ACGCCGACATCGCAAAACTCAAGGAGGTATTCTCCGATGCGGAAATCATCGAGTTGGCCTTCACGATCGCCCGTTTCAATGCCACGAATCGCTGGACCGACGGAATGGGCCTGCCGCAAGACCGCCGCTTCGGTGACGGACGAGAGACTACGTTGACGACTCCGACGAGCGAAGCGTTTCAACATACGAAGAGCATCGTCATTCCCACGACACGTACCCCGCGGCCGCCGCGGGCCACGATCGCTCAGGTTCGACAAGCGATCGCAGCCAGCCGGACCCACACTCCGCGTGTGGCCCTGCCGACGCTGGAAGAAGCACGCGAATCATTGGCCGACACGATCGGCGATCGTGAGCCGTTCCTCTGGGAGCAGGCCTTGGCGGCAGTTCCGCGAAACGGCAAGGCACATGTCAAAACGTGGAACACAATACTCTCCGACGACAACCTCGCCCCGCGCCTGAAAGCGGAGCTGGCTTTCATCACGGCTGTCAACAACCAGGCCTGGTACGCTGCGGCGCACGCCGCCCATCGCTTGAAGCAGCTCGGAGCCTCACCAGAGGACTTGACCTCCCTGCTCGGTGACAATGAGCCGCCGATGGGCGGCGCCGCGGCGGCCTACCACCTGGCCGCGAAGAGTACGACCGATCCACACCTGATCACCGATGCCGACATCGCTCGCGTCCGCGAGCAATTCAGCGACCGGGAAACGGCCGAGATCATGCAGGTGATCTGTATGGCAAATCTGTTCGATCGGTTCACTGAAGCGTTGGACCTGCCGGTGGAAGACCGGATCTCCGATGCCGAGCGATTCTCGCAGCGGTAAGTCATGCAGCCTCCCGCGGCGCGATGGGTCGGCCAAGTCCAATCGACGATTTGACCGGATAGGGATGATCTGATAGGCTAGCGAACGTGTCATTGTGCACCAAGTCTCGCTTCCTGCGGCGGTGTCATGAGCTGTGTCGCCCGGTATGTATTCGCTTTTTCTCTATGTCTCGGCATCTGCCGGACGCTGCCGGTTCTGGGCGCCGATCCAGTGGTCATTACGGTCGATGCGGACTCACGTGGTCCTCAGGTCAACCCGCGGATGTACGGGATCTTCCTGGAGGAAATCAACCACGGGGTGGATGGCGGACTGTATGCCGAGCTAGTGCGCAACCGTGGGTTTGAAGATTCTCGGCCGCCCGAGGGCTACAAGTTGGTCGGCAAGCGGTGGGTGGATCGCGGCGGCTTTGATTCCGGCTTCAGCGAGTTCGGTTATTCGACGGATCGCATACCATTTTGGGACCTTGTCGAGGAAGGTGGCGCGCACGGCAGCGTGCAGCTCGAAACCAGCGGTGGGGTGACGGACGAATCTGCGTATTGTGCGCGGCTCGAGGCTGCGGACAGGGGGCAGGGGCGCGTCGGGCTCGCGAACAAGGGCTTCTTCGGCATCGGAGTCAAACGCGGCGCCGAGTACAAGCTTACGCTCTACGCTCGTAGCGACAACTTCTCGGGCCCGCTCCTCGCACAATTGGAGGATTCGTCGGGCCGTGCGTGTTCGAATCGGGCGAGCTTTGCCGATATCGGCACGAATTGGAACCGCTATCGGGCAACGCTGAGAGCAACGAAAACCGATCCCAAGGCGCGGCTCGTGGTCTCGATGGGAGCCGAAGGCCGCGTTTGGCTTGACTTCGTTTCTCTGTTTCCGGAAAAGACGTGGAAGGATCGGCCGAACGGCTTGCGGCCGGATATCGCGCAGATGATTGCTGGTCTAAAGCCCGGATTCGTGAGATTCCCGGGCGGCTGCGTGGTCGAAGGGGGCACGATTGAAACGGCCTTCAACTGGAAGCTGACCGTCGGCCCACTTGAACAGCGGCAGGAACGCTGGGGGCCGTGGAACTACCGCCGCACGCAAGGCATGGGCCTCTACGAATACCTGCAGTTTTGCGAAGACTTGGGAGCTGATCCGCTGTGGGTCGGGTTTTGTGGTCAGACGTGTATTTTCCGTCAGCGCGAGCACGTGCCGATGGCCGACATGGGCTGGGTTCGCGACGGCTTCCTCGACCTGATGGAATACGCCAACGGACCAGTCAGCTCCCGCTGGGGCGCTCTGCGAGCGGAGGCAGGTCACGCAGAGCCGTTTGGATTGCACCTGATCGAGATCGGCAACGAAAACCAAGGCCGCGAGTATTCACAGCGATATCAACTTGTCCGTGCGGCGCTGGAAGAGAAGTATCCCAATCTGGAGTACTTGGCTGACCTATCGTGGACGAGCCCCGCGTCGATGCGCGATGCGAAGTTCGATATCGAAGACCGCCACTTCTATAATTCAACGCGGTGGTTTCTGTCTCGCTTCCATGAATTCGACGACCGCGATCGCGGGCAGCCGCCGCTCTATTTGGGCGAGTTGGCGGTCACGACCGGCGAAGCGGGCCCGCTGCGCGGCAATCTGCTCGCCGCGCTGGCAGAAGGCGTTTTTTTGATGGGCTGTGAGCAGAACGCCGACACGGTGCGAATGGTCTCGTATGCCCCGCTGCTGGCCAACGTCGCGGGTCGGACCGCGCTCACCGGCGCACCGCCGCCGTGGCACGCCATGATTTATTTCGACGGAACACGCGTTTTTGGCACCGCCTCGTATCACTTGTGGAAGCTCTTCGGCGTGAATCGGCCCGACCAAATGGTCGCAGTAAGGACGGAATTTCCTGCCGCCGAGCGGGCGTCGATCGCGGGCCAGTTCGGCGTGGGCACCTGGGATGCGACCGCGAAGTTTAAGGACATCCGCGTGGAAAAGGACGGCGAGGTGCTTTGGCAAAGTGAGGCGGACGTCGACGATGCGAATTCGGGCCATGAAGGCGGCCGTTGGTCCGTCGAGGGCGGAACCTATCGCCAGAACCGGCGGGGTTTCGGGCTAAGCTACTTTGGCGATCCCGAGTGGTCGGACTGTACGCTCACGCTTAAGGCCCACAAGTCAAGCGGCGGGGAAGGATTCTTGATTGTCTTTGGCCGTCGAGACGGCGAACGATACTGGTGGAATCTTGGCGGGTGGGGCAACCGGCAACATGCGATTGAATTGAATCAGAATCTCGTCGGCCGGCCGGTGCCTGGCACCATCGAGGCAGATCGTTGGTATGACGTCAAGGTCGAGCTCGCCGGCGACCACATCCGTTGTTTCCTCGACGACGTTCTGATCCACGACGTGCGATCGACGCCGCCCGAGAAGTTCTTGGTGACGGCGGGCCGAGACGAGTCGGACGGGTCGATCGTCGTGAAGGCAATCAACGTTGCCCCGGAACCGCAGCCCGCCACGCTGCGGGTCCTCGTTCTGGAAGGAGTAGCGCCCAATGCCGAGGTCACGCTGCTAACCTCAAATAATCTAATGGATAATAACAGTCTCCAGCGGCCCGATGCCGTGGTTCCGGTCGAGTCGCACATCGAGACGGCCGGGAACGAGTTTGAGCACGAATTCCCTCCGCAATCGTTGTCGATTATTCGCTTGCAGCCCCAACCGAACTAAGCCCAGCCTAGATCACATGATTTCAAATCCCTCGACACGTCGTCGTGTAAGTGCGTCGTCGCGCCCGCCCCTGAGTTTTGCCCTGGCGGCAGTGATTGTCGGATGTCTATCGACGAACGAAACACTGGCCGAGCCTGTCACTCCCGCGGTGCCAGACGTCGCGCGTCCACTGCCGCTTTCGGCGGTGCGTCTGACCGGCGGCCCGCTGAAGCATGCCCAAGACTTGGATGCCGCGTACCTGCTCAAGTTGGAACCCGATCGGATGCTGGCCCACTACCGGCGGCTGGCGGGGCTCGAACCGAAAGCCGAGGGCTACGGTGGCTGGGACGCCGATGGCCGCCAACTCACTGGGCACATCGCCGGTCACTACCTTTCGGCCGTGAGCCTGATGTGGGCCGCAACAGGCGACGAACGCTTCAAGCAGCGTGCCGATTACATCGTGCAGCAACTAAAGGAAGTGCAGGACGCACACGGCAACGGGTTTGCCGGCGCGCTGGAAAATTGTCAGGAGCAGTTTGGCGAAGTGGCCAAGGGCAATATTCGGTCCGGCGGCTTCGATTTGAACGGTCTCTGGTCGCCGTGGTACACGCTGCACAAAACGTTTGCCGGCTTGCGAGACGCCTATCGATACACGGGCAACCAAACTGCGCTGGAAGTAGAAGTCAAATTCGCCGAGTGGGCGGAGGCGATTCTCGCCAACCTGGACGACGCCCAGATTCAGAAAATGCTCAACACCGAGTTCGGCGGCATGAATGAGGTGCTGGTCGATCTGTACGTCGATACCGGCGACGAACGCTGGTTGGCGCTGTCCTACAAATTCGAGCACCGGGCGATTCTCGATCCGCTCAAGCACCGACACGACGTTTTGGGTGGCACGCACGGCAACACTCAGGTGCCGAAGCTGATCGGTTCGTTGGCGCGATACGCGGCGATTGGCGATGAAGGCGATGGCACCGCGGCCCGCTTCTTTTGGGACCGCGTGGTCAACCACCATAGTTTCGCGACCGGCGGGCATGGCAAGGATGAGTACTTCGGCGCCCCGGACAAACTCAATGATTTTGTCGAAGGTCGTACTGCAGAAACGTGCGATGTCTACAACATGCTCAAGTTGACACGCAAGCTGTTCGCGCTCGACCCAGATCCGCGCTACGCAGACTTTGAAGAGCGCGCGCTGTTTAATCACATTCTGGCGTCGATTGACCCGACCGATGGCAGCACATGCTACATGGTACCGGTCGGACAAGGGGTCCAGCGAGAATATCAGGACATGTTCCACAGCTTCACGTGCTGCGTCGGCACCGGCATGGAGAGCCACGCACGTCACGGCGACGGAATCTACTACGTAGCCGACGGTCGAATGTGGATTAATCTCTACGCGCCCTCAACAGCCGATTGGAAAGAAGCAGGCGCAAAGATCGAGATGCAGACCGACTTTCCCGAAGGTGAGTCCGCCACAGCCACAATCGATCTCGACTCGCCCCGCGAGTTGACACTCGCATTCCGCCGCCCTTCCTGGGCAGGCGAAGGCTTCCTCGTCGCGGTTAACGGCGAGCCGGTGACCGACTTGCCGCCGCCGGGCTCCTATGTCGAACTCAAGCGGACGTGGAAGTCGGGCGATCGAGTGTCGTTAAAACTGCCGAAGCGACTACGCTTGGAGCCGCTACCCGATAACCCCGATCGCGTCGCCATCATGTGGGGCCCGTTGGTGCTGGCCGGCGATTTGGGGCCCGAGCGCCGCCGCGGCGACCGACGAAACCGTCGCGCTGACACGAAGCCACAGGACATCCCCGTGTTCGTGACCAACGGCGAGTCGGTCGATCAGTGGCTCAAACCGGTGGCGAACGCGGACGGCGCAGAATTTCGCACTGACGGCGTGGGCCGCGAGACAGATGTAGACTTTTTGCCCTTTTATCGCCTGCAACGACACGTGTATGGCGGCTACTGGGACCTGTTCACTACGTCGCAATGGGAGCAGCGCGCGGCCGAGATTGCCGCCGAGCGCGAACGACAGCGACAGCTCGATCTGGCCACGGTGGCACTTGCTCAGCCGGGCAACATGCAGTCCGAGCGAGACTTCAACTACCAGGGAGAAGATGCCTGGCCAATGCGCGCGTCGGGCCGGGCGGGCCGATATGGCCGTGGCTGGTTTTCTTTCGATTTGCCCGTCGATGCGGAGCAGCCGATGGCATTGGTAGTCACCTATCGTGGTGGCCAGCGGCGGCGTGAGGCCAACTTCGAGATTCTGATCGATGGGCAGCAAGTCGCGCAGCAAAAACTCGACGAGGGTCGGCCGGCCAAATTCTACGACGTGAGTTACCCTATTCCCGCAGACGTCGTGGCGGGAAAGGCCAAGGCCAACGTTCGGTTTCAAGCCGGTGAAGGCAAGAGTATCGGACCCGTTTTCGGCATCCGCATGATCCGCTCTGGAAAGCAGCCGGAACAGAATTGACAGCAGGCGAAAGGTAGAAGATGAACTCCTTGAAGAGCTTTGCACTCCTGATGATGCTTGTACCACCCACCGTTGCCCTTCAAACGCCTGCCCAAGCCGAGACGGCGGCGGCTGTGTCTGCCCCACCCGAATCCTTTTTCGAGATGGTCGACGAAGGCGATCGGGACGCAGCACGACAGTTCTACAAGAAGTACATGGAGGTCAACGGGATGCCGGTCGTCGCGTCGGGAGAGGTGGCGGACGAAGCGCTGGTGCGCACGTGCGAGATCGTGAATCACATGCTGGCCGGCCGGCCCGATGTCGTGGAGCAAATGGTCAAAGACAAAATGTACTTGATCATCGTCGGCAAGGATCAGCTCTATGCCGACATGCCCGAGTATCGAAACGTTCCCAACAAAGCCTATTGGAACGAGCGGGTGCGCGGCACAGGTGGTCGTCCCACGAGCTTCGGCGAGGAAAACCTGCTGAGCCTGCCGATTGATCGCTACGATGATGAAAGCATCGCGGTCCATGAGTTTTGCCACACCATCGATGGCGCGTTGCGCTCTTTAAGTCCCGAATGGCCGCAGCTCCGGAACGCCGTGTATCAAAACGCGATGGCCAAGGGCTTGTACAAGAACGCGTACGCCGGCAGCAACGCGGGCGAGTATTGGGCGGAGATCGCGCAATCGTACTTCGACTGCAATCGGGTTAATAATTGGAATCACGGCCCGGTCGGCACGCGCGAGCAATTGAAAACGTACGATCCCGAAGGTTATGAGCTGGTGCGATCGACGTTCCGTTTGCAGCCGGATCAGGATTGGCGGTACCAGTTCCTTCAGAAGAATCCGGTAGTGACGGCGCCACCGGAGAAACTGAAAATCGATCCCTACTACACGAAGTTCACCTGGGCCCGAGAGTTTCCCGTCGTCGGGCGACGGGCGAGCAACGAAGCACTGCTCAAGGCAAACGACACGATTCGTAAGATGTTTGCCTATCGACACGATATTCTTAAAGCGTTGATCAACGACGGCGTCAAGTTGGTGGTGCTGGGCCCCGACGAGCATCTCGCCGACCTTCCCGAATATCAGTCGATGCAGCGGCAACGGGGCTCCGGGCGACGGCGATTCCGGCAACGACGTTTCGATCCGCTCACCCGCGTGCTCGACTATTCACCCAGAGCCAAGCTGCTGGTGGTTGGTGAAGAAAACGTCACCGCCGATCCGGCGGAGCCAAACGTTGGCGACAACGAGGTCATTCGAGTTTTTGCCAACGCGCTTGTGCAAGTCACGGCGACACGTCCGGAGGACCCAAACTGGGACAAACGCAAACGCGATGTCCAGCAGTATGAGCTGCGTGTCCAACGGCTCGATGAGAGATTCGGCAAGAAGCTCGACGAACTCTACGAGAGTGCGACGAGCGCCGGCAAATGGCGCGGCACCCGAGCGGTTCACAACCGGGACAGCTATTGGTCCACTGGGGTACTGGCTTACTTCGATGCCGCGGGCCAAGACACGGCTCCTCCTGACGCAGCGCACCCGATCCGGACCCGAGCAGCACTGCAATCATACGATCCAGGTTTGTACGCGCTCGTGAACGAGACCATGGCGTACGACGGGCGCGTCGACTGGCGGTTTCGTCCTGGCCGCTGATGGGTGCCGAGCATGACTAATCGCGATTCGATTCACAGGCCGCACCTCGCCGCCTGTTGCACCTTTGCCGTGGTCCTCGTCGCTATCGCGGCTGAGCGATCGTCGGCTGCGGAGCGTGAGCCGACGCAATTCGACGTGAATTGGGAGGATGGTGCGATCGTCAGCCTGCGACGAGTCGGCGACCGCTTCGATACCGACTACATCCGCGCACGGGGCAAGTTAGGCGACGTCGTGATTCGCTATCGCCGAAGCGGCGGCGATTGGACGACAGCCACGACGGCCGACTTGGCCGAATCCGGCCAGGCGGAGTTTACGTCGGCCGCCGACGGCAGCGAACATCAAGCCACCTATGCGATCCGCGACGCAGCAGGCGAAGCACTCGACGTGAAAGTTCGCTTCGAGATAGATCCCGGCGCCATCTGCTGGACGATCGAGCTCCGGAACAGGTCGAAGGGACCGATTGAAATCGGCGATCTGGCGCTGCCGCTGCCGATGAACTCGAACTTCCGGAGCAGGCGCGGCGCAACATCTGCGGTGCTCAAACATAGCTTCATCTCCGGTGACGGTTCCTTCCTGTTTTGGATGCGACCCAACAGCGTCGGGCCGTATCTAATGATGACGCCCCTCGACGGCACGCATCTCGAATACTGGCAGGTCGATGCGGGCGAGGGGCGTCGACGCGACTACAGCGTCTTCATTCATTCGGCGGCATCCGGACCAGCTGGCGAAACCGGCAGTCGGACGTGGCGCCAGCCTCACACCAGCCTCACGCTCGCGCGGGTTGGTGAGGCAGGCGACTCGCGTCTATATGGGTTCAAGCTGCAGTGGGCCGACGACTACGACGCCGTGCGGCAGATCCTCGTCGACAACGGACTCGTGGACGTGCAAGTCGTTCCCGGCATGACCGTGCCCGGCAATCTGTCGGCACAAATCGCCTTGCGCTCGAAGGTGCCGATCAACGCTGTCGAAGCCGAGTTTCCCGTTGATACCGAGATCGAGCCGCTCGGCCGCAACGGAGAGTATGAGCGCTATCGTGTCCGGTTTGGTCGGCTGGGCGAAAACTGGCTCGAAGTCCGATTCGGCGCCGGTCGCCACGTGTATCTCGAGTTTTTCGCCACGGAGCCGGTTGAGACGATGATCAAGAAGCGCGCGGCATTTCTGGCTCATTGTCAGCATCGCGACCCGACGAAGTGGTACAACGGCTTGATCACCGATTGGAACATGGCGAGCCAGGTGCTGCTGAGCCCCGACAATTACGATCGCATCAGCGGGTTCCGGATCTATGCCGTCACTTGCGACGACCCGGGGCTTGGCAAACCTGCGTACCTCGCCGCGAAGAACGCGGAATATCCAGTCGCCAGAGAAGTCGAGGCGCTCGACTACTACATCGAGCATTTCGTTTGGGGCGGGCTGCAGCGGACCACCGATGAATCGTACGCCTACGGCATCTATGGAATCCAGGATTGGAAGCGAAATCGCGCAAGCGACGACCCGGGCCGCAACGGGCAGCTCCACCTTTGGCGAGTGTACGATTATCCGCACGTCGTTCTTATGTATTTCAGTATGTATCGGGTTGCCAAGAATTATCCGAAAATTGAAACCCTTCTTGCCGCAAAGGAATATCTCCGGCGCGCGTACGGCACGGCGCTGGCCATGTTTACTGTGCCAATGAAAATAGAGAAGTGGTCGGCCTATTCGACCGGCTATTACAATGAGGTGGTTCTAGTCGACTTGATCGATGAATTGGACGCCGCGGGAATGCACGACGAAGCAGACACACTCCGCCGGCACTGGGAGAATAAAGTGAAGTTCTTTACCAGTGGCAAGGCGAACTTGTTCGAGTCCGAATACCCGTTCGATTCCACTGGCTTTGAATCGACACATGCTCTGGCAAAGTATGCGGTGGAGCATTCGAGTGGGCCGAATCGCCGCGATCTCGGCGTTTCGCCGGCCGATGCACGCCGATTCATGGACGCTCAAATCACCGCCAACATTTTCTGTCGCGGCGCGATCGAACCGGCTTATTACTATCTCGGCAGCGATTACCGTGGCTCGGCAGGCAACAGCTACACTCTCAGCTACATGTCGCAAATGGGCGGCTCTTCGGTGCTCGACTACGCGCTCTATTTCGCTCACGATCCGAGCGAGTATCTTCGACTCGGCTATGCGTCGATACTTAGCTCCTGGGCGCTGCTGAATTCCGGGACGCGGGAGTCGGACTACGGCTATTGGTATCCAGGCGAGGCGAACGACGGCGGCGCCGGCGGAGGATTTGAACCGGCTCCCTACGGCACAACCTGGCTGGGGCAGCCGCATCACCGCGGTTCGTGGTACTACGCCTGCGAAATCGATCTCGGCTATTGCGGCGCGCTACGATCGGCTGCCACTGTGCTGGCTGACGATCCCATTTTCGGGCGATTTTGCTTCGGCGGCGATTGGCGAAAGAGCGGCGCCGGCCTCGAGATCGTTCCCAAGGACGGGGTGCGACGCCGGTTCCATGCGTTGCTCAACAGCGGCAAGCTGCATCTGGTGCTCGACACAGACCGCTTTCTCGCGGATGAGCCGATCCGAGTGAAAGACGATCTTTCCGAGGTACAGTTTCTACTCGAGAGTGACAATCCGGCCGAACACGACGTGGTGATAAAGCTATTGGGCCTGCACGCCGGCCAATATCAAGTCACAATGGCCAACCAGGTCGTATCGAACATCGAGATGAAGGATGGACAAGAGTCGGTCGTCACGCTGCCGTTTCCAGCCGGCGGACGATCCGAGCCGGTGACCATCGCGGCCGAGGGCGCGACGACCGACGCCTCCTCAGGTGAATCGGCGACGGCGATCGCGATGAAATCGACTACCGCCACCAACTACCCGAACCCCGCAGCCGGCGACTTCGTGATCCGCAACTTTCGCTTCCAATCGGGGGAGACTTTACCCGAGCTCCGAATGCACTACCTCACGCTGGGTCAGCCTCAATGGGACGACGAGGGGGTCGTCCGCAATGCCGTGATGATCTTGCACGGTACCACCGGCAGCAGTGAACAGTTTCTCCGCCCGGAGTTCGCCACGGAGTTGTTCGGCCCGGGCCAGCCGCTCGACGCGAATCGATTCTTCATCATCATCCCCGACAACATCGGGCACGGAAAATCCAGCAAGCCGAGCGACGGCTTCCGCGCCAAGTTCCCGCGGTATGGCTATGCCGACATGATTGAAGCCCAGTACCGGCTGCTCACCGACGGCCTCGGCGTGAATCACACGCGGCTGATCCTCGGCACGTCGATGGGTGGCATGCACTGCTGGCTGTGGGGGCAGCTTCATCCCGACTACATGGACGCGCTCGTACCGCTGGCGAGCCTCCCGGATCAGATTGCCGGCCGCAACCGCGTGTGGCGGCGAACCGTCATCGACGCAATTCGCAACGACGTCAGCTGGAACCATGGTGATTACGACGTCCAACCCCGCGGCCTGCGGACCGCACTCGAAATGCTCTACTTCATGTCGAGCAATCCGGTGCTGCGATTGCAGGATGGACCCACGCTACGGCAGGCGGATGAGGCCCTCGACCAGTACCTGGCCGAGCGGATGCACGACTACGACGCAAACGACGTTGCCTACGCGGTGGACGCTTCGTACGACTACGACCCAGCGCCGGGCCTGGAGAAAATCAAGGCGCCGCTGCTGGCTATCAACTTTGCCGACGACTTGATCAACCCGCCGGAGTTGGGGGTGCTGGAACGAGAAATTGTCCGCGTCCCGCATGGCCGGGCCGTCGTCATTCCAATGAGCGAAGAGTCCGTGGGGCATGGGACGCACACTATGGCAGCTGTCTGGAAGAGTCTGCTCGTCGAGTTTCTCAAGGAGACGAAATCGGCAAATTGACGCCGAGGAAATTTGATGCCGACTCCATCTGCGGCGAGCGCTCTTTACGGACACGGAGGAAAAGCGCAAATTAAGGCGATGTTCGCCGTGCGATTGGAGCCAATTTACACCGAGTGGTCGACAAGTTACCTGGAGAATCAGTCATGTCGCTAACCGTGCCCGCCCAGATGGTTGAACAAGCCAAACGTGGTCCCATTTCGGAGGACGACTTCGTGTCAGTCATCCGCACCTCGCTGCCGCGCGCCTGGAAAATCGTCGAAGGCCTGGTCGAACGGCGCAACCTCAACAACAGCAGCTTGGAGTCGTATGGCAGCGGGCCGATGGATGAGCAAACGCGCGGCGAACTGTTGCGGATGCTCGCCGGCAGTGCGATCCGCCGCGCGACCGAACGGCACTTCGGCGTTGATCTGCTGTTCCAAAACTGCCACAACGTAGCGGTTGTGGGAGCTGGACAGGGAGAGACTCTGGAGGCCCTCGAATTCTGCTCAATCGAAAGCCAGATCCTCAATCAACGACCGGAATTTCAGTTCTGCTGAAGTTGCTGCGGGCCGGAAAACATACTCCTTCGAGATCGATCGGTCTGGACCGACTGACGGGCATCAACGGCAGAGTGCCTGCGTCGGATACCGCGTGAGAACGGCGTGGCGGTCGCTCTGCGTACCTCATCTCTGTAACCAACCCGCTGAGGATGGAAACGCGAGCCGGCGCTCAGGCATTCCCGCTGGTGCTGGTGGAAGCGGCCGAGAATCTCACCGGCGAGCAGACGGAACTGCTCCTGCACAACCTGCGGTCGCTGCGGGCATACTTACTTTCGGCCGTACTGGGGTACCCGCGCCCGGGCTATGCACGGTCGCCTAGCGGAGAGGACAGGATTGTCCGAATGCCTGCTCATCGCGTAGTGCCGATTGCAGCAACCCATCCCCACGCAACGCCTTACGGCGAGCTGTGGTGTCTACCTATTTTAGGCGACTGATCGAGTTTGACAAGGCGTCGCGCTACAAAAACGCTACAAGTGGTTCGTATGAATTCACAGCAATTGGCCGAAGACTCAATCGCGGTAAGGGCTAGGTCACTTCAAATACTTATGACGGGCTCTGTAGAAAACCGTGCATGCTAGCTAAACAACCGTGCATCGCCGCTGCGTAGAGCA
>Ga0055477_10000328_pt1 | contig 12652 bp, 12 predicted proteins | sample Muzzi_PWA_D2_FD_57683 | JGI IMG/M metagenome (GOLD analysis project Ga0055477, IMG submission 57683) | Wetland microbial communities from San Francisco Bay, California, USA, that impact long-term carbon sequestration - Muzzi_PWA_D2 | ecosystem: Environmental > Aquatic > Marine > Wetlands ... | reverse complement strand
TTTTTTCACCCATTTCCTGGCAGCATCAATACTGTCAAAGCCCTTCACCGGATATTCCGGACGGTACTTGCAGGTGCGAAACAGGGACTCCGAATATGGGTTGTCATTGCTGACCCGTGGCCGACTGTATGACGGAGTGACGCCCAGGGCCTCCAGCTTGGCTCTCATGGTAAAACCCTTCTGTGGACCGCCATTGTCCGCATGCAAGACCGGCGGATTAAGCAGGCAGCCTTCAGCCAGAATCGCCTTGTGCAACAGCTTTGCCGCTAACTTAGCGGTTTCTACGGGATTAACCTCCCAGCCAACGATTTTGCGACTGTAGATATCCACGATCATATACAGATAAAAATACATGCCCCGGATTGGTGACGGCAGCCAGGTAATATCCCAGGACCAGACTTGATTGGGGCCTGTCGCGCAATAACCTTACGGCGGGCTGTGCCGCCGCAGTTTAGCATTTCGTCCTCGATGATGTTGTTCATCCGCTTCATGAAGAATACGGTAAAAGCTTGATTCTGATGCAAGATAGCTCCCCTCATCGGCAAGTCGAGGAACTATCTGCCCTGGTGGCATGCTGGCATACTCGGGATGATGACAGGTATCCAGCACAGCTTGCCTTTCTTCAGCTGTCAATTTGTTCACCGGTGCCGGGCGCGGGATAGTCGGCCGCTTGTCTGGATTAACCTGGCCATCTTTCGTCCAACGCTGGTAAGTACGCACATCAATTTCTATTACCTTGCAGGCCGAGGCGAGACGAGCACCATCCCGGCGTGCATTATCAATCAGCATAACAATTCTGCGGCGATCAGGGGTGCTGATCATTCGTCCTCTGGGTCCTCCCAGATCGCCTGCACTTTTTTTTGCAACACCAGCAAAGCTGCCGCTTCGGCAAGAGCCTTTTCCTTACGCTGCAGTTCTTTTTCCAGATCCTTAATCCGCTTACGGTTGATTTTCTGGTCTGACTTCAGCTTGATATTGGCTTGCTTATCCCAGTCGTTGGCGGCTTCACAGGCCTTTTGCCACAGTTCGAGCTGGTGCGGATAAATCCCTTTGCGCCGGCAGTACTCGGCGGTCTCCTCTTCATTCAGAGACGCTGTTTCAAGGACAGCCGCAAACTTGTCCCAAGCATTCCAACCTTCCGGGCCGGTATCGCCATCGGGTAACAGGATACCCTTTGATCGGGCTTCGTTACGCCAGTTGTATAATGTCGCTTCGCTGATACCTTCTTCGCTGGCTAATTGCTGGATGGACCGGTTGTGCGGTGGCATCATCTTCTTCAATACAGCTTCTTTACGTTCTGGTGAATACTTCATGCATGAACCTCCTGCCCCCTCTTATAACGGGTTTCAGTTCATGCGGCAACTTCCCTGACACTGGGGGTTACCGAGTCATACGCATACAAATAGACTTCCTCATACTTCACCGTCTCCATAACCTTTCGACAAAAATATTATCTCTCCAGGCTCCCCGGCCGTCCATGCTGAAACGACAGCCTTGGTTTATTACCAGCTGAACGAATTCATCGGCAGTAAACTGACTACCCTGGTCGGTATTGATGATCTCTGGGGTACCATAGCGGGCAAACGCATCCCGGAGCACATCGACCGCATGGCAAGACTCCAGGGAAATAGCAATCTTGGCCGCCAGCACCCTGCGACTCGCCCAATCTATTACGACAATAAGATAAACAAATCCTTTGGCCATTCGAATATAGGTCGTATCGAGTGCCCAGACCTGATTGGCACGGTTGATTTGCATGCCTCGTAACAAATAAGGAAATATCTTGTGTCCGGGGTGCTTTTTGCTTGTTCCTGGCTTTCTATATAAAGCTTCGATTCCCATCTTTTTCATCAGACTGCCAATACGTTTTCGGCCAACTGGGAATCCCATCCGGTTGAGTTGGTCACAAAGCATTCGAGCTCCCATAAATGGCTTTTCGAGGTGCAGCTGGTCTATGCGTTTCATCAGGTCCAACTCGGTATCAGATATAGCCTTGGGACGATAATACAGGCTACTGCGGCTGAAACCAACTAATTGTGTTTGTTTTGCCACTGGCAGTGGATGACTGCGGTCAATTAACGCCTTGAGCTCAGCATGCCCCCTTTGGTGAGCGCACCTTCTAAAAAATCATTCTCCAAAGTCAGTTGCCCGATCTTGGCATGCAAATCTTTGAGATCGACGCCCTGTTCCTTTTACGCTGATTTTGCAAAGATATTGGAAGCGTTTTCTGTCAATTGACGTTTCCAGGCCGTTATTTGGTTTGGGTGTACATCGAATTGCATTGCCAATTCAGCGAGTGTCTTTTCGCCGATCACCGCCGCTAATGCCACTTTTGCCTTAAAGGCTGCCGAATGTTTTCTTCTCGATCCTTTTGTCATTTTCTGCTCCTTGTTGTGCTGTTGCTCTGAGTCTATTGGTAGCAGATTTCCCACTTAACGGCTTGTCCAATTTTTCGGCGCCACCTCTCTTCTAAGTTGCCTAAAATTCATTATCAATTATTTATTTTATACAAAGAATAGTTTAGATGCGAGGTAAGCAAGACAAGGTTATTATTGACAAAATTAACAAAAAATTGTTGCTTATCTGTCGATAGGTTTTGCTGTAACCATGAGGATAACAGATCGCTTCGAAGTATTATGTGAGTAATACCTTCATGTTTTAAATGATTGCTTAATTGAGTTGTATTAATTTGTCCTTCTCTTAGCCAAGATAAGAACAAATATTTGTTGTTGTTATCATCAAAAACATGGTCCCGTTCCAGATAATATCCCCTGCGGCCAAGAAAAATACACAAAATCTTAGTTGATTTCGGTAGATTGTTGTTGCAGTATTGCATTATTTTGTATTCTGGCCGGAATTTGGTCACATACTCATCTCGAGAGACTTGGCCTGTTATATAGCTGATTGGTTCGACCTTTTGAAACTGCTTATAGATATAAAAACCATCATATACTAACATCAATGCCACAGGCAAGAAGATGAAAATCGATTGTAGGCATCGATTTGATGTAATTTTGCAAAGTTGTAATTGAATATTATGTAGTCCGAACATGGCCAGTATAACAAGACTAGGTATCATTGGAACTAGATACCGAATTCTCAATACATTTGTGTTGAATGCAAAGAGAAAATAAAGCAGGCTGAAAATAAAGAGATAAATTTTTTCATTTTTTATCGTTTTGTCGAAAACCGATGTTCGTATAAAGGCAAACAGTGGGAGAAGCAAAAGGAATGGATTGAGTTGTCCGTCAAAATAACGTGGATTGTCGTCTAGCCCCTCGAAAAATATACGAATTGGAAGGAGAAATAATTGCACTAGATTCTCTCCGTACAATATATGCCGAGTGGCGAATATGCCATGAATTTTAATCTTTTCATCTATAAATAGTGACTCGGCAAGGGGTTTGGGATGAAAGAAGCTATCGTACAACGGATAAATAGGGTTGCCAGTCCAGATAATATTCCTGATGAACCATGGAGATACTGCTAGTAGCGCAAACAAGAAAAAAATCAGAAAGGCGCGGATAGCAAAAATTGCGTAGGTTGCTCTGGAGTCCCGGTTTCTTAAATAGAGCATTGGTGTGCTCAGTGACAGAAGAAAGAGGACAATTAGGCCATTATATTTGGTCCCGACAGCAAGACCACAGCATAATCCTGCCCAAATAAGATACCTAGTTTGAAAACCTTTTTCTATCCAGCGGAAAAGAAGAAAGAGGGAGGCGGTAGTGAAAAAGACGAGACCTAGGTCAACATATACAGTTGTTGATAATTTGACAATAATGGGGATACTTAGGAATAAGACAGAACCTAGTAGGGCAAAGTGACTAGATAACCTGCGTTTAAGATATCGATATATAAGGTAAGCTGTTCCGAATCCGAAAATCATGTGAATATATTTGGGAAGGACGTCGCTCCCCAAGTATAACGCCCCCATGTACAAGAGTTCGAGGTTCATAGGATAGTATGAAAAATCAAATTCAGGGAGCTCGTAGATACTGCCATGTTGAAGGTAGAGTTTAGGGATTTGCAGGTGATGGACAAGAGCGTCCCTGCTAATTGGCGGAACCGCGCTTAGCAAAATTAAACTCACAACTAGTGAAGTTAGTATTAATAAAGTAATTATAGATACAAACTTGAGTGATTTATTGGTTTTTTGTTTATTCAAAATGGATTATTGATAAATTGTTTTTTGTTATGTGAATGAGAATTGAAATATGGTGTCATATTATATTATCTTCTAGGTCTCGCTACATCATAGCATTAGGCAAAAGTGTTTACTTCCTGTGACTAAAGTTAACTCAACTTGCAAAGAAGTTGTCTTGCTTTTTAGACCACCACTTAGCGTGAGTAGCTTTAATGCATCTTTTCCGTTTTGGTCCATCAATCCCTCGCCGAGCATGGAGGGGCTGATCACGTTTTTAGATCGCTAAACTTACTTCTAACTGTAAACCTCTGCTGGTGTATCATCCCTGAGAGATGGATGCGTGCGGTCGTTGTTGTATCTAAAAATATAATCTCAATTCCCTCCTTTCAATTTATTTGGCTTATCATGTGGTTACAGTCAGATATCATCGTGCTTAATGCTTCGTCAGAATCGTTCAAATATTACATTGCTAAACTATGTAGCTTTGCTGTCCATACTGATTGAGATGTTGGAGTTCTTCTGGTAGCAGTGGTCCCGCTTCTCAGACCATCAGTCCCGTCAGTTAAGTTAAGTCCCGTAGTCCGGGTTGTGGCCGCCAGCCCCTCCCCCCGGGGGGAGGGGCTGGCGGCGGTTCAAGCTGCTTTCGACTGCCCCTCGGTATAAATTTCATCTGGAGTATGTCCATTCAGAGACTGGTGTGGACGTACAGTGTTGTATCTCAGAATGTAGGCTCCTACGCCTTTTGATAGTTCGCGTGGGCTTTCGTAAGATTTCAAGTAGATGTCTTCATATTTTATGCTTCGCCAGAATCGCTCCACAATAACATTATCTATCCACCGTCCCTTGCCGTGCATGCTGATGGCAATACCTTTGACCTGCAGGCGGTTGAGCCAACTCTCCGAGGTAAACTGATAGCCTTGGTCGGTATTCATTATCTCCGGTTTGCCATGTAATCGAAACGCCATTTCCAGGCAATCCAGGCAAAAATCAGTATCCAGTGTGGTGGAAAGTTCCCACGCAATCACCTTCCTGGAATACCAGTCCAAAATAGCAAAGAGATACATGTATCCGCGCCGCATCGGAATGTATGTGATATCGGCGCACCACACCTGGTTGGGACGACAGATATCAAGACCTTTGAGCCGGTAGGGATGAATGCCTGATGGCCCGCCGGGAATCGTGGTTCGTTTACGCGGATAGATCGCTTCTATCCCCATCAATCGCATCAACCGCCGCACACGCTTTCTTCCAGGTCTCACCCCTGTCTTGCGGTAGATGTAGCGCTGCATACGACGTGTACCGGCAGACGGATCATCCAGATGCAGCCGGTCTATGATTGACATGAAATACAGGTTTTCAGGTGATTCGCCCGTTCGCTCGTAATAGAGAATTGTCCGGGGAATACCCAGAAGCCTGCACTGACATCGAATGCTCAGCTGGGAATGGCGGTCGATCATTTCCGACCGCTTCCTGGTATCGCCAACTGTTTGCACTTTTTTTCGAGGAAGTCCACCTCCATGGTCAACTGGCCTAGCTTACGATGCAAATCTTCCTTTTCCTTTGCTGATGCCTGTTCTTTCTTGGCATCTTTGGACTCGAACAATTCAGGTAAACGAGTCAGCATCTCCTTTTTCCAGTTACTGACCATGACCGGGTGAGTCTCGAATTCCTTGGCGATCTCACTGGCCGTCTTCAACCCCTGAATGGCCTCGAGCGCCACTCGCGCCTTAAACTCTGATGTGTGTTTTCGTCTGTGCTTTTTCATAATCCCTCACTGTAGCATGATTGAGGAACTACGAACATTCTTAACTTAGCGGTTGGTCAAGATTGGTGACCCCGTCTCTGGTACTTGATCCACTTCTCAGAGGTACTATGGCAACCCTGTTCAGTGTTCGTAATCTCAGAATTTCCAATGCTCGAAGTGCTTGTGTTAGATATTACGGATAGAATTCATTATCCAAGGTATTGGAAAGATTGCAGGCAAGAATTTTCCATGAATACCATCCCGTGATTGCGAAACGATACATTAAACCTCGTCTCAGAGTAATACAGGTGATTTCTGCGCGTCTAGCAGATTTGGCATGTTTATATCTAACGATCTTAGTCAATATGAGGAAATATCTGACAGGTCCCCCGGAATCGTTGATTTTTAACGTAAAAACAGCTTTTAATCTATTATCTGCATTATAACCATTACCTTAAATTCAGAAAAATGTTTTCTCCTAGGTCTTATTATATTTTCTCCTTATATCTGATTTGAGAAATTATGAACAATTTAATAACATTGTCAGAAAATCTGATTTTTGAAAAAATCTATCAATTAAATAAGTAAAAATTTAAACAACAATATTGTTGAATAATGTGTAGAAGGAAAAATTAGAAAAGGTTACTTGGATCCACTATCTCTTAGCATAATGGCTTTTTGAAGATTGGCTCTAGCTTCAAAAAAATTATTATTAAGTTTCAAAGCCTTTTCTAGCATAACAATAGCTTCTTCAAATTTATGGTCAGATATTAGGATAATCCCCAAATTATTATATATCTCAGCTGATTGTGGATTTAAATGCAAGGCTTGTAAATAGTGGTAAGCTGCTTCATGAGTTCTTCCTAAGTAGAGGAGTGTGTTGCCGAGGTTTTTATGGGCATCTGCATAATCTGGTCTGATTTCTAAAGCTGTAAGATAATGAGCAATGCCCTCGTCATATTTATTCTCTTCAATTAGATTCCTACCTAAATTTAGATGGGCTATTTCAAATTTTGGATTTATAAGCAATGCTTGTCTGAAATGTTTTTGAGCTTCTTCAAATTTAAAATTTTGTACCAACTCATATCCAAGATTGTTTTCAGCAACAAAATTATTTTCAGTAATTGATAATGCACGGGTAAATAAAGCTACACCGTCTTTCCAAAATTGAAGTTGCTTCCATGTAAAAATTGATAGAATAAGTATAACAAAAACGCTCGTAATAGAGACTAGCAAAGCAGGTTTAACGCTGTATTTTTTAAAAAAAAGAAGAAGTCCCCAGGAAAAAATAATAAATATCCCCACTATTGGAAGGTACATATATCTGTCGGCCATTGCCTGTACCCCAACCTGAATAATACCAATAACTGGCGTTAGCATTACAAGAAAAAAAAGCCAGCCGAATCTTAAGAGTGGAAATGCACTAAGACGAAAAAGAAAAATGTATGATAATAATATAAGAATAATACAACAAATCGTTGTAAGCCAAAATGGTTGAGTTCCTGGGTGAGGATAAATTATTGAGAGATTTAAAGGCCAAATAGACTTTTCCAAATATAGAATATATGATACTAATGCATTTGAAATCCTGTCAATCAATGATAACTCCGAAAAGCTGGCAACGCTCCTACCTATCTTTTGCGCATAAAACGTTATAATACTAGAGATAATGGTCAAGATAAAAAAAGGTACTTTTTCAAGGAAAAGCATTTTAAGGCTTTCGTTTTTCGAAGCTATAATTGATGGAATGATTGAAGGAGTAGTCCTTAATATGGAAAAGCGAGATAATGGGCCAAAATCTAATAAAATAAGAATAATAGGGAGAGTAACGATCATGGGTTTTGACATGAGTCCTATCATGTACATTAGTAGAATAGTACTATAGCGATAAAACGATTTCTTTTCCAAGTAATAGAGATATTGGTGAAGCGAAAGAAAAAAGAACAATGCACATAGAAGATCTTTTCGTTCGGCAATCCAAACTATTGATTGGATATGCAATGGATGGACAGCAAAGAGGAAGGCAGTTACTGCACTTGGTAGTAATTCATGGCTCAGTTTTTTTAAAAAACTAAAGAGGAGAAAAGTATTTAAAAGATGAAAAATTACATTAGTTATTTTATGTTGACCTGGATTTAATCCATATAACTGAACATCAAGCATATGAGAAATCCAAGTTATTGGGTGCCAGTTGCTAAAATATGTTGTAAATAGTGCCCATTTAATATTATCAAAAGTTAAGCCAGTTTGAACATGGTTGTTGGAAAAAACATACTCAGGAGAATCGTAAGATATGTAATAAAATGATCTAGTTTGCCAATATAAAATAAAGATAGAAAGCGTTAAAAATAGATATATCCAGATCTCTGCACGACTTTTTTGAGGTGGCATGGTATTTTTGTGAAGTAAAATATAAATTGTTCCCAATAAATATTATTTTTTAAAAGAATATATCATTTAAGAGCTGCGTTGATTTTATTGATCTCCTCAATTTTATTTAGAGCGTAAACATTGTTCGGATCAAAAGATAAAGCTTTTTTAAATGAATATAACGCTTGATTATTCATATTTAGCATCAATGATAATTTTCCAACGTTTATATAAGCTGGAACGCAATTTGGTTTCATCTCTATAGCTTTCTTGTAATGATATAATGATTGTACGAGGTTTCCTAACTTTTCATATTCGGTAGCCAGTGAATAGTTAGATAAAAATGATGTTTCTACTGCATAAGGAGCTATCTTTAAAGAGATGAGATGATGCTCAATCGCTTTTTGTGTTTCGCCTTTACGAGAGTATAAAGTTGCCAAATTCGTATGGGCAATATTTAATTGTGGATTAAATTCAAGTGCTTTTAAAAAATGATTCTCAGCTTCTCTCAAATTGTTAATTGAAAGAAAATATCTGCCAAGATCGTTTTCAGCAATAAAATTTCTTTTAGTAACCTCTAAAGCTCTGGAAAAAAGAGTTTTATCATTTTCCCAATATTTAAGTTCATGCTGTGTGGCAAGGCTACTTCCAATTATCATAAAGATAGATAAGACAACGATTACTTTTTTTGATAAATGAAAGTAATTAAATATAAATGATACACTCCAAATTATTATTATAAATAATCCTATGTGCGGAATGTATGTATATCGATTGGCAATGGATTGATAACCAACCTGAACAATTCCTATTACAGGAATCAATGTGCCCAAAAACCAGAGCCATCCGAAAAGCATCCATGGACACTTTTTTCTCAAGAAGACGGAGAAAAAGGTCGCAACACCGATGAGAGAAAATGAAAAAAACATTTTTTCTAAAGAAGGAGAGCCTTGATAAGGATAGATTATAGCAAGTTTAGTAGGCCAGAAAGAAAGAGCTATATAATCAAGGTATGCAACGAAAACATTGATGATTCGATCCGTAAATGAAATTGATTCTAAAGATGCAATATTACCTTTCTGTGCGAAAAGAGTGAACCATGAGCATAAAGCAGATAAGAGAAAAAACGGTATCTTTTCGAGAAGAAATGATATTCTTGGGCTATTATTTAGAATGAACTGATGTGAAAATGAATCAGAATTAATGTTTAATCTTTGCAATGGCCAAAAATCAAAAAGGAGTAAAATGAAGGGAAATGTAACCACCATAGGTTTACTCATCAAAGCAAGTGAAAAAATAAGAATAATCAGAACATATCTGAATATATTCTGATTTCGAACATAATTGACATAAGCAATAATGGAAAGTAGAAAGAAAAAAGTTGAAAGAACATCTTTACGTTCAGCTAGCCATGCTACTGATTCAATATGAAGTGGATGAAGAGCAAAGAGAGTTGCTAGCATCATGCTCTGCCAATTACAAGAGGTAAGTTTTTGAAATATTTTAAAAATAAGGATAGAATTTAATATATGAAGAAATAAATTTGTCGCATGGTGGCCTCCAGGGTTAGTTCCCCATATATCGACATCAAGCATATGTGACATCCAGGTTAAAGGATGCCAATTAGAAAAAAAATTGGTTAAAAAGGCCCATTTGATATTGCTGATAGTCAAACCAGATAAAACTTTTAAGTTGTCACTAATGTACAAAGGGGTATCGTAATTAATAAATCCTAAAGAAAAGACTTGCCGATATGTGATTAACGTAGCTAATGAAATAAAAATTAGGGCGAACTTTTGAAAATGCAAGGATTTAAATGTGAAAAAAGAGTTTTTCATAATTATTTAATACATGTTTTGTTAAAATTAAATTTTCAAATGGATTTAAACTTTTTTTGCATAGATTGTTATGGAACCATAATTATGAAATATTTCTTCAAGGATAAATCCTAAAACTCCAAGAGGAAACCACAACCAGACAGTTAATATTTGTATAAGTAATGATAACTTCCTGGCGGATTTAAGTGGCTTACCCCCTTGTAAAAAACGAAATAATGAGTTGGTGTTTTTTGGTGTAAAGAGATTAGCTATACTTTGGAGCCATCCAAAAAAATTTTGCATTCGATCACCGGCTTTGACCATAGTAATCAAATATCCACGACTTTCGAAAAGAGAGATAATTCCTTGTTTACTGAAATGATGAAGGTGACGCGGTACGTCGAGATGGAACCAGGTAGGCAAGTTGAGTTTTGCTTGCAAACTAGCAATATTTGGAACACTGACGCAAATTATTCCGCCAGATTTAAGACAACGAGTTGCTTGGTCAATACTTTCTATTGGATTGCAAAGATGCTCTAGAACATGCCAAAAAATAACGAGATCGAAATACTCAGATTTAAAAGGCCAACTATTGTCAAGATTGTCACTTGAAGAAATAACTTTTATATCTTTATTATTGAGAATCCAATCAGCAGCTGAGGGTGATTCAAGGCAATAAACATCAGATCCAGTTTTTTTTAATTCTCTCAAGAGATACCCCCTGCCACAGCCAACCTCTAGAATGGTTTTACTGGAAAAGTTACGCTTTAGAAATTTGGCGTTAACCCTATGGTTAAAACGGAAAATTTTTTCGAAGAATGGTAAAAATTTTCCGCGTTTGGAATTATAATACTTATTACCGTAATAATTTTTGTTTTGGGCGGTTTGGTTTAAGAAAGTGAAACTGCTATGACAGTTTGAGCAGGTGAGTAAAAAAAAATCCTCACCGCTGAGATAATCTCTGCATGATTTTTCTTGCTGAATAAGTCGACCTAACTCGCAGAAAGGACAAACTGTTTGGCTATTTATTTGAGGTGTGATCACTTTGATTCCTGCTTTGATTATCAAGCGGTGAAAAGCGAGGGCTAGATATTAGTTTCAATTGATGGGCCTTAAATTCAAAACTGGTTGTGAGAACACCAAGGCCGTATTTTATAGCTCGTAGAGGGCTAATGGATGAGGCATCTTCAAAATATAGTGTGGGGCAGGTTATTTCACCTATTGAAAAATCAGCATAAATTATCTGCGCCAGCATTTGATTATCAAAAACGAAATCATTGGAATTTGCTTCTAGGGGTATGGTCTCCAGGATTTTTCTTGAAAAGGCTCGGTATCCAGTGTGATATTCCGAAAGTTTGTGGCCTAAAAGGATATTTTGTATACTTGTCAGAAATCGATTGGCACAATATTTATACATGGGCATCCCACCTTTCAAAGCCCCGGTTCCAAGAATTCGAGATCCGAGAACACAGTCAAATAAACCTTCAGAGATAAGGGAAGCCATTGCGGTTATCAATTTTGGAGTATACTGGTAATCTGGGTGGAGCATTATTACAATATCAGCTCCTTTTGATAACGCCTCGTTATAACATGTTTTTTGGTTTCCGCCATACCCTTTGTTTTTATCGTGAAGGATAGTGTGGATGCCAAGACGTATCGATAAGTTGGCAGTATCATCCCTGCTGTTATCATCAACAAGTATAATTTCGTCTACTACAGATTTTGGAATACCTTCGTACGTTTTTGTTATGGTCTTTTCCGCGTTATATGCCGGCATTACAATCGCAACTTTTTTGCCATTAATCATAATATGTTATGTAATACTGTATTATTTATTTTTAAGTTTATTGAGGATATGTGATGGGAGTGATCCGATATAGACTTGCCCGTCAATGACATATGCCGGTGTTGCTGTTATTCCTAATTCAATTCCTCTTTTAATATCTTTCATAAGAATATCGTAAAAATCTGATGAGTGCAATGCAGCAGACAATTTCTCTGCCGAAAGATCAACTTTTAGAGACAATAATTTTAAATCAAGAGATTTAGAATCGCGGGACTGCATAAATCGATACAGTTCATCATTCATCGGCCAGAATTTTCGCTCAATGCATGCATATATTGCAAGTAATGCCATTTCTCCGGACCCGATATGAAACGGCCTACCATTCAAAATAGGGTTGAATCTGTGGTCTAGAGGGAAGTTTCTGTGAATCACTCTGATTTTTTCAGGAAACTGTTCTATCAGCTTTCGAAGATGATTGTGCAATTTCCTGCACTGAAAGCATTGGTAATCCGTGAACTCTTCTATAGTAATTATCGGATTATTTGATCCAATCCAAGGATGACCATCCACAGTTATTCCTGTTTCGATTCTAGACAGGTCGATTTGATTATTTTGAATCCAGTAGTGAGGCAAGAAAAAATGAACTCCTACAGCACAAAATATTAGAACGATGATTGATGAGTATACACTCGGGTGGCAAATAATTAAGCGACTCGATTCATTAATCCTTGATAAAAACGGTTTATGGTCGAAGCGTCTCCGTACGATCACCGGATAAAGGAAGAGAAGAA
>Ga0055477_10000326_pt1 | contig 12660 bp, 9 predicted proteins | sample Muzzi_PWA_D2_FD_57683 | JGI IMG/M metagenome (GOLD analysis project Ga0055477, IMG submission 57683) | Wetland microbial communities from San Francisco Bay, California, USA, that impact long-term carbon sequestration - Muzzi_PWA_D2 | ecosystem: Environmental > Aquatic > Marine > Wetlands ... | reverse complement strand
GCCACCCGGATCCGTCCGCCGTTTCGAGCGTCGGGAGAGTGGTGGTAGAATAGAAGGTCATGTATTCGTCCGTCCTGAAGGAGAACCTCCCCCGAGTGCGGGACGCCATCGGGTTGGCAGCCCAAGCGGTGGGCAGGGAGCCCACGGAGGTGACGCTGGTCGCGGTGACAAAGGCCCACCCCCTCGAAGCGGTGAGGGCCGCCCTCGAAGCGGGGCTCACCGACCTCGGGGAGAACCGGGTGGCCGAGCTCGAGGAGAAGGCATCATCTCTGGCGGAGGCGGGTAGCGGAAAGGTCCGTTGGCACATGATCGGGCATGTGCAGGGACGGAAGGCGGGGCCGGTCGCCGAGCTGGCGGACGTGATCCACTCCGTGGACTCGGCGCGGTTGGCTGGGCGCATCTCCCGTTCCGCGTCCGAGGCCGGGAGGCGGGTCGACGTGCTCATCCAGGTGAACACGTCGGGTGAGGTGGCCAAGTACGGGTTTTCGCCGGAGGAGGCCCGCGACGTGGTGCCGGAGTTGGCGGCGCTTCCCGGGCTCCGCGCCCGAGGTCTCATGACGATGGCACCCCTCACCGACGACGAAGGGGTCCTCAGAAATACGTTCTGCGGCCTTCGCACACTGGCTGAGACCGTGAGGAAGACGTGCCCGGCTCTTGGGACCGATTTGTCGATGGGGATGAGCCACGACCTTCGAATCGCGGTCGAGGAGGGAAGCACGATGGTGAGGATCGGTACGGCCCTGTTCGGGGCGCGGACGTAGCGTCTCGAAGGCCCACTGCTGGAGGAAGCAGATACCATGATCGACCTGACTCCGCTGGACATCCGCAAGAAGCGGGAGGACTTCCGGAAAGCCCTGCGCGGCTACGACCCGGAGGAGGTGGACACGTTCCTGACCCTCGTGTCCGAGCGACTCGAGGAGCTCGTCAAGGAGAACCTGACCTTTCGCGAGCGGGTCGACCGGCTTCAGGAACAGGTGAGCTCCCAACTGGACCGGGAGCATGCGGTCCAGGAGGCTCTCGTGACGGCCCAGAAGCTCCGGGACGACATCCAGGGCCAGGCCCAACGGGAAGCCGTGGACATCCGTACCGGGGGCGAGAGGGAAGCCGATCTCGTTCGGAGGAAGGCCGAGTTCGAAGCCAAGGAGATCGTGGGGGAAGCTCGGCGACAGTTCGAGGAGCGGCGGGAGGCCCTGGACGAGCTGGAGCGTCGACGCATCCGCTTCCTCCGGTCATTTCGCGCGCTTCTGGAGCGGGAGATGGACGTGGTGGAAGTGGAGGAGTCCCGTGCCCCGCTCCAGGACGTCCCGCTGAATCTGGACTTTCGCAGGGGCGGGTCGGATTTTGGACCGGAGCTCGAGTCGGGGCCGATGGCCTGGGCCCGTGAAGTGGAGGAGGCCGAGTCGGAAGAGGGAGAGCGCACACCCAAGCTCGTGACGGACGAGGAGATCTTGCCTCCGGGAGCTCGACTCCATGAGGCACCAGCCGTGGAGCCTCTCCCCGCGGAGCTCCATCACGAAGAGATTGGGGGCCCATCGACCGACGAGCATCGCGCGACGGAGTCGGGACACGAAGGGACGCCCGCCGCGGGTTCGCCGAGCGGTGAGGGGCCAGCCGAAGGATCGGCGGACGAGGCTCCCGGGAGCCCGACCGAGGATCAGGGCTCGCAGGAGCCCATGGACGGCTCGGAGGACGACCCCAAGCGGTGGCTCTCGTCGCTCGTCGAGCGTGAGTTGAGCGAGAAGACTGACCAGGACTCGTGGGGCTGACGACCACCACGCCGGCCACCGGCGAAGACCTCATGGCGGCCCTTCGCACCACCGTGGCCGTGGTTCGCGAGCACTCGTCGTTGGAGCCGGTGGTAGGCGTGGTGCTCGGAACGGGGCTCGGCGCGCTCGCCGACCGCATGGAAGTCGAGGCCGCGATCCCCTACGAGGTCCTTCCGGGGGTGCCGGTACCCACGGTCGAGAGCCATCCCGGACGGCTCCTCATGGGGTGGATCGAAGGGGTGCCCGCCGCGGTCATGCAGGGCCGCTTCCATGCCTACGAGGGGTATTCGCTCCGGGAGGTCACGTTCTTGGTTCGCGCCGTTGCGATGCTCGGAGCACGATCACTCGTGGTTTCTGCGGCCTGCGGCGGCATGCACCCGCTTTGGGGGCCCGGCGATCTGGTCCTTCTGGACGACCACATCAACCTCCTGGGCGACAATCCCCTCGTGGGACCCAACCTCGAGGAGCTGGGACCCAGGTTCCCGGACATGTCCGAGCCGTACGATCGGGAGCTTCAGCAGTGGGCGCTGGAGGCGGCACTGGCCCGCGGCATCCCCTTGCGAAGGGGGGTCTATGTGGCCGTGACGGGACCGTCGCTCGAGACCCGCGCGGAGTACCGCATGCTTCGGAGCATGGGCGCGGACGTGGTCGGGATGTCCACGGTTCCGGAGGTGATCGTCGCGCGCCACATGGGGCTGCGTGTCCTCGGCATCACGATCATCACGGATCAGTGCCTCCCCGATGCTCTGGAGCCTGCGGACATTCCCACCATCATTCGGACGGCCACGATCGCCGAGCCGGACATGAGCCTGCTCATCGGAGACGTGGTGGCTCGCCTCGCGTGAGGCCCCACACGGCGGCGATTCGCCGATACAGACCATCCCACTCATCCCCCAGCCCATGAAGTATCCCGAGCTACCCCAATCCCTCCTCGCGTTGGAGGAGGAGATCCTCTCCCGATGGGAGGAGGAGTCCCTCTTCGAGCGGACCTTGGAGGCCACTTCCGGCGGCCGTCCCTTCGTCTTCTACGAGGGACCGCCCACCGCCAACGGTCGTCCGGGCCTCCATCACATCATCTCGCGCACGATCAAGGATCTGGTGTGCCGATACCGGACGATGCAGGGGCTCGAGGTGACCCGTATCGCGGGTTGGGATACCCACGGGCTACCCGTGGAGATCGAGGCCGAACGCAAGCTGGGAATCAGTGGGAAGCCGGAGATCGAAGCCACCGGGATCGAGGCGTTCAACCGGGCGTGCCGAGAGTCGGTGTTCACGTACAAGGAGGAGTGGGAGTCCCTGTCCGGGCGGATCGGCTACTGGCTCGACTACTCCCGCCCCTACGTGACCTTCCACGCGGAGTACATCGAGTCGGTCTGGTGGATCCTCAAGACCCTGTCCGAGCGTGGCCTCCTCTACCGGGGCTTCAAGAGCGTGCCCTACTGCCCGCGGTGCGGCACCGCGCTCAGCAGTCACGAGGTGGCCCAGGGATACCGGGACGTGGAGGATCCGTCGCTCTACTTTCTTTGCCGGCTGCTCGGTGAGGACGGAGCCCCCGATCCGGAAGGGCGCTCGTTCCTGGTATGGACGACCACTCCGTGGACGGTCCCCTCGAACACCGCGTTGGCCGTACATCCCGAGCTGGAATACGTCGAGGTCGCCCGGGGGGATGGGGGCGGCGGACGGCTGATCCTCGCGGCCGCCAGGCTCGAGGCGGTGCTCGGCGAGGGCGTGGAGGTCCTGCGGCGCTACCCGGGGAGCGAGCTTTTGGGCCTTCGGTACGCTAGACCGCTCGAGCTCGTGCCCGAGCCGGGGGACACGACCCACGCGTGGACGGTCGTCGCGGAGGACTTCGTGAGTGCCTCTGAGGGGACGGGGCTGGTCCATCTCGCCCCGGCGTTCGGGGCCGACGACTATGCAGCGGGACAGCGGCACGGACTTCCCCTGATTCATCCGGTGGACGACGCGGGCCGCTTCGTCGACGAGGTGGACCGGGTAGGGGGACTCATGGTCAAGGAGGCGGACACCCTCGTCCTCCAGATCCTGGAGGAAGTGGGCAACCTCTTCAGGGTCGAGGCGTACACCCACTCCTATCCCCATTGTTGGCGCTGTGACTCGCCGTTGATCTACATGGCCCGCAGCTCATGGTTCGCGGCCACCAGCACCCTGAAGGACCGTCTCCTGGCCAACAACGGCGAGGTGGCCTGGCATCCTCCGGAGGTGGGGGAGAAGCGCTTCGGCGAATGGCTCGAGGGGAACGTCGACTGGGCCCTCTCACGCGACCGATATTGGGGCACACCCCTCCCCGCATGGGTCTGCGATGCCGATGCGGAGCACGTGGAGTGGATCGGCGGCTTCGAGGAGCTGGCCGAACGGGCGGGGGAGCTTCCGGAGGATTTCGATCCCCACCGGCCGGGGATCGACGAGGTGGAGTGGGGATGCGACCGGTGCGGTGGGGTCATGCGACGCACGCCGGAGGTTCTCGACGTCTGGTTCGACTCGGGCTCGATGCCGTGGGCGCAGTGGCACTATCCCTTCGAGAACCGGACCGAGTTCGAGCATCACTTCCCGGCGGACTTCATCTGCGAGGGACTGGACCAGACGCGTGGCTGGTTCTACTCGCTGATGGCGGTGAGCACGATGTTGGGCCAGGGTACGGCCTACCGCGCGGTGGTGGTCAACGACCTCATTCTGGACGCCGAAGGTCAGAAGATGTCCAAATCCCGGGGCAACACGGTGGACCCCTGGGAGGCGGTGGCCAACCACGGGGCGGATGGGCTGCGGTGGTACCTCATGACGTCGTCCAACCCCTGGGTTCCCAAGCGGTACGACCCCGAAGGCGTCCGCGAGGCCTCCGGGAAGTTCATCGACACCCTGTTCAACATCTACCGATTCTTCGCCCTGTACGCGAACACGGAAGGATGGAGTCCATCGGAGAACGACCCGCCTCCTTCCGAGCGGAGCGTCCTCGACCGCTGGATGAGGTCCCGGCTGGAATCCGTGGTCGCCGAGGTGGGCGAGGAGCTGGATCGGTATCAGATCACCCGGGCCTACCGAGCCGTGAACGATCTTCTGGTGGACGATCTCTCGAACTGGTATGTGAGGAGGAGTCGCCCGCGGTTCTGGGGGAACGCCGACCAGGCCGACGCGAGGGCCGCGTTCCGGACGCTGTGGGAAGCCCTCCGGTCGGTGGCGAGGCTCGTGGCCCCGGTCACCCCCTTCGCCGCCGACTGGTTCCACCGAGCCCTGACCGGGTCTAGCGTCCATCTGGCGTCGTTCCCCGAGGCGGACCTGGGAGCGGTCGACCGTGAGCTCGAACGGGACATGGTCGAGGCCAGAAAGCTGGTTTCACTCGGACGTGCGGCCCGTGAGGCGGTGTCGATCCGCGTCCGACAGCCCCTCCCCTCCCTCTCGGCCGTCCTGCCGGACGGACGGCCGCTCGGGGCCGACGTCCTGGAACTCGTGCGCGACGAATTGAACGTGAAGACCGTGAGCTTCATTTCGACGGCGGAGGACCTGGTGCACCTGGTCCCCAGCCCGAACTTCCGCTCCTTGGGACCCCGTTTTCAGCAACGATCCGAGGAGGCGGCCTCGGCCATCCGTGGCCTCGGTCAGGATGAGCTCTCGGCATTTCTGGACGGGAGCGACGTGACGATCGAGGTCGGCGGGGAGCGCCACGTCCTGGGCCTCGACGACCTCGAAGTGGGTGAGGAGTCGTTGGGAAATCTGGTCGTCCGAAGCGATCAAGGAACGACCGTCGCCCTCGATCCGACCGTGGACGAGGCGTTGAAGCAGGAGGGGCTGGCGAGGGAGCTCGTGAATCGCATCCAGAGGCTCCGTAGGGATGCCGGCCTCGACATCAGCGACAGGATCGCGCTCGGAGTCTTCGGTTCCGACGAGCTCCAGGACGCCGCCCGCTCGTGGGAATCTTTCATCGCAGGGGAAACTCTGGCGACCGAGATGGACGTGGGGGCCGGGCAGGGTGCGGATGCGCCCGACGGCCGTTTCCAGGCCTCTCGGACGGTCGAGCTCGAGGGCAACCCGGTGGTCATCGGCTTGACCCCGGTGCGAGGAGGGGATGGCTCCTGACCGATCACGACGTCGACGGGGACGAGTGGAGGAAGCACCCGATCGGAGCGAAGCGGGTCGTGCTGGAGTGCGGACCCGAAGAGGCCGGTGGGCGGGTCGACCTCTGGACCTCCGAGCGGACGGGTCTCTCCCGCACGCGCGTGCAACGGCTCATCGCCGACGGATGGGTCCACGTGGACGGAGCCACTCCCATGAAGTCGGATCCGGTGGAGCCGGGGTCCAGGATCGAGGTGCTCGTGCCGGCACCCCAGCCCGTGGAGGCGGTGCCCGAGGACATCCCCTTGCAGGTGATCCACGAGGATCACGATCTCCTCGTCGTGGACAAGGTCGCCGGTATGGTGGTTCATCCGGCTCCGGGACACCCTCGTGGAACGCTCGTGAACGCGTTGCTTCATCATGTCGAAGACCTCTCGGGGATCGGTGGCCGCCTCCGTCCCGGAATCGTCCATCGGCTCGATCGCGATACGTCGGGTCTCCTGGTCGTCGCGAAGACGGACGAGGCGCATCACGCGCTCTCGGACGCACTTCGGCGTCGCCGCGTGAAGCGCCTGTACCTGGCCGCGGTTTGGGGCCATCTGCCCGAATCTCCCCTCGACGTCGACGCGCCCATCGGCCGATCACGGACGAATCGGAAGCGCATGGCGGTTGTCGCCGAGGGTCGTCACGCCCTCACGCGGCTGAGAGTCAGGGAGCGGTGGGAGTCGGCGGAGCTACTGGACGTAGCTCTCGGGACGGGTCGTACGCATCAGATTCGGGTGCACGCGGCTCATCTCGGGCACCCCGTCGTGGGGGACGATCTCTATGGTCCGGGGTGGGAGCGGGGAATGAGTGGCCCCGATCAGGGTTGGGCCCGGGAGCTGGCCAGGAGAACACCACGACAGTTCCTTCACGCGACCCGCCTCGCTTTCAAGCATCCCACCACCAAGGTGGAGATGCGCTTCCACTCCCCACTCCCGGACGATCTCGAACGAGTTGCCGAGTGGGCCCGACAAGTCCGTTCTCCTTGACTACCTTTCTGGGAATTGGGCTTTTTTTCCATGCATCGATCCTCGATACTTAGGGTTCGGTAGGTGTCCCGCCCGACCGGCCCAGAACCTGGAGTCGCCCCTCCACGATGGCGGACCTCGATCCCAAGCTGACCTTCGAGTCGTTCGTGGTTGGTCCGGCGAACCGTCTCGCATCGGCAGCGGCGAGGCGGGCGGCGGAATCGCCAGGTACGAGCTACAACCCGCTCTTCATCTACTCGGCGTCGGGTCTGGGGAAGACCCACATGCTCGCGGCGGTCGCCCACCTCGCCCTCAGGCACAACGAATCGCTGAGCATGCAGTATCAGGCGCTCGAGGCGTTCCTCGAAGAGCTCGCCGAAGCCCTGGAAAGGGGGCACCGCGACGCGCACCGGGATCGGTACCGGGAACTGGACCTGTTGCTGTTGGATGACGTCCAGTTCCTCGCGGGCCAAGCGGAAGCCCAGGAGATGCTCCTGGGCACCCTCGACGCGCTCACCACCGCCGGGAGTCAGATCGTTCTGGCGAGTGATCGCCCGCCGGCGGAGATCAACGGGCTCGACGCTCGGCTCGTCTCTCGCTTTTCGGGCGGGCTCATCGTCGACATCGCTCCGCCGGAGTACGAGACCCGCGTGGCGATCATCCGGAGGAAGACGACGGAGCGGGGCCAGATCCTCGAGGAGGGTGTGGCGGAGGTCCTGGCGCGCTATCCCCTCAGGAACGTCCGCGAGCTCGGAGGGGCGCTCAACCGGATCCTCGCCATCCAGGATCTCGAGGAGCGGTCCGTGTCGGCCGACGAGGTGCCCGGCATCATGGGGGATGCGGCCACCACCACGACCGAGGGCGGAGGAGACGACTTCTCGGTGTTTCTCGACGAGCTGTCGTCGGATGTCGCCACCGTCGTCGAGCGAAGGGAGGAGCCCTGGCGAAAGGAGCTCCGCGACCTGGCCGAGACGGCCGAGCGAGAAGGGTTCAATGCCGAAAGGCTGCGCAAGCTCGAGCAGGATCCCACGAAGCCCGAGGGCTGGGATGAGGTGACCCGGCGCTTCCGTGCGGATCTCGAGCGCCTCCGCTCGATCGAAGAGGAGCTGGACCGGCTGAAGAACCCCTGGCCGGATCTGGCGGAAGACGTGATCCGGGACCCGGATCGTCTCGACGAAGCCGAGAGCTTCCTGACGTCCGTCCAGGAGCGTCAACGGCCCTTCGATGTGCTCGGCCCCGGTCCCGACCTCGGAGGCCTGACCGGCCAGGTGCCGCAACTGGCGCACAAGGCCGCCGAGCAGTTGGTGTCGGCCGAGAACGTGCGCTACAACCCTCTCTATTTCTGGTCGAAGGAGGGCAGCGGTCCTCATGCGCTTCTGGCTGCGGTGGCCCGTAGCTTTCGGGCCGCCAATCCGCAGGCCCGGATCGCGGTGTCGTCGGTTCCCGCGTTCGCCGAGGATTTCATACGGGCCCTCTCTTCCGGTGTGGCGGGGGCGTGGAGGGAGCGGTGGTGGACCTTGGACCTCCTGCTCATCCACGACGCCGAGGCTCTCTCTCAGACCGAACGGGCCCAGGACGAATTCTTCCACCTCTTCGAGGCTCTCAAGCGCCGTGGAGCGCGGATGGTCATCACGGCGGATCGGCCGCCCGGATCGATCGAGGACATCGACGAGCGGCTGCAATCCCGGTTCGAAGGTGGCCTCGTCCTGGAGATCGAGAAGGCCCACGTCTCTGCGGCGGTCGCGGACCTGACGCTGTTCGAGCCTGGATCGATCCCCGACGACCTGGCTCAGCGGGCGCTCCGGACGGAGTCCGACTTGGACCCCCGGTCAGCCGTGGGCCCCGAGGGATCGGCGCAGCCGGCGCACGCCCGGGCAGGGAAGGGTGGCTGGTCACCGTCTCAGGAGAAGGTCGTCTGGCAATGGCCGAGCCTCGGCGATCGTCTCGTCGAGACCTTGGAATAGGCTAGGTCATGGCGATCGAAGGCTCTCTTCAGGACGTCTCTCTGGCGGACATCTGCCAACTTCTGGCCCTCGGTCGAAAGACCGGATGTCTGAGCGTCACCGACCGCTCCAATTTCGGCTACGTCTACTTCGAGGGCGGCCGCGTCATCTACGCACAGGTTCTGAATCGTCCCGATCGGCTGGGGGAGCTCCTGGTCCGCAACGGCGTGGTCACCCGGGACGACCTGCAGCGCGCCATCGACGTCCAAGCCCGTCACCGTGGTTCCCGGCTGGGCGAACTGCTCGTGCGGGAGGGTGCGCTGACCCGAGGTGAGCTCCACCAATTCATCCGACTCCAGATCGAGGAAGCGGTCTACCATCTCTTCGCCTGGAAGCAGGGATCCTTCCACTTCGACCCCGATCAAAAGCCCGACGAGGAGGACCTCTATCTCGTCAATCTGCCAACGGAGAACCTCCTCCTCGAGGGGGCTCGACGAGTGGACGAGTGGAGCCTCATCGAACGGAAGATCCCTTCCTTCGACATCGTCCCCTTCGTCGACAAGGATCCTTCCGAGGCCGGGGACGACTTCGAGCTGACCGAGCATCAGAACAAGGTGCTCCCTTTGATCGATGGGGTGAGGACCGTCGACGAGATCATCACCGAGTCCGGTCTCGTCGAGTTCGATGTCGGGAAGGCCCTCTTCGGCTTGATGCAGGCGGGCTTCGTAGTCCAGGGGGGCAGGAGGGCGCCGGGTCCCGAGGAGCCCGGGAGCGCGGTCCGGTCGCACCTCGACCTGGGGGTGGCGTTCTATCGGTCGGGTATGCTAGAGGACGCGTCTCGGGAGTTCGAGGCTGTCCTCAAGCAGGACCCCGACAACGCCCGTGCCCTTCACAGGCTCGCCCTCGTCGCCGTCCGGCGCGGCCAGATGGAAGAAGCTCTCCGTTACTTGGACCTCCTTCCCGAGGTTGCGCTGGAGAGCTATGCCGTGCTGCGGAACCGGGCGGTGGCCCTGGAGTTCCTCGGCCGTTTCGACGAGGCGCTCGAAGCCCTCGATCGGGCCGAGGTGGTGAGGCCGGACGACCACGAGCTCTCCCTCGCTCGGGGCATCACGCATCTGCTGAACGGGCAGTTCGTCGAGGCCGTGTCCTGCCTCGAGGAGTACCGACGGCACCCTTCCGTCCGGAAGCCCTCGGCGCTCTACTACGCCTACATGGTCCTGGCCGCCGGAATGTCCGGCGACCTCGAGCGTGCCGTGGAGCTCGGGCGTGAGGGGCTGGAGCTCTACGAATCGAGCGGTCCCCTACTCGTGAACACGGCCGCGGTCCTGGAGCGGCAGGGCGACATCGGAGGCGCGAGCGCGCTCTATGCGAGGGCGGTGACGGACGGCCGTCCGCCGCCTCAGGCCCACAAGAACCTGGGCGACCAAGCCTATGCTCGCGGCGACCTCGCGGCGGCCCGGGTCCACTACGAGAAGGCCCTCAAGCTGGACCCGGCGCTCGGCGACGACGTGTATCTCCGTCTCGGGACGATCGCCTACAAGGACCAGGACGTCGACGTGGCCCGACTCCTCTGGAAGCGGGCCCTCGAGCTGAATCCGTCCAACGAGGTGGTTCGGGCCAACATCGAGCTTCTCGAGGCCCCGGCCTGAGGCGATCCTCGCTCCTCCTGGTCACCCTGCTGCTGGCTGGAGGGACCTCGCCGGTTGCTGCGCAGGCCACTTCCGGGGACCGCGTCACCATCCGCTACTCGTCTCCGGATTCGGCCGTGGCGGAACGGTACCTGGAGTTCCTCGAGGGACTCCCCGCACTGGCTGGACTTCCCGATTCGCTTCCGTCGGAGGTGACGGTCTGGCTGGCTGCCGACCCGGGGACCGTCGACTCGATCCTGGGAGGACGTCCCCCCGAGTGGAGCGCCGCATTCGCCGTGCCGTCGACCAACGAGCTGGTCGTACCCACCTTCGACGGGCAGCTCACCCGGGTGGGCGAGGCCGCACGCATCCTCCGCCACGAGTGGGCGCACCTCGGTCTCCATCAGTATCTGGGCGAGCTACGGGTTCCCCGTTGGTTCGATGAGGGCTACGCGGAATGGGCGGGCGGATGGGATGCCGGAGAAGCGTGGCGCCTCAGGGTTCTCCTTGCCGCGCGCAGCCTGCCGAGCCTCGACTCGCTTTCCTTCATGTGGCCGACCGGCGCGACCGATGCCCGGACCGCCTACCTCCTCTCGGCAACGGTTTTCGAATACCTCGTCGGCGCGAGTGGCGAGCGTGGGCTGCAGATCTTCCTGGAGCGGTGGCGGGACGGAGGGTCCTTCGAGACCGCGCTGAGGGGGACCTACGGGGTCACCTCGGGTCAGCTCGAGGAGGACTGGCGGGAGTTCGTGAAGGACCGATACGGATGGCTGTACGTTCTCTCCCGCTCGATCGTCTTCTGGAGCATGCTCTCGGTCCTTCTCCTCGCGATGTACTGGATTCGGCGACGGGACCGCCGCCGACGGATGGAGAAGCTCAGTGCGGAGGAGCTCCCCGACCACCCGGCCTTCTGGTTGGGAGAGGACGGAGGAGAAGCGGACGGGGAGAGCGACGGGACTCCGGACGTTCTCAATCGATGATCCTACGGATCTCCTGAAGGAGCTTCCGGGGCTCGCAGGGCTTCGTCAGATAGCCCTCACAGCCGAGATCGCGCGCCCGCTGGCGATGTTCTGGAAGGGTATGGGCGGTAACGGCGACGATGGGGATATCCCGTGTGGCCGGATCGGCTCGAAGTCGGGCCGTCACCGTCCATCCGTCGATCCCCGGGATGGAGATGTCCATGATCACGATGTCCGGTCGTTCCTGGTGGACCTCCCGGATCGCGGCCTCCCCATCTCCGGCCTGGGTCACGCGGTAGCCGAAGTGCTCCAGCATCGTCGTGTAGACGATACGGTTGTCCTCGTTGTCCTCCACCAGGAGCACGGTCCGGACCTTGCTCATCCTGGGTGGACCCCTTGGACCTGGGCCGAGTTCCGGTCAGTTTTCCACGACACGGAGGACGGCAACGGTTTTCGGGGGATGTCCGAGGGAAGCCGATGCAGAGCGGAGGAGCGATGAGTGCCAGGATTCTGGTAGTCGACGATGACGACGATGTTCGGGAGATCTTCCGTGAGAAGCTCTCCCACCACGGATACGAGGTCGAGACCGCCACGAACGCGGAAGACGCCCTCGCGCACGTCAAGGAAATCGACCCCGACATCATCCTGACCGATCTCAAGATGCCCGGGATGACGGGACTCGAGCTCCTCGAGAAGGTGAGGGATACCCTCCCGCGTGTGGAGGTGATCGTCGTGACCGGTCACGAGGACATGGGCTCCGCCGTGTCAGCCATGAAGGCCGGCGCCTTCGACTACCTCGTCAAGCCGGTGGACCTCGACCGTGTGGAGTCCCTGGTGGCTCGGTGTCGTCGGGAGCAGGAGCTCAACCGAGAGGTCGCGGAGCAGGAGGCGGGGTCCGAGGAGCAGGAGGAGCCGGACGAGGGGAGCCGCGACCGGGTCGTCGGGAAAGACCCCCGTATGATCGAGATCTACAAGATGATCGGGGTCCTCTCGCGAAACCGTGCCACCGTCCTGGTCCGGGGTGAGACGGGCACCGGAAAGGAGATGATCGCGAGGGCGATTCACGCGAACAGCGCCCACGCCGACGAGCCGTTCATCGCGGTGAACTGCACGGCGCTCACGGATACGCTCCTCGAGTCGGAGCTCTTCGGCCACGCGAAGGGAGCCTTCACCGGAGCGGTCACCAACCGGAGGGGCTACTTCGAGCTCGCCGGTAGCGGCACGGTCTTTCTCGATGAGATCGGCGATACGTCACCGGAGTTCCAGACCAAGCTTCTCCGGGTTCTACAGGA
>Ga0055477_10000324_pt1 | contig 12718 bp, 7 predicted proteins | sample Muzzi_PWA_D2_FD_57683 | JGI IMG/M metagenome (GOLD analysis project Ga0055477, IMG submission 57683) | Wetland microbial communities from San Francisco Bay, California, USA, that impact long-term carbon sequestration - Muzzi_PWA_D2 | ecosystem: Environmental > Aquatic > Marine > Wetlands ... | reverse complement strand
CCCAGTCGGCGAGTCCACCTTCCCGCATCGCCTCCGTGGCCCGACCACGGAACGTCGAGACCACGGGCACACGCCTCTGGACCTCGTTGGGCGCCGCCACATCCCGGAACTCGAGGAGGTCGGGGACGAGCGGATGGAGCCGGTAGACGGTCACGAACTCCTCGGGGAAGTTGAACGGCGACCCGAAGTGGTTCACGCCACCGTTCACATGGTCGGGGTTCCGGATGTCCCAGACGTCCTCCGCCCCTTCGTCCGAGCCCAGGAAGGTCGGCCGTCCCTCGTAGCGGTGACTCCCCAACCCGAAGATCCCCGCCCCCGACGCGAACACCGAGTACCACTGGGTCTGGTCGGCCTCACTGAACGAGCGGCCGAGACGGTCCACGACCACCCGCTCGAGCACCTGCGAGAGGCGGTCGTTATCGCGGAAAAGCCCGTGCCAGTTGGCGTTCATGGCCAGGTAGAGGGGCTCGTCGTAGAGCAGCTGCGGCGTCCACTCAATCGTGTGGATCTTCGCGATCTCGGCCGCGATCACCAGACGCGCGGCCTGGTAGATCTCCTCGTCGGAGACGTCCTCGTTCATGATGACTCGATCCGGAGCCGCGGGATCCCGCAGCCCCGAATCGCCCTCCGGATCCGCGTCGGCGCGCCGACGGAACTCGTCCACGAAGAGGTTGTGCTCCCGGGCGAAAAGATTGTGGTAGAAGCTGAGCCCGATCGACCAGTTGTCGGGAAACGCGACCGCTTCCTGCCCTCCCCACGCCGGGTTGATCGGGTCACCCTCCTCGAAGACGGGGAGGTAGCCGGTCCCCCCGGCATCCCCGTCGATCGACACCATCAGGAGCTTGGCCCGGTCGTCCGGGTCCCGCTTCACGCGCTGTCCGGAACGCTCGCTGTAGCCGTAGAGCTGCGAGGCGTCCCACCAGGCGGTGTTCGTATTGCGCGTGGTCCGATGGGCCCTGGCCAACTGGGTCTCACCCCCGTCCTCGAAGCTCGGCGCCGGCCCTTCTTCGGCGTAGAGCGAGGCGTCGATTCGGTCCCCCGCCCTGCACCCCATCGCCGTCCGCTCCTCCTCCGTGAGCGGCCGTTGGGCGCCGTCCTCGAGCCGCATCTCGCAGCCCATGGGGATCGCCTCCGGCGCGTTCTGCCCCTCGTCGAGATGGGCGAACCAGTCGTGGGTCATGAACTGGATCCAGAACGCCGCGAGGACGTTGAAGAAGGGCGCCTTGATGTAGTCGCAGTCGGCGTCCGGCCCTTCGGCGGTCCCCGCGTCGCAGCGCGCGGGGTCGTCCTGCCTCCGGGTGAACAGCTCGCGGCTGATCACCTGCGGATCGGGTCGGAGAAGGCCGAGGCGATCCCCGTGTCGGTTCCGGACGAGCTCGCTGAGCCCGAGCCGAGGGAAGGTCTCCTCGAACTGGACGTTGCGGGCGAAGACGGTGTTCGCGGAGCCCATCAATGGGTTCCGGACGTCGTTGCAGATCCCCGTGAGCGTCCGGTACCGGATCAACTCGCCCGAACAAACCTGAGGTGCACCACCGCCCACCTCGTCGTACCGAGGATGATCCGGCGGGAGCCTCATCTCGTCCCACACCTTGAGCGAGCGGCCCGGCACGGCGTCCCGGCCCCGGACATAGTCCTCGTAGGTGAAGTTGTCGAAGAGGTTGAACTTGAGAAGCTCGATCCGCTGATACTCGAGGTCGAGAAGCGCACCGTCGATCCCCCGCTGGTCCCGCGAGAGACGGCGGATCGGCAGGAGGTGCGTCGACGACCGGGAGGATTCGTCTCCCGTACCCCAGTAGTTGGACCAGTCCACCCAGGGCGTACCCGTCTGGGCCAGCGTGCGCTCCCCGCCCCGACAGCGAGCCGTAAAGTCCTGCACCTTCCCCAGAAACCGGTCCGGCCGCTCGTCCGCGATGGGCCGGAACCCCGAGCGGGCCAGCGTGAGGCACGCCGAAAGCGACCCGACCTCCTCTCGCACATTACCCGAAAGCGCGTAGGCGAGCACCGGCACCACGACGAGCACGGCGATCAATACGAGAAGGGAGCGCTTGGCGGACAGCTTCATCGGCGGGTCTCCTGAGAGAGAGTCGGCGGTCCGATCCCGCGGTACCGACGGTCATCGGAAGGCCCGCGGATTCGAGCACGGGACTCCCACACGGATCTGAAGACCGGTCGTGTCCGGGGGGGACTTCTAGTGTTTTGCGCCGGCACGGCCCAGGTCAACAGCGAGGTGGGAGGCCCGACGCGAGGTTGGACAAGAGCGGAGGGCGGAGGTTAGCAATGAGAACTCACCCATCGACCTCGCCGACGGCCGACGACGGGGTTCAACAGGAGACCATGTTGGGACTGCTGCGCTTCCTCGTGACCTGGCTGCGTCGACTGCCGTTGCGGTTCACGCTGCTGCTGACTGCATGCTTGCTCGCCTACCTCCTGGTGGTGTCGCTGGTCCTGACGCCGAGCCGCCTCGAGGCGATGGGCGGGTGGCTGGTCGACGCCACGGGGGTTGCCGGGTTTCTCGTGGGACCAGAGATGATGGAGATGGGCGCGGTCGGAATCGTCGTGCTCCTGGTCTTCGGCGTCGGGCTCCTCCTCTCCTACAACCTCTCGGCGCTCCTCTACCGGCGGATCCGCAAGTCACCGTCGGTCACCGTCGTCGAGCCGACGGATCCGGTCCCGGGCCACGGCACCCGTCTCCGAGACTTCGAGAAGATCGGCATCATCCTCGCGGGAGGGGGGGCCAAAGGCGCCTATCAGGCGGGGGCTCTCAAGGCCGTGCACGCCTTCCTCGAGGAAAACGACGCGCTGGACAAGGTGAAGATGGTCGCCGGAACGTCCATCGGTGCCTGGAACTCGATGTTCTGGCTCGGCGGCCTGGTGAAGTCCCCTCCGGGAGGCGAACCGAGCGTACACGAGAGGTGGTGGAAGGACATCGGCATCGACCGGATCATCGAGTTCGACACGTACTGGCCGCTCCGGCAGAATCACTTCTTCCGGACGACGCCGTGGGAGGAGGCGTTCACGAGCCTGTTCGTCGACAACCCCGACGTGAGGGACCGTTTCGCACGGCTCATCCCTGGGTCCGGGAACGCCGACCCACCCCTCCACTTCTACCTCACCCGAGCGCACGTGGAGCTGGGCCATCTCGAATTCAGCACGAACTGGCCAGGCCTTCGGACACTCACCCGACCCAGGCTCGGCTCCTCCGATCCGGGCGCGGTCGAGCCGGTCGTACGGAGCGACCTCTACGACGTCATCGAGGGCCCCGACCTCCCACGGGCCCTGGAGCGGATGCGGAACGCCGTGTTCGCGTCGATGGACCTCCCTCCCCTCTTCCCCTACCGGAAGGTTCGTGTCGATCGTGACGAGTACTTCGAGGACGGCGGCATCGTCGAGAACGTTCCCATCCGGTTCGGCACTCAGCTCGAGGCATGCGATCTCCTCTTCGTCCTTCCTCTGAATGCCTCGTTCGCCGAGGCCGCGAACCGTACCTCCGTGTCGAAGCGGGTCTTCCGCACCATGGACGTGCGGGGCGGGATCCTGGAGCGGTCGGCCTTCAAGATGGTCTACCTCTACAACGAGCTGGCCTCGCTCCGAGCCCGCGTCGAGAAGCTGGAGGGGACCGACGCTGCACCGAATCCGGACGAGCTCGAGCGCACGGCCCGTCAGCGTAAGCACCAACCCGTTTCCGTCTTCTCGATCGTCCCGCAGGCGCCCCTTTCCATCGGGACGTCGGAGTTCTGGAAGCCCACCGAGGCGGGGGAGGCCTTTGACCTCATGTACGAGGCCACGAAGCACGAGCTCTTCGAGAACTTCGAGACCGGCACCGACCCGAGCTGGATCCGCATGACGCGCGTGAGCCCCTTGGGAGAGCGGAGCTACTTCGACGATTTCTGAGACGAACGCTCCCCTCTTACCTTTTCGACATGGTTCCATACTCCGCGCCGGTCCCGGTGCGACTCGATCCGACGGGGACGTCGCTGATCATCCTGGATCAGACCGCCCTCCCCGATCGGGTCGAGGAGCGCACGCTCTCGACCGTGGAAGAAATCGAGGAGGCGATCCGAAGCCTCCGCGTGCGTGGCGCCCCCCTGATCGGGATCACCGCGGCGCTGGGCGTGGCGGCCCTCACGCGAGGGGCCGTGGTCACGGGCACGGGTGGTTCCGGACCTCTGACGCGGCGTGTCGCCGACTGGTGCCGACGCCTCGCCACCGCCCGCCCGACGGGGGCCAACCTGTCCTGGGCCATGGCCCGCCTGGAACGGATGGTGAGCGATCTTGGAGAGGTCCCTCCCATCGAGCTCGCCCGGCAACTGGAGGCGGAGGCAAGAGCCATCCACGACGAAGACCGCGCCATGTGCCGACGCATTGGCGAGCACGCTCTGGAGTTGCTCCCCAGCGAAGGTCCGCTCGAAATCCTGACCCACTGCAACGCGGGCGCGCTCGCTACCGGGGGCATCGGGACGGCCCTCGCCCCGATCTACCTGGCTCACGATGCCGGGCGGGTGGTCCACGTCTTCTCGGACGAGACCCGCCCCCTCCTCCAGGGCAGCCGCCTCACGGCGTGGGAGCTCCGGCAAGCCGGAGTGGACGTCACGGTCCTGACCGATAGCACCGCGGGGGCGCTCATGGCGTCGTCCCGCGTACCGCACGCCGTGCTGGTCGGAGCCGACCGGGTCGCCGCCAACGGCGACGTCGCCAACAAGGTCGGCACCTACGGCCTCGCCGTCCTGGCGGCCCATCACGGGGTTCCGTTCTACGTCCTGGCGCCCACCACGACGGTCGACCTCGACACGCCCTGTGGGGAGGACATCCCCATCGAGCTCCGCGACCCGGCAGAGGTCACGAACGGCTTCGGCCGGTGGACCGCACCGCCGGACACCGACGTCTGGAGCCCCGCCTTCGACATCACCCCGGCCGATCTGGTGGGTGCGATCGTCACCGAGCGAGGGATCCACCTTCCTCCCTTTGCGGACGCGCTCCGCGAGGCCGTGCCTTGACCGCGCCTCCGCACGAATCCGGAATCCGAGAGGCACTTTGCCGGGTAGGGCGGGACCTCTACCGGGCCGGGCTGGTCGCCGGGACCGCGGGGAACCTCTCCGTGCGCCTCGACGATCGCCACGCGCTCGTGACCCCGAGGGGCGTCCGGAAGGACCGCACCTCACCGGAAGAGCTCGTGACCGTGGACCTCCTCGAACCGTCCCTCTCAGAGCGCGAGAGGGCGACGACGGAGTGGCCCGCACACAGGGCATGCTACCTTGCCGACCCCACGGTTCGAGCGGTCATCCATTCGCACGCCCCGGCCCTCACGGCCACGGGTATCCAAGGTCTGGACCTCGCCGCCGAATTGCCCGAGTTGCCGCTGGCCCTGGGTCGGATCGTGACGGTTCCTTTCGCACCGAGCGGAAGCGAGGAGTTGGGGAGGGTCGTGGGGGACGCGGTGGCGGAGGGAGGTCGTCTCCTCCTTCTGGTCCGACACGGGGTCCTCTCGGTCGGTGACTCCCTCGACCGGGCCTTCGACCGTACCGAGTTGGGCGAGCTTGCAGCAAAAGCCGTCCTCTGGAGCCGAGCTCGTGGGTAGGGAGCCCTCCGGGGCCCGTTTCAAGACGTCGCGGCCGACGTTTCATCCCCGTTCCGCGGAACGGCCCCCCAGACCGGGCCCCGCGGCCCCGATGGCGCGGAAGACCCCCTTTCCCACCCATCTCGTGCCGGCTTCGTGCGCGGCACCGTCATTGCCACCTGTGGGAACCGCTCCATTCGGGCGGTCAGGCCCCTCGAGACCATAGCGCTCCCGGCATGGCCACCCGTACTTCTACCACGTAGACCACGGCTCCGGCGGAGCCATCTGGAATCCCGCAATGTCGCTCAACCGCGCACTCCTCATCCTCGTCGCGACCGTGCTCGTGGCCGCCGTCGTGCCGGGCGGGCTCCTCGTGGAGCGCCGCCTCGGCCGGGCGCTCGTGGCGCGCACGAGGGCGGAGGTGGCAACGGCTCCCATGGTGCTCAAGGACCGTATGGCGGCCGCTCGAGACGTGCGGATGATGCACGCACGGGACCTGGCCCACGCCCCCGGTCTGGCCGACGCGCTCGCCGCGGGCGACCTCGACGACGCTCGGACGATCGTCGCCCAGGCCGCGGAGCCCCTCGCCGAAGAACCCTTACTGCTTCTCCCGGACGGCCAGGCGCTCGCCGGCCCTCCCGACTTCCCGATGGGGATGGTCGAGATGACCCGTCAGGGACAGATGCCGGTCGCCGTCGTGCCGGTGGACACGTCGCTCCACTTCGCGGCGCTCGCACCCGTCGAGTGGGAAGGGACCTGGCTGGGGGCGGCCGGGGGCACGACCCGGGTGGACGAGGGCGAGGCGGGCACTCTGGCCGGCCTCACGCGCTCGTCCGTCATCATTCATCGCCGGGACGGACGCGTGGTGTCCGCCGCGGGCGATACGGCCGTCGCGGCCGAGCTCGCCCTCTACCTCGCCGCGATCCCCCCGACGGACACCGTACGGCAGGTCGTGCTGAACGGCGATGCGTACCTCGTGGTCTCCGCGCCGTACGACTCCGCCGCCTCGGTGGCGTTCGTGCGGGACCTCACGCGCGAGTTGGCGATCCTTCCCGACCTCCGGCGGACGGCATTCTGGAGCACCGTCATCGCGCTTCTCCTGGCTCTCGCGGTCGGTGCCCTGTTCGCGGCGCGAGTGGCCAAGCCCGTGGCCGCCCTCGCGGACGCCGCGGACCGCTTCGCCGCGGGCGATGTCGACGCGCCGCTTCCCCACTCGTCCCTCACCGATGTCGAGCGGGTGGCCGAGGCCTTCGGCTCGATGCGCCGGTCCCTCGCGGCCAGACTCGCCGAGCTGGAGGAGGCGAACCGGGCCCTCGAGGACCGGCAGGAGCGATTGGGCCTCCTCCAGGCGGAGCTCCTCCAAAGGGAACGAATGGCCGCGACAGGCCGACTCATGGCCCAGCTGGCCCACGAAATCCGGAATCCGGTGGCCAGTGTCAGGAACTGCCTCGAGGTGGTGCGTCGAAAGGCGAGGCTCGAGGGGGAGGCACGTGAGTTCGCCGACATGGCGGTCGATGAGCTACTCCGCATGCACGAGCTCGCGGAGCGAATGCTCGACTTCCATCGTCCCCGCGAGCCGGGGGAGCGTTCCTGCGATGTCGGGAGGGTGGCGCGAGACGTCGCCCAGCTCGTCCGGGCCGGCGACGACGGCGCCGGGACCCGGATCGTCGTGCTCGGGGACGCGGAGGCCCATGCGGGCATTCCTCCCGACGCCCTCAAGCAAGTTCTGCTCAACCTGGTCCTGAACGCCCGGGACGTCACGCCGGAAGGGGTCCCCGTGGAGATCGTGATCGAACGCTCCGGAGATGCCGTCGGGATCGAGGTGTTGGACCGAGGACCCGGGATCCCCGAGGACTCTCTCCCGAGGGTGTTCGACCCGTTCTTCACGACGAAGGACGATGTCCATGGCGTGGGCTTGGGTCTCTTCACGGCGGAGGGGCTGGTCCGCACGCACGGGGGGCGCATCTGGGTTGAGAACCGGGCCGAGGGCCCGGGCGCCCGGTTCGTGGTGGAACTCCGGGCTCTCACCGAGGGAGTGCCAGCATGAAGGGTCACATTCTCGTGGTGGACGACGACCGCACGTTCCGCCTCTCGACCATCGCGCTGCTCGGAGAGGAGGGCCACGACGTAGACGGAGCCGGATCCGCCGCGGAGGCGATCGAATCCATCGAGCGAGGGCGTTACGATCTGGTGGTCATGGATCTCCGGATGCCCGGTCTCTCGGGAATCGACGGTGTCGAGATTCTCAGGAAGCGGGGCGAGGGCGTTCCGGTCCTCATGATCAGCGGCTTCGGCACCGTCGACACCGCGGTCAGGGCGCTCCATACGGGGGTGGACGACTTCCTGACCAAGCCGGTCGAGCCCGAGGTTCTCCTGGAGCGGGTCGCGAGCCTCATCCAGCGGAGGCCCGACGCGAAGGAGGGGGCCGAGGAGAGCCCGGGCGGAATCGTCGGGCGGTCCGAGGTGATGAAGCGCGTCCACGATGAGATCCAGAGGGTCGCCCCGACCGAGGCCACCGTGCTCGTCACCGGAGAGACGGGTACCGGGAAGGAGCTCGTCGCGCACGCCATCCACCGATCCTCGAAGCGAGCCGGCGGCCCCTTCGTGGTCGCGAACTGCGCGGCCCTCGCCGAGGGCATCCTCGAGTCCGAGCTCTTCGGCCACCGGCGAGGGGCCTTCACGGGCGCGGTGAAAGACAAGCAGGGACTCTTCCAGGCCGCGGCCGGCGGAACGCTCTTCCTGGACGAGATCGGCGACGTGACCCCGGCCGCCCAGCAGCGTCTGCTCCGGGCCGTGCAGGAACGCGAGGTGATCCCGGTGGGGGGTGTGCGTCCGGTGTCGGTCGACGTGAGGCTGATCGCCGCGACCAACCGGGATCTCCGAACCGATGTCGCGGACGGGCGGTTCCGTGAAGATCTGTTCTTCCGGCTGAACGTCTACCGCGTGGACCTCCCCGCGCTCAGGGACCGTCGCGGCGACCTTCCGCTTCTCGCGGAGCACTACCTCCGGACGAGGGCAGACAACGAACGCCCACTGCGGCTCTCACCCCTCGCGGTCCGGCTCCTGCTCTCCTACGCCTGGCCGGGAAACGTGCGCGAGCTCTTCGCCTCGTTGGAGAGCGCCGCGATCCGGTGTGACGGATCGACGATCCAGGCGCAGAACCTTCCCCCCGAGGTGCGGGAAGCACGTACGGCGGCCGGAGGGAGCCCCGCCACCGAGCGATACCAGGCCACCGGGAGTGAGGATGGAGAGAAGGAGGCGATCCTGGACGCGCTCCGCCAAGCCGACGGGATCCGGACGCGAGCCGCCGATCTCCTGGGGATGGGCCGGACCACGCTCTGGCGAAAGATGAAGGAGTACGGCATCGAGGGGGAGTGAAGCGAAGCGGCCCGGAGCCTCCCAAGAGACCCCGGACCGCCCACTCCGTCAGCAGGATCTCGTCACTCGCCCGGCGGGGGATGGATGTTCATCGTCACCGGGATCGTCACCGGGATGATCTCGAAACCGTCGGCGGTTTCGCCGAAGACCTGGATGGCCGTCTGGAATCCGGATTGGGTCATGCAGTTGAAGTACACGTCGAACGTGAAGGACCCACCCGCAGGAATCCCGATCCCGCCCGGTGGGACCGTCTCGATGGCGAAGTGCCCCGGGCTCACGCTGACCGTGATCGGCTCGTCGTAGGGGTTCATGATGGTAATCATCCCTATGAGCGTCGGGCACGCCGTAACCGTGACGGTGTGTTCCCCCACGATCGGGTCCTCATTGACCGGGATGCAGAGCTTCCCGTCCGCCCCGTCTTCGTAGTTGGGGTCGTTGTCCTCGATGGCCTCCGGAGCCGGGCTGGCTCCGTCGGCGGCGGCCTGCGCGCCGCCCGAGCCCCCGTTTCCGGGCCCGACGCCGTCGTTGCCGTCGCCACCGTCACCCGTGGCCGTCGCTATGATGGCCTCGCCGCCCGTGCCCGAGGTGACACCTTCGGTTCCGCCGTCTCCTCCCGTCGCGTTTCCGTCGCCACCGTCCCCGCCGTTGCCCCCTCGAGTGGGCGGCATCTCCATGCATCCGTTGAATCCGTTCCCTCCCATTCCTCCCGACAGGTCGGCGTCACCACCGTCCCCAGCGACCACAAAGGGCATCCCCGAGAAGTCGCCGGCGGGTGCCTCGCCTCCCTTGCCGCCGGTCGCCGTCTGCGCGCCCCCTTCGGCTCCGTCCGGGTTCTCCTTCACGACACCGTGACCCCCCTGGCCTCCAACGGCGGTCGCCGTGCCCCCGAGTCCGGCCGGTCCGCCGGTCAAGGTGATGTTGTTGATCCCGATGACGTTGCCCGAGGACCTGAACCGCGCGTCCGGAGTGTCGCCTCCCGCCCCGCCGGTCGCGGTCCCGTTTCCGCCCTTTTTGGCGGGCTCGGTCGGAGTGGAGTCGTCTCCCTTCCCACCCGCGGCGTTGGCGTCACCCCCATCCCCCGGCTTTCCGATGTCGATGATGAGGCCACCGTTCTGGGGGATCGAGATCCCGCCACCGGACCGTACGGTCAGCGTTCCCGACTTGCCTCCCGCGCCTCCGGTGGCTTCGGCCGAACGGTTGGGCGGCGCGACCCTCGTGGCGTCCCCTCCCTTTCCACCGTTTCCGAGTCTGATCGTGACCCCACCGCGGAACGTGATGCTCCCGGTGGCCAGGATGCGTGTCTCGTCGGCGTCCCCTCCGTCCCCGCCTTCGGCCGGGCCTTGGGACTCGTTGGTGGCGTCGGCGTCCCCGTCCTCCCCGTCGCCGGCGTCGTACCCTTCGTACTCCCCGCCGTCGTAGTCCGAATCGCCGTCACAGATGAAGCGGCGGGTCTTTCCGTTTCGCCCGTTCGCTCCTGTCTTCCCCTGGGTCGAGGGAGTCGGTGGCTTCGGTCGGTTCCGACTATCCATGCCGTTGTAGTTGCAGGGCGCCGGCACCGAGGACCCGAACGCCCTCACCGGAACGCCGAACGCCTGGGCCGCTTCGAAGTCCTCGAGCGTGAGGGTGGAGTCGTTCGTGATGGTCAGGTCCCCAGAGGACCCCGTAGTCCCCGTGAACGTCATGGCGCCAGTTCCCACGATGCGGAGCTGGTCCCCGTCATCGGTCGGGTTGGTCGTGCACCGGTTGTCGACCGTCCCCGTGACCGTGACGGGACCGTCCGCGATCAGGTTCACCTCGTAGCAGTCCGCCATCAGCGAGCCCTCGATGTCCACCTCGCCCAGGGAGTGGATGACGGAGCCGTCCGTCACGGTGACCGTCACTCCCGCGGGGATCGAAATGCTCTGGTACACACGGTCTCCGTCGATCTCCGTGTCCTCGGTGGGCGCGAAGACCGGTGCGGTGACCTGCACGTCGACTTCCGCCATCTGCCCTTCCGACGAGACGGTCACGGTGGTGGAGCCGATGCTTTCGGCCGTCACGATCCCCTGACCGTTCACCGTCGCCACGCTCTCGTCGTCCGATTCAAAGTCCACCACCCGTCCCGTGAGCGTGTTGTCGCCGGCGTCCTTCAGCGTCACGGTCAGGGCCTCTTCCTCACCCACGAGGAGGTCCAGCTCGGTCGGGTCCACCTCGACGGACGCCACAGGGATGGCCGCTACGCTCACGCTCACCTGGGTCGACTTCCCGTCGGCGGCCACCGTGATCGACGTGCTCCCCGGAGCCTTGGCCGTAACCACACCCGTGGAGGTGACGGTCACCACGCTCTCGTTGTTCGACATGAACGTGATGGTTCGTTGGAGGGCGTTGCCGTCCCCGTCGCGGGCCGTCGCCGTGATCGTCGCCATCTGCCCCACCGTGAGGCTGAGGCTCGCTTGGTCGACATCGATCTGCGCGACCGACTGGACATCGGTCGCACTGTCACCTCCGCACGCCCAGATCGCCACAACCATCAGGTGAACGAGAATCCGAGAACGATTCATTGTCCGCATGCGTCTCTTCTCCTGGGTGGGGTCCGGCGAGTCGGGAGCCAATGTGGTCCGCAATCATCCAACCTGAGCCCCTTCCGTGGTTCGGATCAACCTTCCCGTGACGTAGGCTCCTACGTATTTCCTCCCCGACGACTACGTAGACGTACGTGGTCCGGTGCCTTCGGCTCTCCGCCATTCTCCCTGTGCACCCCACGAGGAGGAGGACCATGTTGGCCTGGACACCGAGGCCCGGCGGGCCGGTTCATCGGAGACTCGGGACGTGATCGCCGTCCCCTACGAAGAGCTCACGAGGGGGAACGAGGGCTTCGTAACGCGCAGCGAGCAAAGCGCGCTCCACTGGTCCCGGGTGTTCGTGTGCGGCCTCGGAGGCAGCGGGGGAGCCGCGGTCCAATCCTTGGTGCGGGCGGGCGTGGGAGGCTTCGGGATCGCGGACGGGTCCCGGTTCCGCACGTCGAGCATGAACGGCCACGTCTTCGCAACCGGATGGACCTTGGGCCGGACCCGGGCCGGGGCGACACGGGAAGCGCTCCTGGACATCAATCCGAGAGCCCGCGTCGAGACGTTCGAGACCGGCTGGCCACAGGCGCTGGACGAGATCCTCCCGCGCCACGATGTCGTCGTAAACGGCCTCGACGACCTCCCTGAAACGCTCATCCTGTATCGGAAGGCTCGGGAGTGGGGGGTGACGGTGGTCGACTCCTACGCGTCATCCCTTCCGTCCGTCACCGTAGTCAGGCCAGAGGACCCCCGGCCCGAGGAGCGACTGGACCTCCGTACGGCCGGCCATCCCCCGCAAGAGTTGTCACCCGAACAGCGGCGCGAGGCCACACTCAGGGAGATGGCGTACGCCGCCGCAGTCGCCCCGGTGATCGAGCGATTCGACCCGACCGTGCTGGGGGCGATCCTCACCGGACGGAGGGAGGCGAGCTCGTTCGCGCCGGCTGTGATCACGACCGGCAACCTGATGGCGATGGAGGCCCTCAACGTCCTCCTAGAGAGACCGTCCGGGGCAGGATGTGGGGGCTACTTTCTCGACCTTTGGACGGGGCGCGTGCACCGGCCAGGGCCGGATCGGCTCGTGCGTCGCCGCTCGGAGGCCGCCCGCGGGGTCCTCCTGAGGCTCCGCGAGGCCGCCGACGCGGGGGGGCCGCCGGAGGAGGGAACGGAGCCGGCGAACGTCTAGAAGGGTGTTGAAGAAGGCAGACGGCCAGGACGACGGAGTCTTGCGTGTCCGAGA
>Ga0055477_10000323_pt1 | contig 12757 bp, 14 predicted proteins | sample Muzzi_PWA_D2_FD_57683 | JGI IMG/M metagenome (GOLD analysis project Ga0055477, IMG submission 57683) | Wetland microbial communities from San Francisco Bay, California, USA, that impact long-term carbon sequestration - Muzzi_PWA_D2 | ecosystem: Environmental > Aquatic > Marine > Wetlands ... | reverse complement strand
AAGGTCATAGGAAACATAAAGAGTAAGTCAAAAATTGCCCTTGGCCAGTCTTCTTATGTTGATGGAAACATCATTTCACAAAATGCTGAAATAGAAGGTGAGGTAAAAGGTAAAGTCCAGATATCTGATCTTCTTATCCTTAAAAAAACGGCCGTCGTCGGCGGCGATATAATTGCCAACAAACTGCTCGTTGAATCCGGCGCCACATTTAACGGAAGCTGCAAAATGGGGGTGTCACAAAAAGAAATAAAAATAGGTGAAAACGGACAGCTCAAAGAACAACCAGGAACAGGAGAAAAAAAACCAGGAGAACAACAGATCAAAGCCATTTAATACCTATTCTCAATATTTAAAATATTCAGGTTTAGCCATTCAGATGGCTATAATGGTGGCCATTGGATATTGGCTGGGGAAGATGATTGATACCTGGATGCAAAACACCTATCCTATTTTTATGATTATCATGATATTTTTGTTTTTATCAACGGCTATTTATTCACTCATTAAAAACCTGCCAAAAGATTGATCTCCTTTATAAAATCAAAGAGCACTTTCCACATTATCGTTTACACCCTTCTGGTAAGTCTCACTGTCATATTTTTAAATTACATGAAACCCGGTTGGATATATCATTACATCTGGATCCTGCTTTTATTTTTTTTTATCCTGACAACCTTAGTTGTTTGGGTTATAGACTATACATATAAAAAATTCAGAAAGAAATTTATCCAGGCTTACTTCGGTATAATGGCAATTCGACTGATCATCAGCCTGGCATTTGCCATCATTTTTATTCTGAAAGACAGGGAGAATGTTCTCGTCTTTGGAATTAATTTTTTAATCATGTATTTATTATTTCTTGGGTTTGAAATATATAACATAATAACTAACTTGCGCACTCATTTTAAGAAGGGTATAGGAAATGACTGAAAAATCTGGCAAATTCCAGCGCATTGTACTGAAAATCGCCATTTCGCTTATTGTTCTTTTTGCTGTAAATTTTTCTGTTCACGCCGAAGAAGAGGGGAGTGGGAAAAGGACAGATTTTATTTTACATCACATAAAAAATTCTCATGAATGGCACATTGCCACCTTCGGACATACCCATATTACAGTTCCACTTCCCGTCATTGTTTATTCGACAGACAACGGATTAGAATTTTTTATGTCGTCTGATTTCAAAGACGAGCATCACAAGGCAATAGAACATAGCGGCTATTTTATCGATGACCACGATCATCTAAAACCCGTAAATGCCGATCGCAAAATTCTGGATCTGTCAATAACAAAAAACGTAGCTTCTATGCTGCTGAGTGTGGTGATCTTATTTTCGGTTTTCATTTCGGTAGCAAAGAGATACAAAAACAATACATTGAGCCCTCCAAAGGGACTTCAATCATTAATCGAGCCGATCATAATCTTTGTTCGTGATCAGATCGCTGTGCCCATCATTGGTGAGAAAAAATATCAGCGATTTCTACCCTACCTCCTCACAGTTTTCTTTTTTATTTGGATTAATAATTTACTCGGTCTGTTACCGGCTGCTGCCAATCTTACCGGCAACATTGCTGTTACTATGACCCTTTCAATATTTACCCTGATCATTACTTTATTCAGCGGTAACAAAAATTATTGGAAGCACATTTTTAATACCCCGGGAGTTCCGTGGTGGCTTAAAATCCCCGTTCCGTTAATGCCGATCGTAGAGCTGAACGGCGTTTTCACAAAGCCCCTGGCATTGATGATACGGCTCTTTGCCAATATCACTGCAGGTCACATAATCATCCTGAGTGTAATTAGTTTGATCTTTATTTTCCAAAGCTTGGTGATAGGGCCTGTGGCAGTAATTTTTGGTGTTTTTATGAACCTGATCGAGCTCCTGGTTGCCTTTATTCAGGCTTTTGTTTTTACCTTGTTATCTGCTATATATTTTAGTCAGGCCGTTGAAGATCATCATGAAGAAGAGCCCGAAAAAATAGCAGCGTGAAAATGAATTTGTATAATATATAAACTATAAAAGTTCATGTTAACTTCAATTTTATTATTAGCTGCAGAAGGGATTGCCGTAATGGGTGCCGGAATTGGTGCCGGAATTGTCGCATTAGGCGCAGGGATCGGTATCGGTACAATCGGCGGATCTGCAATGGAAGCCATTGCCAGACAACCGGAAGCAACCGGTAAAATCCAGACTGCTATGATCATTGCCGCGGCACTGATAGAAAGTGCTGCGCTTTTCGGAGTTATTGTTTGTTTTATAATAGCAACATCGTAATCCGAAAAAATTATCGTCCGGAGCAAAACATTAGGTTAGTTCCGGACTTTTTTTGATTACTGAAAACAAAATATATCGGTCGAAAAATCAGGCACGCAACGCCTGATATTTTCTATTATTAATTGAATAAATTATGGATCTAATTATTCCTGAATCGGGTTTGGTCATATGGCAAACTATCATTACCCTACTCGTACTTTTTGTGCTGGGTAAATTTGCCTGGAAACCCATATTAAGCGCATTAAAAACGAGGGAAGATTCTATTGAAGAAGCGCTTCTCGCCGCCGAAAAGGCCAAAGAAGAAATGGCCAATTTAAAGTCAGACAATGAAAAACTGCTTCGCGAAGCCAGGGAAGAAAGGGATAAAATAATTCAGTCGGCAAGCAAGGTGGCAAATGAAATAAGGGAAAAAGCCAAAGGTGATGCGGCTGAGATCAGCAAAAAAATGCTGGAAGAAGCCAGGGCTTCTATCGATGCTGAAAAAAAATCGGCGTTAAAAGAAATCAAAGATCAGGTGGCAGAACTTTCACTTGAGATCTCAGAAAAACTGTTGAGAAAAAACCTGGAAGGAGATAAAGCTCAAAAGGAGTTGATCGATGGTTACATAGATGAATTAAAATTAAACTGATATGTCGGATTTTAGGGTAGCTTCAAGATACGCTAAGTCTTTATTATATCTGGCAATAGAACTGAAAACAGAAGATAAGCTGGTTAAAGACATGCAGCTTATTTCTGAAACTTGTGAGCAAAACAGAGATCTGGTGATGGTTCTTAAAAATCCGGTCATCAAATACGATAAGAAGCTGAATATCCTGAAAAAGCTCTTTGGCAAAAACGTAAATCCTTTGGTCATTCGCTTCATGGAATTGTTGTCAAGAAAAAACAGGGCCAACATATTACCCGATATAACAAAATCATGGATTGATCAATACAATGAGCATAAAAATATATTGATTGCCAGGATCACCTCATCTACTTCGCTGACAGAATCAGGAAGGACGAAAATACTGGAGGCGGTAAAGAAATCAACGGGAAAAAGCGTGATCATGGAAGAAGCGGTCAGCAAAGAGCTGATTGGAGGATTTATATTAAAGATAAAAGATCAACAGCTGGATAATTCTGTAAGAGGACAGTTGAATCGACTAAAAAGAAAATTTTTAAACAAAGCATAAAAAGAAAAGATATACAATGGCATCAGTTAGACCAGATGAAGTTTCGGCAATATTAAGAGAAGAACTCTCGGGTTTTAAGACCGAAGCAGAATTACAGGAAGTTGGAACTGTACTCCAGGTTGGTGATGGGGTCGCACGGATCTACGGGCTTTCAAATGCACAGGCCGGCGAACTTATTGAATTTGAAAATGGCATGGCAGCTTTGGTATTGAACCTGGAAGAGGACAACGTGGGAGCCGTATTATTTGGAGAATCAGAAGAAATCAGAGAAGGGGATACCGTAAAAAGAACCGGAAAAATTGCTTCCGTAAAAGTTGGTGAAGGGATGTGCGGCCGGGTTGTCAACTCTCTGGGAGAACCCATTGACGGTAGAGGGCCGATTGAGGGTGAACTTTTTGAAATGCCTCTTGAAAGAAAGGCCCCGGGCGTTATTTATCGGGAACCGGTTAGTGAACCCCTACAAACAGGTATCAAAGCAATTGACTCAATGATCCCGATAGGTCGTGGACAAAGAGAGTTGATCATCGGCGACCGGCAAACAGGTAAAACTGCGGTAGCAATTGACACCATTATCAATCAAAAAGAATTTTATGACAGGGGTGAAACTGTTTATTGCATATATGTGGCAGTCGGACAAAAAGCTTCCAGCGTAAGGCAGGTAGAAGCGGTCCTTGAAAAACATGGCGCTATGGACTACACGGTGATAGTTGCCTCCGCTGCCTCAGAACCAGCACCTATGCAGTTTTTTGCGCCATTCACAGGCGCATCTATTGGCGAGTATTTCAGGGATACCGGTCGGCCGGCATTGGTAATCTATGATGACCTGTCGAAACAAGCAGTGGCTTACAGGGAAGTTTCTCTGCTGCTAAGACGGCCACCAGGACGGGAAGCGTATCCCGGAGACGTGTTTTATCTGCACTCCAGATTGCTGGAAAGGGCTGCAAAAATTAATAAAAGTGATGAGATCGCTCAAAAGATGAATGACCTTCCTCCTTCTATTCAGGAAAAAGTGAAAGGTGGCGGATCACTTACAGCCCTCCCCATCATTGAAACGCAGGCCGGAGACGTTTCAGCTTACATTCCTACGAATGTAATTTCCATCACTGACGGACAGATATTCCTTGAAACCAACTTGTTTAATTCGGGTATACGCCCGGCGATCAACGTTGGTATTTCTGTTTCACGTGTGGGGGGATCCGCGCAAATAAAATCCATGAAAAAAGTGGCCGGTACACTTAAACTGGATCAGGCCCAATTCAGGGAATTAGAGGCTTTCGCCAAATTTGGTTCAGACCTTGACGCGTCAACACAACGTACCATCGATCGGGGAAGACGCAACCAGGAAATATTGAAACAGGGACAATTCCAGCCTTTCTCGGTTGAGCAACAAGTGGCTGTTATTTATGCGTCAACCAAAGGTTTTACAGATAAAGTGCCCGTCGATAAAATGAGAAATTTTGAGAGCGATTATTTGCAGGAACTGAAACTTAATCATCAAAATATACTTGATGAACTAAAAGCCGGGAAATTAACTGATGAAGTAGCAGCCGTGCTTGAAAAAATAGGTACGGAAACAGCCGGTAAGTACATCTAAAGGACGTAGGTAATAATGCCAAACTTAAAGGAAGTAAAAAGCAGAATCAAGTCAGTTAAGTCGACGCAACAGATTACAAAGGCCATGAAAATGGTTGCAGCATCTAAATTGCGGAAGGCGCAGGATAGCATACTTCAAATGCGTCCTTATGCGAAAAAGTTGCACGGCATATTAACCAATGTGACTCATTCCTCTGATGAAGCTGTATCAAGCGTCTATTCCGAAAAACGAACTCCCAATAAGATCTTACTAGTAGCCATTACTTCAGATAAAGGTCTTTGTGGCGCCTTTAATACGAACATTTTTAAATCCACCATCAATCTGATCAATGAAAGCTACCAGGACCAATATCAGTCCGGCAATCTTTGGATTTTGCCGATAGGCAAAAAATCATACGAATATTTCAAAAAAAGAAAGTATCAGTTAATTGACGATTACTGGAATATTCTCCATGAGCTTTCTTTTAACAAAGTAAAAGAAGCTGCTGAATATGTAATGAATGGCTTTTTATCTATTGAATTTGACAAAGTTCAGATCATTTATAATGAGTTTAAAAATGTGGCAACACAAGTTCAGCGAGTGGAGGCCTTTTTACCTATTGAGAGAAATGAGGACAGTCACCACGATGAGATGAATCATGTTGATTATATTATCGAACCCAGTATAGAATATATTATTGAAGAGCTAATTCCTCAGACGCTAAGAATTCAATTTTACAAGGCAATTTTGGAATCAAATGCTTCTGAGCATGGTGCACGAATGACTGCCATGGACAAGGCAACGGAAAATGCCGGTGAATTGTTAAAAGATCTTACCTTAATGTATAACCGAACAAGGCAGGCCGCTATTACGAAAGAAATTCTTGAAATCGTTGGCGGTGCCGAAGCATTGGCATCAAGCTAAACTTTAAAAAAATTGAAACAAAGGGCGACTTTCTAAATTAAGTTGCCTTTTTTTATGTCTAATGAATAAAAAGGAATTTGCACACCAACTCCAAAATTACCAAACCAGCTTTTCAGAAGAATCAGGGTTTATTCCACAATTTTTAGACCTTTTGAAGCAGGAAAATTGTTACCTGAGGAAAAATACCAATCGCCATTTTACTTCAAGCGCTTGGTTACTCAATGCCGATCTTACCAAAGTTGTGTTAATTCATCACAAAAAACTAAACAAATGGCTGCAGCCCGGAGGACATGCAGATGGAAATGAAAACCTGGTAGAAGTGGCCATGAAAGAAGTCAGGGAAGAAACGGGGATCCATTCATTCATTGAAATGAAAAAAGAAATTTTCGATTTGGATATTCACTTAATCCCGGAATATAGAGACGTGAAAGAACATTATCATTATGATGCAAGATTTGTTTTTAGAGTTTCTGAAGAAACTAAATTGATTAGAAATCAGGAAACCAATGACGTTTGCTGGACAAATCTTAGTGAGATAAAAAAATTAACTTCAAACAATAATTCTATTCTTAGAATGGTTGAAAAGACAAAAACGTTATTTTTACTCCGGTGATCGCAATATTCATTGTCTATGATTAACTTGCCATTATGAATTCACTATCGGTCGGCAATTATTTTTTTCTTTTCCTGGGTATTGCTCTTTTGTGCTCGTGTGGATCGAAGGAACAAAGCCAGGAAGAAGTAACAGATCCTACCAATTCCATTTTGGGCAGCTGGCAAGCTTCATGGGAGATGACCGGAGACGATGTTAAAGAGTTTGAAGATTACCAGAAAAAAATGAATGGCAAATTGAAATTCAAGGAAAATGGAGAGGTCGAGATTACTACCTATGGTTTTGATGGCTGCCTGTTCATGCCCGATACAGCCACCAATGTGATGAACTGGAAAATGGAGGATAAAATACTGCGATTCATTGATAAAGACGATGTTCACGGGATACCTTATGTGATCGAAGAATTTGAGCCCGGGCAAGTTAAACTCTCCCTTATGGGTGATATCCATCTGAATCTAAAAAGATAGCCAGCTATCCACCTGATTTGTATAATTCAAAACGGCTTTTGATTTCCTTTCTGGGAAAATAGTTATTGGATATATCTACATCGGCCGTTTGCCTCTCCGGGTCAATCTCAAAACTCTCAATTTCTTTTTTCCTGATGATAATCTTAGTCACTTCTTCCTCTTTTTTTCTCCAGATCTCTGCCGGAAATTTTTCTATCTCACTCGTACCATCTTTGTAATTGATCTTTACAATTACAGGCATGACCAGCCCTCCTTTATTGCGAAGCTTTAACTGGTAGAAGTTATTATCAGAATCCATAAGTTGGCCGTAATCGCCCAACGTAAAATTAGCCGGCTGATACTGATCCAGTTTTGAAACCTGATCACCTTCTTCATCTGATTCCTCCGATTTCTTTTTATTGTGTGGTCTCGATCTACTTTCCGTTTCAATGCTTTGTTCAAATTTATACCAGGTGACATCCTCAAGGTCTATGTCCACTTTATCCGTTGTGTAAAACCAACCCCTCCAAAACCAATCCAGGTCTACCGCACTGGCATCTTCCATAGTGCGAAAAAAATCGGCAGGAGTTGGGTGTTTGAACTTCCACCTGTTTGCATAGATCTTGAATGAATAATCAAACAACTCAGGCCCCATTACCGTTTCTCTCAAAATGTTCAAGGCGGTAGCTGGCTTTCCATAAGCATTGTTGCTAAACTGTAAAATTTGCTCGGAATTCGTCATGATCGGCTTCATAAAATCATGTGATCCCTTCATATACGGAACTATATTTTCCGGAGGGCCTCTTCTGGAGGGATAGTTGGGATCCCAGGCTTTTTCTGCCAGAAACTGCACAAAGGAATTTAAACCCTCATCCATCCATGTCCACTGTCTTTCATCGGAATTAACAATCATGGGGAAAAAATTATGCCCCACTTCATGTATGATCACGCTGATCATACCATGCTTTATTGCATTAGTATAATTTCCATCTTTATCCGGCCGGCCATAGTTAAAAGCGATCATCGGATATTCCATCCCGTTATTTGCTTCTACGGATATTGCTTTTGGATAAGGATAATCAAACAGATAGGAAGAATAAAACTTAAGCGTGTGCGCTACTACATTAGTGGAGTATTCTCCATACAACGGATTGGCCTCTTTTGGATAGTAAGACATAGCCATTACCGTCTTTCCGTTGATATTCACTCCCATGGCGTCCCAGATAAATTTTCTCGAACTCGTCCACGCAAAATCCCTGACATTTTCAGCATTGTATATCCACGTCTTCGTATCAGCCGACCTGCTTTTTTCATTTTTTGCTGCGTCATCCTGTGAGATAATAACCACAGGTTTGCTACTGACCCTGGCTTTGGCCAGTAACTCAATCTGCCCGCTACTTAGCACTTCTTTCGGATTCTGGAGTGTGCCTGTCGATCCGACGACATGGTCCGAGGGTACGGTGATCTCCACGTGATAATCACCGAAAGGCAACGTAAATTCTCCACGCCCTAAAAATTGCTTGTTTTGCCATCCTTCTACGTCGTTGTACACCGCCAGACGTGGAAAAAATTGAGCTATGGTATAAATGTAATTTCCATCTTCTTCAAAATATTCCATACCTGACCTGGCTCTGTCAAACGACCTGTCATTGATATAATAATTCCATTTGACATAAAAATCAAATGTGCCTCCGGGAGGGATCTGCTCAGGCAGATCTACTCTCATCATGGTTTTATTTACGGTATATTTTAGTGGATTTCCCTTGTTGTCTTTTACCTCTTCAAGATTAAATCCATACTTCTCGTTTCCGGCAAGCAGATTTACAATATCTGTTTTTGAAAGATTATCCATCGACGAGGTGGCGGACGAATAGGTGTCGGAAGTTTTTGATCTTATATTTTGCTCAAGCTGCAACCACAGGTAGGAAAGTGGTTGTTTGGAGTTATTGTGGTAAGTAATCGTTTCTGATCCCGTCAGATGTTGATTCTCATCATCGAGCTCCACTTTCATTTTATAATCGACCTTTTGTTGCCAATATTCATATCCCGGACTTCCGTCAGCTGACCTGAATGAATTTGGCGTAGGAAGCAGGTCGTCCAACTGCTCGAACTTCCTTCCTTTAAAACTTTCCTGGGCAACAACATTCGCCCAAACAAATACGAACAAAATGACAACCAGTCCTTTCCTGTTGATCATAATCTTACCAATATTTTGACTCAAACATCAACGTAAGGGCTATTCCGGCGATCGCAGAGGATATAACCAGCACCCAATCACGTCGGTTAAAATTAAATGTGCCGATAAAAATGGTGGATATAATGAGAAAGAGTCCTACAATAATTATCTGGCCTATTTCAATTCCCAAATTAAACGCCAGTAGTGGTTTAAGGATATTACCTTCTTTGCCTAATATGCCTTTTAAATAATTAGCAAACCCCAAACCGTGAATTAAACCAAAAATCAATGCAAAAAAATAGTTCCTGTTAAGATTCTTGTGGATATTGAAATTGTCTTTTTTTCTGATCAGGTTTGATACAGCGGTTACAAAAATGGTCGTGGGGATCAGATACTCTATGAGATTTTGATTGTATTTAAAAACATTGGTTACCGCCAGCGCCAATGTGAGAGAATGGCCAATGGTAAAAGCCGTAACCAGTATGAGCACCTTTTTCCAGTCTTTTATTAAAAAAATGACAGAAAGAGCCAATAAAAATAAAATATGATCAACGGCGTAAATATCAATGATATGCTGTATTCCTAACTTCAAAAAAATTTTAAACTGCTCCATACTTCTTAAAGGAATTTTGCACGTTTCAAACGATACAATATTATAACTTTATCACGATAATTAAAATCATTAAAATCTATGCCTTTTGTAATGTATATTTCACTGTTAACGATCGGTTTGCTGCACCCCTTCAAAATCAGTGTTTGTGAGGTAAATTATAATGGAACCAATAAAAGTCTGGAGATGACCATTAAAATTTTTCAGGACGACATGATATACACATTGCATCAAATCCATAACAAAGATATTAATCTAAATGATGATCAGACTGAGACAAAAGACTTCATTTCATCGTACATCACCCAAAATCTGAAAGTTAAAGTAGATCATGAGTTGCGCGAAGCGACATTTGTCGGTTATGAGTTGGAGGAAGATGTCATTTGGATTTACCTGGAATATTCGAAAGTATCAAATCCCGAAATGGTCGAAATAGAGGATAAGTTGTTGATGGATGCATTCAGGGAACAAAACAATCTGGTGCATTTTAAATATGGAGAAGAAATAAAAAGTAAAATGTGCACAGACGGAAATACTTTAGCGGTATTCAGTGATTTTAAAAACTGGTGATCATTTAACCCTGGCCTTGATCACGGTTTCCCACATTTTTCCATTATGTCTCAATAGGCTCACGTTTGAAACTTCAAACCGAAAGTGCAAGTCCTTGCTTTTATAAACCCTCCAGGCCTTGTAAAACATTTCTTTTGTAAGATCACTAAATGCAACAGTCATGTGAGGTGAAAATTGTCTTCCTTTTCTCCTTTTACTTACCAGGCCCAGCCGCGATTCAAAATGTTTGGTAATGTGGTTGAACAATTCAAATAATTTATCACTTTGCTGAATATTAATATATATAACTCTTGGGATAAAGGCCTGGTAGCCATTCAGCTCAAGAGGAAATGATCTTTGGTTGTCACAGAACTCAATCAACTGACTTTTCAGCTCTTCTTCCCTCTCGAACTCGTAGTGAAAGGGTGGAACAAGTGTGATGTGCGGTGGCGATTTTAGTGCAGCTCTCGAGTTGTAAGTCTCTGCAAAATCATTTTTTATGACTGTTACACTTCCGCAAATCTCTTCGCTGGGAATGACCGCCATAAAATATAACCTCTTTTTTATTTTATTGACAAACTCAGACAAACTGTATTAATTTCTTGTTTGATGCCCATTTAAATTATCCACTATTCATGTTTAAAAAAATGTTTTTTTACCAAATCTTATTAGATTTATGGAAATATGCATTTTTTTAAGCTACAAGCTATTATTGGGAGGATAAAAATGAAAATAAAAACTTCTTTAATAATATTACTTATTTTTCAGGTTCACGCCGTCTGTTTTGGTGAACAGCTAGACAGTCTCATTAAATTTCATGGCTACGTTCTCGATACCATAACCGATCCTCCCAATAAGATACCTGTTGGCGCCAAAATTGTTTTGGAAAGGCTGCCTTATGGCAGTGAAATTGGAATTATTTCCTCAAACGACACAACAGGATATTTTGAATACTTGTTGTCTTTCGACCACGATTATCGCCTGGATATGAAAAGTGAGGGGCACCAACCCTTTATTGAAACGGTTAAAACCCGGCAATGGGCGCAAAATGGCGAGATTCGGAAGGACTATTATCTGGTGCCGGAATGGCAGGAAGACCAGGTGATCCTGCTAAAAACGCTGATTTTCGAACAGGGGAAATCTGTCATACAAGCCGAATCATTTCCGGAATTGGACATACTGGCAACGACCATGTTCAACAAGCCAAATATGGTGATCCAATTGGAAGGGCATACGGATTGGCGGGGAGATCATAAAAGTAATATGCGGCTTTCGGAAGATCGCGTTGAATCCGTTAAAAGTTATCTCGTTTCAAAAGGTATTGATACAAAAAGAATAAAGACAAAAGCCTACGGTGGCACAAATCCAATTACCAGAGATGCTTCACTGGAAGCATCATCGATTAACAGGCGAGTGGAAGTAAGAATATTGAAAATCGATTAAACAGAATTATTTTTGACAAATCATGAACAAATCAATCCTTGCAATCATAGCAATAGCTTTTAGTACATCCGTTTTTGGACAAAGGATTTACTGGGCCAATAAGGTCGTAGATTTTTCCTCCCAATTATCCGATAAGGAATATTCAGCCCAACAGGTACTGGGAAAACCAAATTCCCTGCCTCAATCTGGTGAAATACCAACGGCCTGGCTGCCTTCTAAGCCCAATAAAATGGAGTACATAACCGTCTCATTTGAAAAGGAAGTTAAGGTACAGCAATTGGTTATTGCAGAATCATTTAACCCGTCTGCAACTTACCAGGTATACATGTACGATTCAGACGGCAATGAACATTTAGTCCACACTTTCGACCCAAGGCCCATAGATCTGAACGGCAGGTTGATCAATATTTATATCGAACCGACCAAGTTCAGGGTCAGCGCTTTAAAACTCGTGCTCGATTGTTCAAAAGTCCCTGGCTATAATGGCATAGATGCTATTGCCGTTTCACCATCCAGAAAAAAGATAGAGGTGGAAATAGACATCCCTCAAAACCTGAGAACGGAAATAAAAATAGACCGTCTTAGCTCAAATGTGAACAGTGAGTACAATGAGACCCGGCCACTTATTTCCCCTGACGGGAAAACCATTTATTTCAGCCGGAAAAATCATCCCGAAAACATCGGTGGAGAAAAAGACGAAAATGACATATGGTATTCTGAAATGGATCCTAAAACAGGCGAGTGGGAAAAAGCCAAAAACCTGGGAGAACCCCTTAATACAAAAGGTCCGAATTTTGTCAGTTCCATCACGCCAGATGGAAACACCATGGTGGTATTGCTCGGAAATGAATACAACAAAAGTGGGAAAATGAAACCGGGCGTATCTATTTCAACAAAACGCGGTGATTCATGGGAGCGGCCGCAGACATTGGATATCATAAACCCTTATATAGAAAATACCGACGGACACTATTTTCTG
>Ga0055477_10000321_pt1 | contig 12789 bp, 10 predicted proteins | sample Muzzi_PWA_D2_FD_57683 | JGI IMG/M metagenome (GOLD analysis project Ga0055477, IMG submission 57683) | Wetland microbial communities from San Francisco Bay, California, USA, that impact long-term carbon sequestration - Muzzi_PWA_D2 | ecosystem: Environmental > Aquatic > Marine > Wetlands ... | reverse complement strand
TGGACTCCCCCCCGGGAGATTCACGCGGTTAAAAGAGCCGCCAGCGCCAGTAGAACCAATCCCAAGTTTCTTCTGATCATACTGTCCTCGAGTTTGAGTTTTACTATGACGTTCACGTCAGCCTCTACCCACGGGATCTTATTCCGCCCCGCGGTACGGCCTGGTTTTTATTGAGTCATGCACCTGTACCAGTATACACTGCCTTGTATAAGCGCGGGTGCAATGGATAATGATCACGTGCCGCATAAGCGCCATTGGGGTATCCTTTCGGGGCGGATTGTTGCTGCAGCAAGTAGTCTGCGGTGGGGCCGAGAAAGAGCCGGGTCAGACGCCGCAGAGCCGGGGATGCCGTGGGGCCGACATAACCGAGGGGAATCTTCCCCGGCCGATTTTCGCCAAAAATCTTAAATGTTGCCTGACGATAATATCTTTAATCTTGAAATTGGCAAGCTCTGCGCCGCTGAATAATCTGCGGGGTCATTTATCGGTAATGGTTCGCAAAAAATTAGCGGAATGCTTAGTTTCTTTGAAAAAAGTTGCCTGCCCTGAGATACTTGTATGACCGTAGAAAAAAAGGAGCGCAACATGAAGGCATCACCGGGCCGCCGGCTCTTACTGATCGGGACGATTTTCGCCTACCTGCTGATCGGCATCGAAATCATCATCATGATTTCGCCCTTCGCCCTCTATTTCTATTCGGTCTACGGGCCGATTCTCGATTCCCTCGCCGCTTCCCGCTGGACCAGCTGGCTGCCGGAATTCTTTCTGCCCCACATGGTCTTTCTCGACGATTCCCTGATTCTGGCCCTCTCCTATCTGCAGCTCCTGCTGGTGCTCGGTCTGCTGCTCTTTTTAGCTGCGGCGATACCCCTCTATTACGGGCGCTTCACCCGCAAGGGCGTGGTCTCCGGTAGTTTCTACAGCCGCATCCGGCATCCCCAGTATCTATTCCTGGCCATCTCCGGACTGGGATTGTTGCTTTACTGGCCGCGCTTCATCATCCTGGTCTTCTACGTCACCATGCTCTTCGTTTACTATCTGCTGGCTCGGAACGAGGAGTGGCGCATGAAGCTGGAGAGCCCGGGCAAGTATGACGAATACATGAAACAAACCGCGATGTTCATCCCCGGCAACCCGGGCGGTCGGCTCTACAATTTGCTGCTCGGCTGGATCAAGCCCCGCTGGCTGGGGTTGTTGGTCGCCTATTTCCTCTGCCTGGCCCTGGGCACGACGCTGGCCCTGGGAGTTAGAACCTATTCCGTTTCCCGTCTGCCACTGGTGGCGACCGAGCAGGCCACGATTCTGCCGGTTTTCGAAAGACCGGCCGGCGAGATGCGGGCCCTGTTCAAGGATACCCTGGCCAACTCCCGGCCGGCCCGGCAATTCCTGGCCGCCCACCCGGAGATCAACCTGGTCTATGTGATGCCGGGCGATTTTTTCCTGAACGCCCTGGTCACCGACAAGGACCGCCGATTTTCCGATGATATCATCGAGCGTTTCCCAGAGGTTCTGGAGTGGCACGAACACCGGTTTAAAGGAGGGCTGGGAAAATTCTTCCGGATCTTCTATAACTATACCCGGCAACTCGGCAAGATCGAGACCAACTTCGATGTCGAGCGCTTGATCTTCGTGGCGGTCACCGATACTGCCGGCCGGCCGGTTGGCGAGGCGCATCTTTTCGACCTGGGGCAACACCGACGGCCGATGCTGTTGGTCGACGTCGATGCATACAGCCACGAGATATTGGCCGTGGGGGAGGCTTCCGGACGCAACAAGTGGGGCGATATGCCCATGCCAACCTTTTGATAATCTGGGTTGCGACTCAAGGGAACGGCCGGTTCCGGTTTCCCGAGCAAGTCGGGAATGAGGGGAATAAAAGATGCGAAAGATCTCTTTGTTTACCTGCGTGACCATCTTCAGTTGGCTGGGCTGGATATTGGGTCAGGACATCGGGATGATGACCGCCTATATGTTGAGTTTTGTCGGCAGTCTGGCCGGGCTGGTGGCCGGGGTGTGGTTTAACCGGAACTATCTGGGCTGAGCGCTGTCATTTCCGGGGGTGCCAGGATGGTCAAGAATTTTTCCCGGGTGGTCGGCTGGTTCGTCCTGGTGCTTTGGGCATCGTTGCCGTTCGAGGTTTACGTCCGGGCCGAGGAGCCGGCCCCGGCCAAGGTGGAATATCCCACCCTGGATTCATTCTTTACCCTCTACCAACCGTACCTCGCCAACATCTCGGCCTACCAGCCCATCTACTTCCTGGTCGGCACCAATCCCGCCAAGAGCAAGTTCCAGTTCAGTTTCCGCTATCGTTTTTTCAATCCGGCCGGCCCCCTGGCCCAACGATATCCCTGGGTCAACGGCCTTCATTTCGGTTATACCCAGACCTCTTTCTGGGACCTGAAATCCAACTCCGCCCCCTTCGAGGATACCAGCTACAAACCGGAGCTTTTCCAGTTGACCCGCAACCTGGTTGCCGGGCCGGGTTTCTTGCAGGGGCTCTTCTTCCAGAGCGGTTTCCAGCATGAGTCCAACGGCAGAGGGGAGGACGAATCGCGCAGCACTAATATCTTTTATGTCCGGCCGATCATGATCTTCTACCGGCAGTCGTCCCGGCTGGGCCTGCAGTTCTCGCCCCGGATCCGGGTCTATGTCGACAACAGCAGTGACACCAACGACGATCTGCCCGACTATCGCGGCTACTTCGAGCTCGAGGCCAAGGCGGGCAAGGCCGACAGCCTGGTGGCCGGCGCCATGCTGCGCTGGGCCAAAGAGGGCGGCTCGGTCCAGCTGGATCTGACCTTTCCACTCCACCAGTATCTATCGGACAATGTGGCTATCTACCTGCAGGCCCAGTACGTCAACGCACTGGCTGAAAGCCTCCTCTACTACCGGGAGCGCACCGACGCCTTCCGGCTGGGAATCTCCTTCATCCGTTAACCCGGCAGGCTTGCCGGTCGCGGTCCGGAAGCCATACTGAAAATATCTTCCTCCATCCGGAAGTGGTTCGTTCTGTAATTGGCAGCGGTTCATTAATATCGTTGACAATTGTCCTCGGCGGAGCTAATAACGCTCAACCAACTTGGACAATATTGGACAGATATGGACAGAATGTTTCTCGATGTCAGGGGTATGGCCGGAAAGATGGGGGTTTCCGAGAAAACCATCTACCGGATGCTCAATGACAATCAAATACCTTTCGCGGTCAAGATCGGTGGGCAGTGGCGCTTCCGGATCGACGCGGTCGACGGCTGGCTTGCCGCTCGAACCGGTGTCGGCGCCGGCGCCGGGGCCATCGATCCGGCCATCACCGTCAGCGCTGCCCTGGCCAGCGGCGCGGTCCTCTACCGGATACACGGCGAGAACCGGGACGAGACCATCGACGAACTGCTGGCCACTCTGCCGCATACCGGAAATCTCGACTTTCAGGCGCTCAAACTCTCGGTGCTGGGCCGGGAGGCCCTGGCGCCCTCGTCCCTGGCCGGTGTGGCCTGCATGATGCCGGGCCAGGACCACCCCATTTATCCTGAAAAATCGTTGATCATCCTGGCTTTCCTCGAAGCCCCCACCGATTTCAAGGCCTTGGACAAGTGCAAAACCGGAGCGGTCTTCCTGCTCCTGGCCGCCAATCCCCTGGAGCAGAGCATTCTCGACACCCGTATGCGGCGTCTGTTGATGGCGCCGGAGTTCGTCAGTGAACTGCTCAAGCAGCCGCCCCGGCGCGAGGTGCTGCAACTGATCCAGGAGACCGAGGCAAGCCTGCTGCCGGACGGGAGCCTGGGTGAGCGCCGGAAAACTCTTGCGGCCCCGGTTGTCGCCTGAAATGCTGTCCATCTGCTGACCGCCATGTCGAACCTCAATCCACTGACGCTCTATCAGGCCGCTATTATCCTGCTGCTGAGCGGGGCGCTCTTGCCGCTGGCGGCGGGCCGGGCCAACCGCCTGGCCAATCTGCTCGGCGCCTGCTCGGCCCTGGCCGGCGGCGGGGTCGGCCTGCTCGGCTCTTTCTCTCTGCTCCTCGGCGGGGCGATAGTCACCTGGAGAATGGGCTGGGTTTCAGCCGGGGTCAATCTCTGCCTGCACCTCGACCCTCTGGCCGGATTCTTTCTGATCCCGGTCTTTCTCCTGATCGGCAGCGGGGCGCTCTACGCCACCGGTTATCTGAATTTACCCCCCCGGAGCTGGCAGGGGGGGCGCCACTGGTTCTGCTACAACCTGTTGGCGGCCAGCATGGCCCTGGTGCTGGGGGCGGCGGACAGCCTGCTGTTCCTCCTGGCCTGGGAGGGGATGTCGCTCTCCTCTTTTCTCCTGGTGATCTATAACTTGGAGGATGAGTCGGCCCGAAAAGCAGGTTGGACCTATCTGGTCGCCACCCATCTGGGCGCCGCCTTCCTGTTCTTCCTCTTCTTCCAGGCTTATCGGTTGACCGGCTCCACCGAATTTGCCGCTTTCGAGGCGCTGCGCACCCTGCCGGTCTCAGGCACGGTGTTTTTTTTCTTCCTGGCCCTGATCGGTTTCGGCACCAAGGCAGGGCTTTTCCCCATGCACAGCTGGTTGCCGGAGGCCCATTCCGCCGCACCCAGTCACGTTTCGGCCCTGATGTCCGGGGTGATGCTGAAGACCGCGATCTACGCCTTCTTGCGCATCCTGACCTTTCTGCCGCCGCCGCCGGCCTGGTGCGGCATGCTGCTGGCCGTGCTGGGGTTGGCGGGAGCATTGTTCGGCGTCGCCTTGGCCACCCTGCAAAGCGATCTGAAACGTTCGCTGGCCTATTCCTCGGTCGAAAATATCGGCCTGATTTTCTTCGGCCTGGGCCTTTGGCTCTATTGCCGCGACGGTCGGTTTGGGGGCGCGGCCCTGTTATTCCTGGCCGGGGCGCTGCTGCATGTCTGGAACCATGCACTCTTTAAATCCCTGCTCTTTTTCGGGGCCGGCTCCATCGTCTACGCCACCGGCACCCGGGAAATCTCCCGGTTGGGCGGTCTGCTCCGGCGTATGCCGCGGACCGCCGTACTGCTCTTGATAGGGGGTGGGGCAATCAGTGCCCTGCCGCCCTTGAACGGCCTGATCAGCGAATGGCTGCTCTATCTGGGGCTCTTCAAGGCGGGGCAGGAAAGTGGGGGAGGGCAGGCATTCGTCTTCATGCTGCTGATTATCCTCCTGGCCATGGTCGGCGCTCTGGTGCTGCTGATGGTGACCCGGTTGCTCGGTATCGCCTTGAGCGGCGAGCCCCGCGGCCCGGAAAGCAGCCGGGCTCGCGAAGTGGGGCCGGCCATGCTGGCAGCCATGTCGTTGTCGGCCTTGTTGTGCCTGGTGGTGGGGATTGCTCCGGGATGGGCCTTGAAGCTGGTGGCCGCTCCCTTGGGGCTGCTGACCGGAGGTAGACTATCGGGTGGCGGAGAGGTGTTGGCCGGGCTGCCCTTCGGGCCGGCCTGGGGTTGGACCAGTCTGGCCCTGGCGCTGTTCCTGATCGCGCTTCTGGCCTGGTGTTTTGCCGGGCGACCGCCCGACCCGGGGCGCTCTACCTGGGGCTGCGGTTTCAACAAGCCCGCACCCCGGATGTCTTATACCGCCGGGGGCTACGGGCAACTGGCCGAGGAGGAGGTTTACTGCGGCTGCCTGCGGCCCGGAATCACCAGTTCCCGGCCACGTCAGCTCTTCCCCCTGCGCTGGCAATGGCGGACCAGGAGCGTCGATCCGATCCTGGTCCGGGTGGTGGCGCCGTTTTTCACCCGGGCCGCCAACTTGGCCGGCACCTGGCGGCGCCTGCAGGGCGGTCAACTCAACATCTATCTGACCTATTTCTTCGCGGCCACCATCCTGCTCCTGGGCTGGGCCGTATATTCATGAGTGACCCTGGTATGAACATGATCGGATCCATTCTCTTTCATCTGCTCCTGCTCTTCGGGCTGGCGCCGCTCCTGGCCGGGGTCATCGCCCGGGTCAAAGCGAAGATCGGCGGCCGCACGGGCCCGCCGCTCCTCCAGCTCTACTTCGATCTGGCCAAGCTCTTCCGCAAACGGTTGGTGATCAGCACCACCACCACCTGGCTCTTCCGGGCCGGACCGTTGGTCGGTTTCGCGGTGCCGCTGCTGGCCTCACTACTGGTACCCTTCGGCCCGGCCCGAGCCCCGCTCTCATTCACCGGCGACCTGATCCTCTTCGTCTATCTGCTGGCCCTGGCGCGCTTCTTCACCATCCTGGCCGCCCTCGACACCGGTTCCAGTTTCGAGGGCATGGGGGCGGCCCGGGAGGCTACCTTCGCCATCCTGGCCGAGCCCACCGTCTTCGTGGTCTTCATCGTCCTGGCCCGGGTCTCCGGCAGCTTCTCGCTGAACGACATGTTCTCTCCGGCCGGGGTCGCCGGCTTTCAAGGCACGGCCGCCATTGCTTTGCTGCTAGTGATCTTCTGTCTGTTCATCGTACTTTTGGTCGAGAACTGCCGGATTCCCTTCGACGATCCCAATACCCATCTGGAACTGACCATGATCCACGAGGTCATGGTCCTGGATCACAGCGGATCGGATCTGGGTTTGATCCTCTATGGGGCGGCCATGAAACTTCTGCTCTCCGCCACCCTGATCGCCAACCTGCTGCGGCCCGATACCGGCAGTGTGATTCTGGACGCCCTGGCTTTCGTCGGATTATTGCTGCTGGTGGCCGTGGGGGTGGGACTGGTGGAGTCGGCCATGGCCCGCCTGCGTTTGATCCGGGTGCCGCAACTGCTGGTCGGCACAACGCTGCTTTCCTTCTTCGCTCTGATCCTTTTGTTGAGGTAAGCGATCGCATGGCACTGTATCTACTTCGTTATCGCCCTGTTCGCATACTGAAGTATAGCGAACAGGGCTCTGCCTCGTATCTACAGCACCCTGCGACCGCTGGCCGCTTTGGTGGTTCAACGCACTGAGTTTTATGGAAAACGAATAATGAACGATCCGGCCTCGACCATTCTTTTCAGCGTCATCCTGCTGAACTTCTTTATTCTCGGCACCAGCCGCCTGGGCGCCTGTATCCGGGTGGTAGCGGTGCAGGGCGCCTTGCTGTCGCTCCTGCCGCCGCTGGTCCACGGGGTTTCGGCCCACAGCCTGTTTCTCGCCACCGGGGCCTTCGCCCTGAAGGGGATGGTCATCCCCTGGCTGCTCTTCCGGGCCATCCGCCAGGTCCGGATCAGGCGGGAGATGGAGCCGCGCATCGGCTATATCGCTACCCTGATGCTGGGGGCTCTGACCACCGCCGGCGCCTTCATCTTCGCCGACCGGCTGCCGCTGATGCCGGAACATCTCCACTCCCTGTTCATTCCGGCCTCCCTTTCCACCCTGGCTGTCGGTTTTCTGCTGCTGATCACCAGACGCAAGGCGATTACCCAGGTCCTGGGCTACCTGGTCTTCGAGAACGGTATCTTCATCTTCGGCATCCTGCTGGCCAAGGCCATGCCGCTGATGGTCGAGGCCGGGGTGCTGCTGGACATGCTGGTCGCCATCTTCGTCATGGGCATCGTCATGAACCACATCAACCGGGAATACTCCTCCATCGACACCGAAAATCTCTGCCTCCTGAAAGAATAAAGATATGCTGCTTGATGCCATTATCATTTTGCCCCTGCTGGCCGCCGCCCTGGCTGCCGTCGTGCCTTCCGAAAGCCGGCGGCCCTGGTTGCTGCCCGCCGCCGCCATTCCGCATCTGCTCCTGGTCGGACGGATCATCGCCGCGCCGCCGGCGATGGGCGACGGGACGATGCTGGCCCTGGACGGTCTGGGCCGGCTCGTTTTACTGGTGGTCAGCCTGTTGTTCGCGGTCAGCTCGATTTATTCCCTCGGTTATTTCAGGACCCATCCGACCTGGTCCAACCGGACCTTCGTGGTCTGCCTGCTCCTCTTCCTGGGGGCGATGAGCGTCGCCGCCGCGGCCCGCCACCTGGGGCTGCTCTGGGTGGCGGTGGAGGCGACCACCGTGGCCAGCGCCCCGATGATCTATTTCAACCGCAACCGCTTCTCCATCGAGGCGACCTGGAAGTACCTGCTCTTCTGTTCGGTGGGCATCGCCCTGGCCATGCTCGGCATTCTCTTCCTGGCCTACGCGGGCTTGCACGGCGGGGCCGAGGGAAGCCTGCAGTTCGATCTCCTGCTCAGTCAGGCGCAGCTCTTTTCCAAGCCCTGGCTGCGGGCCGGGTTCGTTTTTCTGCTGGTAGGCTTCGGCACCAAGATGGGCTTGGCGCCGTTGCATACCTGGAAACCCGATGCCTACGGCGAAGCGCCCGGCCTGGTCGGTGGTCTCCTGGCCGGCGGACTGACCTCGGTGGCCTTCCTGGCCGTGCTCCGGGCCGTGCAGATCATGAACGCGGCCGGAGAGGCGGAGTTGGCCCGCCAATGCCTGCTCGGGCTGGGTCTGCTGTCTCTGGTCTTCGCCGCCATCTTCGTGATCCGCCAGCGCGACATCAAGCGGATGCTGGCCTACTCCAGCGTCGAGCACATGGGCATCCTGGCCATCGGCGTTTCGGTGGGCGGACTGGCGGTCTACGGGGCCATGTTCCACGTTCTGAACAATGCCCTGACCAAGGGGTCGCTGTTCATGAGCGCCGGTAATATCCACCGTTACTTCGGTAGCAAGAAGATGTGCGAGACCCAGGGGGCGGTCAGTGCCCTGCCTTGGTCGGCCGGGCTCTTCCTGGCCGGTTTTCTGGCCATCGCCGGTTCGCCGCCCTTCGGACCTTTCCTGAGCGAGTTCACCATCCTGTGCGGGATATTCGGAGCCGGGCGGAGCGGGCTGGGGCTGGCCTTTATTTCCCTCCTGGCGGTGATCTTCATCGGTATGAGCCACACGGTGGTGAGCGTCGCCCTGGGACCGCCCATGGAGGAAACCCCCGAGGAGGTCGGCGACCGTCGTCCCCTGCGGGAGGGATTTCTGACCGTTCTGGGGCCCTTCCTGCTCCTGGGTCTGGTGCTGGTTCTCGGGCTTTATCTGCCGCCGCCGCTACGTGATCTTTTCCGCGAAGCAGCCGGGCTGCTGGAGGTGGGTCGATGAGCGCGCCGTCGACCTTTAAAAATGGCGGGGTCCTGCCCCTGGCCGATGTCCCCCGCTTGAGCCATGCCGAGTTCGGTGGACTGATCAAGGCGCGGTTGACGACCGGCCGTCGTCTGGTCGCCTGTTTCGCAGTTCCGGCGGGGGAGGGCGAAGGTCTGAGCCTTCACGCGGTACTGGCCGAAGACTCCTCCGCCACCCTGGAGTCGATCGCCACCGTGCCCTTGCGCGAGTTCGACTCCCTGACCCCGGAGATCCCCCAACTCCATCTGTTCGAGCGCGAGATCGGCGAACAGTACGGGGTCACCTTTGCCGGTCATCCCTGGTTCAAACCTCTCCGTTTTCACGCCCCCTGGCCCGGGCGGCAGGATGCCTGGGGCCGCGATCCCCGGGCCCATCCCCAGGTCGGCGACTTGAACTACTTCATGGTCGAGGGCGAGGAGATCCACGAGGTCGGGGTCGGCCCGGTCCACGCCGGGGTGATCGAACCTGGTCATTTCCGCTTTCAGTGCTACGGCGAGCGAGTCCTGCACCTGGAGATCTCCCTTGGCTACCAGCATCGGGGCATCGAAAAAATGCTCCTGGGTGGCCCCGGGCCGCGGACCCCAATGTTGATCGAGACCATGGCCGGCGACACCAGCATCGGCCACATGACGGCTTACAGCCAGGTCCTGGAGGGTCTGTCCGGGCTGGAGATTTCGCCCCGGGCCAAGGGGCTGCGGGCCATCGCTTTGGAACTGGAGCGGCTGGCCAATCATGTCGGCGATATCGGCGCCCTGGCCGGCGATGTCGGCTTCCTGCCCACCGCTTCCTACTGCGGCCGGTTGCGCGGTGACTATCTGAACCTGACGGCCCGGCTCTGCGGCAGCCGCTTCGGGCGCGGCCTGGTCAGGCCCGGAGGGGTGCTCTTCGAGGCAGAAACGGACAGGTTGGTCCGGATGCGGGAAATATTGGCGCCGGTGGCCGGGAATACCCGGGGGGCCATCGAGCTTTTCTTCGATACCCCTTCGGTCCTGGCCCGGCTCGAGGGTACCGGCAAGGTTGAGGCCCGGGACGCCTTCTACCTTGGGCTGGTCGGGGTGGCCGGCCGGGCCTGCGGTCTCGATTCCGATGTCCGACGCTATCATGGCGCCGGGATCTACGCGCCGGAAGAAGTGCCTTCCATGGTCGAGGAGGGCGGCGATGTCCTGGCCCGAGCCCTGGTAAGGCGCCGGGAGGTGGAGCATTCCCTGGGGTATCTCGATCGCCAGCTGGCCGAGCTGGAGCCGGGCGAGCTGCGCGGAGTTACCGGTCCTCTGGCTCCCGACTCCCTGGCGGTGGCCACGGTCGAGGGCTGGCGCGGTCCGGTCACCCATGTGGCGTTGACCGATGAGACCGGTCGCTTTCTTCGTTACAAGGTGGTTGATCCATCCTTTCACAATTGGAGCGGGCTGGCCCTGGCCTTGCGCGATGAGCAGATTTCCGACTTCCCGCTCTGTAATAAGAGTTTCAATCTTTCTTACTGCGGGTTTGATTTGTGAGTTTTTGGGGTTGACCTTTCGATTGATAATGTGCGGGAGCGGCTTTAACCGCGAACGGAGGTGGCTAACCGGGCCAGTATTTTGCAGTTTAAGCCGCTCCTGGGCACGATTAGCTTATTGCCCGTCATTGCGAGCAACGCGAAGCAATCTTTTTTGGCCGTACAAGTTCGAGATTGCTTCGTCGCCTTGCTCCTCGCAATGACGATATTGATGGATTTCAGAATCAACGGGTGAGATCGATAGAGAATGTTACGCATTATTCGTGAGCGACTGCGACAGGGGTACCGGACCAGCGCTTTCCCCAAGATCGAACCGGTACTTTCAGACCGCTTTCGGGGCTTGCCGGTCCTGCGGGAAGATCGATGTCCGGCCGGCTGCAAGGACTGCGAGTCAGGCTGTCCCTTCGGGGCGGTTTCCCGGCTGGACGGGAAGGTGAACGTCGATCTCGGCCGCTGCCTCTTCTGCGCCGATTGTCCGGTCTGCCCGCACGGCGGCTTGACCTTCAGCAACGAATACCGGCTGGCGGTAAGGCAGCGCCAAGACCTCTTTTATACCGGCCGGGAGCTGGCCCTGGCCGGTAAGCTGGAGCGGAGGATGCTGGCGCTCTTCGGCCGCTCCCTGAAGCTGCGCCAGGTTTCGGCGGCGGGCTGCAACGGTTGCGAGGCGGACGTCAACGTGCTGGCCACCCTGGTCTTCGACCTGGGCCGTTTCGGCATTCAGATGGTCGCCTCGCCCCGCCATGCCGACGGGATCCTGGTCACCGGCCCGGTCTCCGAAAACATGCGGACAGCGTTGCTGGCCGCCTACGAGGCGGTGCCGGAACCGAAGATCGTCATCGCCTCCGGGGCCTGCGCCATCGGAGGCGGCCCCTTTGCCGGCAGTCCCGAGGTCCATGACGGGGTGGAGTCCATCCTGCCGGTGGACCTCTATATCCCCGGCTGTCCGCCCCATCCCTACACAATCCTTGACGGGCTTCTGCGGCTGCTGGGCAGGAGGAAGGGAGCTGTAGGCTGAGACGCTGGAGACGTATGATTGGTCGGACGGATTGTATCCCGGCGTAGGCGTCTGGATTGAAAAGTTAACCCTTATTGCTGAAGAGAGAGACGGGAATCGTGACTTTGCTGCTCATCGCCTTGCTGATGCTGTTCCTCTCCGGAGTCCTGGCTTTGCCAGGCCGGGGCGGCGGTTGGCGGGTCGGTCCGGCCGTATTCTCCGGACTGGGTGGCGCGGTTCTGGGATTCCTCGCCACCGCCTACTGCCTTTTTCATCCGGATGCGGCTTCCCTCTCCATGCCCTGGCCGACCATCGACGGTCTCTTCCTGCTGCGTCTCGATCCCCTGGCCGCGGTATTTCTCTTCCCCCTCTTTTTGATCACCGGCGCCGGCCAGCTCTATGGCCTGGGCTACCGGCATTCCCAGTCCGCCTGGATAGATTTCTTCTACCCGTTACTGGCGATCGGCATGGTGTTGTTGCTTATCGCCGGCAACGGGGTGCTCTTTCTGATCGGCTGGGAGGTCATGGCACTGTCGGGCTATTTTCTGGTGGTCACCGAGCGCTACGACGAGGAGGTGCAGAAGGCCGGCTTCATCTACCTGGTCGCCACCCACACCGGCACCCTGGCCCTTTTCGGGATGTTCGCCCTGCTGGGCGGTTCGGCCTGCCTGCTGCAGCTGCCTCCGCCGGGGAGCCTCCCGGTTGCCGGGTCCACGGCGATCTTTCTGCTGGCCCTCTTCGGGTTCGGCTTCAAGGCCGGGATCATGCCCCTGCACATCTGGCTGCCCAGAGCCCATGCCGCCGCCCCCAGCCAGGTTTCGGCGATCATGTCGGGGGTGATGATCAAGACCGGTATTTACGGGCTCTTAAGGATCATCCTGCTCTTCAGTGAGATTCCGGCCTGGTGGGGTTGGCTGCTCCTGGCCCTGGGGTTGGTTTCCGGGATCATGGGCGTGTTGCTGGCCATCGCCCAGCATGATCTGAAAAGGCTGCTGGCCTACCACAGCGTCGAGAATATCGGCATCATCCTGATCGGCCTGGGCGTCGGCCTTCTGGGTTTGAACCACGGTTTGGCGGGGCTGGCCCTGCTGGGCCTGGCCGGGGCGCTGCTCCATGTCGTCAATCACGGTCTGTTCAAGGCGCTGCTTTTTCTTTCCGGCGGGGCGGTGATCCGGGCTACCCGTACCCGGGAGATGTCGGCCTACGGCGGCCTGCTGCGTACCATGCCGCTGACCGGGTTGTTTTTCCTGGGCGGCGCGGT
>Ga0055477_10000315_pt1 | contig 12859 bp, 13 predicted proteins | sample Muzzi_PWA_D2_FD_57683 | JGI IMG/M metagenome (GOLD analysis project Ga0055477, IMG submission 57683) | Wetland microbial communities from San Francisco Bay, California, USA, that impact long-term carbon sequestration - Muzzi_PWA_D2 | ecosystem: Environmental > Aquatic > Marine > Wetlands ... | reverse complement strand
AACGATGGTCTACAGACGGTTCATACTTTACAATATTGTGGGGGGAGCAGTCTGGGTGACACTATTTACGTTGAGTGGTTTCTTTTTTGGAAATTTGACTTTTGTTCAAGAAAATTTCAGCATCGTGGTGCTGGTGATCATCTTCATCTCGATCCTGCCCATGATTTTTGAGTTTGTCAAACATCGATTAGCTGTTTCAAGAAGCGCAGCCTAATCAGCGTTTCCAGCAGATGCTAAGAGTCGCAAATTATATGCTTGATTGGAATACATCCGGGCACGGCTAAACCGTGCCCGGTGTTGTCTTACTTAATTGGGGCTGGAATATCTGCCTCTTCGACAACCACGTTTTTGTTAGCTTCGGTTTCATAGGGTAGGAGGTCGTCGGTGGTCAGAAAGACATCGGGGTTGCCGTGACAAGAATTACACGTTTCCGCCTGCGGAGCGCGAAGCTGGGTGGTATGCGGTGTGGCATAGGCCCAGGTTGGTAGCGCATCGAAATTAGGCAGCAGGTCAAGGCCATAATATTCAAAAGAATCTGGGTCGACAGGCACGTGGCGAAGGATGACCCACTTCCAAGGTCTTTCTTCGCTCTGGCGTGGGTTGTAGCCAATCTTCAAACCCAGCACCGATGGCTCTATCTTGAAGTAAGGCACATCCTTCTCGCTTTTTTGCACGTGACAACTATAGCAGTTTTTATAGTCGGCAGCGTGACATGTCTGGCAAGACATGGTGCTGAGGTGGTTCGAGTCATGGCTCTCAACTGTGCCATCGTCGGTTATGTCGGCATGGCATTCGCTTGAAGTGCAATCTGGCATTGGCGAACCATCATAGCGGTCGGCAGCTTCAAAATCAAGGTTGCCGTGCATCTCATCAGCAGTGTGACAAGCGAAACAGGGCATTCCTCCCTGATTCCAGTGAATGTCGGGTGGGATGCCTTCATTTTTGCCCTTATATTCCATATCAACCCGGCTGCCGTGACAAGCCGTGCAGGTTCGATTCATCGGCGGAATCTTTTTGAACTCATGCCCGGCGGTCAAGCCACCGCCCAAGTTTGTAGGCTGGCTCACGTGACACTGGCCGCAACTGGTGTGGCAACTTTCGCAGTGATTGCCAAAAGCTTCTTCTATGTGAGGCCAGGTCTCCTCACTGGCCCGCTGCTGAAGAATAGTATCGTATCCCCGCAGCGTTGAGTGCAGGCTATCGGCATCATGCTCCGTCTCGTCGTGGCACTTGCCGCAGGCTTCGGCCGCAATTGGCTCACGGCGCATATCAATGTGGGCTTGCTCTTTTTCAGTGGCCGTACCATCGCCGCCGTGGCATTCGAGACAACCTTGTTTGCCGTGCATGGTATCGAAAAAGTCCGCATTACTTACGAATACTTTTTCCCAACCCTCCAACGGAGGGACGGAACCACCTCAGCCCTCACCTTCTGAAAGCGCTTCAACAACCTCCTCTTCTTTAGCGTTAGCGATTAGCTGCTCCTGGTCGGTGTGACAATTCACACAGCTCTCGTCAGACGAGGCCATAGCAGGTGATGGCGTCGGCGAGACCGCAGGGGCTGGTGTAGGCGACGGTGGTGGAACGGTCGGTGACGGCGTAGGTGACGCTGGCAGCGGAACGGTTGGTGTAGGTAGTGGGGTATCGGTCGGCGAAGGGGTAGGTGAGAAAGAGGTGGTCGGCGTAGATGATGGAACTTCTGCAACCTGCACTTCTGGTGTAAGTGAGGTTCCACAAGCTAATATCGTTCCTGTGACCACAAGAACCATAGCGATTATCAGGCTAAATCTGAAATATCGTGGAATTTGGCTCATAAAAAATCTCCACTTCGTTGGTCTAGTTTTGTCTTTGCTGTAACGATTGCACCTATTTCGGTAGAGAAATAGCAACAATCGACACGGCAAAGCAAAATGGGGTGAAGGGAGACAGGGGGATTTGTCCCCTTCACCCCTGAGTGATTTGAACACTCATCCCAAAGAGGAGAAGAACTATCTGTGTCGCAGCAAGTAGAGTCCGCTACCGAGCAGGCCACTACCCGCTAACAGGTAAATCATCCAGGCGAATTGGAAGGGAACGCCGCCGGATACAGGTAACGTAGCTGGCGCTTCCTGAGTGTCGACCATTGGAGCCGAAACGGCAGCCTCCGCGGTTCCCTCAAAGCGGTAGTCCGCCTGGGTGGCCGGATCGAAGACTGTGGTAGCAACCACATCTGGGTCTTTGCTCCAGCCCATCATGCCAAATTTTAAGTTGGTGACGTCGTAGCCCAGCGTATTAAGCATAGTTGTAGCAATTTGCCCGGTGTGGCCGGTGTAACAATAGGCTACGATGGGTTTATCAGGAGGCAATTTAGCCAGATTCTCAGGCTTGCCCAATTCGGTCCAAGGGATGTTAATGGCTCCGGGAATGTGTCCCTTGGCATAATCTTCGGGCTTGCGCACGCTGAGAATGACCGGATCGTTACTTTCGTCACCGTCATTCAGGTTGTCAAAGAGGGCTGAAGCGGACATAACAGGTGCTTTTCCGGAGCTGAGGTAATTATCAATTGCAGTACGGACAATTTCCGAGTTACCGCTAGCGCCGGTGTCAAGCTCAGGAAAGTCGTAGGTTTCGGTTGCCTCGTTTGGTGTGGTTTCCACCCGGTAGTCTGGAACCGTCGCCGGATCGAACCGAACCGAAGCAAATACCTCATCATTCTTGGTCCAGGCCATCATCCCAAACTTCATATTCGTAACATCGTAGTCCATTAGGTTCAAGGCGGTCATGGCTACCTGGCCCGTGTGACCGGTGTAGCAGTAATCCACAATTGGCTTATCAGTCGGCAATTGGGCCAAACTCTCGGGTTTCGCCACCTGAGTCCAGGGAATGTTGACAGCGCCAGGAACGTGTCCTTTGGCATAATCTTCGGGCTTGCGTACACTAAGAATGAAGGGGTCGTTGCTGGTATCACCATCGTTTAGATTTTCAAAAACGGCATCCACGGACGTAACTGCTGTGGGTTTTGAAGCCAGCCACTCCTCAACTTTTGAGCGCACTACTTCAAAATCCCCGGTTGGTTCCTGAGCCAACGCGGGACTGGACAAGGCCAGGCCAAGGATAACCAGTAGGCCAATGAGTATAGATAAACGTTTGGTCATTTCCTAACCTCCATAGGTTTTAATTTTTTTGGTGAGTTTATATTGTCAGCTTTTGAGCTTAGGCTCTATTCGTACAATAAAGCAGTACGGAATGAAAATTCGCAGGCTGAAAACTCCCTCAATATTCGTGATAAATTTCACATATCTGCTTCATTATAACATTATTGCTTATAACTTTCAATAGATTTGATAAAAAACTCTTATAAGACTTGTTTATTAATCGTGATAAGAATTTCTTATGCAATTCACAAAGTTGCCTGTTGTTTTCCAGGGATAAGTATGTTACAATATTCACAATAGAAATTATTGGCTTGTCTGGCAGATGATGGAGGGTAGGCCATGCTAAATGTTTATGAGTTGAACATATTTCTAACTGCCGCTGAAACGGAAAATTTTTCCAAAGCAGCTCGCCGATTAAATTTGACGCAACCTGCAGTTAGTATGCAGATTCGTGCCTTGGAAAAAAAGCTGGATGTATCACTGTTTCATCGGATTGGCCGTACATTAACCCTAACTGAGCGAGGTAGGGCGCTTATGCCTCTGGCTCGTGATATGGTGAACCGGGCGATACAGATTGAGGAGGAGATTGAGTCATTAAAAGGGGAGGTCGTGGGCCATCTAAAGATTGGTTGTAGCACGGCCACTGGTAAATATATTTTGCCACACCTGGTGGCTCGTTTCCGGCGGCGTCATCCTAAAGTTCAGATTAGTATCTATAATCACAGCCGGGATACGGTTTCGCGTGAACTATGTGAGGGTCTGATACAAGTAGCTGTTTTGAGTTTTGAACCTGATTGCAAGGACGCAGCATATCGCCATTTTTTCACAGATCATGTGGTTTTGATTGTACCGGCCAGTCATTCATGGGCCGAGCGCGCTGTGATTGCCCCTGAGGAATTACGCAATGTGAATTTTATCATGCGCGATAAAGAATCGGGGACTCGGCAGGAAGTGGAGACTGCGCTTCAGCAAGTAGGCCTAACTGTGAATGATTTGAATGTGGTCATGGAGATTGGTAATTCTGAAGCGATTAGCATGGCCGTGGAAGAGGAGATTGGCGTCTCTTTTGTTTCTCGGTCTGTAGCTCGGCGAGGAATTGAGTTGGGTAAGATTAAGGAGGTCTCGGTAACCGGTTTTTCTCTTCAGCGCGAGGTGTTTATTGCGCATAGCCATCGTCATCCGGCTACTCGCGCCCAAGCCGAGTTTTGGGAGTTTGTCCAAGAACCAGAAAATGAGATGTTACGGAAACTTGCAGCGTAAATAATTATATCATCCGATATCAAAAAAGCGGCCAGATTACTTGACCGCTTTCTTTTATGGGAAATGTAAATTTTTAGATAAAGATGATATTACCGCCCTCACTTATTTCCATGAATTCCATAGCACCGATGACTTCGTCAACTTCCTCACACAGGTCTTCTTTCTCCAAGTGCATCATGTCCATCGCCATGCGGCAGCCATAGAGCTTGCCCCCAGCATCGTGAATCATTTCCAGAAATTCATCGACGGGCGGGAAATCGAGCTTTTCGATCTCTTTCTTCATCATCGTGGTGGTCATATCGGTCATGCCGGGCAACATCCCCACCAGGTTGGGTATGCCCATTCCATTGGGCATATGCATGCTGGGGTTGCCAAGAGGACTGACCTTGAGATAGTTCATGGTCTTTTTATTGACCATATCCAAACCCCAGAACGTGAAGAAAATATTAACATCAATGCCCTCCATAAGGGCGGCGTTGGCCAGCACTAATCCGGGATAGGCCATATCGAGGGTGCCTTTGGAACAGATGATTGATAATTTTCTGCCATTTTCTTCGGTCATGATTGTATCTCCTACTAGATAGTCTCGGGTTTCGAGTTTTTGGTTTAGGGTTCAGAATATGAACTCGAAACACGAAATATTTTTATTATTAGTGGTGAGCCTCGCAAGCTCGTGTAACGATGGCGTGAAAAGCTATAGCTTCACCTGCACTGTCCAAAGGACAGGCGCAGGTGTTCACGCCGAAAATTTTGGGTTAAATACAGCCGGTTGGTTTGCCCAGGCCCGAAATTCGAGCGACCTTTTTGGCCGGACCTTTCGGGAAGAGCTTGTATAGCTCTTTAGTGGGTACGCCACCGGCCTTGGTAATACGACGCAAAGTGGGTGCTTCACCTTTCTCCCGGAAATCGGAGCGGCAAAACTGTATGACTTTCCAGTGGCCTTCATTCAACTCATCAATGCCCACTTCATGAGCTAATACTTTAGCAATATCTTCGGTCCAATCGTCGGGATTGACCATGAAACCTTCTTCATCAAATTCAATTGTTGTTCCATTTATTTGTTCGACTGACATGATAATTTACTCCTAGTTATTTTTAGCTCATTCTCACACTCAGCGTGAGAACGAGGTTGTTTTTCATTAGATTATTGTTGTTCAGTTTCAGCAACCGATTTAAGTACTTGCAAAGTTTTGGCTAAGCCTCTCCTCACCGCCGGGTCATTCATCTGGCGTATAATGCTCAACAGCGATGTATTGACAGGCTCTTCATCTTTTACAACGTTCGCCGTGTTGCGCAGCATCCACATGACCTCGGGTTGAGTCATCTCTTTGACAGTTTGTAGAATGAGCACGATGTTTTCACCTAATTGGTGAACGTCTTCCTCTGTGAACGAGGTAACAACCCGGTCCATGATCTCCAGCCCGCCTTGCAAGAAGGTGAAGTATCCTTTTTGCTCCATCTCATTCAGTTGCATCATTACGGTTAAGAACGCGTCTTGGGAAAGAGGGCTAACGTCTTGCCATAATTCTGAAAGGCTCTCAAACTGGTCGAGCATTTGCTCCAGGTTGCGCGTGTTGCGTAACAGCCGTTTGAATAAGCGTAGGATATCTTCAAGCTGAACGTGATAGTGTACCTCTTCCAATTGTTCAACGGCCATACGGAAGGCTTCGTTACCGATTGGAATCAGGTCATCTTTGAGTTCGTCCCATTCCTGCTGGCGGCGCTTTTGCCGGTGTGCTTCTTCGGTTAAAAACTCCAATTGGGTAGCCAGCTTATCTATTTTTTGGTTGAGTTCCAACAGAGTTGGCTCCATTGTTATGGTCTGTTCCATCATGAGATATCTCCTAAGCCCACTTACCGGCCATCGTCATATTAGCCGGGATAGGCATTTCCTTGCCTTTGAGCAAAACGTTCCAGTATATCCAGCGGAACATCATTTTGCCCCAGTGATTCATCTCCGACTCTTGCAAGAGCGAGAAAGGACCGATACCTGGCAGGGGGAACTTGCCCGGTAATGGCTCAACATCGTAGTTGAAGTCGATGAGAATACCCTTACCAAAACCCGACTCAATGTAGCAGTTGGCGTGACCATCAAATTTTTCGGTCATTTCCAGACCGTCGATGTAGCGGACAAAGTTCTCGATAAATACTTCCGACGCAAAGTGGGCCACCGACCCGGCCTTGGAGGTAGGCAGATTGGCCGCATCACCCAGGGCAAAGATGTTGTCGTATTCGGTGGAGAGGAAGGTATGTTTATCGACCGGGACATGGTTAAGCTCATCACCTAAGCCAGAACGCTCGATGTATTCAGCGCCCATATTTACCGGGACAGTTACCAGCAGGTCATAAGGGATTTCCTCTTCCTCATAAGAAATCAGTAGTTTTTGCTCTGGATCGACTCGCTCTACCATAAATTCTGGCACAACTTTGATATTCTTCTCTTCTAATATCGCACTGAGTAATTTGGTGGCGCGTGGTTTGGTAAAAGCACCGGGTAGTGGTGTCACCAGGGTTAAATCGACCTTGTCTCTCATACCGAGCATAGTAAAATGCCAGTCGGCCAGGAAGAGAAATTCCAGGGGAGCAACCGGACACTTGAAGGGAATCTCCGCAATATTGAGCACCAAGCGACCCCCTTCCCAGGTTCGTAGATACTTGGCTAGGGCAACAGCCCCTTCGTAGGTATAGAAGTCGTGAATGGATTTGCGCCACTCGCCATCGGTGAGGCCAGGGGTCTGGCCGGGGCGAGGGTGAGTGCCGGTGGCAATGATGAGATAATCATAATTGAGTATGCGATTGTCTTTGACTAACCGAACCCGATTCTGCTCCGGTTCCACCACCTCAATTTCCGAGACGATCATCTCGATACCGGGCGGCATGAAATCACGCTTGGGTTTGATAACGTCATTTTCACCGTAAATCCCAAAGGGGATGAAGAGAAAACCGGGCTGGTAGTAATGGGTCTCTGCCTGATCGACAATGGTGATTTTCCACTCATCTCTGTTCAAGACGTGACTCAGTTTGTTGGCGACCATTGTTCCGGCCGTACCAGCGCCGAGAATAACTAACTTTTTCATAATATTTACTCCTAATTGAAACGCTGACAGATTTAATATTTGAACTTGGGCCAAACTACAGTTTGGCACTCCTGAGTTAACGAGTTAAATTAGCGATTGCATTGAGTTTACCCATAAAGGTATTGCGTTCAGTGACAATATGAGCAATGATGTTGGCGATGCGTTGGACAAAAGGCAGAATCTCAGCTCGCTCTTTATCGGTTAGATAAAAGACTTCATCAAGATGAGATTCCAGCATTTCGGGTGATACCCCAAACTCAGCCGCTATGGCCTGTAGTCGCTCCGGCGTTGGCGGCCAATCATCCGGGGCAATACCACCGACAATGACCATCCCCTTCAGTTCGGTTCCCACCCGAATCAGGCCGCGAGCGCATAGCAACCCCAGATGGCTGGCCGTAAATTTGGGTTCGATATCAATCTTCGCACCCAACGTGCGCCAACTTTCGACACACTTTTGCACCGCATTAGGCACGCTGTTGATGGCGGCAAACAAACCACAGGGATGGCTCACCTCACCAATCGGATTGCCTTCCATATCGGTGACTACAAGCATCACCCCCAATGAGTCGGCAAAAGTGTCTAAAATAAGCTGGACACAGTCGAGGGGTAACAAGTCTGCGAGAGTACTTGGTGTTGTATGAGGTTCTGGTTCATCGGATATTATTGGAGAAGGGGTCTGAATTTTGAACCAATCCTCCACCTGGTCGCCGGGAAAGCGCCACTGTTTGCCGATTTTAATAGCTGGCAAACGGCCCGCCTCTGCCATGCGATAGATGGTGGAGCGGTCTACCTGAAGTAATGTTTGCATATCTTTTGCGGTTAGCATTTCCGTCATCGGTCTCAATCCAATTGTGAAATAATTTACAATCTAATGATATTATAATGCAGCGTATGCATAATAAATAGTGACATGTGTCCTATGTAATATGGGATGGTTGTCACCATCTGCATCTAATGCAGATAATGCAGATAATGCAGAAACGAATCATCTTTTCTCAGGACTTGTCGCTAGTTACGATTGATGCTATTATACTTCTATGGTCGATCTAATCCGCGACTTTTTTGCTGCGAATCGAATCATCATTCTATTTATCTATGGGCAGGTCTTTTTTGTCTTGGGTCTGGTGATTGCCCTCCAATCGTGGCGCCATAGCCGCTTGGCTTTGGCCCGGAGCCTCAAATGGCTGGCCGCTTTTGGATTTCTGCATGGCTTTCACGAATGGGGTGATGTGTTCATCCCATTTCAGGCTCAGTATCTGTCCGGCCCCTTCATTAATTTGCTATTTGGCCTACAGGTTGTCCTGTTAGCCATATCATTTGCGTGCCTGTTTCAATTTGGGATTGAAACACTGCGCCCATTACCGGACCGTCTTTTACTTTTACGTTATTTGCCAGGTTTCGCCCTCGCCGTTTGGATTTTTGTAGCCTTTGGCCCAACATTAAGCAATACAGCTAATGCCTCCGAATGGTATACCGTGAATAATATCCTAGCCCGATATGGTATGGGCTTTCCAGGGGCGTTGATGGCTGCCTATGGCCTGCGTCGACAAGCGCAAAGTTTAATCGCGCCTCTGGATATGCCTCATATCTGGCATACCCTACAAGTGGCCGGACTGGCTCTGGCTGGATATAGCTTTATGACAGGCTTGGTGACTCCTGAAGCCCCTTTCTTTCCCGCCAATTGGCTCAATGATGCTCAGGTGGAACGATTGACCCTGATTCCGGTGCAGGTCTATCGGAGTCTATTTGGTCTGATATTAACCTTGGTTATGCTGCGAGTGCTGGAGGTGTTTCGGCTGGAACTAGACCGCCAACTCATCAGTATGGAAGAGACCCAACTGCTAACAGCCGAGCGTGAGCGTATTGGCCGTGAATTGCACGATGGAACGTTACAAACCATATATGCGGCTGGTTTGCTGCTTAAAGCCTCCGAAAAGGAGTTCAAAAAGGAAGATAGTCCGCCTAAAAGCCTGGGACGTATTCAACAAACCGTAACCATGCTCGACCAGGCCGTAGCCGAAATTCGGGCTTACATCGGCGCTTTGCGAGATAGATCTGAGGGCTTGAGTCTGACCGCCGGTTTGCAAGAGTTAGCCTCTGCTGGTCACTTAGGATCATTGGTTGATGTTGAATTAGTGCTAAACCTACCCGCTCATCGGACGATGAACTCGACCCGGATTAATCATTTATTAGCCATTGCCAACGAAGGCTTGAGCAATGTGGCTCGCCATTCCCAGGCAACAAAGGCTTATCTATCTGCTACCGCCTCCGATAACCGGCTTCAATTGGAAATAAAAGACAATGGTCGCGGCTTGCCAACCGACTATGTTGTGGGCTATGGCTTGAGAAATATGCGTGACCGGGCCAGGATATTGGGGGGAGAAATGTTACTGGATACAAAATCGGGCCAGGGCACTACGGTAACAATTGAAGTGCCCTGGAGTGAGGATGATGAAAATGTTACGACTACTACTCGTTGATGATCATAAAGTTGTACGGTTAGGGTTAAAGACCCTGCTTGAAAGCGAATCCGACTTGGAAGTTGTGGGCGAAGCCGGTACCGCAGCCGATGCGATTCGGTTGGCCGGTCAATTGCAGCCGAACATTATCTTGATGGATATTCGCTTGCCCGACCAGACCGGCATTGCCGCTTGTCGACAAATTCGGCAAGATTGGCCGGATATACAGATTCTTGTGCTCACCTCGTTTGCCGATGAGAGCCTGGTCATGGAAGCGATTGAGGCTGGGGCTGCCGGTTATGTGCTAAAACAGTTGGATACCGACGAGCTACTCCGAGCGGTACGAGCCATTGGGCAGGGGGATGCGGTGCTAGATCCGGCGGTAACCAAAAAGTTGTTAGCCGGTGTTCGTCAGGCCAAGCAAGATGCCCAGGCTGCCGCCTTTCGTGACCTGTCGGAGCGAGAGCTGGATGTGCTGGCCCTGGTCGCCGAGGGTAAAACCAATGCCGAAGTTGCCGACGTATTGATTTTAAGCGAGAAGACCGTCCGCAACCATGTCAGTGTCATACTGAGTAAGCTGCACTTGACTAACCGTATTGAGGCGGCCACCTACGCCGTGCGCAACAACATCGAACGATATGTATCGGGCTGGGAAGAGTAATAATTACGGCGCATTCTCCGGCGCGCGACCCCGCCAGGCTTCGATAAACGCTTTGATTTGTTCCTCGTCGTAGCTGTTTAGCAGTTCAATGCGCTGCCAGGCAGTCAAGGCTATGGGCGCATCTCGATTTTCACGGGCCACGGCAACAAGTTGAAAACTCTCATACTGGTTGAGGAGATTGCGAATTTTGGCTTTAACCGAATCGCAATCGTCTAGTTGATTACAGTCATAAGAGATGACCACAAAACCGTGTTCCAAATTATGGATGATATTTTCATCGGGGATGGGTGTATCATAAAACCCTTTTTCTACCGGATCGGCATGGGGCCCAGAAGTAGGAGGGTCAGAATTATAGGGAATATGGGCATCCCCTAGAGCAATGTGGTCCCGGCCCTGAGAAGGAACAAACTCGCCAATATCCTGCCGGGTCAGAGAGCCGCGAATACTCTGGGCAACGAAAAATATAACAGCCCCGGCGACGGTAAGCCCAATAACGATCCACAACATGCGCTGTTGCTTTTTCTCGGTCTGTAGTTTGTCTTGTCGCTCCTTGCGTTTTGATGCCTTAGATTTAGCCACAGTTAATCTCCTCCAAAAATAGCTTTTGTAGGGGACAGGTCTCAGACCTGCCCCTACGCATTTTTACCTACGGTCGGTGGTGTCCCTTAGGGTAATGATGACTCCTCCGAATATAACAGTAAGGGTATCAGTCAGTTTAAACAAAAATAGAACGACGGGCAAACCCGTCGTCTTATTTATTCTATTGAGTTGTAGATGGTTATTAGTTAGGTATTAGCTAGAACAGGTTGTTCGATGTATTTAGCTCGAGACCCTTGCCAGGGTGTGCCAACCCAGCGCAGTAAGTAGTAATCAACGCCGATGTAACCAGATACCTTCCAGGCCAGGATAAGTCCCACAGCGATGGCGAAGAGCATCGGGTTGGTGCTGGCCGAGCCTGCCATCATAAAGTTCCAGTTCATAAAGGCTCCGAAGAAGGCCGCGACGCCGGTGAAGGCTCCCACAATCAGGGCGATGCCAATCAGTAACTCCCCATAAGCTACCAACGGGGCGAACCAGGTGTAAGCTTCGGCATCGATTAGCATTTGGAGAAAGCCTCGATACCAATCGAAAGCGATGGCCGGTCGGCCAGCTTCAGGGATAGCTACTGCATTTGCCCAGAAGCCCTTCAGAGCGAAGCCGGTTTCAACCCAGGCTGGCTCAAAGATTTTGTGTTCGGCTGCCGATATCCATTGCCAACCGAGCCAAACTCGTAAAACTAACCACAGCCATCCGGCGCGTGGATCACTTAACAAGGCTTCAACCCATTTGGGTTCTTCTACAACTTGCCCTTTACGGGTAATAATATTTGCGGACATTGTTCTCTCCTCTAGTTCTAAATCAAGATTGTGAATAATCACTTGATGTAATTGTTATTGAATTGCTCATAGTATACGGTAGAATAGAGCCTATTTATAGGGGCACATGCCCCATTTTGCATAGGACATCATGGGTAAATGGATGGTTTTGATTAAATGTGAGCAAGCGATTGTAAGCCACCGCCAGATATGTTATACTGAGCTACTATTTCAATCGGTCAGCTAAAAGGGGGAGATTTATGAGTACAGAGATAACCCGTGAAGAAGTTTTTGATGAAATTAGAAGCGCTCGCGCCAAACATAAAGCCCCAGACCTAAGCAAAAAAATACTGCGCAACATTGATCTCAAAGGTGAGGATTTATTGGGGGTTAACTTGCAGCGGGCTACCTTGGAAGGATGTAATCTACAAGGTGTTAATTTGCAAGGGGCTAACTTGCAAGGGGCCAAATTGCAAAATGTGGATTTTCAAGAGGCCAAATTGCAAGGGTCTGATCTCCGAGGGGCAAATTTACAGGGTAGTAACCTACAAAAAGCTAATTTGCTGGGAAGTAATTTACAGAAGGCTAATCTACACGGCGTGAAAATGCAAGACACGAACCTGGAAAAAGTTGATTTTCAAAAATCGATTTTGAAAGAGGTATTTTTGCAACGAGCAAATTTGCGAAAAGCCAACTTTGAGGGTCATGACCTGCGCGAGCTTGATTTTTCAACCTCATTACTGCAAGGAGTTAACTTTAATGGTGTCATTCTATCGGGGGCTACTCTAACCGGGTTTGATTTGAGTGGTGTTTCGCTGCAAGGGGCCAACCTTGAAAATGCTCAATTACAGGGAGCCAACTTGGAGGGGGCCAACCTGAATAAAGCGGGTTCTTTTCTAGGGGGTGGTCAGCCTAC
>Ga0055477_10000310_pt1 | contig 12905 bp, 8 predicted proteins | sample Muzzi_PWA_D2_FD_57683 | JGI IMG/M metagenome (GOLD analysis project Ga0055477, IMG submission 57683) | Wetland microbial communities from San Francisco Bay, California, USA, that impact long-term carbon sequestration - Muzzi_PWA_D2 | ecosystem: Environmental > Aquatic > Marine > Wetlands ... | reverse complement strand
CTCTTCCTCGAAGAGGAGGACCTCCACTTCTACGTGCTGATTGACGACAGCCGGTCGATGGACTTTGGCGAGCCCACGAAGTTCGAGTACGCCAAGCAACTGGCGGCGGCGCTCGGCTTCATCGGCCTGGTGCGGGCCGATCGCGTGCGAATCGAAACGCTCGGCCAGGGGCTCCGCCAACACGGCCCCGTGCTCCGCGGCCGCAAGAGCGTCTGGCGAATGATCGACTATCTCAATTCGATCAAGCCGGGCGATAGCGTGCCGCTGGCCGAGGGCATCAAGAACTTCTGCCTCCGCAACACCGGCCGCGGCGTGGTTGTGCTCGTTTCCGACCTGATGGACAAGAGCGGCTACGAGGCCGGGTTGCGGTACCTGGTCGCGCAACGGATGGACGTGTACGTGATCCATCTCCTTAGCCAGGAGGAATTCGATCCCGACGTAAAGGGCGACCTCAAGCTCGTCGACTGCGAGGACCACGACGTCGCCGAGATCTCGGTTAGCGCGCCGCTGTTGGCACGCTACCAGAGGGCGCTCAACGCCTTCACCAGCGGCGCTCAGGAATTCTGCTCCCGACGAGGCATGAACTACCTGCTCGCAGGCAACCAAACACCGGTGAAGGACCTGATCTCGAACTACCTGCGTCGCCGGGGTCTGGTGCGATGACGGAATGGTTCCGCAACACGCTGAGCGGCTGGCAGTGGGCACTGCTGATGCTGGTGCCGCCGGCGATTATCGCGCTTTATTTTCTCAAGCTCAGGCGGCTGCCGCTCGAGGTACCCAGCACCTATCTCTGGAAGCGGTCGATCGACGACCTGCACGTCAACAGCTTGTGGCAGCGGCTGCGGCAGAATCTGTTGATGTTCCTGCAATTGCTGCTGGTGGTCCTGGCAATCGTCGCGCTCTTGCGGCCGGGCTGGCAGGGCAGCCGGCTCGCAGGCCAGCGGTTCATTCTCCTCATCGACAATTCGGCCAGCATGTCGGCGACCGACATCGACGGCGGCTCCAGTCGGCTGGACGAAGCCAAACAGCTGGCAGAAGGCCTCGTCGACCAGATGGATTCGGGCATGTCGGCGATGATTATCAGCTTCGCCGAGAAGCCGCGAGTTGTGCAGGAATTCACGTCGAACCGACGCCTGCTCCGCGAGCGGCTGGCGTCGATCCAGCCGACGGCCCGTGGCACCGACCTGGCCGGCGCACTCGAGTTGGCGAACACCCTCGCTGCTGCTGGCAAGTCGGCGCGGGCAGGCAGCGACGACGAAGCGGCCGCAGCCGAGCCACCACCCCCGACCGCGTACATCCTCAGCGACGGCCGCTTTGAGGACGTCGAAGGCGTCGCGGTCGACCATCTCAAGCTGGCGTACGTGCCGGTCGGCTCGTTCGATGCGCCGAATTTGGCGATCACGGCGCTCTCCACGCGTCGAAACGAGGAGCGCCCCGAAGGGCAGCAAGCGTTTGTGCAAGTGGCAAATTTCACCGAGAAGCCGCAAAAAGCAGTGATCGAACTGACACTCGATGGCCGGTTCCTCGACGCGGCCGAGCTCAGAGTGCCAGCTGGTGAAACGTCGGGCCGGGTCTTCCCGCTCCCCACAGGGGCCGTCGGCGCGCTCTCGGCGCGGCTGAAGTATCGGCTCGACAGTACAACACGCGACTCGCTCCCGCAGGACGACATCGGTTATGCCGCGCTGAATGACACGGGAACCGGCGACGTGCTGGTTGTCACGCCGGGCGATGCGGCGCTCGAGCTGGCGCTAAGCACGCAGCGGGCCGCGCGGCTGGCAAAGATTGCGGTTGTATCGCCGGCCACGCTCGAGTCGGCCGAGTATCGGCGCGACGCGGAAAACGGCGCGTACGACTTGATCATTTACGACCAGTGCGTGCCGGCGCAGATGCCGCGGTCCAATACCGTGTTCGTCGGTCGTTTGCCGTCTGCGTCGACGTGGCGGCAGAGCCACGACGCAAACGACAATATTGACGAGGAAGGCAACGAGGAACATGCCGGGGCAGCCCTCGTCGTCGCTCCGCAGATTATCGATTGGGATCGCGCGAGTCCCCTGCTTGCCAACGTCGAATTGGGCGACGTGGAGATCGCCGATAGCCTCGTTGTCCGACCGCCCCCCGGGGGCACCGTGCTGATCGAAACGACGGCCGGGCCGATTGCCGCGATCGCGCCACGCGAAAACTACCAGGACGCCGTCCTGGGCTTCGAGATCGTCGGCCGAGACGCCGCCGGTGCTGCAACTGCGAACACCAACTGGCCGATCAAACCGGCCTATCCCACTTTTTGGCTCAACGTGCTGGAATACTCGGCTGCCCCGAGCGAACGACATGAGTCGTCCGCCATCCGACCCGGCCGGCCGGTCCAGCTCCGCGCGCCGGCCAAGGTCGAGCGGCTGACGGTCGTCGCGCCGGACGGCCGCGAGACTACCGTGGACCGTTCCGACCAGGGCACATTCCCGTTTACCGGCACCGACCAGCCGGGGGTTTACCAAGTTCGCCAAGGCGCGGCCGTGACCGATCGATTCGCGGTCGACCTGTTTGATCGAGCGGAGAGCGACGTGTCGGTCCGGCCTACCCAGGACCCGGAGAGTCAGACTGTGCGGCCAGCCGACGTCCGTATCGGCCACGTCAATGTGGCGGCCACGACCGACCGCGCCCCTTCGCGCCACGAGATTTGGAAAGTCCTACTGGCGTGTGCCCTATTCGTTCTGGTTCTGGAATGGTATATCTACAATCGAAGGGTTTACCTCTAGTTGCCCGGCATGGCAGTTGCGCTCGCCGATTCATGGAAGGGAGTTTTGGATGACCATGCTTTCGAATCCTCGTGCACCGCGGCGACGGCGTGACCGAGCTACGACCCGCTCCCGGCGCGACAAGCGTCTGCCGATGGAGGTATTCAAGCGGCTCGTGCAAGACGACACGATTCATCGTGTCAGCCTGGACGAATATCAGGCCAAGGTCAAAGACGTGTACCGCGGTCCGAAAGGAGCGATGCTGGCGACGGCCAGTCTGTTGTCGCTCCATCTTCCGCTCACGGAACGGCTGTTCCGCACGCGAAAATTCAACCTCGCCGGCATGACGTCGATCCTCGACGTCGGTAGCGGCGCCGGGCAGCTCGCACAACACCTGATCAGGTACGGCGACCCCGGCACGCAAATCACCTGCATCGATCTCTCGCAGCCGATGCTCCGCCGCGCCCGCAACCGCCTCAAAGGGGGCGACCCGGCGTACGTGGCGGCCGACTTGACGGCGCTCCCCTTTGCGGATGATTCGTTCGACGGAATTACGTGTGGTTACGTGCTCGAACATCTTCCCCAACCGCTCGACGGGCTCGCCGAATTGGCGCGAGTGCTGCGAAGCGGCGGCCGGATGTTTTTGCTCGTGACCGAAGACAGCTTTTCGGGCGCCTGGACCAGCCGCTTCTGGTGTTGTCGCACGCACAACCGCAAGGAACTGATGCGGCTCTGCGAATCGCTCAACTTGCGCTGGAAGAAGGAGCTCTGGTTCACGCAGTTGCATCGTGTGTTCCACGCCGGGGGCATCTGCGTCGAGATCGAAAAGGCGTAATTGTCAGTGCGTTCGCGCCCGCACTCCTCATCCCAGGACGCGCTCCGTGACTCGACCGAAATGCAATCAACTGTTGGCGATCGGGATCTTGTTGCTCATGGTTTCCAATACCCGCGCCGCCGCCCCAGACTTCGAAGACGACGTCGAATTCCTGCGGAAGCACGTCGAGACGATTGTGCTCGGCGCAGATGCAGCTGGACCGCGGGTCGCGGTAGTGCCGGCATATCAAGGGCGGGTGATGACGTCGACGACCGGCGGCGGGGAGCAACCAAGTTTTGGCTGGATCAACTACGAACACGTCGCGTCTGGCCAGTCGACGCCGCATATCAACGCATACGGCGGCGAGGAGCGGTTCTGGCTGGGGCCCGAGGGGGGGCAGTTCAGCGTCTTCTTTCCCCCGGGCGGGAAATTCGAGCTGGCCGATTGGCAGACGCCCGCGGCGATCGATACCGAGCCGTTCGACGTCGTCGACAGGAGCGATGTATCGGTCAGCTTTCGCCACGAGGCCGTGCTCAAGAACTATTCCAACAGCGAGTTCAACATCCGCGTCGAACGTCAGATCAAACTGCTCTCAATGGCCGACGCAGAAGAGTCGCTTGGCGATAAGCTCGGCGACGTAAGAGTAGTCGGCTATCGATCGACGAATCGGCTGACAAACATCGGCAAGAACGATTGGAAGAAAGAGAGTGGCCTGCTCTCGATCTGGATCCTGGGCATGTACAAGCCGGGTGCGCAGACAACGGTTGTGATTCCCTTCGGCACGGGCAGCGCGGCCCAGCTTGGCCCCGTAGTGAACGACGCCTACTTCGGCAAGCCGCCGGCCGAGCGACTGCTGATTGGCGACGGCGTCGTGTTTTTCTCCGGCGACGGGAAGTACCGCAGCAAAATCGGTTTCTCGGCGCGGCGCGCCCGCGACGTCGCCGGCAGTTGGGATGCAGAGGCCGGAGTGCTGACGATCGTAAAGTACTCCCAGCCGGAGGAGAGCGTCACCGACTACGTGAACTCGATGTGGGAAATTCAAGAGCACCCGTACGCCGGCGACGTGGTGAACTCCTACAACGACGGGCCACTGCCAACTGGTGAGACGCAGCTCGGGCCATTCTACGAGCTCGAAACCTCGAGCCCAGCCCTCTCGCTCGCGGCCGGCCAGACGGCCGAGCACATCCAGGAGACCATTCATCTGGAGGGTAATCGGGCAAAACTCGATGCCATTGCCAAGTCGGTGCTGGGCGTCCCACTGCGAGAAGTTGAAGCCGCGATCAAGTAGACGTTGGTTCGGCGCTCGCCTTGGCCGCTCGCTCACGGTACGGACTGTAGCGACAATGCGGAAGGAATTGGGTTTTGGGGCCCGCCCGCACGATGGACTGCAGCAGAATGCCCCAGCTGTGCCAGATCAGCACAGTGTCTACCCCCCTACACTTTGCACGCTACATTTGCTCGGTAGCCAAAGCTGACCGACTCGTACCACGCTACGTCTAACCGCAGGAGCGATCGCATGAGCGTGACTTCGCTGAGCGCACCGAGCACCAGGGCCGAAATCCGGGCGATCCGCGAGCAGGCGTCGCCGACGCTGGTCGAGTTCGACGAGGATGCAGTTCGCAACCTGCTGATCCAGGCGGCGGGGCGGGAGCTGTCGCTGGTGGCCGCGTCGGCTGGACACTCGCTCCAAGACCAGACCGTGGCGATTAGTCAGTCGACCGCGGACTTCGATGAAATTATCTCTCGGATGGCCAGCGTGCTCGACTGCGTGCGGCAGGTCGAGACGTCGGTCACCGAGGTGGTCGAAAACTCCGAAGTCACTTCGCACGAACTGGAGACTGTCAACACCCGGATGAAATCGTTGGAGACACAGTTCCGATCGATCGACCGGCTCGTGACTTCAATCAACGAGATTGCCGACCAATCGCGTGTGCTCGCGCTGAACGCGACGATCGAGGCCGCCCGAGCCGGCGAGATGGGGAAAGGCTTTGGCGTGGTGGCCCGCGAGGTCAAGGAGCTCGCCGGGACCACCAAGGACACCAATGAGGAAGTCCGCGAGACATTGGGGCAAATCGACACCGCGCTCCGAGAGCTATCGAAGTCCGTCGGCAAATCAGTGCAGGTCATGCAGCGTTCGACGGAAACGGTCAACTTGACCCGCGAAAAAGCCACGACGATCGACCGCGAAACCGCCCACTTCAATCGCCAGCTTCACACCTCGCTCGAACACTTCCGCGAGCTGTCCGCCTCGTCGTCAAAGGTCGACAACGAGATGAAGGAAGTCAGCACGATCGGCCAAACGTTTCACTATCTGCTGGAACTGATGGCCGCCCACGGCATCTTTGGCGAAGTAGTCGATCCGCTGGAGCGGCTCGGGCCGCTGGTTGGCCAGAGCGAATACTGTAACGCGGCGCGGTTCAAGACGTCGGAGCCGGAATACGTGCTGACAGACGATGACATTTTAATCTCGGCCACCGACCCGAAGGGAATCATCACGTTTGCCAACAATCGGTTTTACGAAATCGCCGAGTACGAGCCGGGCGAGCTGGTGGGTCGGCCGCACAACGTGATTCGCCATCCCGACATGCCGAAGACAGCGTTTGCCGATCTGTGGGCGGTCATCCAGGCGGGCAAAACGTGGCAGGGCTACGTCAAGAATCGCTCCCAGCATGGGCGCGGCTACTGGGTCAAAGCAAACGTCTTCCCTTGTTTCGAGAACGGAAAGATCGTCGGCTACATCTCGATTCGAACGAAGCCGAACCGCGCGCGGATCAACCAAGCGATCGAAGCCTATCGCCGTGTGCCGTAACGAGCTGCGGCATTCTTACTTCGCCGCACCAAGTACCAGCAGCGCGATCTCGGGCGGACAGTTCCAGCGGAACGGGACCAAGCTGCCGGTGCCGCGGCTGACGTGCAGCACGGAGTTTCCGCGGCAGAAGGCGCCGCTGGCGTAACGCGTGCCGGACAGGCTTGGCGCGAGGATCGCACCGAGCAACGGCAGCCGGACTTGTCCGCCGTGATTGTGCCCGGCGAGGATCAAGTCGAATTCGTGCCGGCAAGCCCAGGCGAAGCGATCGGGTCCGTGGACCAGTAGCACGCGAAGAGGCAGGCCACTAGCGTCGCGGGGAGGCAGTTCGGCCGGATTTGGCTCCGGACCGAACCACGGCAGTTCGTTGCCGGCGATCACCAGCGGTGTGTCGCGAACGATCACTTCTCGCCAAGTGCCTCCGACGTGAATCAGTCCCAGATCGTCGAGTTTTTCGACGAGCCTGCGGTGATCGACGCGGAGGTCGTGATTGCCGAGCACGTAGTAGACTCCCGCCGTCGCCCGCAGCGACCCGAGCGTGTCAGGGACCCAGTCCATGCACTCGTCCCGCTCAACCAGATCACCCGTCAGCAGGACGAGATCGGGCTCGAGGGCGTTCACGGCGGCAACCATCTCGACGAAGTATTCCTTGGCGATGCGGCCGGACATGTGGAGGTCCGTGAGGTGAACGATCCGCAGCTCGCGGCCGGCGGGCATGCGGGGCAGCGAGATCCGCCTTTCGTGCACGTAGAGGTCCAGCACCTGGTTTCCCGGAATGCACGCGAGCAAGCTGGAGATGCCGGGCGCCGTTAGTCGCCCGCGCTCGTACTTTCGCAAGTCGACCCGCGCGGTGTGGTTCGAGGCGACGACTCCCCGCCGCTCCGGATGGAGCGTGACCCAAGCGCGATGCAGCAGCGCAAAAACGCCGAAGGCGGCGCAACAATAGGCGTACACCCAACCGACCATCGCGGCCAACTGCACATCATACCGAGCCTGGAGCCAAAAGCCGCCCACGACGGCCAGCGGCATCCCGGCCATCGCCACGGCGCAGGCGATCGTCGCCACATTCATCCAGCGGCGAACAATTCCCAAGCCGTGGAGACGGTTGACAATCGCGGCCCAAAAAACGACGTGGCCGACCGCGGCCACGGCTAGCAGCAAGTAGGTCATCGGCGCTGATCACGATCGGGCAGACTAGTCACGGATTGGCGGATGCGCCGGCAGACGCACTGGTCACGATTTGCTCGACCGTCTCCAACAATTGGTCAAGCCGGAATGGCTTATAGAGCACCGCCTGCAAACCCGCCTGACGAGCTCGCACGATCGAATGGCCGGGGTCGTATCCGAAGCCGGTCATCAGCGCCATCGGCACAACATCCATCATCTCTTTGAGCTTCAACAGCAGGTCGTAGCCGGTCATGTCGGGCAGCCGAATGTCGGCAATGATCGCGTCGTACCGCTGGTCGTTGGCCAAACTGCGGACCATGAATTGGGCCTCGCTGCCGTCGTGGGCGGTTTCCACGATGCAACCGTAGCGGTCCAGCAGGGCATGAGCCGCGCTGCGGACTGATTCGTCGGCATCGACCACCAGGACCCGCTTCCCCGCAAGCGAGGGTCGCAAATCGACACGGGCACCGCTCGGCTGGGCCTCGACCGGGGCCATCGACTGGCCGACCTTCTGGATCGTCTGCTTGATGTCGCGGGCGTTCCGCAAAATCGACTGCAGCCGCTCGACCACTTCCGGCTCGTGGCCGATGTAGCGTTCCATCACGTTGCAGGCGTCGTTCAGGATGACGTCGACCGGTAGCGCCACCGCGCTGTGGATCGCCTGAACGCTCGCCGCTGCCGTGCTGGCCTTTTCGGCCAGGAGCAATTCAAGCGTGTTGAGCGCGGCCGCGACATCGCGGGCAAAAATCTCAAGGAACTGCAAATCGCTCTCGGTGAAGGCCCGTGGCTCGGTGCTCTCGACGTTGAACGTGCCGGTCACGCGATCGTGCAACAGGACTGGAACCGTGACCGAGCTGCGGGCGTTTTGCGCCCCTTCGAGATAGAGCGGGTCCTCGAGCGTATCTTCACAAAGATAGCTCTTACCGGTGGCCGCCACGAAACCGGTCACGCCGTTGCCGGTGATCGACGCCCGCAGCTCACGTTGGGCGGCCTGGTCGGTCATGCCGACGGCCAGCACCGGCTCGAGGACGCCGGATTTCTGGTCGAGCATGCGGATTTCGACGACGTTGTACTGCAGCACGTCCTGAGTGCAGTGCAAGATATTCGATTTGAGCAGTCCGATCCGCTCGTCGATCGACATGTTGGCGACTTCTTCGGGCGTGAGATCTGCCAGTTCGATGCCAGCCTGGTGGATCGCGGTGAGCTTTTGCTGCTGCAACACGTCGCTCGTCACGTCGCGAATCGTGACGATCAAGTGTTGCGGCGGGCTGTCATTCTCGATGACGGGAATCGCGTGGACGCGGAAGTAGCGGTGGTCGCATCGCAGCGTCGACGCGCTCGCTTGGCCGGTGGTAAAGGCGGTGTGAAACGGGCAAAAGTCGGGCCCAATGATCTCGGGATTGCCCAGGACCTCGTAGAAATTTGCCCCCATCACGTCGCTGCGGCCAGTCCACTCGTGGAGCCGGCCGTTGCCCCAGAGGATAACGTTGTCACTGGCTAGCAGCACGACGCCATCGGGCATGCCCTGCAAGATGCGTTCATTCTGCAGGAAGCGGCCGACGTCGATGACGGCGGAAAAATGGTCGGCGTCGGCATAAATGCCGATGTAGTCGCCATCGGCCAGCTCGGCCATCGCCCGGGCGGGTGAAGAAACCTCAACGATCTCGAACTCCCCGCCCAATCGGTCGCGGAGCGCGACCTGCTCGTCGTGAGTCCCCCCGAGGCAGAGAATCTTCGGCATGGCTAGCTCTCCCTGGCTTACCGCCGAAGCGTGATTCTCATGAGATGAAGTCGACTCGTACACGGTTTCACTTTCGTAGCGCTCGCGCGCCGACGACCGCGATCGCTCCCCACGATATCGCGGGAATGGGGAATGGTCGGGCCATCTGATCCGCACATGGAATTATAGGTGGCAGCGAAAATGCTAACAACCTATTGGCGTATCGCCGGCATTCTGCCCGCTTTTTTGGCATCGGCACCGGTGGTGCCCGTAATTTATCGCGAGCGGCATACTTCCCGCAACTCGCAAAGGTTGACGCTCCCAACCCCGAATCATCCGCACAACGCTACGCCGCCGCCGCGGAAGCGTTTCCGCCGACGTCCGCGTACGGCTGCCCCGTCGGCCGGCCCACGACGACTGCAACGGCCGCATGGCCCGCATCACCCAAACCACCGGCGCAATCGACGCCCAATCGGCCGATTTGTTCTGGACCGGGGCGGCCGACCGGAGCGAATGACCTACACTTGCGCGGCAAAAAGAACTGCAATTAACCGCAATCGGCCATGTCCGACGGCGCGACGGCCGGCGGCAGCGTTTCACACGTCGGGATCAGGTACCATGTTCACCCACTGTCCGCAAATATGTCGTCCACTGCCCCTTCGTTTCACAACGAACCATTCGGGGCGGCGCGATCGCGCAGGACTGTCTGCCCTGGAATTCGTCGGCTGTTTGATGGCGCTGGTGGGCGGCGTATGGCTGGGTGCAATCTACCTGGGCGTTGACGTTCGGCACGTCGTCTTCGGAGCGCTCGCCGAATCCAACCTGATGGACAAGGTGCCGGAGCAATGGCGGCCGGCAAATCCCGCCGAGGCGGATGCGCCGACTGCCCAAGAACTCGCCGAATCGGTGCAAAAGGAATTAATAGCGCTCCGGCAAGAGATCGCCGCACTGCGAACCGCCCAGCTCGACGGGCACTCCGCTCCCGGCGGGGAGGCAGGCACCGAAGACTCGTCGGACGTCGATCCACAGCAACTCACGAAGCAGGCGACCCTGGTATACTGGGCGCGCCTCCAGATCGTAGTTCAAAACGAGATCGCGTTGCAGCGCGACGCCGAATCGGCGGCCACCAACGGCAATGCGACCAAGGTAGCCGCGCTCAAGGGTCGCATCAGCCGGCTCACGGCCAGCGCCATTCGAGCCTTGCCGATCACAGGAGTCGACCCGGCCGCGGTGACGCTAGCCAAGGACCTCGCCAACTGGTACGAGCAAGGCGCCCAGCTGTTCGACCAGGCGGTGGCGATTTGGGAGTCGTCGGCGCGGGGCTCCAGCGGCGGACAGCTCTCCAAGGAGTGGGAGCAGGCCCAGATTCAGCACCGCAATGAAGGCCGACTTTTGGGGGATCAGGTGGCGGCCGTCCGCGACTCCCTGACGCGTCGTTTTGGGGAAGGATTCGCCGGCTTTTCCAGTCTCTAGGCGGCCATTGCGGCCGGTCCCGCGACGGGCCCGACACCACACGCGAGACCGCCCGAGAGAGGCCGACAAGTTTGCAAATTGACCTCGGGAGGAATACGATAGGGGTCGTTTTCTCCCCACCTTGGAACCAACTATTTTTGATCGGGAATTGCCTACCATGCGAAGAGTCATGCGTTCGGTTTTGGTCGTGTTGCTGGTAACCACGTTGATGGTCAGTCCCGCGGCGGCGTGGCGCTGCTGTGGCCCGTACGGCGGCGGCTATTACACCACCAACTATTGCGGCGGATATTACCCGTCGGGCTGCTACGGTTGCGGCGGGTACTACAGTTGCGGCAGCTACTACGGCGGCTACGTCGACTCCTGTTGCGGCGGCGAGGTCGTGGTGAGCGATTGCTGCGGCGGCTGTCCCGATTGCGGCTGGGATGATTGCGGCGGCTGTTCCAATTGCGCGCCATCAGGCGAAACGATGCAAGGACAGACTCCGGCGAGCGAACAACCGCTGATGCCAGCGCCGGAACCACCGGCCAAGGCACCGGAACGTTCGACGGTGAATCACCCGACCACGGAGCCGATCCCGATGCTGCCGCCGGAATCGACGCCCACATCGACCAACACGGAAATGCACGCCGCTCCGACGACTCCGCCGTCGATGCCACCGACAACCACCGCGCCGACGAGTGCGCCGAGCGACCGGTACGCACCGTCGCAGCCGACCACCGCGCCGGCCCCGGCCGCCAGGCCCACCACCACTCCGCCCGCGGATTCAATCAACGATCTATTCGGCCCGCCTTCGGCGGCCGAGAAGCCGCTACCGGTCGAGGAACCGGCCACTCCGCCCCAGAACGACGATTTGTTCGGCACACCGTCGACCAGTACGGCTCCGACCGTACCGGCTACCGAGCCCACGATGCCTCCGTCCGACGACGATCTGTTTGGCCCGCCGAGCGTCGAGAAGCCGGCCGAGGAAGCGACTCCCCCGGCCGACGACAACAAGGTCGACGACGACATCTTCAGCAAGTCGCAGTCGATCCTCGAAATGCCGGGCGGCCTGGCCAGCCACGAACTACGCCGTTGGGTTGACGACACTGGCATGTTTTCCTGCCGCGGCCGCCTCGTCCGCGTGCTGGACGGCAAAGTGCAACTGCTGAAGGACACTGGCCGCACGACCACCGTGCCGATGAATCGCCTGAGCCAGTCGGACTTCCAGTTCGTCACCCGCCAGGCGAGCGCCCAGAAGGCCGAAGCGGTCAGCAAGACGGCCCAAGTGTCGACCCGCCGGTCGCACTAAGTTAGGCCTGGGAGGGCGAGGCTCCCGCCGAGCGGGTCCAGAAACCCGGACCTAGCTGGAGTGTTGTCCTCCCGGTACGATTGTCGACGTGCGTTCCGCCGCGGCTTCGCCGCTGCAGATGCACTGCGGGATGCCGACGCCGTGGTAGGCGTTGCCGGCGACTTCCAGGCCGCGAAAGTCGGCGACGCGGCTTTCGATTTGCGCGACGCGCTGGAGATGCCCAACGTGATACTGCGGCATCGCTGCCCGCCAGCGGACGACTTCAGACCACAGTGGCGTACCGGTCATCTGCATCAAGCTGGCGAGCTCGTCACGGGCGATCCGCTGGAGCTCTTCGTCCGCTAGATCCACCAACTCCGGTGCCTGCGCTCCGCCGATAAACACGCGGATCAGAACATCGTCCGGCGGCGCTCGGCCCGGGAACTTCTCGCTGGCAAAGCTGCCGGCGATGATCGACCGCTTCTCGATCCGCGGCACAACAAAGCCAAAACCGTCGGGTGGACGACCGAATTGGTCGCGGCGGTAGGCCACGCACACCACAGCGCAGCTGGCGTATTCGATTGCCGCCAGCTCGGCCGACAACTCGCCGTCGAGCGTCGCCAGCAGCCCGGCCGCCGCAGGCGCAGGCAAGGCGACGATCACCGCGTCGAACGATTCGGCCCACCCCTCGCCCAACACGACTCGCCAACGATCGGGCGCATCGCGTTCGAGGGCGGCGACCGGCGTATTGAGGCGTACCGCGTCGGGAGGCAATCGTCTGGCGATGCCATCGACCAGGCTGGACACGCCATCGCGCGGCGCGACGAACATGCCGTAGCGGGCACCGCTCTCGCTGGGCTGCTTGGCGCCGCGCTGCAACCGACCGTAGTACTGCTCCTGGGCCATGTATTCCGGAAACGTGGCGGCCA
>Ga0055477_10000308_pt1 | contig 12939 bp, 9 predicted proteins | sample Muzzi_PWA_D2_FD_57683 | JGI IMG/M metagenome (GOLD analysis project Ga0055477, IMG submission 57683) | Wetland microbial communities from San Francisco Bay, California, USA, that impact long-term carbon sequestration - Muzzi_PWA_D2 | ecosystem: Environmental > Aquatic > Marine > Wetlands ... | reverse complement strand
CAACTCGGTCAGGTTATCGAAAACCAGCACCACGCCCAGCTTGTGGCCCTGTTCGTCGGCCAGCTGGGTAAAATTGACCCGCAGGGAGAAGGTCTCGTCGCCCATGCTCAAGCGGACCGGATGCTGAATGGTGGGTTTACCGCTCATGGCCAGTTCCTGGAAGAAGCCGTCCATCAGGGCCATATGGTCGGGCCGCAGCATCTCCCGGTAGTGGCGGCCGATGAAACGGTCCCGGTCGATCTTCAGAAGTTCCTCGGCGAAGCGATTTATCGTGGTTATTCGCCCTCTTTCGTCCATGGAGATGACCCCGGCGGCGACGTTCTGCAGGATGGTTTCAGTGTAGCGCTGCCGTTTTTCCAGCTCCTGGTAGCTTTCCTTAAGGGCCAGGTTGACCTCTTCCAGTTGTTTTTTGCTGGCCAGGAGATCCCTGGTCATCAGGTTGAAGGAGTCGACCAGGGTCCCCATCTCATCGCCGGATTCCTTTTCCAGGACAAAATCCAGTTCCCCCTCGGCGACCCGGCGGGTGGCTGCGGCCAGTTTGGCAATGGGCCCGGTCAAGCCCCGGGCCACGTAAAACCCGAACCAGATGGCGCTGAAGACGATCAGCAGGGTGATGATCAGGAGCATCACCAGGAGGCTGGTTTTGATCGGGTTCTTGAGGATCATCAGCTGCCGGTATCCCTCCAGACCGCCGGAGATGATTTCCATGGACTGGAGCCTTTGCCTGGGCACCAGCAGCGAGGTCACCAGGACGTTGACCCGCCGATCGGATTCGGGACCGATGGAGACCGGCATCAGACCCCGGACCAGTTCGCCCTCTTCGATGGCCTGGATGGCAACCTGGTCTTTTTCACCCTCCAGGGCGCGGCGCACCATTTCGGCCGGCAGTTCCGGCACCTTCTCGGCGACCAACCCCTTGCCGAAGACCCGGACCATAGGCACCCGCTGCTCCGAAAGCAGTTCCAGGCCGGCCAGGCCGTGGCTTTCGGAAATGTCGGACAGGAAGATATCCAGGTGCTGGGCGATCAACTGCTGGTAGAGCTGCGATTCCAGCCTCACGGCGATGGAGCGGCCCTGGTCCCGGACCTGGCGGCGGGCCGCGTTGTAGACATCCTTGGCGATATTCAACGATTCCTGGAGCGACTGCTCGACCCGGATGTTGAACCAGTAGTCCATGCTGGTGGAAACAAACTGCAGGGCGATAAAGAAGAGCAGTACGGTGGGTACCAGGGAGAGCGAGACAAAAGAGACCACCATCTTGATGCGCAGCCTGGTGCCGATAAAATTGCGCCGCCGCTCGAAGATCATCTGGACCAGGTTGCGCAGAACCAGGAAGACAATGAGCAGAAGCAGCATGACGTTGACATTGATGACGGTGAAAACCAGAACGTTGCCGCTGACCGGAAAAGAGACCTCGCCCAGCTTGAAGACCCGGGATTCGATGAAGGTCATAACCGGCAGGGCGGCAAGGCAGCCCAGAATAACCAGCAGGATCCGCCGCCGCTTGCGCTGATCCCGCCAGGCCAGGTACTGGGCGCTGTTCATCTCAATATTTGAATTGGACATATTGCCAGTCGCTTTCATAATCACCCAGTTGCCAGAAGGGGATCAGATAGTGGAAGAAGTGCGGCAGGGTCTTGCGCTCGAGCTTGACCTTGGCGCTGAGGAAGTATTCCCGCCCCGGCGTAAGAGCGGTCAGGGCCAGGATTCTGGCGTCGGAGACCTCGGCCATCAACTTCTTGGCCCGGGCCAGGTCACCGCAGGTCAATTCGGTGTTGTTTTCGGACAGACGCAGGTGAAACTCCTCCTTGAGGACATCATAGGAGAGGGTATGATCGAAAGTGAGTTCGGCCAGCTGACGGCCGGGCCGACCGCCCTGAACTTCACGCAGGGAAACCATGAAGGTGAAGGTCACCGGAATGCCGTTCAGGACCCCCTCTTCAATCTCGGGCCGGAAGCCTTCGCCGACCTGGCAGTAGAGCAGGAGAGCATTGGTGGAATTGCTCACCACCAGATCTTTGATCACCGGTTGTTCGGCCCCGCTGACGGGCTGGGGCGGGGCCAGGGAAAAAAGGGCCAACAGGAGCCAGAATACCGGCCGGGTTATCCGCGATTCGCTCTTCATGCTCAAGGGTGTCTGGGCGGCTCCTTCAGACGGTAATTTTCTTCATGATCAATTGCTGGGCCCGGTCCAGAAAGGGTCCGAAGGTCCCGGAATCCAGGGCGCTCAGGGCAACGCCGTCATACTGGCGGGCCAGTTCTTCCGCCTCCCCGGGTTCCAGACGATCGACCTTGTTGAACACCCGGAGGCAGGGAATATTAGCAAGTTCCAGCTCATTGAGCAAATCATCTACCACATTCATCTGCTCCCGGAAGGCCGGATTGCTCGAATCGATGACATGGACCAAGAGGTCGGCCTCGTGCAGTTCCTCCAGGGTGGACTTGAAGGCCTTGAGCAGCTCCGCCGGCAGATGACGGATGAAACCCACCGTATCGGTGATGATCACTTCCAGGTCCTGCGGAAAGCGCAAACGCCGGCTGGTGGGGTCCAGGGTGGCGAAAAGCTGGTCCTCGGCAGTGATGGCGCTGTTGGTCAGGGTGTTGAGCAAGGTCGATTTGCCGGCGTTGGTATAGCCGACCAGGGAGATTACCGGCAGGTCGCGCTTACGCCGCCGTTCGCGGCGCTGGTGGCGCTCGCGGCTGACCTCCTTGAGTTTCTTCTCCAGCTTGCCGAGCCGCTCCTGGATCCGCCGCCGGTCGATCTCCAGCCGGGTCTCGCCGGGACCACGAGCTCCGATGCCCCCGGTCAGCCGGGAGAGGGCGTCATCGCGGGTGACCAGCCGGGGCAGCAGGTACTTGAGCTGGGCCATTTCCACCTGGAGCTTGCCCTCGCGCGATAAGGCCCGCCGGGCGAAGATATCGAGGATCAGCTGGGTGCGGTCGATGACCCGCAGCTCGGTATGGTCGGTGATCGAGCGGATCTGCGAGGGATTTAGTTCATGGTCGAAGATCAACAGGTTGGCGTTTAAAACCAGGGTCTTGAGCATGATCTCGGCCAGCTTGCCGCGGCCCATGATGAAGCGGGGGTTGACCCGGTCACGGCGTTGCAGCACCCGGTCCAGCACCTCGACCCCGGCCGATTTAGCCAGTTCGGCCAGTTCCGCCAGCGACTCCTCGGCCCGGGACCTGGTCTCGGTGGTGACATTGATCAAGAGGGCCCGGTCACCGCCGCCCTTGACCTGACGCGCCGGCCTGGTCCGGGCGAACTCATCCTCCAGGGCGGTGATGATCTCCCGGCAGTTGTGAGGCTGCTGGCTGGGCACCACCGGCGGGAGGAACTGCCAGCTTTTACCCTCGACCGGCACCGGCACCAGATGGGCGGTGTACTGTCTTTCCGGCAGGCCGTCGGGCGCCACCTTGACCATGGTCATCAGGTCCAGGCGCAGGAAGAGGAGATCCATCAGGTCGTCTTCGGTCAACTCCTCATCGTCCAGATGGGTATGCACGCAGCGCCAACCCTTGAGCCGACCGCGGGCCCCGCGGCCGGGCGGCAGCACCGGGATCTCGATCCGGCGGCGATCGCCGACCATGACCTGCTCGACCCTGCCGGTCCGGTCGATGAGCACCCCGACCTGCCGGCCGATTTCCCGCGACAACTCACCCATCTCCCGGGCCACTTCGGGACTGACGATCAGGTAGGGCGGCACCCGGCGGCTGGCGAGCCGCTCCAGGCGCTTGACCTGGGCGGTTTTCAGTCCGGAGGTATTGCCGGAAACATTTGCGATGGTTGGTGCCTCAATCTGGTTAGTAATGGGCGGACAAGTCGGAGCGGTCCGATAGTCTCCGGGCCTAGCCCTGGCCCCGCAAAATCCGCTTGTCGCCGATCCGCAGGGTGACCTTGATCTTGTCGAAGTATTCCAGAAGCGGGATGGAAAATTTCCGGGAGAGTCCGGTCAGGCTCTTGAAGCCCTGGGCGTCCAGGCCACCGGTGTCCCGGATGTGGGCGATCATCTCGTCGCGGAGATTGTCCAAGGCGGCACGGTGGAAGTAAAGATCCTCGTTGATCTTGACCAATCCGCCTTCCCGAACCAGGACCTCCAGCAGCTCCCGGACCAGGTCCCGGGGCGCCGTTCCGAAGCGGGCCAGAACCTCCTTGACCGTCGGCACGGCCAGGCCGGCCTCGGTATAGAAGGCCAGCATCTCACCCCGCAGCTTCTCGGTATCGGTGCCCATGGCCACTTGATACCCGGCCAGTTTGACCACCGCCGCGTCCTGCTCGATCACGCCCTTGCGGCCCAGATCGGTGAGCAGGAACTGGAAGAGCCTGGCGTCGTCGCCAGCCCGCAGGCGGCTACGCAGTTCCTCCAGAGACATCCCGCCTTTGAGGGGATTGGACCGATGGTATTCGTTCAGGATGGCACGGCAGCGTTCCTGGAGATCCTGGTAAACCCCGCTCTCGATAAAGCGCTGGCGTTCGGTGTCGATCACCACCAGCCGCCGGGCGGAAACCGGAACGTCCAGCAGTTTCTTGAGCCTCTTGCCGAAAACCCCCAGCCGCAAGGCCAGATCATCGGCAGTGAGCCCGGCCGTCCCGGCTTCCCGGACGTGCAGAAGGGCCAGTTCTTCGCCGCCGCCTTCGCGGTAGCAGCGGAAGATCTCCGCATTGGCCGGCCGCATTCGCCGCTTCTTGGCGGCCAGGTTGTTGAAGATCCGGCCGCCGCCGATGGTATGCACCGGGGAATAGCTCCGCACCACGTAATGGTCGCCGGGCCAGGCAGTGACCGGTTCCTCGAAGAGCAGCTGGACATCGGCGCTAGCGCCGGGTTCCAGTTCCTCGTCGTCCAGCAGGACGACCCTCCCCATGATTTCGGCGGTGCCCAGGTGCAGCCGGACCCGGGCACGGTTTTTCAATTTGCGGCTGTTGGAGGAGAGATAGATGAACTCACCGTCCATGATATAGGTGGGGGCCAGGCTGCCGGGGCTGGCGACCACGTCACCCCGGTTGATCTGGTCTTTGTCTACCCCCTGGATATTGACGGCGGTGCGGTTGCCGGCCTCGACCAACCCGACCTCGGCGGAATGGACCTGAATTCCCCGGACCCGGCCGCCCTTGTCGCCGGGATAGACCCGGACCTCCTCGCCAACGGTCAGCCGCCCGGAAATCGAGGTGCCGGTGACCACGGCGCCGAACCCCTTGACCGAAAAGACCCGATCCACCGGCAGCCGGAAGGGCCCGAAGGCCTCGGCGAAATCGGAACCGGCCACCAGGCGGTCCAGTTCCGTCTTGACCTCTTCCAGCCCCGCCCCGGTCACCGCCGAAACCGGCACCAGCGGGGCCTCGGCCAGGAAAGTCCCGGCAAAGTACTGACGCACCTCGTCGGTGACCAGTTCCAACCACTCGGGATCGACCAGGTCGATCTTGGTCAGGACGATCAAGCCCCGGTCAACTCCCAGCAGCCGGCAGATTTCGAAATGTTCGCGGGTCTGGGGCATGATCCCCTCGTCGGCGGCGATAACGAAGGCGACCAGGTCGATACCGGCGGCCCCGGCCACCATGTTGCGGACGAACTTCTCGTGGCCCGGCACATCGACGATTCCCAAACGGTGGCCGCAGGGCAGATCGAGGTAGGCGAAGCCCAGTTCGATGGTGATGCCACGGGCCTTCTCCTCCTTGAGGCGATCGGTGTCGATGCCGGTAAGGGCGCGGACCAGCGAGGTCTTGCCATGGTCGACGTGGCCGGCGGTGCCCAGAACGATTTCCCGCATGGAGTGCTTACCTGGCCCAGAAATCGTTGGTCAGGAAGGGATTGGCGCGCCGTTCCTCACCGATGGTCGAGGATTGGCCGCCGTAGCCGTGGCCCGGCCAGACCCGGGTGGTATCGGGCAGGGTGAGGATTTTTTCCTGGATGGCCCGGTAGAGCTGGGGACCGTCACCACCGGGGAAATCGGTGCGCCCCACCCCGCCGACAAAGAGGGTGTCGCCGGTGAAGAGTTCCGGTGCGCTGTAAAGGCAGATGCCGCCCGGGGTATGGCCGGGAGTGTGGATCACCTGCAGGGATTCACGGCCGAAGTCGATCCGCTCGCCATCCTTGACCAGCCGATCGGGCGGCGGCGAAGGAGGCAAGCCCAGGGCGGAAAAGTACTGCTCCACCTCGGGACGGCCGAAAAAGACGGCATCTTCGCCGTGCATGACTATTTCCGCGCCGGTCGCCTTTTTCAGTGGACCATTGGCGGCGACATGATCCGGGTGGCCATGGGTATTGACAATAAAACGCACCTTGGCCCCGGCCTGGGCGACCTCGGCCAGAATCAGCATCTCGTCGCCGCCGGGATCGATGACCACCGCCTCCCCGGTCTCCTCGCAGACCAGCAGGTAGCAGCAGACCGACATGGAACCCACGGTCAGGGATTTGATCAACATCGGCATTCCTTAGGAAGATTAAATTGGTTCGATATGGTCAACAACTTCATGGAGCTTTGCAGCAATCGAAAACTCGTCATTGCGAGGAGCGCTTTGGCGACGAAGCAATCTCATAGGGTTGCCCCGGAAGAGATTGCTTCTCGGAGTTTACTCTCCTCGAAGGAGGAAAGAACATAGTGCCCGCTTGTCGGGTGCTCGCAATGACACAAAAGCAAAACCAACTAACAATCACAGGTTTCGGGATTACAATTACCGCCGCAGCCGCAGTCGGAAGCCGGAGCCACGGTTTTCAACGAAATCCGCCCGGCCAGACCCTTTTCCACCTGATCAACCAAGGTGCCGAAGGCCTTGACGGCCGGACTATCCTGGTTGGAGACCAGGTAGGGTTGACCGGCGTCGCCGCCGATCACCACCTGGGGGTCGAGCGGGATCGCGCCCAGGAAGGGGATCGAGAAATCCGCCGCGGTCCGGGCCCCGCCACCGGTCTTGAAGATCTCGACCATCTTATGGCAGTGCGGACAGACCAGGCCGCTCATGTTCTCCACCAGCCCCAGCACCTCCATCTTGACGTGCTTGCAGAAGTTCAGCGATTTGCGGACATCGGCCAGGGCCACTTCCTGGGGCGTAGTCACCACCAGGGCCAGGGCGTCCTTGATGGTCGAGGCGACGGTCAAGGGTTCGTCGCCGGTACCGGGCGGCGAGTCGATCACCAGATAGTCCAGTTCACCCCAGGCAATATCGGCGATGAACTGCCGGATGGCCTGGATCTTCAGAGGCCCGCGCCAGATGATCGGATCGTCGCGGTTCTCCATCATATACTCCAGGGAGATGACCTTGAGATTGTCGCCGAACTGCATGGGCGGGACCAGGCCGTCCTTTTTTTCCACACCCTGGAGCTGCTCGGTCAGGTTGAGCATCCGGCAGATGTCCGGACCATGCAGGTCTACATCCATCAGGCCGACCCGGCAGCCGCGCTGGGCCAACCCCAGGGCCAGGTTGGTGGAGACGGTGCTCTTGCCGACCCCGCCCTTGCCGCTCATCACCAGAATCTTATGTTTGATCTTGCCCAGCGAGCGCTTGATCGCCAGGTCCTGCTGGGCGATGGCAGCCTGGGCATCGTTCCCGCCGCAGCTTTTGGACTTGCTGCCGCAGGAACCACTGCTGCATGAATTAGCCATTAATAAAACCTCCGTGAATATTCTTGTCTGCCATATAAAATTGCCAAACCTCAAAATTACCAGTCAAAATAAGGACGCCAAGCCGTTTCGGCAAGGCCTGCAGCCTCAGGCTGCCACCCGGTTGCGCCCAGCCGCCTTGGCGCCGTACAGGGCTTGATCGGCCATCTTCAAGTCCTGCTCGGGTGTCTGGCGGCGATGTTGCCGATCCGCCACCCCGATGCTGATCGTGACCCCCACCCGGCGAGCCGTCCCGCTGATCCCCCACCGGGCTTTGCCGTTCCGGCTTTACCGGTTCTGGTTCCGCAAGGTAAAACCTGAGTCCTCGACAGATTGTCGGACTTTTTCCAGGTGCGGCAGGACCTGGGCGGCGGTCCGCCGGGGAAAAACCACGGTAAATTCTTCACCCTCATAGCGAAAAGCCTTACCGCCGATGCGGACCCGAGCGATCCGGGCCACCATCGATTATTACACAAATCTTGAATTTTCCGATGACTGCGGCCGGATCCCAGAGGCTTCGGTCAGGAACAAACGAGGCGGCGGTAATGCCTGCTCCGACAGACATCCGGAGCAGGCATTACCGCCGCCGACGAACCGCCTGCCGATCCTGATCAACTCACCAAAGGTTCCGGGATGGCGAGACCGGCAACCCTATTCGATACCAAGCAGTTCGATTTCGAACAGCAGGGTGGAATTGGGGCCGATATCCGGCCCGACTTCCTTCTCGCCGTAGGCCAGGGTCGCCGGCAAGACCAGCTTGTATTTGCTGCCGACCGGCATCAACTGCAGGGCTTCGGCCCAGCCGGGAATCAGGGCGGAAACTTTGAGCACGACCGGCTCATTGCGCTTGTAGGAACTGTCGAACTCCGTCCCGTCCAGGAGGGTGCCGCGATAATGCACTTTTACCATGGCGTCCGGCCCCGGCTTGGGGCCGTCGCCCTGCTTCATGACCACGTACTGCAGTCCGCTGGCGGTGGTCACCACTCCGTCTTTTTTGGAGTTTTCGGCCAGATACGCCTCGCCTTCGGCCAGGTTCCGGGCAGACTTCTCGGTCAGCTTGGCCTGATATTCCTTCTGCAGTTTTTCGGTGAACTCCTGCTTGACCTTGTCGATCTCCTCTTCGCTCATCAGCATCGGTTTAGCCAGGTAACTGTCCTCGAATCCGCGGCTGACCAGGGCCGGATCGACATCCGCCTGGTTGGCGCGCAGGGATGCACCGATATCTGTACCAATCATGTAGCTGACCCGGTCGTTGAAATCCTTCAATTCGACCTTGCCGACTCTTTCTCCCGTTTCCTTGTCGGCCGGTTTATTGCACCCGGCGATCATCATCACTGCCAGACCGGACATCAGGGTTATTGCCAAAATTTTCTTTTTCACATGTTCTCCTTGATAATGGACATGATCGGCGCGCCTTTCCGCCGGCCGGGCATTCCGGCCAGCGCTGGAAAATGCTGCCCGGCCGGATTTTCCAGGGCGATCAGCGTGAATCGGTTCCGGACCGGGGAGCCCCCTGACCGGACTGAACTTGAAAGGTCATAGGCGTTCAACATTACAACAAAAATACCCGCTCTTCCACCTCGTATTTGGGACCGGGTCAGATTTTTTACCCGTCCCGCCGGACGGCCGGTGCAGTTGATACAAACCTTTCGATGGAGGGCGCCGCCGGTCTCCCCGGTACTCAAAATTATCTTGAAAGCGCCGGTCAAATCGTGTTTTTCTTAAATCTGATAGGCACGTGGCGTCTGCCGAAGCCTTCAAGCCCGGCAACTGGGCAAGGATTCCGTATAAATTTTTATCTCGATAAGAGGGGAGAACGATGAAAAAGACCTTCAACTTATCAATTGTCTTGCTGACCCTGGCGCTTCTCGCCACCACCCTGGCCACAAGCGCCGCCTACGCCGAGGACGAGCACAAGGGACTGCGCTATTCGATCACCGTGGCCAAGTTCGAAAACCAGTCGAACTGGCGGGGCCAGTGGGACCTGGGCAATGCCTGGGGGGCCGTGCTCACCGACAGCCTGGCCCAAACCAACCGTTTCATTGTTCTGGGGGAAAAGGACATGCGGCAGGAGGCCATGGCCGAGCAGGATTTCGCCGCTAGCGGCCGGGCCGCCGGAGGCGGCAAGAAGGTCGCCACCGGCCAGATGACCCCCGGTCAACTCCTGGTCAAAGGCGCCATCACCCAGTTCGCCGACGAAACCAGCGGCGGCGGCGGAGGCATCGGCTTCGGCGGTATCAAGCTGGGCGGCACCACCTCCAATTCGGAGATCAACGTGGTGCTCTACATTGTCGATTCCACCACCGGCCAGGTCCTGGCCTCCAAAAAATGTTACGGCAAGGTCTCCAAAAAGGGCCTGTCCCTCGGCCTCAGCCGTGAGGGCTGGAGCGGCAATCTGGGCGGCTTCAAGAAAACCAACGCCGGCAAGGCCATCGAGCAGGCCGTCGATGAAGGCGTTCGTTTCATGGTCGACAAGCTGACCGAAATTCCCTGGACCGGGACCGTGGTCTTGGTGAAAGGCAGCAAGGTCTACATCAACCGGGGCGAACGTGAAGGGGTCACCCTCGGTCAGAAGTTCAAGGTCGGGGAGTCCACCGTCCTGCGCGATCCCGATACCGGCGAAGTCCTGGACGAGAGCGTCGATACCGTCGGCAATCTCGAGGTGATCAAGGTCAAGGAAAAGCTGGCCATTTGCAAGATTGTATCCGGCTCGGGCATCGAGAAAGGCATGACCGTGAAACCGGAAGAAAGTTGAAGCACTGGGAGGACCCCCTCATGCCCCGTCGTCTCGTCGGCCTGCTTCTGCTGACCGCTATCCTGGTCCTGTGGATTGGTGTTTCGCCCTCGCCGGCCGGTGACCGGGAGGCCAGGGAAATCGTCGCCACCGGTCTGGGCGGCGGCCGGGATCCCGGCAAAGCCCGGGACGACGCGATCAGCGATGCCATGCGCAAGGCGGTTGAGCAGGGAGTCGGCGCCTACGTTTCTTCCGAGTCGCTGGTCGACAAGATGGTCCTGGTCGAAGACCGGATCTACTCGGAAAGCCGCGGATTCATCGAAAGCTACAAGGTCCTGAATGAGAAGCGGGAAGACGGGATCTTCGAGGTGACCATCAGCGCGGTGGTCAAGATGGCCAATCTGGCCAAGGAACTGGAGGCCATCGGCCTGATCATCCGCAAGAAGGAAAACCCCCGGGTGATGGTGGTCGTCCATAGCCGGGAGACCAACAGCGCTTACCTGGGGGTGGAGCAGGAGGGCAACAGCAGCTCCGAGAACCAGTTGGAAAAGATCCTGATGGCCAAAGGCTTCCGCCTGGTCGACGCCGGCCAGACCCGACGGAAACAGGAGTTGGAAGGTTTCCTGCTGGCCGGCGACCCCTCCCGGGCCGGCAGGCTGGCCAAGGATTTCGGCGCCGAAATCCTGATCGAGGCCGAGGTCCGCCGCGCCTACGTCGACGAACGCCAGGTCATGGGCCGCTCCATGCGCTTCTTCACCAACGAGATCAGCCTGAAGGCCCTGGAAACCGATACCGCCCGGATCCTTTACTCCGGCTATGATTCCCGCCCCGCCTCCGGCGCCGACGCCCTGGCCCCTCTCGAGGAGTCGACCGGGAAGTTGGCCCGGGAGATGGTCGCAGGCATCATGGAGCAGTGGAGCAAGGATGTCTATGACTCGGCCACCTACACCCTCGATGTCGACCGGGTCAATTTCAGCCAACTCAACCAGCTGATCGCCGGGCTCAAGGAACTGCGCGGGGTCGGGCAGGTCCGGACCCGCAGCTTCCAAGGCGGCACCGCCGACCTCGAAGTCAGCTTCCAGGGCAGCGCCAACGATCTGGCCGGTCGCCTGGCCGATCTGGCCACGCCGCCGGTCGAGGTCACCGGTCTGCAGGCCAATACCATCGAGCTGCGTCCGAAAATCAAGTAACGATAACGGACGGTGGCTTCAAGCTCTTTTGTCTGACGTCGGCAAACCGCGCATCTGATCGGGGCACAATAAAAAACCGGAGGCCATCCCGCTGGGGACGGCCTCCGGTCATCTTTATTGAAGCCCTGCCGCTTCCCGTCCGGGAAGCGGGAATACTACTTGACGGCTTTGGCGGTCTTGGCCTTGGCGGGAGCGGCGGCCACGGGTGCCGAGACCTGAACCCGCGGGGAGACCCGGGGGTCGCTGTTGATGGCGGAAGCCTGGGAGGCCTTGCGCACTTCGGCCGGGGCCTGCTCGGTGTGGCAGGTCGCGCAGAACACGCCCATCCTGGCGCCGTTCTGGGTATCGACGATCAGATATTTATAGTTGGTGTTGGAGGGATGGGGATTGTGGCAGCTGACGCAGCTCAGTTTGCCATCACGCAGCAGCTGCTCCGGGACCTTGACGTAGGTGGGAGCAACACCGGTGGGATGAGTGGTGGTCAGGTGAATCGGCATGATGCCTTCGGACTCGTTGTGACAACCGAGGCAGAGCGATTCGATGCCGTTGGTTTTGGCGTTGGTGGCCGGGTTGTCCAGCATGGTGTTGGGCTGGGGACCGATGATGTAGTCGCCCTTGGCATAATGGACACTGTGACAGCTGACGCAGTTTTCGTCATGGGGTCCGGCGGCCAGGGCGGCCTGAGCCCAGAATACCAGCAGCAGAGCCGCCAAACAGAGTGACAAGGATCTCTCTTTCATTTGTTTTCCCCCCTATTTTTGAGATTGTTGAGCCGGGATTCCCGGAATCATCCTGGCTCTCCATGGTAAGCGGAAGCCGATTTAAGGCGATATCTTTCCCGGTTATTCCTGACATTGCAAGTGAAAATGTGCTGCCGGCTCCCGATCCGACCGCGACCCCGGTTGCGGAAGCAGGATGTTTCCCCGTTGATCGGTTGATAATTTTCGGTTATTGCCAATCATTCCCGCGGTTGGATCGCTAACCGGGAGCGTTTAAAAGAACACTATTAGGTATTCCATGCTGCTGATCTTTCCCCCCGTCGCCAAAGCCTGTGAACCCCCGGCCGGCATCTCCGCCCTGGCCGGAGCCTTAAACGGGCACGGCCGCCCATGCACCGTCTGGGACGCCAATCTGGAAGGTCAGCTTTACCTGCTGGGGCAACCGGTGACGGCGGCAGACACCTGGAGCCGGAGGGCGGCCCGCAATCTCGACGCCAACCTCGCCGCGCTGCGGAACCCCGCCACCTATCTCTCTCCCGACCGCTACCAAAGGGCGGTCAACGATCTCAACCATCTTTTGGCGGCCGGCGGGTCGGAAAGCCGGACGGTTGGCCTGACCAACTACCAGGACCGGGAACTCTCGCCCCAGCGCAGCAGCGATCTCCTCCAGGCCGCAGCCCGGCCGGAAGAAACCCCCTTT
>Ga0055477_10000306_pt1 | contig 12997 bp, 14 predicted proteins | sample Muzzi_PWA_D2_FD_57683 | JGI IMG/M metagenome (GOLD analysis project Ga0055477, IMG submission 57683) | Wetland microbial communities from San Francisco Bay, California, USA, that impact long-term carbon sequestration - Muzzi_PWA_D2 | ecosystem: Environmental > Aquatic > Marine > Wetlands ... | reverse complement strand
GTGACATCCACCTGGTCAGCCCGGATTTCTTCGACGCGGTCAATAACCCCGAGATCACCTTCCGCAGCACCGGCTGCGCCATGACGGGCCGCAGCGGACAACTCACCGGCGATCTGACCATCCGCGGCACCACTCACTCCGCCACCCTGGCGATAGAACTGACCGAACCAATCAAACTGCCGGAAGACTTCGGGGGCGAAACCACTCTCGGCCTTTCGGCCCGGACCATCATTAACCGGGAGGACTTCGGTCTGGCCTGGAACGTCTCACTGGGTGACGGGAGCGTCATGGTAGGCAGAGAAGTTGAGATCACCCTAGACGGCGAAGCGGATCTTGAGGAATAGCTTGAGGTTAAGAACGGAGGATCAATCCACGGTCTTTTGTTAATCGACTTTCAGCAGCTTGGTAATATCCCGGGCCAGGATCCGACCGGCGATAATATTCCCCCCCGGTCCCCAATGCCCGCCATCGGCCGCTCTGACCGAAGCACCTTCCCGTTCAGCTTTTTCCACGGCGAGAGAGACATCGGGATACGCAGCAAATCCAGCTTCTTTGTCAATGTCGACCCACCTCTCTGTCATGGCAGGATCTTCAGTGTCGCATGTAAATGAAGCCAATCTTGTTTCCCTCGGGACGGCATTCGCCATCATTTTCAAGAGAGTCCCTGTTATTCGCACAGATTTCGACATCTCCCGATTTATTTTTTCTTTTTCACTGTCCGAATTAGACCTATAGTCATTGTAAATTTTATATTGCATATTCTGCAATATTATATCAGAGAGCCTAAAAACTACTGAATGGATATATAAATATCTATACCAATTATCATCAGGAACTCTGTAAATTACTTTTACACCGTTAAAATACGGCCGTAAATTTTTTTGATTTCTAACGATAGAATCCCCTTCCAAACCAATACTATTGTTTTCAAAATCGTTTCCGCAGAATTGCAGGACAAAGACATCAGGGTTTATTATGTTCACATACTTTTTTAATATTATTAACTCTTGTAGTGTCCCATACCCTCCAGCACCATAAGCAAATATTTCATACCCGGTTAGTTTTCCGACCTTCCCGAAATAAGACTCTTCATCAGACATATTCGGGTCACCGGTAAACGAATCACCTATGAATAAAATTTTCTTCTTATCAGTATGTATTTTACCCCAGGACCTGAAGCCGTTACTATTGGTTGAAACATCTACATTATATTCATGTCCAAAATTATCATAGGCATTTTTATGTAGAACAAAATCACTTTTGGGCACCCACCCAAGCTCCCGATCATACTTATACGGCACCTTTTCGGATATAAACAGCGAATAAACCAATTCTGCAGATACATGCAGAACAACAACTGAAACAACCAACAATACACAAGAAAATATGACCTTTTTCAAGACCAGCCCATTTTTGTTGATTAACCATGCAAAGGTCTGCTTGCCGGGTTTGGTGGAAGAATAATCATTCACCGGAAAACCCGGCAAGCGGAATCAAGACCATGAAGCTACGGATGTCAAACTGATGTTTAAGATTGTCAGCCGTGTTTCCGCCCATGCAGAAATTACCGAGAAGTTAATACGACAGACAAAACTAATCGAGCCCGTAGATATCTTGCCAATTCCCCTCTTCCTGCCAGGGCGGCTGTTCCGCTTTGGCAAAGAGCGTATCGTTCACCACCAGCCAGTCCATCTCGGTTCGCATGAAACAACGGTAGGCATCCTCGGGGGTACAGACCATTGGTTCCCCCCGGACGTTGAAGCTGGTATTAATCAACAGACCACAGCCGGTCAATTTTTGAAATGTTGAAATCAGCCGCCAGTATCGCTCATTGGTTTCCCGATGGACGGTCTGTACCCGGGCGGAGAAATTTACATGAGTTACGGCTGGGATATCCGACCGCAGACAGTAAAGCCGATCATAGAGGGATAGATCCGCATAATTATCCGGTAATGGTTGCCGATGCTTCTCCCGCACCGGCACTATAAGCTGCATATACGGCCCGGGCTCGTCCAGCTCGAAATATTCATTCACATCTTCAGCCAGCACCGAAGGCGCGAACGGCCTGAATCCCTCGCGATATTTTATCTTGAGATTTAGTTTTTTCTGCATCTCCGGGTTCCTCGGATCACCGAGAATGCTGCGATTACCCAAGGCCCGAGGCCCCCACTCCATTCTGCCCTGAAACCAGCCGACCACCTCGCCCTTGTCCAGCAATTCGGCAACTGTTTCGCAGAGGGATTCAAAATCGACGAAATTCTTTCCCGGAGCCTGGAATCGCCTTTGCATCCTTTTAATGTCCGGCCCGCTGAATTCCGGCCCCAGATAGGATCCCTGCATCCGGTCGTAAAAAAGGAAACCCTTTCGTTCCGCCTGATCCCCATCCCATATATACTGAGTCGCGTAAGCCGCCCCCAGAGCGCCCCCGGCATCGCCAGCCGCCGGCTGAACCCAGATTTGGTCGAAAATCCCGGATGCCAGAAGTTTGCCGTTCGCCACGCAGTTCAGCGACACTCCGCCGGCCATAGCCAGGTTGGCGGAACCGGTCAGTTTTTTCGCCGTCGCCGCCAATCGCAGCACCACTTCTTCGGTCACCTGCTGGATCGCCAACGCCATATCCATATAATCTTGAGTGAGCTCGCTCTCCGCTTCCCGCTTGGGAATCCCGAACAGCTTTCGCCACTCCCGGTCCTTACACATTTTGAGGCCTGTGGCATAATCGAAATATTCCATATTTAGGAGAAGAGAACCGTCTTCCCGTAAATCAAGCAGGTGCTTATAAATGGTCTTGACGAATCCGGCGGTCCGCTCAGAGCCGGATTTGCCGTAGGGCGCCAATCCCATAAGTTTATATTCGCCGCTGTTTACCTTGAATCCGCAGTAGTAGGTAAAAGCCGAATACAACAACCCCAGCGAATGCGGGAAAGGCAACTCCTTTAAAATTGTGATCTCCTTTCCCACACCTCTGGCGATGGTGGTGGTAGCCCACTCGCCGACGCCGTCGATGGTGATGATTGCCGACTCAGCAAAAGGAGATGGATAAAAGGCGCTGGCCGCATGGGAGAGATGATGCTCGGGAAAAAGGAGCGGCGGCCGGATTACGAGTTTGCCGCCCGCGACTTTTTCAAACTCCTCCCAAAGCATCCGCTTCATGAAGAGTTTTTCCTTGATCCAGACCGGCATCGCTGAAAGAAAACTGGCGAGCCCCGCCGGCGCGAAGGCGTGATAGGTTTCGAGCAGGCGCTCGAATTTGAGATAGGGCTTATCGTAAAAGGCTATGGCGGTCAGATCGGAAAGCCTTACCCCGCCTTCCGCCAGGACATAGCGGATTGCCCTGGCGGGAAAAGCCGGGTCATGCTTTCTGCGGGTAAAGCGCTCCTCATGGGCGGCCGCGACAATCTCACCGTCGCAGAGCAAGGCGGCGGCGGCATCATGATAATACGCCGAAATCCCCAGGATATTACGCGCCATCTCCCACCAGCCGCTTTAAATTAGAACAGGGTATAGATGAAAGGGGCGATGGCCGTACCACTGGTCAGCACGATCAAGACCCCGAACAGCAACAAGGTCAAAATGATCGGCAACAGCCAGAATTTTTTCCTTACCTTCAGGAAGCCCCACAAATCCTTGAAAAAATCCATCGTTACACCTGTAAGCTAATAAGGGTGCTCAATATCCTTCTTCGTCATAAGATGATTGCGTTCCGTAAAAACGCTTTCGCTGCCCTTTTTCCAAAGCTTGATCCGCATGGGATCGGCCCCGCCGATCCGCCGTATAATTCCGACCGGCACCGCCACGAGACCAAATACCACGGTTAACAAAATCTTGGACATCACAGTGCCGACGGCGGCGGAAAAGCCGAACCATACCCGAGCCCAGAGTGTAAACACCGACGGCACTGTCATCACCAGCACCAGGCAAAGGATGGCGGGAAACAACAAATAATGTTTGCCGCCTAAAAGAACCGTAAGCAGCAAGATCAGCACCATGGCCATCCCGGCGTCTCGGGCCTGATCAACATTTGTTTTTCCCGGCATCGCCCTATTCCTCGTCATTTGGTATTGTTTTCCTGTCGCCGAAATATTGCATCAAGATGGGGGTCACAAACCGGAACGCGAGCCCGCTGAGGGAGAAGATTTGCCTATTCAGCCAAAATAGCAATATACATACATGCCAGGTAACTTCAATGCTGAATTGAATCTTCATCGTAGAACAACGCGGGACCGGGAAAACACCCGACAAGTCTGCGATCGCTATACTGTCGAATAAATTCCGGCATGTAATTTTTGTCCGTCGGGCAAGGGAAAGGAGGCCCCCATTATGTTCGGAAAAGTGATGCTGTTGGTCCTCGGCCTGCTGCTTTTGCCCGGGAACGCCTCGGCCCTTATCAGAAACAGAGACCTGGGCGAAATTTCGGTCAAGGTTACCGGGGCCAGAAGGAGCAAGCCGGTACTCATTGAGTCTCTGGTCGGCAAATGCATGGAGCGCGGGGGCTATCGAAGCTGGGAGTCCCTGGATCCCGGGGTTCTGGGGCAATGCCTCAGCAATTCCCGGTTGTTCTCAAAGGTGGAAGTCGAAGTAAGGCAACCGGAGATCGAGGTCAGGGTCACCGAACGCTGGACCCTAATCCCCATCCCCAATGTATACGCGAGCAACGGCAAGCGCTCTTTCGGGGCTTTTGTCTACGAATCTAACCTTCTCGGTTACGGAAAGATCGCCGGGGTTGGCGGCGCCATATCGACCGAGGGAAACACTTTCTCCCTCATGTATATGGATCCCGCCGTGCTCTTCAGCGACTACACCTTCAGGGTTTTGGTCTTCCGTTCATCGACGGAGCGAGAGACCTACGATGGCAGCACCACGATCTACAGCTACGATAAAGTCGAGGAGGGGTTCTCGCTTACTCCGGGATATCGGATCACCCCTGATCTTAATGTGTCAATCACCCTGCGATACGCGAATAATTGTTATTCAGCGATCGAACCTTACGCAGTTCCCGGTGATTATCGGAGCTGGAGTGGAGGCGCCGGCCTCTCCTACTCTGATTCGGATTACAAACTATTTTACAATGACGGACTGAGGGTGCACCTCAACCTGCTGCAACAGCTGGACCGTTCCGACCGGGATGGACGGATCTTCACTGCCAGCGCCAAAGTCGAGTGGGATCGGTCAGTTTTTGAAGGACAGGCCCTCCAGCTCTGCCTGCGGGGCATTTATCAGTCCTCGGGGTCGGTTGGCGATCTCCCGGCATACGGCCTGGGCAAAGGTTTCCGGGGCATTCAGCCGGAGGGTCTCTGGACCAGCCGGGTCGTCTCGGCCTCGGCGGATTACCAGGTGGCCCTGGCCGGTTGGCGGCACGGCACCGTCACCGTGGCGCCGTTCGTAGATTTCGGAATTTATGATCCTTACTTTGAAGATAATCGCGGCAACTACCTGGCCTACGGAATCGGCGCCTACTATTTCATGAATTTCATCAACCTGCCGGGTTTGGGATTGACCACCGGCATCAACGAGAAATTCATGGGCCCTTTCATTTCCCTGCAGCTCGGTATGGGATTCAACTAGTTTCCAGCCATGAACCTGCGAGATATAGTAGCGCAAAAACGCCATCACGGCGCCGGTTGTTTCATCAACCCCTTCAGCCCTGAACCGCATGGCCGGCTGAAGGATGTCCTCAAGTGGAAGTTCCTTTCCCACAATCATTTCCGGGCTCAGTATCAACGGGAAGCGGTCAGCCCGGTTTCCTTTGACTGGCAACCGGTCAAAGATCACCAGGGGTTGAGTGTTACCTTTATCAATCATGCCAGTGTGCTGATCAAGAATCGACAGAGCTGCATCCTGGTCGATCCGGTCTTCAACGGCCTGTCTCTGTTGATCAAGGACTTCACCCCCCTGGACCTCAAGCTCGACGAAATGCCCAAGCCGGACCTGGTCCTGGTCACCCACGGCCATTACGACCACCTGGACCTGCCCAGCCTCAAGGCCCTGGCCGACGACACCCACCTGGTCACCCCCTTGGGCTATGACGGGATTATCGACAAACTGGCGCCCCGGCCCGCAACCAGACTGGACTGGCTGGAAGATTTCAGTTACGGCCGGACCATGATCACCCTGCTGCCCTGCCACCACTGGACCATGCGCAACCCGCTGGTCGGCCCCAATCGTTCTTTGTGGGGTTCTTATCTGGTCCGGACTGCCTCCGGCAAGACCATCTATCTCTCCGGCGATACCGCATATTTCGACGGCTTCCGAGAACTCGGGGAAATGTTCGACATCGACCTGGCCATCCTCAACGTCGGGGCTTACGAGCCGCGCTGGTTCATGAAAACCGGCCACATGAATCCCGCCGAAGCGGTCCGGGCCTTCCGGGAGATCGGCGCCCAGCGTCTGCTGGTCGTACATTGGGGCACCTTCCGCCTGGGCGACGAGCCGGTATACCTGCCGCCGGTCCAGGTCAGGGAGGAGCTGGCCAAGGCAGGACTTAGCGACCGGCTTATTGATCTGGCCCACGGCCAAACCGTTTACTACGACCGGCTGCCGTAAAGCGGATAACTTCGATGTAGATGAAAAATGTTATATGATAGCTCCAGTCGTACGAGAACCGCGACCAAAGTAATCCGCGATCCATTTCTCGCCGTTTCTTCGGCCTGATCGGCGAATCAGCGGATAAATCCGGGTTTGTGGAGCAATTGACAAGAATGAAATCTATTCTGGCGGCGGATATCGGCGGCACCAACAGCCGTTTCGCCCATTTCCAAGTTAACCGCGACGGCAGTCTGGAGCTGTTGGGCACCAAATGGCTACCCACCACCGGGGCCGATTCCTTTCCCCGGCTTCTCGAACAACTCCGCTCCAGCGATTTCACTCTGGCCCTCGACCGAGCTGAGATCGCGGTGATCGCTGTGGCCGGGCCGGTGGCACATGGAACCTATTGTGCCCCGCCCTATATCTCCTGGGATGTCGACTTGGCCGGAAAAGAAATCCGCAAGATCCTGCCCCGGGCGATTCTGATCAATGATTTTGTCGCCCAGGCCTACGCCTGCCGCTCTCCGGTGGTGGAGTCAGCCCACCCGATCCTGGACGGGGAAAGCGTGACCGATGGGACCGTGGGCGTTATCGGTGCCGGCAGCGCGCTGGGCAAGGCCAGCCTGGTGCGACTCCCCGGCCAGGGGTTTCTGGCCCTGCCCTCCGAAGGCGGGCATGCGTGTTTCCCCTTCGTTTCCCCCCGGGAATTTTCCTTCCAGGAGTTTTACCGGGAGAAAAGCGGCAAGCAACAGATCACCGGCAATCTGGTGGTCTCGGGCCCCGGATTGCGATACCTCCACTGGTTCCTCACCGGCGAAGACCTGGAACCGCGGGAAGTTGCCGCCCGCTTTACCCCGGAGTCGGAAACCCTGGCCTGGTTCGCCAAATTCTATGGCCGGGTTTGCCGGGATTATGCCCTGGAAATCCTGGCCCTTGGCGGGCTGTACCTCGCCGGCGGCGTGGTGGCCACCAATCCAGGAATTCCGACCCATGCGCATTTCCGCGAAGAGTTCCGGGATTCACCGACCTTGGGCCATCTCCTGGCTAATATTCCGGTATTCCTGATCGATAACCGGGACAGCGGACTCTGGGGCACGGCTTTTCTGGGCCGGCAACTTCTGCAGAATGACTGAAGGATTCCCACCCGGGACCTGTCTCCGTACATGGAAATTTATGAGACATGGCGAATCTTCTTATTATGAATAAGGCCTGGTGGCGGGAGTCGATTAACGGCGGCGATGTCCAAGGCGTCCGTGAATTGCTGGCAAGGGGAGCCGAGATAAATGCCCTGGACCGATACGGCCAGACCGCCCTGATGCTGGCGGCGCATGCCGGTAACCGCGAGATTGTCGAAACCCTGATCGGCCATCGGGCCGACTTGAACATTACCGCCAAATTCGGGCTCAGCGCGATAATGCTCGCCATCGTCGCGGGACATCCCGAAGTCGCGCGACTTCTGGCAAGAGCCGGGGCCGACCTTTCCTTACGGGGAACAGGTCCTCCGGGATTCCTCGACCGGACCGCCTATGATCTTGCCAGGGAACGCAATATGCCTGATTTGGCCGCGGAACTGAAGTCAATATGTAATCGGGAGGATTAACAAGAAATATCGACTGCTGGGCCGAACCGGCCTCTATGTTTCAGAACTGTGCCTGGGCACCATGACTTACGGCAGCTCCGGCTTCTGGCAGGTGATGGGCGGGCTCGACCTGAAGGCGGTGAAAGCCCAGGTCAAGTTCGCCTTCGAGCGTGGCGTCAACTTCATAGACACCGCCAATGTCTATTCGCTGGGACAGTCGGAAGAACTGCTCGGCCAGGCCCTTAAGAAACTGGGGTTGCCGCGCGACGAACTGGTGGTCGCTACCAAGGCCACCGGGGTGATGAATGAGCTGCCCAATGGCCGGGGCCAGTCCCGCTACCATTTAATGAACGAGGTAGACTCCAGCCTGAAGAGGCTGGGGCTAGAGCATATCGACCTCTATCAGCTGCACGGCCTCGCCCTCCTGACCCCGCTGGAGGAAGCCCTGGAAACTTTGAACGATCTGGTCCGGTCCGGCAAAGTGCGCTATATCGGCTTGTGAAACCTGCCGGCCTGGCAGATTATGAAGGGGCTGGGCGCGTTTCGTCAGTGTCCAGGCCTATTACACGGTCGCCGGTCGCGACCTGGAACGGGAAGTTCTGCCGCTGGTTCGAGACCAGGGGTTGGGGCTCATGGTCTGGAGCCCATTGGCCGGCGGCCTCCTGACCGGCAAGTTTAGCGCCGAAGGCAAGGGGCCTGAGGACAGCCGGCGCAGCAAGTTCGACTTCCCGGTGATTGACAAGCAGCAGACCTTCCGCTGTGTTGAGGCCATGCGCCCCATGGCGGCGGAACAAAAGTCTCCATCGCTCGTATCGCCCTGGCCTGGCTCCTGGCCCAGCAGCTGGTCTCCTCGGTGATCATCGGGGCAAAAACCATGGAGCAGCTAAAAGACAACCTCGACGCCACCAAGGTGGCCCTGACCCAGGCGGAACTGACAACCTTGGAACAAGTCAGCCGCCTGCCTGAGGAATATCCCGGCTGGATGCTGTATCGTCAGGGTCAGTACCGGGCCGATAAACCGGAACGTAAGGATTAATGATTGGTCACGACCGGTTTCCGGTCCTTTCCGCATCATGATGATCTTCCTGGTAAGGTGGAAAATTAAACGCCCGAGTCAATTTTTTTCATAAATTCATATTGCAAGGAAATAATCCGGCTAACTTTCGAGTGGGTGAAAACGAAGGTTAGGCATCTCCCGCCGACTCCTCCAGCAACTAACTCCTATTCCCGAAAGGCTTACTACCAAAGGCTTACCGTTGCCAGGCCGCTTTGGTCCCATCTCACTGAGACAACCAGCCGCACCTCTGTTTTTTCACTATACTAGGTATTCTTCCTACCCAATTTTTATCCATTATACGCAATTGCTTTATACGCTCAGACCTGCCAGAATTTTTATAAATTTAAAACAATCCGTTCCCCGCAGCATGATCAGAACAAAGACAAATATTTTTAAATTATCTTTGTCCTGCAATGTTGAGGCGGGTATTCCGGGGGGAATATCGATCATGGGGCAGGGGTGGAAAGAGGAAAAGCTGCTTGTTAATGCATTAAGGTCGAAACTATCGCTTAAGGCCAGCCCTCGGGCAAGGAAGAGAAAATGTCGAAACGCCACCTGCTGTTTCTCAAACCGGAAAGTATCGACACAGACCTGGAACCAGTGCTCAGCCAGAAAGGCTGGGAAGTCCATAGTGCTGCCGATTTTCACCAGGCCGCCAGCCTGCTGAACAAATACGATGTCAAGGTGGGTCTGGCCATAATTGACGACCAAAGCATTTATCCGCTCTTTAGCAACGCCAGAGAAGCTCTTCCGGAATCGAAAAACATTGAATGGATCGCCTTGCTCGATCATTCGAACCTTGAGCGGAGTGATCTCTGTCAGCTGATTCTGGAAAACTTCTGTGACTTTCACACGACGCCCGTTGATAATAATCGCCTGCTTACTGTCCTCGGCCATGCCTGGGGCATGGCCTCCCTCGGCAGCCGTCATCACTCGAACGCGGAAGTTTCCTGCAGCGGGGAGGAGGAAATGGTCGGGACCTGTCCGGCCATACAAAATGTCTTCAAGACCATTCGCAAGGTTGCCAAAGTTGATGCCCCGGTCCTGATTACCGGAGAAAGCGGGACCGGCAAAGAGCTGGCCGCGAAAGCTATCCATGAGAGATCGTCTCGGGCGAACGGCCCTTTTGTGGTGGTGAACTGTGCGGCTCTGCCGCCCTCGCTGATCCAGGCCGAGCTCTTCGGCCACGAAAAGGGGGCTTTTACCGGCGCCCACCAGAGTAAGATGGGGTGGATTGAATCCGCGGCGGGGGGGACGATATTCCTTGATGAGATCGGAGATTTCCCGCTTGACCTGCAGGTCAATCTGCTTCGTTTTCTGCAGGAAAAAACCATTGAACGGGTGGGCGGCAAAAAGAAGATTGTGGTAGATGCCCGGATCATTTCGGCCACCAATGTCAATCTTTATCTGGCCGTCAGCGAAGGCCGCTTCCGGGAGGACCTGTATTATCGCCTCAATGTGCTGAATCTTGAGATGCCGCCCTTGCGGGACCGCCATGAGGACCTGGAATTACTGGCCAATTATTTTTTCAAGAAATTCTCCGGGGATTGCAAAACACAGGTAATCGGTTACAGCAAGGCTGCCATGCAGGCTATCGAAAACCATGATTGGCCCGGCAATGTCCGGGAAATGATCAATCTGGTGCGGCGGGCTCTGGTCATGTGTGAAAATAAACTGATCAGCCCCAAGGACCTGGGTTTGGAGCAGCGCAAGAACAAACGACTGCTGATGAATCTTGCCGAAGCCCGATTCATGGCCGAAAAAGACGTCCTGAGCAACGCCCTGCAACATTCCCGGAATAATATCTCCAGCGCTGCCTGTCAGCTCGGTGTATCACGAGTTACCCTCTACAAGCTAATCGAAAAGCACCAGATCCAAATGTAATCGCCGGATCATCCGGCTGGAAAACCCTCCCCGGCCTATCCTGAATTCCCGATAGCCCGGGGATATCCTTATGTGGGACATTTGCCCCCCATCTTAGCTGTTTCCTGTAAAGAAAAGTTTACACCCCCCTTTCGCCCGGCCTGCGGGCAATCTCCCCGGATATGGAGCTGTTCGTGTAAGGCCTGATTTACACATTTTCTTCCACCCCGCTACTTATAAACGCAATTTACCCAATAATAACAGCTGGTTAAATGTATGGCACAACACTTGCTGTATATACCGGATGAACTGACAACACTAGCCGGATGATAATGCGATGAGCCACAGCTTTTACGCCTTCAGTAAATTTTCCAGCAAGACGCGTGCAGCCATTTTGCTGATCGGGGCGGTGATTTGCTTTATCGGATTGGCCTGTTCCCCGGTGGCCGCCGAAGAATCCGGCTCTCCGAATGACACCGCGTTCGACTTTGCGCTGGCTAAAGAAGGACCGCCGGTTGATGACGTACAGTTGGAGCAGATGTGCGGCAAAGGGGAAGAAGCCATCATGTTCGCTGTTCCAGTGGCGGTTATCCTCTGGGACGAGGACGGCCGCAAAGTCCGTGGGGTCGAAAGCTCCGGAACCACCCTCGCCAGCTCAATGGAACATGTGACGCTTACTTTGAACGGCAAATAACGCGATTGTAAATCGCCGACAGGACGAGAGTGAAGATTTTCAGGATTCGGGAGGCATCAATGTTCGGCAGCAAAAAATACACATTGGCAGTTCCGATAGCTTTAGCGGTATTGCAGGCCGGAGCGGCATTTGCCCAAGACCCGGAGATCCCTGCGGGATATCTGGCCCAAAGCCTGATCGACGGCAATGCCTTGAGCGGCGCACAGGGCAACATCGCCATCAACCTGGTGGCAGGTGATTCCAATGCCCAGTTGAACGCCACCGCATTGGCGACCAGTTTCGGACAAGGAATAGCCGCAGCCAAGGTCTCCGGCCTGCAACTTACCGATACCGGCAAGGCCACCTCGCCGGATACCGCCATTTCCATGATCGGAGGACAGGCCTTCAACAATATTTCCGGGTTGGTCACCATCAACCAGGCCAGCGGGCAAAGCAACGCCCAGGCCAACGGCATCGCCATTTCCATGGGGTATGGCGAAGAGATCGTTGCCGAAAGCAGTCTCGGGGCGATTGTCTCCGGCCTGGGAACGGCGGATCCACAGGCAGCCACCGGGGTCAGAGTAACCTCGGTGGACGCCACCGCCTTTGAAGGCGCCCGCGGCATCGTCCAGATCAACCAGTTGGCCGGCTCGGGCAATGCCACAGCCAATAATTTCGCTCTCAGTATCTCCCGGGGTGGGAATCCTGAGTGATTAATAACAATAAATGAGAAGGAGTGGACTATGAAAAAACTGCATTCGAACACCATTCTGTTGCTGGCAATCGGCGCGATGTTTCTGGTACCGGCGGCTTACGCCAACGAACATGGCAACAGGGGAGGCGACGGCATCGATAAATCTTATGACGAAAAGGTGGACGTAAATATCGATAACAGCGTCGACTCCAAGTTGGAAAGAAAGGACGAAGTGAACCGGGATGTCGATATCAGGGGCGATGTCCATGTCGTGGGAATTATCCCGATCACCGCCTCATCTTCGGCCATGATCAACGATACCCAGATGAATCATGACAACGATGTCGACAACGAGCACCACCAGAATAACGCCAGCACCGGCGATAACGCCCTCAAGGGTGCGGCCGGCAATATCGGCGTCAATATCGCCGCCGGCGACAACAACCTGCAGGACAACGCTGCGGCCATTTCCGCGGCTGATGCCTATTTCGTCTTCGGCGCCGGCGATGCCACCATCATGGTCAATCAGGATACGGTCGACAATGAGATCTACAATAAAGGCAATGTCAATAACGCCTCCATCGGCGGAAGCGCTTTGGCCAACGC
>Ga0055477_10000303_pt1 | contig 13016 bp, 9 predicted proteins | sample Muzzi_PWA_D2_FD_57683 | JGI IMG/M metagenome (GOLD analysis project Ga0055477, IMG submission 57683) | Wetland microbial communities from San Francisco Bay, California, USA, that impact long-term carbon sequestration - Muzzi_PWA_D2 | ecosystem: Environmental > Aquatic > Marine > Wetlands ... | reverse complement strand
TAAGCACCGGTACACCATTTCTGTCCGCTCCCTGGATTACCTCCCAGGTCCCTTGCCCGCATAAGTCAATTACCTCTTTCTGTTCATAACCGCCGCCCGTAGAATAATCACCATTGATGAAAGTTTAACTTCTCCCATAATTGAATTAGATATCAGCATATTGTGATCATATGTCTCGTGGAATAGAAATTAAGTGGTAACTCAACCTTTTTTTTATTTTTGAAGTTTGAAAAAGGATTAAAATTGATTTTGTAAATACTAACCCAATCAAACATGAAAAGATCAGCCATACTTGAAATGCCCCAATTTTTTGAAAGATACATCAATAAAGTAGATGACGTCGAAATAAACGACGCTCTGGTCAATCACCGGAATTGTCCTATTGAACCGGACATCCTTGAGGCGCTTGCAGAAAGGCGATATGCCGAGGGCAAATGGACAGTAAAGGACATTTTACAGCATGTAATAGATACCGAAAGGATCATGACTTACCGGGCCCTTCGCTTTGCCAGGAGAGATGAGACTCGTCTTCCCGGCTATGAAGAAAAACTTTACGGCGCTGAGGCAAAAGCTGAAAAGAGAACGATCAGCGATTTGCTGGAAGAGTGGAATGTATTAAGGCAATCTTCTATATTGATGTTCAGGAATTTCGACGACGAAATGTTGATGCGAGGTGGCTCGAGCAATGATATTTATATTACCGTATTGGCATTGGGTTTTGTTATTGTCGGACATCCCATACATCATTGGGGCGTTATCAAAGAAAAATATTATCCGCTACTTGGATAGGTATTGAAATTATAATTTTTAAATATTAACAACAATTTTAATTGAAAACTGTGACTATTTATGACAAAGAATAAACCGAAATTACCTATCGAAAACGACAACATTGATCAAAAAACCGAAACTGAAAATCTATCCAAAGCAAAAAAGAAATTTTGGAATTCAAGTAAGTTGATGAGCTTCATTGCCATACTATTAAGTGCTGGAACCATGTTTACCATTACATATCAAAATCATCTTATCAGGAAACAGCAGCATGCAAGTGTATTACCGTATTTAATGATAAGTTACTACACTGGGCAGCGGATCGATGGAAATTTAATGGATTGCAGGATAGACATTTACAATAATGGGATTGGCCCGGCTTTTATTGACAAAACTGAATTTTTGTATAACGGGCAGAGATACACCAATCTGCAAGATTTTTTTATAAATGAACTAAATAGTCCATTTCCAAATACAAGTTATTCCGTAAACACAAACATTTCAGAAGGGTTTGTTTTGCCAGCGGGACAAGGTTATCCTGTTATTGCCTCTAATGATTCCGCGTCGGCACGTGTTTTGGAAGGCGTTCACAGAAATTTACAAATAAAAATTACCTATTCGTCTGTCTATGAGGAATCCTGGGAGGCAAGCGATGATAAGAATCATCCCATAAAGATTGAATAAAGGTCAACTAAATATTAATCATAATGGCAATTTTCACTTAAACCACCAAAATTGGAGTATTGTCTCTCGCCATTGAACTGAGGGGGTATTGCCAAATTACCGATGGTACTTTCAAGTTGATTTTATTTCAAACATTTATTCACTTTTCTCCATGCTCTCACCTAATTATTTTTTTTATTTGTAGGTTATAATGAAAACGGTTGCAAAAACAACATCATAACCTAATGGAAAAGTTTTTTGGTATAGATGTCGGGGGTACGAATATCAAGATCGGTTTGGTAACTTCCGACGGTGAAATGCTGGAAAAGGTCAAATATCCCACAACAGGACAAGAAGAGTTTGTCCCTTATTTTATCAGCATTCTTAAGCAAGAATTTGAAAAATATCCGGAAGTAAAAAAGGTAGGGATTGGCATACCGGGAGTCATATCAAAAGACAGAACCACGCTTTTGGAAATACCTAATATTCCTAACCTCAATGGTGTTAATCTCAAAAAGGAAATCGCGGGATCATTTCCTGATGTTTTCTTTCATCTTGAAAATGATGCGGCGGCAGCAGCCTTAGGTGAGTATTATTTTTCCAAATGGGAAACACCGGAACATTACATTTTTATTACCCTCGGCACAGGAATAGGAGGAGGGGTGATCATCGACCATGATATTTTTAAGGGCGGCGACGGAAATAGTGTTGAAATCGGACACATTCTTGTCCACAATAAAAAGACCCTGGAAAAAAACATCGGGAAGAAAGGCATCATGAAACGGTTCAATAAACTGGAAGGAAAATTTACCAGTCCGCTGTACGATAAAAAAGATGAAATTCAACCCAAAGAAATTGCACTGGCAGCTCTTGAAGGGGATAAGCTGGGAATAAAAATATTTAATGAAGTTGGAAAATACCTGGGGGAATCCCTGGTTTCGGCAATTAGGTTATTTGACATTAAAACGGTGATTATCGGTGGAGGTCTGGCCGTTTCATTTGAGATAATCAAAAGACCCATTCTCAAAATGCTGAATAAAAATCTAACCTCTTATTACACCAAAAACCTGTTAATTAAACAGGCGGAATTGGGGAATAATGCCGGCATCATGGGAGCGGCCTCTTTATGTTACCTGAATTAATTTCTGAATGAAAGTTTGGCTAGAGGTCAATCTGTTCTGAGGGTAAATTCATTTGCAATGCCCACCGCACTGAAACGGACGTACAATTTAAGAGGATTTTCTTTCGTCGAATCGCAGTTTTCATTGGGCTCCATGTAATAAATGTAATACTTCTGGTCCCTTTTATAAAGTTCGATACCTTCGGGTTCTCCCAGAATATCTTCTATCTCACCTGTCTTCATTCCCCTGAGTTTGAACTTTACTTTCAGAATATCATTCATCATTTCAAGCCTGTCACCTTTGCATCCATATTGATCGGCAATCCAGACGTCGGAATTAAAATTTTCCACATGTTTTTTTTTTCTGCAGAAAGTTAGTTGCAACAACAAAGCGATAGAAACAAGTAGAACAATACGTTGAAAAGCATTATTTCCCATAGACCATGGATTGAATTAGCGAACTCCTATTTTTTATAATAAAAAAGAAAGACAGCATACAAAAAAATAATGTTCCGATAAATAAAATATTGAAATTCTGATAATTACCTAAATAGTAGTAAATCAATACTGGAATCGTGGCCAATCTAAGCAATTCAGAAATAAAAATCCATCTGCGCTTCTCAAAAATACCTCCAAAATTTATGATCGCATGAATAATGGCGGTGACTATCAACACTTTGTCCGTTAAACCAAACGAGCTTTGATTGAAAAGAAAAAAAGACGTAATGACCAAAATGATTAAATAGTGAATAATAATATATAGGTTAAGACCGGAAGTTGTATCAGGATTATACTTTTCATAACCCGGCCCGATCTCTTTGGGCCTGATGTATCCACCGAGGTAATCAGGTCTCCATCCCGGCTTGTTAAACAGTAATTTGATCTTATCTTTCCAACTATTGGCTTTTTTGAAATTTTCATATATAAAATTATAATGGATGAAGTTCGCCCAAACCGCGTTCAAACTGTTCAGAGGGGTCGTAACTCCATAATGTGGTTTTTCTTCTTCTTCCTGAAAAGTTCCGAACATTTTGTCCCAGATGATCAGCGCACCGGCGTGATTTTTATCAATGTATTTAGGATCACGCCCATGATGCACCCTGTGATGGCTTGGAGTGTTTAAGAACTTCTCAAAGAATCCCATCTTGCCAATCGATTCTGTGTGGATCCAGAATTGATAGATTAAGTTTAAACCTGAAGCCCATATAAACGTCCAGGTGTCAAAACCCAATAGCGCAATGGGAAGATAGAAGGGAAATGACCAGATGGTTTGGGTCGAACTTTGCCGTAACGCAACAGAGAGGTTGTAATCTTCACTTTGGTGATGCACGCTGTGCCCTCCCCAGAAGAGATTTATCTCATGGCTCATGCGATGTGCCCAGTAATAAGCCAGATCGTAAAGCACAAAGCAAATGGCCACGCTCCACCACAAATAGGGGATGTGAAAAAACGCCCAATTGTGATAAACAACTTCATAAACGCCAATAGAGATCACCCTTAAGAACACGCCTGTTATTTGCGAAGTAATACCGCAATTGATGTTGGTTAAGGCTTCATTCAACCGGTACGTTCGCTTTTTTGTGATTTGCTCGACGATCAATTCAACACCTATCAACAAGAAATAAATGGGAATAGCCAATACAACCGGACTGAGATTCATGATCTTTGAATTATCTGTTTTTAAATTCTCCAGCTGGGTTGAGGTAAAAGGGCATTTAATTTATAAACTAATGGGATGTATTCCAAACTAAATAATCCTTCCCGGGAGCTAATATGTGTAAATATGTTTTTACGGATGTCCATTTTGATTAATTTCACGCCTCAAATGATTCGACATGATCAAGGTATTTAAAACAATAAAAACATTAACATCTATTATTTTCATCGCCCTTCTGATTATAGCCTATTCTTATTTGATAGAAGGGACTCGAGCTTACCTGAATGTTCAAAAGACCGGATCGATGGATGTAGAGATGTTGTTTTATATCGGGTTGGGAATATTCGTATTTATAAGCCTTGTGTTTTTCATTTTTGACCGGATATTATTTTCTTATCAGCAAAAAGCCGATCAATCAAATTTCTTTACCAGCAATTCTTTTTTAACCTGGCTCGCGGGATTTAATATTGCGGTCAATGTTTTACTCTGCAGCTTTGTGCTTTTTGTAGGCTTTATCAATAGCGACGACTATTATAATCTGTTAAACTACACTATTTTACTATACCTGGGGCCTGCCCTGATTCTTATCTCGCTACTCGCTTTGCCCGTCCTTTACATAAAAAGAAATTGAAAGTGGAAGAAAATGGCAATGCAACGGGAAGCACTTTTACAACTTTTTCATAAAAAAATAAATATTTTTTATTTAAATGTGACGTTGAATTCAAAGTCTTTAAATCTCACTTTTTCAAAGTTTTATGAAGATTATTTTGCAAAATACTTGAATAAATTGCCTACATAACATACTTGAACAAACCACAATAACATTATTATTTTGGTCGATATTTGATTTAATTTCAGTGTCTGATTTTTGAATTCAGGTAATACTCATATGGCGAAACAAGAAGTAACATATACGGAGGAGAACATCCGGTCATTGGACTGGAAGGAGCACATTCGGCTGAGGCCAGGTATGTATATTGGCAAGCTGGGTGATGGTTCTTCATATGACGACGGTATCTATGTGCTGGTAAAGGAAACTATCGATAACTGCATTGACGAACACGTGATGGGTTATGGAAAAACCGTCGATGTCAAGGTCACAGAGCACAGGGTTGAGGTGCGTGATTACGGAAGAGGAATTCCTTTGGGAAAAGTGATTGATTGTGTTTCCAAGATAAATACCGGTGGAAAATACGACTCCAAGGCATTTCAGAAATCTGTTGGTCTGAATGGTGTGGGTACCAAAGCTGTGAATGCATTGTCAAGGTATTTCAAGGTGCAGTCATACAGAGATAGCCAAACCAAGCTGGCGGAATTCAAATCCGGAGATCTGTTTAATGACGAAAAGATTGATTCATCATCGTCACGAAACGGAACGTTGATTGTTTTTGAGCCGGATGGCGAGATATTCAAAAATTTCCATTTTATTCCGGAATATCTGGAGAACATGTTCTGGAATTATTGTTTCCTCAACGCAGGTTTGACCATCAATTTTAATGGCAAGAAATTCCATTCTGAAAACGGCCTCTATGATCTGCTTGATAAAAAAACGGACAGCGAAACTCTGAGATACCCAATTATACACCTCAAAGGTGATGATATTGAAATTGCCATTTCTCACAACAATCAATACGGGGAAGAATATTATTCTTTTGTGAATGGACAATTCACAACCCAGGGAGGAACTCATCTGGCGGCGTTCCGGGAAGCATTTGTTAAGACAGTCAGGGAATTTTATAACAAAAATTTCGAAGCTGCGGATATCAGGGCGAGTATCGTTTCAGCTATTTCTGTCAGGATCATGGAACCTGTTTTTGAAAGTCAGACAAAAACCAAATTGGGGTCTTTGAACATCGCTCCTGATGGCCCGACCATGCGAACGTTCATCAATGATTTCGTCAAAGCCCATCTCGACAATTATCTGCACAAGCATCCTTCAACAGCCGATGCTCTTTTAAAAAGGATCATGCAGTCTGAGCGGGAAAGGAAAGACATGGCAGGCATTAAAAAACTTGCAAACGAGCGGGCAAAGAAGGCCAATCTGCACAACAAAAAACTGCGCGATTGTCGTATTCATCTGGATGATCAGAAAGACGATCGACGTGAAGAAACCATGATCTTTATTACCGAGGGGGATTCTGCCAGCGGCTCCATAACTAAATCAAGAGATGTTCAGGTACAGGCGGTTTTCAGCCTTAGAGGTAAACCTTTGAACACATTTGGCCTGACGAAAAAAATCGTTTACGAAAATGAAGAATTCAATTTACTGCAGCATGCTTTGAATATCGAGGAAGGATTGGATGGTTTGCGTTACAGAAAAATCATTGTTGCTACTGATGCAGATGTGGATGGTATGCACATCAGACTTTTGCTGCTTACTTTTTTCCTCCAGTTTTTTCCGGACCTGGTTAGAAACGGGCATCTCTATATTCTGGATACTCCGCTTTTCAGGGTTAGAAATAAAAAAGAAACTATTTATTGCTATTCTGACGAGGAAAAACAGAGGGCCATTACCCGATTGGGCGGTAAGCCTGAAATTACCCGTTTTAAAGGTTTGGGAGAAATATCACCTGATGAATTCAAGGGATTTATCGGGGACGGCATGAGATTGGATCCGGTGCTTATCTCAAAAGAAACCAGTATAAAGAATTTACTTGAATTTTATATGGGGAAAAACACTCCGCAGCGCCAGGATTTTATTATCGGTAACTTGCGCATTGAACAAGACCTGGCTGAAGATGTTGAGTTGGCATAGAGTTTATTTTTATTTAGAACAATACCATGGCAGATAATGAGAATGGAAACGGTATGATGTTGCCGGATGACGATGCAATTCATGAAATAAAGCATGTATCGGGAATGTACGAAAGTTGGTTTCTTGACTATGCATCATATGTGATTTTGGAGCGTGCGGTTCCCGCAATTGGAGATGGTCTGAAACCGGTACAAAGGAGGATCATGCACGCCATGAAGGAGTTGGATGATGGCCGTTTTAATAAAGTGGCCAATATCATTGGGAGCACCATGCAATACCATCCGCATGGAGATGCTTCTATTGGCGACGCCATAGTCAACCTGGGTCAAAAGGAACTGTTGATAGATACTCAGGGAAACTGGGGTGATATCAGAACCGGTGATAGCGCTGCTGCACCGAGATATATTGAAGCCCGACTTTCCAGGTTTGCACTTGAAGTTTTATATAATCCGCAGACTACAGAATGGCAATTATCGTACGATGGCCGAAAAAAGGAGCCAGTAACATTTCCGGTAAAATTTCCCTTATTGTTGGCACAAGGTGTGGAAGGGATCGCTGTAGGTTTGTCCACCAAAATTTTGCCCCATAATTTCTGTGAGCTTATCAAAGGATCAATTGACATACTGAAAGGTAAAAAAGTCAAGATCTATCCCGATTTTCCAACCGGCGGAATGGCTGATTTCACGGACTACAACGAAGGAATGAGGGGAGGAAAGGTCAGGGTGAGGGCAAAGATTGAAGAATTTGATAAAAAAACACTGATTGTCAAAGACATCCCCTATGGCACGACTACTACCGGTCTGATCGAATCGGTTATTAAGGCAAATGACAAGGGAAAGATAAAAATCAAAAAGGTTGTCGACAATACAGCGCAGGAAGTGGAAATTCTCATATCGCTGGCGCCAGGGCAATCGCCTGATATTACTATTGACGCCTTGTACGCATTCACTGATTGCGAAGTATCCATCTCACCGAACTCATGCGTGATCATCGATGATAAACCGGTATTCCTGAGTGTCGATGAAATTCTCAAATTCAACACCGATCAGACGGTGGACCTTTTGAAGAGAGAGTTGGAGATCAGGAAAGAAGAGTTGCTTGAAAAAATTCTCTTTTCTTCGCTTGAAAAGATATTTATCGAAAACCGTATTTATCGTGATATTGAAGAATGCGAAACATGGGAAGGCGTTATCCAGACTATTGATGCCGGACTGGAGCCATTTAAAAAACAATTTTACAGAGAAATAACGGAAGAAGATATCGTAAGATTGACAGAGATCAAGATCAAACGGATATCAAAATTTGATTCTTTCAAGGCAGATGAACTGTTGAAGAAATTGGAGGAAGAGCTAAAAGAGACGGAACGCCACCTCGACCATATTATAGATTATTCGGTTTCCTATTTTGAGAAATTGTTGGAAAAATACGGAAAAGGGAAAGAGCGTAAAACCGAGATCAAAAGTTTTGAGAATATTCAGGCTACTGTCGTGGCAGCCAACAATGCCAAACTCTACGTAAATCGCGCAGAGGGTTTTATCGGGTATGGTATGAGGAAAGATGAGTTCGTCTGCGAATGTTCCGACCTGGATGATATCATCGCATTCAGGCGCGATGGTGTTTTCAAGGTAGTTAAAATAGCTGAGAAGGTTTTTGTCGGAAAAGACATCATTCATTTGGATGTATTTCGCAAAAATGACGAAAGAATGGTCTACAATGCTGTCTACCTGGATGGAAAAACAGGCCGCTCGATGGTAAAACGGTTTCAGGTTTTGGGAGTGACACGCGAAAAAGAATATGATGTAAGCAAGAGCGCTCCGGGTAGTAAGGTGTTGTATTTCAGCGCCAACCCAAATGGAGAAGCTGAAGTGATAACTGTGCATCTGTCCAGTCGTTGCAGAGCGAGAATTAAGACATTTGATTACGACTTCACTGAACTGGAGATCAAGGGCCGTGGGGCCGGAGGAAATATCCTCACCAAATATCCGGTTAGAAAGATCGAAATGAAGAGCCAGGGGGTGTCTACACTGGGAGGGCTGGAAATATATTATGACGACTCTGTTGGCAGGTTGAATAAAGACGGAAGAGGAAAAAAACTGGGTATTTTCATTGGTGACGAAAGCATTTTAACCATTTATAATGATGGTACTTATGAACTGACCAACTATGAGTTGACCAATAGATATGACGAAAAGAAGATAATGCTTATTGAGAAATTCGATCCGGAATCTGTGATCACCTGTATCTATTATGATGGTGAAAATAAGGTTTATTACCTGAAGCGCTTTCAGTTGGAAACCACAACACTCAATAAGTCTTTTTTATTTATCACGGAATCCAGGGGCTCGAAACTTGAATTTGTTTCCACTCATCCGGACCCGGTCATCGAATATCACACGAGGGGCAAAAAGGGGGACAAGGATGTCCATGAAGGCAATCTTTCTGAATTGATCGATGTAAAAGGATGGAAAGCGATTGGCAACAAATTTACGTCAGAAAAGGTTTTTAAGATTATCGACAAGACCGATAACGGTTCGGAAGAGGTAAGAAAGACGAATAAGGCAGAGGATACTAAGAAAAAGGGTCCGGAGGATAAAGCTGAACAAGCTGAAAAGAAATTACAGGATAAAGAACAGGAAGCCTCAAAAAAAGAAAGTAAGTCAGACGGAAATGAATCTTATGACGTGGGAGATACGATTGATCTGGATATTGACCCTAATGATGACAACGACCAGTTAGATCTATTTGACAAGTAAACAAATGGAACCTTCATTCGTTTATGTAATATCTTAATCAAACAATCAAACAGTGGGTAAAACATTATTGCTTTGGTTATGGGGGACATTGTGTTTTGCCCCTATTTTTTTGCCGTACCTCGCCTGCTCGCAATCTCGCACGGTAATTTCAGGCAAGGTCACAGACCAGGCGACGGGTGACGCCGTTCCCTTTGTAAATGTCTTTTTTTACGGAACTCAAAAAGGAACTACGACTGACTTTGAAGGCAGGTATTCTGTGTCCACCTACGAAGGGTACGATTCCATTGTATTTTCCTATATCGGTTACAAAACTCAGATCCTAAGTTTCGAACAGGGAGCAACACAACAAATCAACGTCGAACTGGAATCGGAGACAGTAAGCCTGGATGAAATAGTAGTTATGAGTGGTGAAAATCCGGCATGGGGGATTATCCGTCAGGTGGTGAGGAATAAGGAGAAATACAATAAGCGGAATCTGGATGCCTATGAATATGACAGCTATACGAAAATTGAACTGGACATCGACAACATAACCGATGGGGTCAAAAACGAAAAGGTGTTTCGGGGCATAGCAAAGGTCATGGACAGCATTGCAGATCTGAAAGGGGATAACGGCAATTCGTATATCCCCATTTTCTTTTCGGAAGCGCTTTCCAAATATTATGTGAAAAACAATCCCTATTCGAGAAGGGAAGACGTCTCTAAAACAAAAGTATCGGGCATTGCGATAGAAGACGGCACGCTTACCAGTCAGGTTGTCGGTGCATTTTACCAGGAGTATAATTTTTATAATAACTGGTTGAAAATACTCGACAAAGATTTCATTTCGCCTATAGCCGATGGTTGGCGGATGTATTACGATTACGAGATCATGGATACCGTTCTTATCGGCGCCGATTCATGCTTCCAATTGAAAATTATCCCTAATCGTAAGGAAGATCCCGCATTCATGGGTAATATCTGGATCACAAAAGACAGCTATGCACTTAAGAGGTTGGATGTGCAAATCGATAAATCATCAAATCTTAACTTTATAGAGAAGATCAAAATTCAGCAGGAATTGACCCCAACCAATGAGGGTTATTGGTTGCCATTGAAAAGCAGAATATTGATGGATGCCGCGCAACCCTCGGAAAATGCGCCTGGAATTATCGCTAAATTCTACAATTCTATTAAGAACTGGGAGCTTAACAAACTGCATCCGCCGTCCTTCTATGAAAATCAGGTGAATATAAGCGAAGACATGCTCATTTATGAACCTGACTTTTGGGAGAAGAACAGATATGATTCTTTGACAAAAGATGAATTACTTATGTATAAAATGATCGACACTTTAAAAACGGTGCCGATCATTAAAACCGGCCGGAAAATTTTTCAAACCATGATGACCGGGTATTTCAGAGTTGGAAAAGTAGATATCGGACCATATCTCTACACCTGGGCAAATAACAATATTGAGGGCAATCGGTTTGTTGCAGGTCTGCGGAGCAACGAATATCTCAGCAGGAAATTCTATTGGAAAGGGTACCTGGCATACGGAACGGCAGATTCGAGATTCAAATACCGGGCTGGAGTAGGCTTTATTCTCAAACGCAAACCCTGGACAGAAATCGGAGTCCAGTCAAAGTTTGACATAGAACAGGTGGGGTTGAACTCTGAGAAATTGACGGAAAATTATATTTTTTACGCTGCCACAAAATTTAACAGGTTGATAGGGCCTTACGAACTCAGACAGCAGAGGGCTTATTTTGAAACAGGCCTGGCTAAAGGTTTACAGCAGAGAATTGAATTTAACTATAACCAGTTTAACCCCCTTTATAAGTTTGAATATTACCAAGAACCTTCAAACCCTGAATCAGCTGTCAGGACAAATTTCCAATCTACATCGATCAGGTTGTTAACCCATTGGGGAAGAGACGAATCGTATCTGCAAAATGGCAATTACCGCATTAATATGGGCCCCAGAAAAGCGCCTGTTTTTGACTTCGCGTATACGTACGGATTTACTGGTATTTTAAGCAGTGATATCAACTTTCATAAATTTGAACTTCAAATTGAGCAAAAGATAAATATGGGGTTTCTCGGAACCTCGAATTATCGTATTAATGGGGGATATATTTTAGGACAGGTTCCCTATCCGGTACTTGAAAACCATGTGGGAAGTGAATCGCTTTTTTACACGACGGCAGCATTTAACACCATGAATTATTCCGAATTCGTCAGCGATCACTATGTATCTTTTAAATATTACCATTCATTTCAGGGACTGATCATGAATAAGGTCCCTTTGATCAGAAAGCTGAAATGGAGGTTGTTGGGTACGGCCAGCGTGCTGTATGGCGGAATGAGGCAGGAAAACCTCGACATCATACCTGAAACAGATGAAAACGGGGACCCGTTAAGGATATTTAACGTTTTGGATCAAAAGCCATATGTAGAAGTAGGTTATGGCATTGAAAATATCTTTAAAATAGTACGGATAGATTTTCTTCACAGGCTTACCTATAAAGACCTGCCTGATGTTTCCCAATTTCAGGTAAAAATTAGCTTTCAGCTTATTTTATGATAATATTTGTGTCAGAATGAAAAACGGGTACATATACTTATTCCTGCTGATACTTTTTGCGTGCAGCAAGCCGATGGATCATTCATCACCGGCCAATTTTACCCTTCAATATAGTGAGCAGACTAATATTGATTATCTCAAAGAATTGATTGATAGAAGGCCTCGAAATGCAGGTAATTATATTCGCCTGGCTAATATTTATATGCAAAATGATGACTCAAAGAAAGCCATAGCAATTCTCAATTCCGGCAAAGAAGAAGATCCGGAGAACAAAGAATTGGATTATCTTCTGATCAAAGCCTATCTGAATATTGGGCAACCGGATCTTGCGCAGTCATTGTTTGATCGATTGAACCTGAGTCCGGAAGGAATGGATGACTTTGTTTTGTCGGCGGAATATTATTTTCATAATGGTGAGTATACAAAAGCATTGGATAACATCAACCGGGTTCTCGTATTAGACGACGGCAATTCCGATTTTTATGCCACCAAAGCAAAAATACTATTGAAGATACAGGATACCGTCGGCGCTTTAAATAACTATGAAATAGCGATCCAAAAGAATAACATCACGTTCAACACAACGATCGAATATCTGGATCTGTTGGTTGCGAGACATATGGAAGACAAGTTTAAAGATGTATACGCAGTACTTCCCGAGCGCATTAAAAAGCAACCCGGATGTATTTTTGCTGTTGCCGATCTTTTGGTAGCAAGAAACGAGTTGGATT
>Ga0055477_10000298_pt1 | contig 13129 bp, 5 predicted proteins | sample Muzzi_PWA_D2_FD_57683 | JGI IMG/M metagenome (GOLD analysis project Ga0055477, IMG submission 57683) | Wetland microbial communities from San Francisco Bay, California, USA, that impact long-term carbon sequestration - Muzzi_PWA_D2 | ecosystem: Environmental > Aquatic > Marine > Wetlands ... | reverse complement strand
TATGCGCAACATGGAGCATGTGGACGTCGTCGAACTGGAGCCCGCAATCGACGAAATGGCCCGGCGCTGCAGCGAAATTAATCGCAATGTGCTAGCGCACCCGCGAGTCCGTCGCATCTATGACGATGGCCGCGAGTACGTCTTCACGACCGACGCCACCTACGACGTGATCATTTCGGAGCCGTCGAATCCCTATCGCGCCGGAATCGCAACCCTGTATACGACCGAGTTCTATCGAGCGGCTCGCGACCGGCTGAACCCAGGTGGGGTCTTCGTGCAGTTCTTGCAGGCCTACGAGGTGGACGAAGCAACGATCAACACAGTGTTGGCGACTGTCCATTCGGCGTTCTCGCACGTCGAAGTCTGGCAAACGTTGGGGGCTGACCTGCAGTTGGTCTGCTCCAATGGTCCGTTGCGATATTCGGCCGCCGAGCTGCGTGAGCGGATTGCGAATCCGACCGTGAAGGAGGCGCTGGCCAAAGCCTGGAAGGTCGAAGACCTCGAGGGCTTCCTGGGGCACTTTGTGGGCAACTCCGGCTGGGCCGACCAGATCGCGGAGTTCTCAAACGCGCCGCTTAACACCGACGACCGTACGATTCTCGAATATAGCTATGCGAAAACGGTGGGCCAGCAGACGCAGTTTTCGGTCGAGCCGACGCGCGACCGTCTGCGGGCCCTGGCGTTCCACAGGCCATTGCTTGAAGGTGAGCCGGTCGATTGGAATCTGGTTGAGCTGCGGCGCCAAGAACTCAACATGGTGCTGGGCGGGCAATTGTCGCTGGCCCTGCTGCCCAACCCGCTCGATCGCCGCGTCGTTGAGGCCTTCGATTATTACCGCAATAATGAATTCGCTCGTGCAATCGAGCTGTGGCCGGTCAAGAGCCGCCCACCATCCGACGGCGTGCAGCGCCTTTTGCTGGCTCGCTGCTACGCCGAATTGGGCCGACCAGAGTGTCTCAAACTGATCGACGCCGCCGAGCAGCAGTACCCGGGCGAAGCCGACGCCGTGCGAGCCATCTACTCCTGGCGGACTGGAAAGACATCGGAGGCGGCACGCTATTTGAATGCGTTCTTTTCGCGATTGAACGACGATCCATGGGTCATCCCGGTCGTCGTCGAGACGGCGTTTTCACGGGCGATCGATGTGGCCCAGGCTGACAAGCAGGCTGCCGCGCGGCTCTACGAGCTGCTGTCGCGGCCATTCGCGTCGGTGCGGTTTAACTACCTGCGTCAACTGGCCCGGCTTCGCATTGCAGATTTGCTGGGACCGCAACAGGTCGTCGATTCCTTGAAGGAACTTGAGCCGAACATCACGTGGACGGCCGAGGTGCTCGAACCGCGCGCGCGGGCTTACGCCGCGGTCAACCATCCATTGGCAGCTCAAGCGGAACGCGACTGGCAGTGGTTCCAGCGGCATCAGACGAATGAATCGCGGTAGGTTGTCCAGGGCGCAGCAGTGTGACGAGAGACTGGACTTCGAGCGCGTGCAAAGACGGTAAGGCGGGGGGAGCCAGTCGCGGCCTAGAGTAATTCACCGAATTCCGCAGATTAAAGACGCTGCCACAGCGTACGGCGCTTGTCACTGGCGGCTACGCCACTGCGATCTTTCAGTGGCATCGAATACGAAAAAGGCAAAAAAGGCCGTGGTGCTCAGTCGCAAACGACTTCTTTTCGCCCAGTTTGCGTTGCTCTCGTTCCACAGAAAAGGCCCCGCAGCCACTAGGACTGCGGGGCCGTGAACGTTCAGAGAGTCAATCACGCGCTCCGCACGTCAGCAGGACCGACGTCGCATCAGGCCGAAAGCTGCCAATGCGAGGCCAGCAATCGCCAAGCTCGCCGGTTCGGGAACGTTGGGCAGCGGCGGCAGATCCTGCATATCGCCGTAAGCGATGCCATCGTACCAAGTGCGGCTGTTGGCCCCACCATTACCTTCCATTTGCGCTGCGGTCAACGGCGGGCCGTCGCCGACGTACACCGACAGCGTCGTACCCAGCGTGACGTTGCCGAGAAACCCTGCATGTAAGGTCCGGTTCCCCGTATCGTCGGTTGACGTGGTGCCATTCATTTCGAGTGCGCCTACGACAGCGTCAGGGTTTCCAACATCGACGACATCAAAAACATAGTCTGCCGGCGCGTTCGGCGGCGACTCCTGAAAGTTGCCCTGGAAGACCGGCATGAGGTCGTCGTCAGCGGGTGTGAGACTCGCGGCAACCTGCCAGTTTGACGAATCCGTCCAGAACATCGCGTATACGCCGACCGTTGAACCTTGATCGCCTGCAGGCACGTCAACCGTGGTTACTAGGGTCGCCGGGTCCTCCGTGTTCGGTCCCCCGTTTTGGCCCCGCGACTCGTAAACCGTACCAACACCTCCGGCATCGGGGTTGCCGAACGTATCATTCGTTCGCTGCCGCCAGAAACCATCCTCGCCGGAGCCGTCCAATGACCAGTTGCCGGCCGGATCGGTCGTTGCCGGCGGGCCTTCGTCTCCTGGACCATTCGGCAGCGCAGTAAATGGCGTGCCGTCGGCGTAGGTCGTATTTGCGGGGATCGATGTTTTGCCCGAGTCAATGTCGACGATTTGTGCGTCGAAGTACGTTAGCGCTGCCGAAGCGCTCGATGCACAAAGCAACAGGCCGACAACAAGTACGGCCGATCCAACTAGCAGTCGATTTTTCATTAGCTGTACACCTCCAAGGTTACGGTAACAATGCTCGTGACGTCGTGCGCTACACCAAAATGGGAGAAACCTCCGCCGATACCAATACCAACCATCAACGACACGATCTCGATCAGTGCACGCCATGCGCGCACAAGAAACGGGCAAGACACTCAGTCCACGATGTGCCAAAGCACATTCGCCGGCTGCCAATTCCCAGTTCTCTGGATAAGATGAGTAACTCCTCAAACTCGCTAAATTTATTCTGAACAAAGTGGAAAAAAACGCAACCAATCGGCGGAATAGCGAAATACTTTTCCGCAAAACCGACACGCACTTTCGTGCTTGCCCTCCTGGCAGCATCAGGCGGACCTGTTTCGACGATTGGCAACCACCCACAGCGCTCCGGCCCACAGCAGCAAGCACGTTGTGGCTGGTTCCGGCACAGCGGTCAGACTGCCGGCACCGGATGATGAATAGGTGACCGTTCCGCGGACGACCCCGCCGCCGGCTATCCCGGCGAAGAACCGAATATCGCGGTCCCCGACGGCTGTGCCGGTCTTAAAGACGTTGCCCAAGTCGATTGGGCTGCCCATTGAGACCGTCGAGGAGCCGACGAAGTTTCCTTCCGACAGGACGAAATCACTACTGCCTTCCGCAATGTCCCAGCCGGTCAGGTAATCGTTCGTGACCGGCAGGCCGCCATCGGCCGCGTCGAGGCTCGCCCAGTTGTCCGATTCCAGCACACCTAGCGTGCTGGTAATCTCGTAGTAGTCGAGGTTGAGCGGACTCGCGAGATTGTTGCGGATTTGCACGTCGCCGGTCGTCGTATTCACGAGCAGGTCGAGCGTCTCGATCGGAACGACGGATATGTCGACGTCCTCCAGTTGGACCTGATCGGCGTTCATCTGATTTCCGAACAGGAATCCGACGCGGTCGAAGTCGAACGTCAAATGCGACGTGTAGGGGACGGGTTCCATCGTGTCGGGGTCGAGTGCCGCGGGGGGCCGGCCGTCGAAGTCCAATCCGCCACCAAGGCGGAGCTCGAAGGGAGTTCCGCCAGTGTTGCCAAAGTTCGCTTTCCAGTCGTCGTAATGGGACGCGTCGACGTTCGTCGCCATGTTGGCCGGATCGCGATTGGGCAACGTGCTGGCCGGTTGGCCGAGGTTGTTGCGCCAAACGGTGTAGTCGGCTGCGTTGACGACATTGTCGTTATTGTAGTCGCCAGCGGCAGGTACGGAGTCGGCAATGAGGCTGCCGCTAACATCCACTTCGTCGCCGTAACGGCCCACGCGAATCTGGAACGTGTACGAGATATTGGGGTCATACGCCGCGTTATTACTGACGGGAGGTTCAGCCAGGAGAAAGTAGCGGCCCGTGCCGGTGCCCTGATTATTGAAGTCCGTGAACTGGCTGCCGGGCCCGGACGCCGGAGCGGGGCCCGCGGTCGTGGCGATGCTCCCGCCGCCAAAGTCGGAGAGAAAGCTCGCCGTACTAAACCCGGGATCATCCGGGTTACGAGCCTGCAATCGGCCTGGAGTGCCACCTGATCCGCCTTCTGCCATATAGCCAAGCCAGGCGCCCGTTGCATCGGGAGCACCATTGTCGACTCGTTTCCACATGCCCCAGCGAAAATCGCGTCCATTTCCAGCATCGGCGCCTGTCATGAGGATCTTTCCACTGAGGACTGCCTCGAAGTTGGCATCCAAATGGACATTCGAGGGCGTTGCTCCCCAAACGCCGAAATCGTCAGCGGCCTCAGCGGATCCATCGCCAAACGTCGGACTATTTGTTTCACCATCAAAGACTTGTGAAGGGTCGCAATTACCCGATAGCGAATCGCATCCCCAGCCGACCACGGGCACCGCTTGCGCACCGCGTGTGAGAACGAATCCAACGACTATTGCAAGCGCGGTGGCCCCGAGCCCATGCGGATTTGCTTTGCAGTAATTCATCGATGCAAGATCCTTGTCGAAATGCCGAACATGGTTTCGAGAGCGGCGGCGGGAACGAGCGCACAGACACCCACCGCCCAATATGACTAGCAACAGTGTCGATGGCTCGGGTACCGCGCCGCGGCCCAAAATCGTGGCCGCTTCGGCGGCCATTGCCGCAAAGCCGGCGGCGCCTGCCCCTGGATTCGCCTGAAAATATGCGCCGCGGAAGAGGAAGAAGTCGTTACGATCGACCACGTTGTCGTCGTTGAAGTCGCCATTGCGATAGAACATGGTCCTGGTCAAGTCGCCTTGAGACGCGTGCAGGTTCTGCATCAGGCTGATGTAGTCCTGCACATCGATCACGCCGTCACCCGTGAAATCACCCCGTATCGCGGCATCACCGGTGTAGGTCGGGAAGATCGTCACCGTGGGATTGTCCGTAAAGTCGCCAGGAGTGGCGTCGGCCAGGCGCAATACTACCTGCACGTCTTCGAACGGAGCCAGTTGCCACAGCGCACCGAGGTCCAGTTCGCCGCCGGGCCCCACCACGATGCCATCTTGGCCGCCGACGCCGCCATCCTCCTCCCGCAGCTCCGTCGAGAACTCGGTGGGAGTACCCACGACCGACCAGTCATTGTCAGTGTCGGCAAAGCCAGGGAGCGTACCGGCTGTTAGATTGTTCCACGGCGCATTGTCCGCGCCGCTGCCATCCAGCGAGCCCGCTGCGGAAAGAATGCTGTAACTGACGACCGTGAACGACTGGTTGGTATCATTGGTTACCGACAGCGTTTGGTCGTCGCGATTGAGCTCAGCGCTCCAGAATACACTGGTGCCGGCCGACGCGAAGGCTAGGCCATCGAACCAAGCGCGGCGTCCCCCGCCCGTGCCCTGCGAGGGGAGATCGTCGAACCAAACGCGAATCTCGTTAGCGGCCGCACCCGGCTGCGAGCCGGACGTCACCGTGCCCAAGTATCCGAGGAGCATGTTGCGGGCCGAGGTCGCCGGGCTGCCCGGCGTCACGTCCAAGAACGGGTTGGAATTGTTGTCGGTCGGCACCAAAGGGTCAGTATTCTCGTCGGTCGGATTATCCAGCGGGAGCACATCCCACGCGCCGCTGGACGCAAATGTGCCTGGCGTTTCGCCTGCGGCGGTCGCGTTGTAATTGGCAAACACGGGCAGTGGCGTTTCGGTCGTTCCAGGCTGGATGCCAGCACGAATCGCCCAGTCCCCACCCAAGTCCGACCAGTACGCGATATATACGTCATAGGCGGTCGAAGCGGCGACGTTGACAGTGCCTCCGTTTCCGTCGGGTTGGCCGCCAACGAGTCGCATTTGGAGCTCGGGAGCGTCCTCGTCGAACGATTCGTAGACCGACGAATAGTCCAGGTCGACAACGCCCGGCGTCGAGTCGTAATAGACATTCGTCGCACCGAAGTCGCGCCAACCCCAGGCATTGTCGGTGTTGAGATTCGTCTCGGAAGTGACGGCATCGGTCGCGCCGGGGGTCCCCAGCGACGTCCCGTTCGAGCGGAAAACGTTGACCGGCTCGCCGAAGGTAGAGCCCGTTCTCCCATCAACGTATGATAGCCCCACGGCGTAGGTCGAACTCACTCCCACGGCAATCAGGATCGCTGTCAGCGCGGCGTACTTCAAAAATAAAACCTGATCCGAACGGTCGTCTGGCCCACTCATGTCGCAGAAAGTCATTGGTATAACCCTTTGATCAACAGTTGCTGAAATCAAGGGCGTCACCAGGTCCGAGAGGCCTGTGTTCCGCCCGCTGCGCCTTGGCAGCTCGAAATGTAATATCCGGCTAATCCCACCGAGCTGTCATCCAACAAGACGAGAAAACCTCCACCTGGGCTCCGGTCATTTCCGTTTCTTGGGGTTGGGGGGCACGTCGTAACTGACCTCGATCGTCCCCTTCCCTTCCTCGACGACCAGTTCTGGTGGCTGATAGCTCGACGGCACAAAACTGATCGTGTCCCAGGGGGTCGCAGGGCCCGGCACACCGTCCACGCATTCGACCCTTACGCTATACTTGCCGGGCAACAATCCGTCGCCCGGCTCGAACGTCATTGCGACGAATTTGCCGTCCGTCCCGAAGCTCGCCCGCCCGGGCCGATTCGGCAGTCCCTTTCTTTCCGTCCCCGGTAGCTGGGAGAAAATGACTCGACCTTCCTTCGGCGGCGGACCACCGCTGAAAGTGACGATTCCGGTCACCGGAACCAGCGGCAAGTCGCGGCCGCTGCCGCACCCTGCGAGCATACCGATCGCGGCTGCAAAGATTGTCCACGAAGCGCAATGTTTCATTGCCTGCCAATCGCTCCTTGCCTCAACCAATTCGCGCTCGGATGCTTTAGTCGGACGGCGCGGGAGTCTCCCCGCCCGCGGTCGTTCCATTTTCATTCCACACGTAGTAATCGATCGTATCGGAGACGAACCGCACCGACCCGTCCCCGAGCAGCATGTTCGCTCCGCCCGGATGCATGCTTTTGAAGCCTGAAGTGAGCCAAAACTTCCGGGTGTCATTAGTCAGCCTGCCATTCTCATCATAGTCGGTTTCCATCGTGTTGAGCGGAATGTTTGTGGTGCTCAACGGGAAGTTGCTGCAGAATGCACAGTTATTGACCCATTGTGCGGGCAGTGTCTCTCCGGCCATGTATGTCTTGGAAAGTCCGTCGGTAATCTCGCGGAACTTTCTGCCGGTAAATGTATCTGACACCCGGCCGAACATCCCGACGTACAAGCCTTTTTGGACGCAGGGTACACTCTTGCCGGACGGACTATAGCATGGCGCACAGGCCGCTTCTGTGGTTCCAAAATTGCAGCCCATACACACCCGAGCATAGTTAGTAGGGTCGGCCGCCGGCCCAAAACCACACTGATCGGGGATCGTTGGACCCATCGAACCAGTGTACCAAAGGCCCTGCGCGCGCTGGGTCGCACGGGTGCTATAACTACCTCCGGCGAGCCCGGTGGTCCCCCAGCGGTCGTCGAAGACCGGCGATCCGGCCGCCTCGTCGCTCGGGCAAACGAGACCCTCGATGATCGTGTTCTCGACGAGGTAGTAGTTCGAAGTTGGATCATCCGCGGACCCGGAGCTTGCGTAGCAATCGTAAGGTCCGCCATCTTTCCAAGTCAAATTCAGCGCATCCTTGATGCCTCGCTCCTCCATGTAATCCAGGACAGCGGTCACCCAATTCCATTCGATCTTCCTGCCATCGAACCCTTTTTCTCGCAACATGCGATTGAAGTCGAAGCCGTAGTTGACGCCTGCCGACGTCGACCCAGCGGGCAACGACTTCCTGGAGTTTTCGTAGTTGTGAAAAGCGATACCGAGTTGGCGGATGTTATTGCTGCATTGAGCACGCCGAGCTGCTTCGCGGGCCGCCTGAATTGCCGGCAAAAGCAGCGCCACCAAGATCCCAATGATGGCGATGACCACCAATAGTTCCACTAGCGTGAACGCCCGTTTGTTTCGTCGCATGACTGCCTTCCTTACTAGCCCTAAATTGACGACCGGCCTTGACGCGAAAGACTGGGCTCCACGGTCGACTCTTGAACCGTCCTGTTAGCTCGCCCATCCGGCGACGAGAGGCCCCGTGGGCCTTGGTCTACCGAATTCCGCCGCCGACAGCCTAACGTCCGAAGAGAACCACGTCCGAGTGGGCCGCCAGGATCCACGCAATGGGCAACACTCGCACCGCACAAAAATAAGCATTCAAGATCGGCGACCGTCCACCGTCCCGGTCCCAGTCATCAGGACCTGCTCCGCCAAACGGACACATACCGTTCACCTCAGTCACCACCTGAAAACCATTCTACTTACAGATAAAAAGGGCGATATACGCGATTGCGCAAATGTTTTTTGCTATTACGACTACGTGGCGCACGCGACCTTCAGACGAGCATTTTGTCTCTCCGTTTCGCGGTTACCACGGCCATGGCCAACCTACCCTACCTGGCGCGAACCTCGACTACCTCTATCCCTATGCAAGGCCAATGCAATTTGGTGGCGTCAACTGCACTCGGAATCTGTGCGGCCTGGTCCCGGCACGCCGCTTGGAGAAGTAGACGAAGTGGCCGCACGATCCAATGGCCGACGATTCCGCGACCTTCGTGATCCGGAGGGCGGTCTCCCACGGCAATCGCCCCGGACGCTCCAGAGGCGTTCGTCGAATCGCCTCTGGCATGATGCCAAAGATGGCACATGTTTTGGTACTTTCCGGGTTGGACACATGGACAGACATGCACTTCCTGCCGTCAGTTGTCGTTTGCCGATTTGCGGTTCAAATGGCGGTCAAACGCCGATCTCCCGTCAGCCGAGTGGACGTCCAGAGTCCCGCGCGCCGGTTTCGCGCCGTCCAGGAGGAAACTTACATTGTCGTCGGCAGTGCCGAGTCTTCTCGCTGGGCGAGGCAAACGTCGCACGTGAATCCCGTGCGGTATGCTGTAATTATGCAGCGCTCGGCACTCCATTCGGGAGTCGACGAACGGATCGCCGCCTCCATGGGACGGAATTCCAAGATCGACAGCATTCACTTGTGTTTCGTTGACCACCGGCGTCGCCAACGAAGACGCAAACGGCACCTCTCTTCGTTCGTCACCAAATCGGCTGCGCGTCATCTGTGTGTTCGGTGAAGACATCGATCGCCTGTTTCGTAGAGGCACGACTTAGCCGGTGTGGTTCAATCGTTGGGGACCGACTGCCCGGTATTCAGCGCCGTCCCTTGAGTATCTCGGCGACGCGCGCACCAGATGCCGCGAGCGACAGTCACAATTGCTCTGGTGGCACGGGCGCACAATGTCGGCTTGTTGTACGACAAAGTCCTGCCATGCGTGTGCTTGACAATCCATCGCACAGTCTGTGCCAGGGCCCGGCGAAGCAGCCGAGTGTCTGTCTTCGCTGTGGCAGATGCCTTCCGCCAACATGCGGAAGAAATATCGCGATCAAGCAAATAAATCGCGCTATTCTGCCGCGAAATTGACAGGTATTCAGATTGCTTTTAGAGTGACAGAAACCGAGAAAGTAGAGCGAAAAAGAGCTTGGGGAGATGGCGAAGTCGCGGCCGCACTCTCGCAACGCTCGATGCCTTTACTGAGCGAAGCCGCTTCGACGGAATTCGTGTCGCTTGGTTGCAGAAGAGACACGAAGAGTGAGTCGGGCCGGCGGTGTTGTGCGTTACGTCCGCTGAGCCGACCCGAACGATGAGGTCTTGTCATTTCGGGGGGTCTTCATAGGCGGTGGTCGAACGCTCGCAATCATCTTGGCCTCCATGGTCGCGGCCGAGTGGGCGGTGCCGATTTCGGCAACAGCTCCTGCAGTGGCGGCGTGGCCGCTATGCCGGAGCCCAGCAACGGCGCGATCGCGACCCTGGCGGCTACGATCGTGGGCCCTGTCGAGCGACGCACGGCAGCGATCCGCTGACGGCCACTATAGATGGGCTGGTTTCGAGTGAAACGAGTGGCTGCATTGAGACAACTGATGTAAATGGGTGTTCATAATGTACAGGGTTGTCGTTGCCGCCTTACTCGTGCTAGCAGGTCTGTGGACGCCGCCGGCGGTGGCTCAGACTCCAATCACGATCGCCAATCCCGGCTTTGAAATCGGCGCACAAGGCGACGTCCCCAGTGGGTGGACCCCAGTCGACAACTTCTTTTGGATCGGCGACACCTCATTGGCCGGAGCCGACCCTGGCGGCGGCTACCAGAGCTCGCAGTTTATTTCTGCCAACTGGCAGTATGGAGGCCTGCCCAACGCCAGTTCCCTCAATGGCGGCGACGCGAATAGCGCTTTGATCCGGCAAGTCGTCGACCTCTCGCCCTATTCATCGCAGATTAGCCAGGGCGGACTTTACCTCGGGCTCTCCTATGCGTACTACGTCATCGATTCGAACGACTTCGGTACGGTCTCCTACGATTTCCTCGACGCCAGCAACTCGCTCATCGGGACGGGCTACACCGCACAGACACAAAATGGTGGTGGGTGGCAGTTCGTCGAGAACTTGTCGGCCACCGAGGTTCCCACAGGTGCTGCCAAGCTGAGGATTTCACTGGGCGCCGACAGGAGCGGCGTCGGGACGCAGCGCAACGTGGCGTTCGATTCAATCGGCGCGAGTCTGCAGCCCCCCCCGCCCCCGCCCCCGCCGTCATTGCCCTCCGGAATTGTGCACGGCAATTTGATCCAATTCGATGGCGACGGAAACTGGACCTGGTACACCGACGAGCGGGCCATCGTCGACCCAAACAACGGACACATGCTGGTCAACTCGGTCGGTTTCTCGCCCTCCTACGTGCCCACCAACCAGTACATCGGCGTCGTGGACGTCGTCGATTTTGATCCGCAGACCGGCCGCCGGGTGCGGACCCAGCTCTCGAACCTGCAACCGGGCAACCCAAACTCTCAGCGCGACGATCACGATGTCGGGGCGCTGTTGGTGCTGCCGGACGGGCGTTACCTGGCCATGTACGCCAATCACGGGAACAATGGCGGGCTGGGCGATGAGTTCTCCCGCTGGCGCGTGTCCAATAATCCGGGCGACAGCACCTCCTGGTCGACGGAAAAAGTCTTCAATTGGTACAACTCGGTCCCTGGCGCCAACGAGACCGGCAATTCGAACGCCGCCAACGTCGCCTACGACAATCTGTTCTACTTGTCGGCAGAGAATCAGGTCTACGACATCTCGCGTTCCTACGGTCAGTTGTCGATCAACGGGGCCTCGCAGAACGTGCCGAACATCGTGCGCTACGACATGGACACCAACAGCGTCCAGTGGGCAGGTCAATTGCTCGAAACCAAGGCAGGGGGCTATTCGGCCTATCCCAAGTATGCCTCCAACGGCGTCGATCGTATCTATTTCACCAGCACGGAGACTCATCCCCGCAACTACAACAACAGCATTTACTCCGGCTACATCCAGAACGGGCAAATGTTCGACATGCTGGGAAACGTGATCGACGGCAACATCTTCGACAACGGAACGGTTGCCGGGGGCTCGGGTTTTGTGGCCGACGTCACCGACTTCACGCTCGTGCAGGAGGCTGACCCGTTGGGCGACGGTTACAACCGACTGTGGACGGTCGACATGAACCTCGACGCCGCGGGCGAACCGATGGCCCTCTACATCTCACGCTGGAATCCGGACGGCGCTACCAGCGACGGCAGCACCACCACGCCGATTGATCATCGGCTGCATTTCGCGCACTGGAACGACCAAACGCAAGTGTGGAATGCGCACGAGGTCGCTCGGATGGGAAATCGCTTGTACCGACCGCCATCGGACTTGAGCGAGCAGGACTACACTGGCAATGCCGCACTCGTCCCCGGTGACCCCAGTACCGTCTACATTTCCACACCCTACGATCCGCGCGATCCCTCGGGCGCGACATACACGACTTCCTATGAGATCTACAAAGGGGTGACGGCCGACGGTGGTGCCGACTGGATCTGGACGGCCATCACGGAGAACTCCATCGTCGATAATCTGCGGCTGATCATCCCGGATTCCCACGGCGGAGATACCACGGTGCTCTGGTTCCGCGGCACATATACGACGGCGGGCTCGATCGATGCGGCCGTCGTCGGGATTGTCGATCGCAGCGGCGAAGTGCAAAGTCTGGTCAGCTACGTAGACGCCAATGCCTCGAACACCCTGTATGCCAGCGGCGCGGCGCTGCAAACCTCGACGCCGTCCGGCAGCACGGGACCATTGGACAACCTCTGGCACGAGCGGACCGGCTTCGGCAACGGCGACAGCGTGCTCACCTCCAGCGAGACCGGCTTCGAAGACGCCCCCATGCTCAAAACGACGATCGACGGATCGACATTGGAGGACGGCGCATACGACGTCTTTGCCTATTTCTGGAGCGACGTTGACGAAGATTGGCGGCTGATGGCCGGCCTCGAGAGCAACAATCTGATCGACTTCCGCCGCTACGGCTCGCAGCTAGCCGAGGCCGGCCAGTTCGCCTCGATTGAAACCGTGTCGGCCAACGACAACGACCTCCAGCTCTACCGGGCCTACCTGGGCAGGACGGACGTCGCCGACGGCGCCGACATCAGCGTGTTCATCGACGACTGGCAATCGCTGGCGGGCGGTGCGATTCGCACCTGGTTCGATGGCGTCGGATACGCGCTGATCAGCGACGTGATCCAAGGTCTTGCCGGCGATTTCAATGGCGATTTTGTCGTCGATGCGGCCGACTACACAGTCTGGCGCAACAACCTCGGAACCAACTTCGACTTGAATGGCAACGGCGACGAATCGGGAGGCAGTGTTGGCGTTGTCGATCAGGCTGACTACGACCTCTGGAAAGCTAATTTCGGCAACACACTGCCGGCGGGCGGCAGCGGGAGCGGTGCCAACGTCCCCGAGCCGTCGATCGCTCTGCTGCTCAGCCTGGCGGCCGTGCTGGCGATTCCGTTCCGTTCGCGGCGCCCATATGATGAAGAGCCACGACTCGCTCATGCGGCAACTCAACCGATCGCGACTTGTCAGCAAGTTCCTGTCATGACTTCCCATCGACAGCGTTT
>Ga0055477_10000297_pt1 | contig 13156 bp, 9 predicted proteins | sample Muzzi_PWA_D2_FD_57683 | JGI IMG/M metagenome (GOLD analysis project Ga0055477, IMG submission 57683) | Wetland microbial communities from San Francisco Bay, California, USA, that impact long-term carbon sequestration - Muzzi_PWA_D2 | ecosystem: Environmental > Aquatic > Marine > Wetlands ... | reverse complement strand
TCGGCGCCTGTTGTGACACTTCCCGCAACCACCGGCTATATCGTCCCCAGAGTGACGCCGCCCGTTGGGTACGTCTTCGGCCCAGACGTTTTTCCCCGAGCACCAGGTACATCACGGCCCCCGCAAACGGCAGGAAAAAGATCAGGATTATCCAGGCCAGGGCCGTTCCCACCACCAGTCGCATCATGATGACACGAACGGTCACACCGAGAATGATCAGGGCATGCACAATCAGGATCAAGCTGGTCCAGGAAAACAGATTATCCATCTTTTACTCAAGCGCCGCATCTTCGACGGCAAAATAGTTTTCTTGCAATAATTTAGCCCATTAAGTCTTGTCGTCGGCCGTCCACCGGTCTTCCATTTACGGCAGCGGTTAACCGGCCGGATCGTCTAACTTCCCCACTCGTCTTCCAGGATTTTCATTAATTGACCGTCCTTGAATATCAGGGTGTAGACGGGTTGAGACGGACCAAAATTATACACCCATTGATTCAGTTCATAGTTTATGCTGTTGGGCTGGCCGCAGGTCGCCTCAACCGTTGTGTCCGTGTCCCCGATGTTCACAACTCCGTTGTCGCACATGATCGAAGATGCCTCTTCAGCAGCAAAAGCAGAATCAATATGCCACGTAAAAATCAAAGGTATTGCCAGAACTAAGAAATAAACACTGCATTTTTTCATATTAGCCTCCTTGTTGCTCCGATGCGGTTGCCGGCATCGTTCTGACATTTTTAAATTAGTTTGCGTTCACCCCCCCTTCGGTGCCGCCCGCCGGCGACTCAGCGAATGCCGTTAAATCCCGGCTCCTCTTTCTATTCGCCATAACTCCCCATTTGGATACGTTCCACAATTCCGTTTGTAAAGGTTACATAAGATACAAACTCAGAGGGACCGAAATTGTAAAACCAGACAATGGGGGAGTCTGCATCTTCCCGGGTCACCTTCTGGGGGTTGCCGCATTTATCCCGCACGCTGTCTTCAGAATCGCCCTGTAAAACGATTCCGCCGTCGCATTCAAGTGATGATGCGTCATCCAGAGCAGACAAATCGGTCTGAATAACAAACAAGCCCAAAAATGCTGTGGCAAGTATCTGTAGTTTCAATTTTTTACACATATTGACCATCCCGTGTGGTCTTTATATCCATGATTTAAAGAAGCGTTTCAAGCTTAATTTTTAGGATTACGATTATTTAGGGTAGCAATAAACCTGCCGTGATACCAACCGCGTGGCTGTATGCCTTCGTTATTCTTGGGACATTTGATTCTTTTTAACCATTGTCTCAAGGGCTTGCCAATCCTCAGGATCAATTGCACTAATCGTCTTTTTAATTGTCCGGTATTTTCGTTGTCCAGACGCCCTTTGTGCAGCATCTCAAATACCAGCCGGACGGCCACCAGAAGGCCGACCCAGTGCAACAACTGGGTCCGTAAAAGTGTCGTCCACTTGAATCCCCTGCCGCGCACACGCGACCATTCAAGGATCAAACAGGCCCCGCAAAAGATGGGCACCATGGCCACCCAGTATTTATAGCTGTCGGCCGGCGAAAAATCGGTAATGCCGATGCCGATTATCGAAAGTGCGATCAGCACAATAATAACAATCTCATAGATGCCTAAAAATTGATGCGGCCGGTCTTTTTCGATGGCAGCATCCTTGAAAACAGGTGTTGAATTTTCTTCGGACATCATTTCTCCTTTATTTCTTAGTGGTTGACCTGTATTGAGAAGCGAAAAATGTGCCAGGCGTTTGATGACAGGCCGATGGCCCGATAACTTCCTTAAAGCAAAAGGTTTCTTTAGAAAGACGCTTCGAACGGGTTGCCGAAAACAGAATGTTTCTTGCCGAAATATCGGCAGCAGACCAGGATTTCGTCACCCGGCGGTAGGCCGTTTGATGCCCAGTTTTTTCATCTTCGACTGCAGCGTGGTGCGTTTGAGCCCCAGCATCTGCGCGGCACCGCCTCGGCCCGTAAGGCGCCAGCCGCTTTTTTGCAGGACGCCCAGGATGTGCCGGCGTTCGGCATCCGCCAGGCTCAGATTCGCAGGGATTTCGGAAGATGACCGTTGAGGTGGGTGCAGGTCAAGGGTTTTGCCGCTGCTGACAATCATGGCGTGCTCGACGACATTTCGCAACTCCCGGGCGTTGCCCGGCCAGGCGAAATGCTGCAGATCTTCCATGCTTTTGCTTGGAATGTGGTCGATGCGCTTGCCCATCTTCTTTTCATACTGCCTGACAAAGGCCCAGACCAGCAGGGGAATGTCCTCCAAGCGTTCCCGCAGGGGTGCTACGGCAATGGGGAACACATTCAGCCGGTAATACAGGTCTTTTCTGAATTTGCCCTGCTCGACATCCCGGGCGAGATTCCGGTTGGTGGCCGCGATGATGCGCACGTCCACCTTCAGCGGGCAGGTGGATCCCAGGCGCTCGAACCGGCCTTCTTCCAGAACCCGCAGCAGCTTGGCCTGCACTTCCTGCGGCAGTTCGCCGATCTCGTCCAAAAACAAAGTCGCCCCGTCGGCCATCTCGAAGCGGCCCGTCATGCGGGTCAGGGCGCCGGTATAGGCCCCCTTTTCCCGGCCGAAAAGCTCACTTTCGACCAGGGTGGGCGGCAGCGACGCGCAGTTGACCGTCACCAGCGGCCGGTCCTTGCGAGCGCTCAGTCGATGCACGGCCCGGGCCAGAAGCTCCTTGCCGGTGCCCGTTTCCCCCTCGATCAGGACGGTGGCATCGGTGCGGGCCACCTGCTCAATCTGGGCCAGGACCTGCTTCATGACCGGACTGCGGCCGACGATCTCCTCGTGCACGTTCTGCAGCTCGATTTCCTCCCGCAGGTAGAGGTTCTCCTTTTCCAGCTGCTGCCTGAGACCCTCGATCTCCTCGAGTTTCCCCTGCAGTTGATCTTCCATCAGCTTGCGCTCGGAGATATCAAGGGACACACCCATCAGGCGTTCCGGCTCCCCTGATGGATTGAAATACGGGCGGCCGCGGGCGGCCATCCACCTGATAGTTCCGTTCGAATGTAAGATGCGGTATTCCTCCAGAAAATCCCCTCGCGTCTGCGTCGCCTGTTCCACGCTCCGGCGAATCCGAGCGCGGTCCTCGGGGTCGACGATCCGGATGAAACCCTCGAAGTCCAGCGCCTGCCCCGGGGCAAAGCCGTATAATTCCCGGGTTTTTTCCGTGGCCCAGATATGTCCGGTGGCAATCTCCAAATTCCAGAGGCCCGCCTCCGCCGAGGTAGCGGCCAGGTTCAGGCGCGCCTCGCTTTCGCGCAGCGATTCCTCCGAGCGCTTGCGTTCCAGCGCACCGGCAAATACTGCCGCAATCAGCCGCATCCGCTGAACCAGATCTTCCGGCCAGATCCGCTCCGCACGCACCGCCACCAGCACACAGGACCCCAGCGTCTTTCCCCCGATTGCCATAGGAATTGAAAGAATCGATTTCATACGCTTGGCCAAACAAAGGCGCTGCTCCGCCTCGGCGTCAGCCGGCAGGTCATCCAGCCGGTTGATCACCACCAATTCAGCCTGCATCAATTGTGACACGTACCACGGCAATTGATTCCTGGAAAGGGAATCGGGCGCCGGTTCAACCCCTTCCAGATGGTATTCAAAGGCGGACTGTAACAGAGCACCGTCCTCCGAAAATATCCCTATGGTACATCGGTCCACATCGAAAAATTCCGTGATGCGCTGAAGCCACTTATTGATTTCGTCTTCGACTTCATCGGGTGAAATGTTTACAAAACTAGCCGAAAGATCGGAAATCAGGCCCTCAAACCGCAGGCGGTCCCCCAGTTGCTGGCGTGTCTGCGCAAGCTGCAGGCTATTTACAAGAATTTCTCCCAGCAGACGCAGCCGTGGAATATATTCCTCAGGAAAGGCACATTCTTTATGGACCGCATTGATGGAAATGATGTAATCCAATGCGTCACCCAGGGGTATCGGAATGTTCAGAGCGGATCGAATTTTCAGGTCCTCGTATGTTTGCTTGTCGACCGCTGCCTCGCGCGGCAGTTCATCGCGTGTGGCGAAGGAGACGACTTCATGCTGCTTAATGATTTTTTCGTAAACCCAGGGGAACAATTGGATGGAAAGGTCGGTATTTTCCGGTACGTGGGGAATATCAGAAGCATAGCCGACATGGGTGATTCGAAACGAATTATCGTTCGGTGAAACTCGAATCAGGCCGCAACGGTCCACATTGAAAAATTCGAGTACCTGATTCAGGGCGCTTTGAATCTCCAAATCGACCTGATCCGGGGCGATGTTGACAAACCGGGCCGAGAGGTCGAACAACAACCGCTCAAACTGCAGGCGTTCTTTCAGGCCCTCATCGGCCCGCCGGTCTTCCGACTTTACCTGCTCAAGTTGTCGGCTGTGAGTCCTTGCGTATTCCGTTTGGCCGTGGGCCATCAAAAGCCTCCTTGAGCGTTGCCACCGTTGCTGCCCTCAGCTTGTCAATTTCCTGGCTAAGGACATGCGTGTATCAATTAGGTAACGAAAAATCTACTGAAACCCTGCCGATGTTTTGAGCTCACTGCAAACGAATAATTTTAAATTTCACCGCAAAGACGCAGCCTCCGGCCCATAGGGCCTGCGTTCCGGTGGAAGCGTGCAATCAATCCGCGTATTTCATTGGCCTTTGAGAGCACCGCTGGAGCGGGGAGCAGGAATCCGGAAATATCGGCACCGAGTGGGCTGGATGCCCGCCTGCGCGGGCATGATGAAAAAACAACCCAAAAAGATTGCTACTTATACCGAAAGCAGATTGGTTGTCAAAGCTAATCTGCGATCAAACCAGTTTCTAACATAAATACGGTAACGTATAATCTTTTGATAGCCCAACGACAATTTGATCTCATCATAGATAAATAAATTTTAATTTCACCGCAGAGGCGCGGAGGACCCAGAGAGCGATTATATTTTAATTGCCGTTGATCCGCCAAACAAGCCGGCGGACTCTTTGCGCGCTCCGCGCCTGCGGTGAAAAAAATACTACTGCCAATATGTTACCGTATTTAAGAATTGGAGCACTAGGTCTTACTGCATGATGGAAGCTGCCTACTGCCGACGATAGTTGGCCACGTAAAAATCATCGATGATGCCGTCTGCTTTCAGCTTCTCCCCGTAATCCCGGGCCGCCTGTTTAGTGGCAAAGTGGGATACCCTGACCTGGTACCATCGCTTTTCGCCGCTGACGGCTTCAGACCAGTATGCATCCAGCCCCCGCTTTTTGAGCTGCTGCACAAACTGTTTGGCATATTCCGGCTTTAAATATGCCGCCACCTGCAGGGTAAAGGGATCGGGGATAACCTCAACCACAGGTGCCGCCGCCTGGTCGATGGGTGCTTCCTTGACGGTCAGATGGCTGACCGTATTGATTACCAGAGCCCCGATTCCGATCGCCAATCCGAATAACAGGATGCCGGTTAAGACACGCCTGGCTTTTCTGGAGTGTTGGATTATTTTTGCGGCCGCTTTGATCCGGTAAAAAATCCATCGAACTATTGCCCTGGGGTAGCGGTACAAGGCCCGGGCGGTACCGGCCAGTATCGCAATCGGTTCGATTTTTTTCCGGGTCTTGCGCGGTGGCTTGATCGGGACCGGGGGATGGAAACCGGACCGCATCTGTTCTAAAGCATCGGCGTCGAAGTCCTTCAGGTATTGACGGGCGGATTGCAGCAAATGCCGGTTGCGCTCGGTGGCCGGCGTCCAGCGCACGCACGCCGCCAGTCCGCTCAGGCACCCGGATCGATCAGCATTGTCGGCCAGGGCCTGCAGATATATTTCAAGGGCCCATTCATCAGCGCGTTTCTCTTTGACAAAAAGCCGCGCCAGATCATCGATGAATCCGGCAGCCGTCGATTGATCGCTTTCCCAAACCCGCCGGTAAGTCTGCAGGGCTGGAAAATCGGTCCTTTCCAGCAGGAGAAAAAAGCGGGCCAGGGTGCTCTGGATAAATTTATTTTGCGGTTGTGCGTCCCCGATGCGGGCGGCCAGCTCCTGGTGTTCTTCTTTGAGACCACCGCCGCCTGAAATTTGATTCAGCCAGTGCTCGGCGACTGCGCCATCCTGCGGGTTGGATTTAAGGTAGGTAACCAGAAAATCTTCCGAGGAATGATCCCGTCGGCTGCGGGCCAGATAAAAGCGGGCCAGTCGAGCACCGAGGTTGCCGGCCTTTTTGCGTCTGACAGGCGGTGAAACCATAAAACTGTCAAAAATTGATACGGCCTTTTGAAATGAGCGCTCAGCCTCATGATACATGCCGTCCCGCTCAAATGAACCGGCTTCCGCCATCAGGTAATTGGCGTTACTCAGGGCCCAGCGGTTCAGCACCCAGCCGGTCGCCCAAAAAAAGAAAAGCAAAATGAACGCCGCCACCCAAAAATTATTCTCAAGACCCAACCGCAACTGCAGCATCGGCAAAACCAGCAAACTCACCACACCGCCCAGCAGCACTGCGATCCAGATTCGGATGGAGATATGTCTTAGAAATGATAGCATAGTGATTATTCCATTCATCTTTCCGGCGCCAGGTCTTCTTCCACAATGGTGGATTGCTTGTTGGTTCTAGTCGAATATGCCGGTGTTCCGGTGGTGTATTCCGGAGTCTTCGGGGAGTTTTCCGGTTTTTTGGTGAATATTTCGGACGCCTGAATCGTATCCTGCCCGGTGCGCAATGCCACCTGCATCGGATCCTGGGTCCCGGCTCCGGCGACGGAACCCGAAACCGGATTGACTTTTTCCAGCCGGATATCGGACGGAACCGAAAACTCCCGCGGCGGTTCACCGGCCGTGGCCCGGGCCATAAAATCGGCCCAGATGGGTGCCGCCCCTTTTCCGCCGGTGATGCCGTTATTGTTGTTGTCGCGCATACCCGTTCCGCGGTCAAATCCGACCCAGACCGCCACGCTCAAATTGGGCGTAAAACCGGTAAACCAGGCATCGCGATAATCGTCGGTCGTACCGGTCTTGCCGGCGGCCGGAAGATTAAACCCCAGACGGCGCACCACGGCACCCGTGCCCTCGTCAATGACACCGCGCATCATATCGACAACCTGGTAAGTGACAGCAGCGTCCAAAACGCGCTGACCGCCGACGATGTGTTCTTCAAGGATTCGGCCGAGGGAATCTTCCACCCGGCGGATTAAAAACGGCTGATGGCGAATTCCGCCCGTGGCAAATGTGGCAAAGGCGGACGCCATTTCCAGAGGACTGACCCCGGAAGTTCCAAGGGCCACTGAATAGACGGGATTCAAAGGGCTTTCGACCCCGCAGCGCCGGGCGGTTTCAATGACGGCTTGCGGGCCGGCGCGTTCGACCAGCTGGGCCGCGATCGAGTTGACGCTTTTTAGCAAGGCCCGTTTTAAGATCATCGGGCCTTCATAGGTCCGGCTGAAATTACGCGGCTTCCAGTCCGGCGCGCCGTTTACCGCAATGGTTACTTTTTTATCCACAACCACCGTCGCCGGACTCAATCCCAGCTTTTCAAAGGCCGTGTAATAAACAAACGGCTTAAATCCGGAGCCCGGCAGGCGGTTATTTTGAACGGCGCGGTTGTACTCGGTTTCCGAATAGTCCCTGCCGCCCACCAGAGCGCTGACGGCACCGGAGTTGGTCTGAATTGCGACCAGGGCCCCCTGGGGATGGAGGCCCGGGTTGATACTGCTGTTTTCTGTGTCGTCGGCGATGCCGAGGGTTTGATCGAGCTTTGCCAGTCCGGATTGCACGGAATCCACCGCCAGGGATTGCTGCTGAGAATCCAGGGTGGTCATCACTTTCAGTCCGCCGTGATAAACAACGTCCGGACCGTAGCGCTCTTCCAGGTGATTCAGGACCACATCCAGAAAATAGCTGCCGCTGCGGGATTCAACGCTGCGCGGTTGAAGATTCAATTCGGCCTGGAATGCTTCCTGAGCCTGCTGGGGCGTAATAAATCCCGCCGCCGCCATTCGTGCCAGGACGATTTTTTGACGCACTTTGGCACGCTCGAAATAGCGATAGGGATTGTAGCGGGTCGGCGATTTCGGCAATCCGGCCAGCAGGGCGGCTTCGGCCAGGTTCAGTTCCAGGGCCGGCTTTCCCAGAAAAAACCGCGCGGCCTGTTCAATTCCATGGGCACCGATCCCGAAAGGAATTTGATTCAGATAAGCCTCCAGGATATTTTGTTTGCTGAAACGGGCCTCGATTTGCAGGGCGACCAGCAATTCACGAATTTTGCGCATATAGGTTCGCCGAAAGCTGAAAAATAGATTTTTGGCCAGCTGTTGCGTGATGGTGGATGCGCCCTGAATCCTGCCCGGTTCAAATAACGTTATCCATAGCGCCTTTAAGGTACGCAGTTTATCCACGCCATGGTGTTCCCAGAACCGGTGGTCTTCGGTTGCGGTCACCGCCTCGATAAAAAAAGGGGATATGCGGTTTAAGGGAACGGCCTCACGTCCCCCAAGCAGCAAAACCCTTTCCCCGGTGGCGGCAAAAATTTCGGTGGGAGGTGTTTCAATGATTCGGTTTAGGGGTTCGGGCACACGGGGCAGATCACTGACGACCATAAAAAATATACCCATCGCTGAAACTGCAGCCAGCCCGGCAACCAGCAACCCCAGATAAATTAAACTACTCAGCCGTCGCATGAAGGTAATGGCAGGGGTCATCGTGGCTTTTGATCCTTCAGGTAATCGGTGATCGGACTCGCAGCAGTGTCCTTGCCCTCTATATAAGACCGTAATCGCCAGACTGCCCAATCCTGTCCCTGGGCCAAAACAACCTGACGTCGGGTGCCGTTGGCAAATTCAAAACCCAGGTCGATGTAGCCTGACACGGCTTCATCAGAAATTCCGACCCGCATGATCTGGCCGGATGGTATCAAAAGTGCTGCCGGATTCAATATCATATTGCGGCGAATTTCATCCGGAAATGCGGCCAGCGCCTCAAAAAAGCGCGCGGCCGGATATATGCGGTTTTTAAAGATTGGTAAATCTTCCAGTGTTTCCGCCGCTGCGCTGTCTTGACGACCCAACTGGGGTAAAACATTTGAAGGGATATCAATCTCCCGCAGCACCCGGTTTTCCCCATCCAGCAGATAGGCAATCAGATCGTCACCGTTTTTTTCGAAATAAGTCCGTCGCCAGTTTCCCTGGCCGGCAATTTTAAGCAAATCAAAGGTCGATATAATTTCCTGGGAGACAGTCGGGAGCATTTCGAGGTATAGCTGACGGAAACGCTCGGCTGACAGCATCGCGCCCTGGCCCGCGGATAGACCGGCGGCAATTTGGGCAAAACTTTGAGCGCTGCGTGCCTCGCGCTGGGAAGTTTGACGATCGGTGATTATTTTCTCAAGATTTATTTGGGCCGTCCGCGCCCGGTGGCCTTTTTCCCAGACAGCTCCGGATTCCGGCCTGGCGGCATTGGTGGTCACCAGGTAAGCGCCTAAAATGCGCTCCACCCAGTCAAACCGCATTTCCAGAATGAGAATGCCGGTGACCAGTAAAATCAGCAGGATCGGTCGCAGGGCAAATACCCGCTGCGACCATTCCTTTATAGTTTTCGGCTCAGCCCAATCGGTCACAATTGTCATGCTGAAATATTACCAATTAAAGTCCGGTTATGGCAAGGGAATATCTGCCGCATCAGCAATGATTAATTTATCTCAAATTCCAGTCTATAAAATCTGGACATAAACCGGATAAAAGATTAGTTTTAGAACATAGCAAAATCGGATGAACCACGATGAGCCTCACTTTCAACAGATTAATTTTATCGATCTTTATCACCGGCGCATTAATGTTGACCTGCGTTGCGGTTGGCCGCAGTGAAGTTGTGGTTTTTGACGGCGTAACAACCGTTCAAACTCCAATTCGCATCAAGGTGCTGACCAAAGGGCGCATCTTTTCACAGGGCGGCCGTCTGGTGGACATTTTCCTGGACAGCAGCCATTTAAAAAAAATTTTAACCGGCGCTGACGGCTACGGCTATTTAAAATACATTCCGCAAAATCCGGGATTTATGGAAATCAATGTACGCTCAGACGCAGACACCTCATCAGGACTGATCCTTGTCATGGACAAAAGCGAGAAGGCGGTCATCATCGATGTCGCAGGGGCTTTTAAAGATGCAATATTTTCGAAAGCGATCCGTGACGACAGCCGCAAAGCCGTCAAGGCCCTGAGCCGGGATTATAAGGTCATCTACCTGAGCCGTTATGTCGGCCAAGCCGTCAGCAGAAGCTGGCTTGAACAGGAAGACTTTCCAAAGTCGGTCATTTTGCCCTGGCAAGGTCCTGACTCCCTTAAAACTTTGGAGAAAAAAGGGGTGCAACTGTACGCAGTGATTGGATCAGCCACCGTGATTTCGGCGGCAAAAAAGCATGTTGCGCATCGATACACATTTGAAGAAAGTAAAGACGGCAAGGTCGTCAAAGACTGGGATGAAGTCTTAAAATTGTTGCAGCCGGCGGCCCCCACGGGTTCACCGGAAAGGGATCCAAAATGAAAAAAATCATCGCTCTCATAATTGTCGGTGTTGTGTTGCTTGGAAGTTGTGCGCACCAGCAAGATTTATCCGAAGATGATAAATCAAAATACCGCAAAGCCAGACAAAGATATGATGCGGGACAAAAAGGCGGACCGTAATTTGTTCTGAACCAGAATCCAGCATCAAGTATCCAGCATCCAGATTATTGCGTGCCCGCATATTTTCGAATGGTTCCATCGGCAGTCACACCATAAACGGCCCCATCACGGCCGACGGCAATCGATGATAATCCGTTGCCGTGAAAATGGGTATCGGATGCCCGTGTTTTGAGATCATAGGTGGTGGTTAACATTTCAAAGGCTGTGACATATACATGGTTGGCGGTGACGGCCGGAGATGAATGCGTGGAACCCAATAAGGGTAATTTTCCTGAAAAATTGGCGTCATGAATCAAAGCGCCGTCGGCAGCATTGAGCGCCTGGAGGCTATCTTTGGAAACGACAAATACAAGCTGTTTGGGGGATCCGGCCGGGGTTGCCAAAACAGCGTGCCCGGCGTCATACTCCCACATTCTTACGCCGGTTTGCACATCATAGGCCAGCACTTTTCCGTCCCGGCGCCCGAACACCATCAAACCGCTGGCCAAAACCGCAGCAGAGGAATGTTTTTCAAAGCCGTGCTCCTCGCGCCACAGCACCGACAACTCGGCCCCGTTCCATTCAAAAACCCCAGTGCTGCACAGATTGTCCGCCATGGCAATCAAAAGCTTTTCCTTGACCGTTGCAACCGCTACGGTGGGATCCACAAACAGGTCCGGCAGGTCGCCGTCGCCCGCATCAAGGTTGACGGGAAATTCGCCTGTCAGATCCCAGGTTGCGTTTAATACGCCCATAACATCATCAGGTTTCATCCGACTGCCCGGGGCATTAAAGTCACATGTTCCAAGCGCTTTTTGGTCGAGCAGAATCGCCCGATTGCCCTCATCACGCAGAACGAACAGATTGCCCTGGATGTTATCAACCAGGCCGACCGACACATAGATGAAGATCAGGGTGCCGCTTGATGATGTGACAACCTTGGGGGATCCGGTGGTGTAACCGTTGTCCGGAAATGAATATGACCATTTCGGATTACTGAATTGATCGACTTTGTGGAGTGTGCTCTTTGCCTTTCCGTCATCGGTCTTGCGATTGGTGATAATATAGATATCACCTCGATCTGAAACCGAAGCGGCTGAAACGATCCGGGAATTCGAACCGGCAGCATCCAGCGACCGCTTCCATTTTGCGCTTCCATCCTCTGACCTGATCGCAATCAGTTTAGCGTTCGTGGTACCAACGTATAGAACTTCCCGCTGCTGGAAATCCAGCCCGATAACGGGTGATGAACTGGTGATTCGGTAAGGATTGGAGATCCAACTCGAGGATAGTGCGAAACCGCTGTCAATCGCCTGAAAGCCCCGGCTCGATGGATCACCGTGAAAGTGGCCCCATCTTAATTGGTTGCCGCCGGCACAACCGATATAAGTCACCGCCAGTAAAATCAGAATCGCACTTCGCAAATAACTGCCCATGTTGCTGTCCCCAAATCGCCACGAATATTTGACGCCGATCACCCGACTCTCTGCCGGATCGGCCGTAAATTCTGCTGCCCGTTAACTCAGGATTGCAGGTTAGCTTAATATATTCCAATTTTGGAAAAAAAATCAAGCCTATATGTTGTTTTTTAATCGAGGGAGTAAAGAATTCTGACCCGGAGGAACAGGTTTTTAATGTTAGAATAAATTAATTGAGGTGGTGGAGCATGAGAGCATAGGAGGCAGCCTTACCACCAGCGATATTGCCAGTTGCCGCAATGAAGTACATGCATGACCTCTATCGAAAACAGCAGGGCCATCGAAGAATAGAAAATCCACATCAAGACCAGAATAACCGAGGAAAGCGAACCATAGAGCAAATTAACTTCCGTGATGTTATGAACGTAAAAACCGAAAAAATTGCGGGCAAGTATCCATAACAGACAAAAAATAAGTCCCGCTAAAGCCTGATAGCGCAGTTTTATTTTGACGTTTAAAAAAAGTTTGACGGTCGCCAGAAAAAATCCGATCATAACCAGCACCGAGGCGCCGTTGATCTGCAAAGAATTGGCCGAACTTACCGCCAACTGATAAAGATTATCGAGGTATGGCGTTTTGTTGATCGTGTTTAAAAATTGGGTGATCGAAGTGGACATGATAATCCAGGTAAAGTTGGATATAAAGAACAACAACACGGCAAAGATGCTCATGATGACGTAAACTGCCTGTCCAAACAGCAGATGGCGGGCCGGCAGCTGGAAAATTTTGCGGTAGGATGTCTCAAGGGTTTTAAAAATCAGTCCGCTGATGATCGGCAGCATCAAAAAATTGATAACTCTGAATGATCCATGGGCGTCCGAATTGATCACATGGGATTTCATCCACTCCCTGGATACAAAGGGAATAACCTGGTTCATTTCATCCGCAAGCATTTCCGTCACCTGTCCGGTCCAATTGGTCTGGGCGAAAAACAGTTTCTGAATGAAATCGACAATCAGGATGCTGAGCGTGGCAAACGGAATAATGGACAGTAAGAATACAAAAGACACCGATAAGGACAGCGTAAAACAGTCATCCTGCAGGAACTTTCGAAAAGATAT
>Ga0055477_10000295_pt1 | contig 13167 bp, 8 predicted proteins | sample Muzzi_PWA_D2_FD_57683 | JGI IMG/M metagenome (GOLD analysis project Ga0055477, IMG submission 57683) | Wetland microbial communities from San Francisco Bay, California, USA, that impact long-term carbon sequestration - Muzzi_PWA_D2 | ecosystem: Environmental > Aquatic > Marine > Wetlands ... | reverse complement strand
TATCGAGCAACTGGTGACCCTGCGCCGGATCGCCGGCCACCACCGATCGTCGAAGCCGTGGTCACGCACGGCCTCCTGAAAGGCAACCCACCAGTTGGCGACCGCGTCGGCCAGCGATTCGCGCATGGCGGAGATAGGCAATCCCGCGAGGCCTGACCTTATGCTGGACGCGGGCACGGAACGCACCGGCAAAGCCCAATTGCCAGCCGTACGGCCAGCACCTTGCGCGTTGCGCAGTGCACCGGGTCGACGGGCTATCCGTTTGATCGCAGTGTCAATAAGCATGGCCGCCGAGAGCCGGTATCGGGCCTCGGCGCGGCGCCGTTCACCTCAAGTTGCGCCGTTCAACGGTCGATATGCAGCTGTACGGAGCGATCATCCCCAACCGGCAAGAGACCAACGATGGAATGTACCGATTATCTCAAATCGACGGCGGCTAAAGAGGCCTCGGACCCTTATAAGACTGTCGGGGCGCCGCCCAGCATGAGGACTCTCATGAGAAACGCGATTGCGGGTCTGGCGGCCGTGATGCTCGCTGCGTGCGGTGGCGAGGACGGTTTCTTCGGGACCGGGGCGACCGGCACGACCAGCACGAGCGGCAGCGCCGCTACCGCGTCGGTGACCATGCTGGTAAGCTCGCCGCAACTCGGCTCGAGCGGCGCCAACAGTGTCACCGTCACTGCTATCGTGAAGGATTCCAATAATGTCGCGGTGCCCGACGTCGCGGTGGTGTTCTCGGCGGACAGCGGTACCCTGACGGTCACCCAGTCGACCACCGATGCGACCGGTCAGGCGACGGCGACCATCGGGCCGGGCAGTGACTATACCAATCGTACCATCACCATCAGCGCACTGGCCGGCACGGTGTCGGCAGCGACGACGGTCAACGTGGTCGGCACGGCGCTCTCGATCAGTGGCGCCACGTCGGCGACCTTGGGCGACAGCGTGCCCCTGACGATTGTGCTGCGCGACTCCGACAGCAACGCGATCAGCGGCAAGGCCGTGACGGTCAGTTCCGCGAACGGGAACACCGTGAACGCATCGACCCTGACTACGGATTCGAACGGCCAGGTCGCGGTGACGGTGACGGCCACGGCCTCGGGTGCCGACGTGATCTCCGCGTCCGCTCAGGGGGCGACCTCCGCGCATGCGCTCGACGTCTCCGGTGACCAGTTCCAGTTCACTTCCCCGGCAGCCGGTACGGACGTCAATCTCGGCACCTGCCAGGCCTTCACGATCAATTGGGCGTTGAATTCGACACCAATCAGCGGCGGCACCATCGACTTCTCGGCCACCCGCGGGACCCTGTATTCGGACAACGGATGCACGGTGACGGCGTCCTCGGCGAACACCAATGCCTCGGGTGACGCGACCCTGTATATCGTCTCCTCGGGTGCCGGGCCGACGACGATCACCGCGATCGGCCAGCTGGGCACCGGTACTCCGGCCGCGACCAGTTCACCGTCGACCAGTCTCGCGTTGAATTTCGTCGCGATCACGCCCGCGAGCCTCGACCTGCAGGTCGACAAGGCGACCATCGGACCCAACGACGGTACCCAGACGACGACCCAGCAGGCGACGCTGACGGCCATCGTGCGCGACGCCAGCAATAATCTTGTGAAAAACCAGACGGTGGATTTCTCCATCGTGCAGGACATCAGCGGCGGTTCCCTGACCACCTCGACGGCCACCACCGACAGCCTCGGACGGGCCTCGAGCGCCTACGTCTCCTCGGCGGCTACCACGGCGCAGAACGGCGTGCAGATCTCGGCGACGGTGCGCAGCACCGCGGTTACCAACACGGTAAGCCTGACAGTCGCGAAGGCGGCGCTCTTCGTCCGCCTCGGCACGGCTCTCCAGGTCATCAAAAACACCAACGATACCACCTACGATTTCCCGTATTCGGTCATTGTGACGGACTCGAGCGGCAACCCGGCTGTCGGCAAGGTCATTACCCTATCCCTTACGCCAATCGCCTTCGGAAAGGGCTACTGGTATATCGAAACCGACTGGACCCAGGTCGTCGAGGCGGTTTGTCCGAGTGAGGATCTGAATGAAAACGGCGTGCTCGATGCGGCGGAAGATATCAACCTCAATGGTGTTGTCGATCCCGGCAACATCGCTGCGGTCCCCGCCACCGTCACGATCGGCGCCGACGGGACCGCGAGTTTCTACATCAGCTATGCGCGTGAATACGGCGATTGGGTGTATGTGCGCCTGACGGCCGCCGCCGGGGTGGCCGGTACCGAAGGGACCGATACGGTCTCCTTCTGGTTGCCCATCGCTGCGGAGGATGCAACAAACACCAACGCATTGATACCCGGGTACCTCAGCCACTGGGGGGACGGTTGGAACTCCGGGTCCGTGTTCCCCGGTACCGGCACCCTGCCGACGTACGTGTCTACAAACCCGCTATCGGGACAGGGCCCAAATGGCGTATGTGGCGACACCCTTTGATCTGACCTGACCTGTCGACCTCGGGTTCTGACGGAGGTCGACAGCATACACCGGTTCGATCGTCGACCTTCTCGGTCGTATATTATTTTTCGTCGGACGCGTTCTCTCGCCTCCACCCTGCCCGTCTGGTGCCATTCCGGCGCCGCTTTGGCATATCATGTATCAATGGACAAGCGCCGCAATCTGTTTCTGGTCGGCCCGATGGGCGCGGGCAAGACGACCATCGGCCGACACCTGGCGCGCACGCTGAAGCTCGAATTCGTCGACAGCGATCAGGAGATCGAGCGGCGCACGGGGGCCGATATCCCGTGGATCTTCGATATCGAGGGTGAGGACGGTTTCCGCAAGCGCGAGCGCGCCGTCATCCAGGAACTGACGCGCCGCGACGGCGTGGTGCTCGCGACCGGCGGTGGTGCGGTCCTCGATCCGAAGAATCGTGCCGACCTCGCCGCGCACGGGACCGTGATCTACCTTCACGCCTCCCCAGCGCATATCGTCAAGCGCACCGCCAAGTCCCACAACCGCCCCCTGTTGAAGACCGACGACCGTCGCGGCCGTGTGATGGAGATACTCGCGGTGCGCGATCCCCTCTACCGCGAGATCGCGGATATAATCGTCGAGACCGACACCCTGGGTGTACGCGGTACGGTAAGCTCAATACTCGCAAGCTGTCGCCTGAAGCCGCGGCGTAGGGCGCCGACAAAACGTGGCGGCGCGCGCAGCGCCTCCGGCCCGACGCAATCATCATGAAGACACTTTTCGTAGACCTCGGCGAACGTAGCTACCCGATCTATATAGGGAGGGGCCTGCTCGGGCGCACCGACCTGATCGTGCCGCACGTCGGCGGCGCCCAGGTCATGATCGTCACCAACGAAACTGTGGCGCCGCTCTACCTCGAGCGCGTGCAGCAGATGCTGGCGGCGTACCAATGCAACGCAGTGATTCTGCCCGACGGCGAGCGCTTCAAGGAACTCGGCACGCTCAATAATATCTTTGATGCGCTTCTGAAAAACCGTTGCGAGCGCAGTGTCACCCTGATCGCACTCGGCGGTGGCGTGGTTGGCGACATGGCGGGTTTCGCCGCTGCGTGCTACCAGCGCGGAGTCGCCTTTATCCAGATACCGACGACGCTTCTCGCCCAGGTCGACTCCTCGGTCGGCGGTAAGACGGGGGTCAATCATCCACTCGGCAAGAACATGATCGGAGCGTTTCATCAACCGCGCTGCGTGATCGCCGATACCGACACCCTCGATACGCTCGCAGACCGTGAACTCCACGCCGGACTCGCCGAGGTTATCAAATACGGATTGATCAAGGATTCGTCGTTTTTCGACTGGCTGGGGACAATGTCGACGCCCTGCTGGCTCGTGATCATGACGCGCTCGCCTACGCCATTGAACGCTCGTGTCAAAACAAGGCGCTGATCGTTGCAGAGGACGAGCGCGAGAGCGGTGTGCGCGCGCTCCTCAATCTGGGGCACACCTTCGGTCATGCCATCGAGACGGGTCTGGGCTATGGGATTTGGCTGCACGGCGAAGCGGTTGCGGCCGGTATAGTCGCCGCGGCCGAGCTCTCGGCGCGACTCGGTTGGCTCGACAGGGCGGTGGCGGATCGGATCGTTGCGCTGTTGCGGAGGACCCGCCTGCCGACACAGTTGCCGTCCCAGCTCTCGGTCCCACGTTTCCTCGAGTTGATGGCCGTCGACAAGAAAGCCCAGGCCGGTCGGATGCGCCTGGTACTGCTCAGGGAAATCGGTAACGGCGTCGTCACCGATGCCGTCGATCCGGCCGTGCTCGGTCAGACTATAGAGGTGCTCGTGGGCGAAGCCGTCGTCGATGATCGATAGGCCCCGATAGAGTTGACACGGCGAGGTGTGCGACATGACGCTCGATAACCAAGCTACAGCAGGTCTTGCGAGCTACGCGGTGCGGGAGACCGAGTCACGCGGCCGGCGTTTCCGCGAGGCCGCGCCGAGCTACCGTAATGAATATCAGCGCGATCGTGACCGGATCGTGCATAGCGGCGCGTTTCGGCGCCTGGAGTACAAGACGCAGGTGTTCGTCAATCACGAGGGTGACATGTTTCGCACCCGGCTGACGCATTCCGTCGAGGTTGCCCAGATCGGCCGTTCGATCTCCCGCGTGCTGCGTCTGAACGAAGATCTCACGGAGGCCATTGCGTTGGCGCACGACTTGGGCCACACGCCATTTGGCCACGCCGGACAGGACGCCCTCAATCATTGTATGGAAGAGTTCGGCGGCTTCGAGCACAACTTGCAGTCTCTGCGGGTCGTCGACGAGCTCGAGGAGCGATATGCCGAGTTCAACGGCTTGAATCTCACCTACGAGACGCGGGAGGGCATACTCAAGCATTGTTCGGCGCGCAATGCCGCGACGATGGGTGAGCTCGGCGAGCGCTTCTTGCGCCGCCAACAGCCGAGTCTGGAGGCTCAGCTGGCGAACATGGCGGACGAGATCGCGTACAACAATCACGATGTCGATGATGGTCTGCGAGCCGGGCTGATCGGCATTGAGCAGCTGGGGAAGATCACGCTGTTTCGCGTGCAGTACGAAGAAGTGATGCAGGCCTACCCGCAGCTTGCCCCGCGTCGCACCATACACGAGGTGATTCGGCGCATGATCAATTCGCAGGTCACCGATCTGGTGGACACCAGCCGCGCGAGGATCATGGCAGCTGATGTGCGGACCCTCGATGACGTGCGCAATCAACAGGAGCCGATCATCGGATTCGGTACCGAGATGGCCGCGCGGAATCTGGAAATCAAACAGTTTCTGCGTCGGCGACTGTACCAGCATTACCGTGTGCGTCGCATGAGTGCCAAGGCAGACCGCATCGTCAAGGCCCTTTTCGAGACGTTCATGCAGGATACACGTGTCTTGCCGGATGCCTATCAGGAAAAGGCCGCAAACGCCGAGGCCGGTGAGGGTGTTGCCGGTCGGGCGCGTGTGGTGGCAGACTACATTGCCGGGATGACGGATCGTTACGCGATCAGCGAGTACGAGAAACTATTTTATCCATCCCGCCTGACCTGAAATCCGTACAAGGTGCGAGCATCGGCGGTGGTCGGATCGCGATGGAGTCGCCGGATTCATGCACATTTACATGCAGACCCCAGCCATGGACGAAGGGCCGCCCCGTTTCTATCACCTGCTGCTCCAGCAGGATCTCCTCGGCGGGTGGACGGTCATTCGCGAGTGGGGTCACCAGGGCGCCTCCGGACGTGTCAAGCGCGAGCATCACGACACGCGGGAAGATGCGGAGGCCGTATTGTTGCGCCTACGTGACGCCCAGTTGCGACGCGGCTATCGTGTAGTGTTCGTACAGGGAGACGTGCCGCCGCGATGAACGTCGACGTCCAAACATCGGGCGGCGGGCCGGAGGTCGCCGAGGTCGGAGTCGCCGTGCTTGGCCGTATACGGGACCTCGGCGAATTCTTCCCCGCAAGCGACCGAGACAAGTGTCTCAATCTGTTGCTCCACCTCGTCCCGTACAGCGGGATGTTGCGTGTCACCGGAGAAGCCGGTAGCGGCAAGACTACCCTGTTCGATGTTCTACGTGGCAAGGCCGGGGCATCGTGGCGGGTATGTTCCATCGAAGCGGCGTACGGCACCAATGCGGCGGCCCTGTTCAAGGCGATCATGGCGGAATTCATTCCGCGTGGCACTGCCCCGGAAGACCCCTTCGCCGCGATCGATTCCTTGCGCAAGAGTCTGCAGCTGATGCGGCGCAGCGCGCTATTGCCGCTGATCCTGATCGACGATGCCCACCGGTTGACGCCGCAGGCGCTGCGCTGGCTAGCGCAACTCAGCGCGGCCCTCGGGGAAGAGGAGCGCACCGCGACCATCGTCCTGTTCGCCGAACCGGGTTTGGACGAGGTTTTAGAGGAGAACGCCTTGCAGGACGTGCAGGACCAGATTAGCCACACCTTTGTGCTGCAACCCTTCAACGAGGAGGAGACCGGGGCCTATCTACGTCAGCGATTGGCGGGCATCGGCGGCGCGTTCGATGGGATATTCTCAGCGCCGGTCGTCAAATTCATTCATGTATCGTCGCGAGGCGTACCGGGACGCATCAACGATTTTGCGGGCGTCGTACTGCGTAAGGCCGCGGAAAACAGCAGCCTGCCGGACGCGGCCGCGCACACGGTTTACCATAATATAAAGTGGTCCCGTTACCTGATCGCTACCGCCATCGCAGGCGTATTCGTCTTCGTGTGGTCGATGCGTCATCACATGGTCCATGTTACCCTCCCGGCCGTATCTGAGGAGGCGCGCGTGCAGGTTCCACTGACCATACCGAGCCTCGCCGAACCGCCCGGTGTGCGCGAAACCGGCGTGGGGCAAGACGCCGAACCGGTGATGGCGCCGGATGACGGGTTTGGCATGGAAGGTGGCGCGCCGCACCGCGCCGTGGACGGAGGCGCTGGCGAACGTACCCCCGCGGAAATCGCAGCTATTTCGACGGAGAGGTCACAGGTACCGATAGCGGTGACAGTCGCAAAGGCGACCGAGGACGGAAGTGCAACCAGGGGCTCACCGGATATGCCACCTCTCGTAGCGGTCCCGTCATCCGTGCCGTATGTTGCGCCGCCGGCGGTCGAGCCAACCGCCGTGGCGTCGGAGCCAGCGGTATCGATGCTGGCCGCGTCGGTGCCAAGTCCAGAACCAGGTACCGCGGTGAAGGACGAGACCTGGTTGGCATCTCAGGATCCGAATGCCTATACAATTCAACTGGTCGCCCTGGATCCAAAAAAGGCGCAGCGATTCATTAACGAACAGAAACTCGACGCCGCCGCCGCCACCTACCCCGTTGCTGCCGAACGACGGCGAATGGTCGCCGTCACGTACGGCATCTACGCACAACGCGGCGAAGCGCTTGCCGCCGCCGACAAACTCGCAAGCCGGATCACGGGTCTGAAGCCGTGGGTGCGTTCCCTACGCATTATTCAGGAGACTATCGGCGCCCGCGTGGCCGAGGCGTCGACCGCCGGAGGTAGTGCACCGCCCAACGAGGCGACGAAAGGGGAGGACTGGTTACGCGCTCAGGATCCGTCGCACTTCACCTTGCAACTTCTTGTGATGGAGGCCGGCAAGATCGACCTTTTTGTAAAGGACCACGAATTCTCCGCTCGCGTGGCCCGTTATCGCGTACTTCGCAACGGAACGGCGGCGGTGGGCCTGCTCTACGGTTCATACACCACGCGCGTCGAAGCGGAGGTGGCCGCGCAGACCCTGCGCCGGGAAATCCATGGCATCGATCCGTGGATACGCCCGATGGCAGCGGTTCAGCAGGTGGTGAGCGCACAGGTGAGCGACGACACGCCCTAGCTGAATTCCGCGCCTTTGCGGTCGTACCAGCGCGCTACATATCGATTTGGTATGGTCCCGGCGGCGCAGCAAACCCATACCCCCATTTGAAATACAATGGCTTATCGGCGTTGACGGGCGACGTCGGGGTGCCCGTTTTGTTGCCGGGTGACGATAGGGCGAGTATAATTTCCTCCCTTGCGCTCGCGATTCGCTGCCAATTCGCGCATTTTCAAGCAGATGCGTCAGGCCTCGCGGCAGGGATACCTGTCGGGAGCCTGTTATCGTCCGCCGCACCACGCCAACAGGTGTGTCCCCGGGGTCAGTGTGAGCGACGACGGTTGTGAGCGGGCGGCGCGACCGCGGTTGGACGGAAGGATTATGGCCATATGACTGAAGCGACAATGCAACAGCGCCCCCCCAGACAGGGTCTGTACGAACCGCGCAGTGAACATGACGCCTGCGGTGTCGGATTCATTGCCCACATCAAGGGGCACAAGCGCCACTCGATCGTACGCCAGGGATTGAACATCCTGGAGAATCTGACGCATCGCGGGGCGGTCGGCGCGGACCCTCTGGCGGGCGACGGCGCCGGCATCCTGATCCAGATCCCGGACACGTTCCTGCGCGAGTCATGTGATACCCTCGGATTTGCATTGCCGCCGGTCGGCGAATACGGCGTCGGCATGGTGTTCCTGCCTCAACCACCCGAGTCACGTGCGACCTGCATTGCGTTGATCGAGCGCACCGTCGCGGAGGAAGGTCAAGCACTGCTTGGTTGGCGCGACGTGCCGACCAACAACCGCTCGCTCGGCGAGAGTGTCAAGACCGTCGAACCGTCGGTACGCCAAGTCTTTATCGGTCGCGGCGCAAACTGCGCGGATCAGGACAGTTTCGAGGGCAAGCTCTTCGTGATCCGCAAGCTCGTGGAACACCACGTGCGCGAGTCGGGCTTCCCGAATCGGGAGCAGTTCTACCTGCCGTCGCTGTCCAGTCGCACCCTTGTTTACAAGGGGATGTTGCTCGCGGATCAGGTGGACGCATTCTATCCCGATCTGAAGGATGAAAGAATGGAGTCGGGGTTGGCTTTGGTCCATCAGCGATTCTCCACCAACACGTTTCCGTCCTGGGATCTCGCACAGCCGTTTCGAATGATCGCTCATAACGGCGAGATCAATACCCTGCGCGGCAACATCAACTGGATGGCGGCGCGACGCCACTCAATGTCGTCGAAACTGCTCGGCGACGACCTCGAGAAGATTTGGCCACTGATTGTCGAGGGTCAGTCGGACTCCGCTTGTTTCGACAACGCGCTGGAATTGCTGGTCGCGGGCGGATACCCGCTTGCGCACGCGATGATGCTGTTGATACCGGAGGCATGGGCAGGCAATCCGCTGATGGATGAGAAGCGCCGGGCGTTTTACGAATACCATGCGGCGCTGATGGAGCCGTGGGACGGCCCGGCGGCGGTCGCGTTTACGGACGGCCGGCAGATCGGGGCGACTCTCGATCGCAATGGTCTGCGCCCGGCGCGCTATCTGATCACCGATGACGACCTGGTGGTGATGGCCTCCGAGATGGGTGTTCTCGACGTTCCCGAGGAGAAGATCATCAAGAAGTGGCGGCTGCAGCCTGGCAAGATGTTTCTGATCGATCTTGAAGCAGGCCGCATCGTCGGCGACGACGAGCTTAAAGACAATTTGGCGCGGGCCAATCCCTACCAGGATTGGCTGGACCGCACCCAGATCCTGCTCAACAACCTGCCGGGAAAAGCGCACGGTAAGCGCGTGGATCACGATACCCTGCTGGACCGCCAGCAGGCCTTCGGTTACACACAGGAGGACCTCAAGCTCCTGATGTCAGCGATGGCGTTGACCGGCCAGGAGGCGGTGGGGTCGATGGGTGCCGACAATCCGCTCGCGGTCCTGTCGAACAAGGCCAAACCGCTGTTCAATTATTTCAAACAGAATTTCGCGCAGGTCACCAATCCGCCGATCGATCCGATACGCGAGGAATTGGTGATGTCGCTCGTTTCCCTGATTGGTCCAAGACCGAACCTGCTCGGCCTGGACGACTCGGTTACGCACATGCGACTCGAGGTGCATCAGCCGGTACTGACGAACGAGGATCTCGAGCGCATTCGCCACATCGATGCGCACACCGACGGGGCGTTTCGGACCAGGACGCTGGATATGTGCTATCCGGCCGCCGAGGGCGCTTCCGGAATGGAGGCTGCGCTCGCACGCCTGTGCGAGGACGCGGAGATCGCAGTCGGTGAAGGCTACAACATCCTCATCCTGTCCGATCGCGGCATGGACGTCGATCGTATCGCGATTCCGGCCTTGCTTGCGACGTCGGCGGTACATCACCATCTCGTTCGCGCCGGCCTGCGCACGGAAGCGGGGCTAGTGATCGAAACTGGTGCGGCCCGCGAAGTTCATCATTTTGCCGTGCTCGCCGGATACGGCGCGGAGGCGATCAATCCCTATCTTGCCTTCGAGTCGCTGACCGTATTGTGCGATTCGCTTCCAGAGAAGCCCAAAGTCGACGAGACCCACGAGCGTTACATCAAGGCGATTGGCAAGGGCCTCCTGAAGGTAATGTCGAAGATGGGGATATCGACCTACCAGTCTTATTGCGGTGCGCAGATCTTCGATGCGGTTGGCGTCTCGAGTCGGTTTATCGCCAAATATTTCACCGGCACGATCTCGACGATCGAAGGTATCGGTCTGCAGGAGGTGGCCGAAGAGGCCGTACGTTGGCATCGCGACGCCTTCGGAGACGCGCCGGTGTATCGCGACGCCCTAGACGTAGGCGGAGATTACGCCTTCCGTATCCGTGGGGAGGACCACGTCTGGCGGCCGGAGACAATCGCAAAGCTGCAGCACGCCACGCGTTCCAACAACTACGCGACCTATGAAGAATACGCGCGTCTGATCAACGAACAGGACCAGAGCCTGCTAACGCTGCGCGGCCTGTTCGAGTTCCGTTTTGCACCGCAGCCGATCCCGATCGACGAGGTCGAGCCTGCCAAGGAGATCGTCAAGCGCTTTGCGACAGGCGCTATGTCGTTCGGCTCGATCTCTTACGAGGCACATACGACCCTGGCCATCGCCATGAACCGCATCGGCGGTAAGTCCAATACCGGAGAGGGCGGCGAGGAGGCGGAGCGGTTCAAGCCTCTTGCGAACGGTGATTCCATGCGTTCGGCTATCAAGCAGGTCGCATCCGGCCGCTTCGGCGTGAGCGCGGAATATCTGGTGAACGCGGACGACATCCAGATCAAGATCGCACAGGGCGCGAAACCGGGCGAGGGTGGTCAGTTACCCGGCCACAAGGTCAATGAGATCATTGCGCGCGTGCGCCACTCAACGCCGGGCGTGGGACTGATTTCGCCACCACCACATCATGATATCTACTCGATCGAGGATCTCGCCCAACTGATTCACGATCTAAAGAACGTGAATCCGAAGGCGCGAATCAGCGTGAAGCTGGTCTCGGAAGTCGGCGTCGGTACCGTCGCCGCGGGTGTGTCCAAGGCCCATGCGGACCACGTGACTATTGCCGGATACGACGGTGGTACCGGTGCAAGCCCGTTGACGTCGATCAAACACGCAGGTTCTCCCTGGGAGATCGGTTTGGCGGAGACGCAGCAGACACTGGTACTTAACCGACTGCGCGGCAGAATCGCGGTTCAGGTCGACGGCGGCATGCGCACGGGGCGGGACGTCGTGATCGGTGCCTTGCTTGGTGCCGACGAATTCGGCTTCGCGACGGCGCCGCTGATCGTCGAGGGTTGCATCATGATGCGCAAGTGCCACCTGAATACCTGTCCGGTCGGCGTTGCGACTCAGGATCCGGTGCTGCGCAAGCGCTTCACCGGAAAACCCGAGCACGTGGTAAATTTTTTCTTCATGGTCGCCGAGGAGGTACGGTCTCTGATGGCGCAATTGGGCTTCCGTACGTTCAACGAGATGATTGGTCGTTCGGACCGCCTCGATACGCGGCGTGCAATCTCTCATTGGAAGGCCAAGGGCCTGGATTTCTCTCGCATCTTCTATCGGCCAAAAAACGTCGAAACGACGGCAATCTACAACTGCGAGGGTCAGGACCATGGTCTTGGGAAGGCGCTCGATCTGACATTGATCGAACAAGCCGCCCCGGCCCTCCAGTCCGGAAAAACGGTGCGTATCGAGACGACGATCAAGAACACCAATCGTACCGTCGGCGCGATGCTATCGGGTCGGGTAGCGCAGAAATACGGCCATGGCGGTTTGCCCGAGGATACCATCTGTATCACGGCGCACGGCACTGCCGGACAGAGTTTCGGAGCGTTCCTCGCGCACGGCGTCAGCATCGAACTGATCGGAGAGGCGAACGACTACGTCGGTAAGGGTCTCTCGGGCGGACGTCTCGTGATCTATCCTCCCTCCCATACACCCATCGTGGCGGAGGAAAACATCATCGTCGGCAACACGGTGTTGTACGGAGCGATCAGTGGAGAGTGCTATTTTCGCGGGGTCGCGGGTGAGCGCTTTGCGGTGCGTAATTCCGGCGCCGTAGCGGTCGTCGAGGGGGTCGGTGACCATGGCTGCGAGTATATGACGGGCGGCATCGTGGTCGTGATCGGCGAGTCCGGACGCAATTTTGCTGCCGGTATGAGCGGGGGCATAGCGTACGTGCTGGACGAACGGGGTGATTTCGGGCAACGCTGTAACCTCATGATGGTTGAACTCGAGCCGGTAGCCGAGGAGGACGAGGCCCTCGAGGCCTACGACCATCAGGGTGGCGACCTCGAGACCCACGGTCACGTCGATGTGAGTCACGATCTCACCCGATTCGACGCACAGCGCCTACGCCGATTGATCGAGAAGCATGTCCACTACACCGGCAGTGATCGCGGTCGGACGATCCTCAATCACTGGGGTGAGTACGTGAGGAAGTTTGTCAAGGTCATGCCCGTAGACTACCGGCGCGCGCTGGAAGAGATGAAACGTGCCCAGCGGGAGACTGCGCAGGTTGCAGCGTTTGCCCGGGGTGGGCAGTAGCATGGGCAAGCCAACCGGATTCCTGGAAATCGAGCGTAAGGATCGCGGCTACGAACCGATCAAGGAACGCACGCGGCACTATCGCGAATTCGTCATTCCGTTAACGGACCAGGATGTCGCGAGCCAAGGTGCGCGTTGCATGGATTGTGGTATTCCCTTTTGCCACGAAGGCTGTCCGGTCAACAACATCATTCCGGACTGGAACGACCTCGTCTATCGCGGCAACTGGCGTACCGCGATCGACGTGCTCCACTCGACCAACAATTTTCCCGAGTTTACCGGCCGAATCTGCCCGGCGCCGTGCGAGGCCGCCTGCACGCTGAACATCGACGATG
>Ga0055477_10000292_pt1 | contig 13198 bp, 11 predicted proteins | sample Muzzi_PWA_D2_FD_57683 | JGI IMG/M metagenome (GOLD analysis project Ga0055477, IMG submission 57683) | Wetland microbial communities from San Francisco Bay, California, USA, that impact long-term carbon sequestration - Muzzi_PWA_D2 | ecosystem: Environmental > Aquatic > Marine > Wetlands ... | reverse complement strand
TAAACCTGGCGCAATCCCGTAAAAACCGGGTGTCTAACAAAAGGGTAGCAACTTAGGTTACAATATCAACCTACCAATTTCGACTCATGCCAGAACAACAATACTTGCTCAAGCCAACCCACAATAGCAGTTAGCAGCACCCCCATCAATGCCAGCACTACAATCCCGGCAAAGACGGAAGATTGATCAAGGTGGGCCGCCTGTATGTATATTACACGCCCCAAGCCTTCACCGGCTCCAGACCACTCAGCAACCACCGCGCCAATAACCGAAAGCGTGACCGATGTCTTAAAGGCCGACAAAACATAAGGTAGGGAGTGGGGTGCACGCAGGCGAATTAATATTTCCCATTCTGAGGCGGCCACACTACGGAAAAACTCAAGCGAGGTCGGGCTGACCGAGCGCAGTCCAATAATCGTATTGACCAAAATAGGAAAGAAACAGAGTAACGCAGCCATGATAATTTTCGGATAGATGGTGTAGCCAAACCAGATAATGAGTAGAGGCGCGATGACAATGAGTGGCGTTGCTTTAATAACCACAGCCAGGGGAAAGATACTGCGCTCCAAAGCACGCGAACGGGCCAGGACAACTGCCAGGAAAATGGCCGCCACCGCCCCCACAGCAAAACCCGCAAGCGCCTCGGAAAAAGTTAGCAACCCATTCTCAATAAAGAAATAACCGGGGTCTTCGAGGAGACGCGCTAGAATCGCCGTCGGTTTGGGCATAATAATGGCCGGGATTTCCCGCACTGTGATATAAATCTGCCAACCAAATATAATCAGTATAAAGAAAATTCCCGGCGGCAACACGATTTCTGTCAGTGTTCGGAGCCTGATACGCCAGCGTTGCGATGAACTCAAGATTGGCGTTTGAACCATTTCAGTCGCTTGTTCCATGATTCTTTTCCTCTCGTAGTAACAAATCTTTGAGATGATCGTTATAATCCAAGAATTCAGGGGTGCGCTCTACCTCTTCGGTTCGTGGTCGGGGTAGGTCAATTTCCACAATACCACGCAAACGTCCCGGACGCGGCGAAATCACCGCGACTGCATCCGAAAGAACGATGGCTTCTGGAATGCTATGGGTGACAAACATCACCGTCTTTTGGGCACGTTCCCAAATTCGCAATAGTTCATAACGCATCAATTGCCGGGTAATCGCGTCGAGAGCACCAAACGGTTCATCCATTAGGAGGAGCTTGGGATCAAAGGCAAGTGCCCGAGCAATGGCGACACGCTGCTGCATACCCCCTGAAAGCTGATGCGGGTAGGCGTCGGCAAACGCCTCCAGCCCGACTAATTCGAGTAATTCTTTGATTGTATGCTGGCGAGGACGATTGGCTTTGCGATTGAGAATGAGTGGTGTCTCAATGTTATCAGCCACCGTCTTCCACGGAAGCAGGCCAGGCTCTTGAAATACAAACCCAATTTCTTTCGCCCGCTGTGCATCGCGGGGGCCGGTCCCATTACCAATCGATACGGAGCCACTGGTCGATTCAATTAACCCCCCTACAATACGCAGCAAGGTGGATTTGCCGCAACCACTTGGGCCTAATACAGAAAAAAATTGCCCTTCCTGGACACGCAAATTGAGATTGTCCAGAGCCGTCACTTGACGGGCGCCTTTGGCTGTTGTAAAGATCTTCCCAAGATTTTGCACAACGATATGGGCTTGGGCTGTCACAATACTCCTCCTTACGCCTCGAATACAGTCTGATCCTCTACCGGGGTCGTCAGCGCGTTAAGGGCTGTCTCTACCACGTGTTCTCGCCAACTGACTTCGTGATCCGGGGCGCGGGTAGGGTCGCCGGTTGGGTGTGGGATACGCCCTGCTTTTACAATGCGGTTCGCGCCCACCGATAGGGCCACCGAGGTCATAGCGGTAATAACTGCCGCAGGCAATCCAGCCCGCTCAATTTCTTTCGCCAGCGTTGCCCCGCAACGCGTACCGGTTCCTCATGTCGCGGTAATGATGATGCCATCAATACCTTTGGCTTTCATCTCCTGAGCCATTGACTGTCCTATTTCGGCGGCAGTAGCCGTGGGCATCCCACAGCCAACTGTCGAAAAGTAGTTCTCAAAAAGTTGTCGAAAGGCATGCTTGGCTTCGAGTGTCCGTAGACCATCCAGAGGAACCATACGATTAGGATCGGCGTTAGCAAAACGAGCATCATAACCCCCGTGCGCAGACTCGTAATCTCCGGGTGTCATCGTATCCATCCCGGCGATGGGGTATTGGACCCATTTTGTGGCTCGCACCGCTTCGATACGGTCCGGGTTTCCAATCGGTACAGTTCCGCCCTCGGTTCCCACGGCCAATTTGGCATCTTTTAGATTAGCGATTGGTGGGGCAGGCGGTACACGGTCATAGCTTGGAATACGCAACTCGGTTTCATACGGTTCCCCGCCTACCTTTTTTAGCAACATGTCCACCGCGCGATGGGCCGCAGGCGCGGAAACAAACACGTTACGCCGACGGCCACGCGGTAAGTAATTATCTTCGGCAGGAGTACCCAAGGTCTCACCACGGGCTAGCTTGAGGGCCAACGTTGCCATCGATGGGATCGACTGGCGCATGGTCGCGGCGGTAGTGCCGGTAGGCACAATATAGGTATATGGGGAATATACTTCGGCCGCCGGATTTTCTTGAGCTACACCCGTAATCGCTGGAATACCTAGCCGTTTCTGGACAACCTGGCAAATTTTGCCACACGCCATCCCATAACGGCCAGAATCAAAAGCTGGACCGGCAATTAGCACATCCGGCTTATCATCCACAATTAAATCGATCAGGTCGTCGGCGGCCTGGTCGGGTTGGTCACTGAAGTAGCCATCACCGCAAACAATTGTAGCAACGATTTCTGCCTCATCCCCAATAGCCATCTGCAAGGCTCGTCCTGGCCCAACCGGGCCATCCCGACGCCCTGGCGGTATACTGGCATGCTCTTCGCCACCCATCCCGGCAAAGAATTGGTTAATGTAATGAACAATCCTGATTTTTTCAGTCATGGGTCAACTCGGCTTTTATAAGATTTGCTACAGCTTCACCCGTACTTACAGCAGTCTCCTGCGAGGGGAAAAGTCCGGCACAATCTCCGACCATATATAACCTGTCCCCCCATTCGATTGGCAAAGGAGTCTGGCCCGGTTTTGGAGCCGCCGAGGCCGGTCGGATGGCGTATTCGACCAATTTTTCCACCTTCTCGTCTCGAAATAATTTGGATATTGTATCCATTGAATTTTCGCCCTGATAGGTCAGAATATTGGCGTAATGCCCGCCATCGTTGGCGGCTTTCACCTCACCACCGTAGATAATCGTACCACCAGACCCAACCGACATACGCAACTGCAAATCCACATCCTGTTTCAATGTGCCAGCCACAACCATCGCTGTACCTTGACCATATTCAACTTGACTGGCCTGCTTGCTCATTTCAGGTACTAATTGGGCCGCGATATTCGCTGGAAGCGCAACAACCAGGAAGTTGGCGTGCAACCGGTGTAGTTGATTGTCCTTGTTATATATGACGGCAAAACCATCCGGCTCACGCATCACTTCTAACACAGTTGCTTGAGTTTGTATCACTTTCCCCAATCGAACCGCCATTGCTTCGGCTATCTGCCCAAAGCCACCGGCCAATGTTGCTGATGGGCTAAGATTTGACCCCAGAAGAAAGATGCCAAAGGCCGCCGAAACCTCTTCGGGCGCTCGAAAACAAAAGTGGGTAAAAGGCTGTACGAATTTGCGCTGTAGACTCTCCCCGAAGCCAAATTGCCGCGCCCACTCCGCTACTGACACCTGGTGCAGGGCCATAAATTCGGCCCCATTCTCCGGCTTGGTCACTCGCCGCAGAAAGAAATAAAACCGCAACAACTGCGACGCCTCACCGGGCGAATACACACCACGCCCGACTAGCCCCTTCAGCGCATCCCAGATTATGGCGAGATTATCTGCCCGTGTCGTCCGCTCTCCATACCCGAAAAGCATTCGACGGCGGGGGATAATCTGTATCCGGTCCATCAGGCCAAGCTCAATGAGCAAGGCCATGTAGCGTTGGTAATGATCGTGCTGAAAAGCAACCGCCCCTAGATTGATAACCCTGTTTTCTATTTTCAAGCTGCGGATGCGCCCGCCGGGTTGGGCTTCACGTTCAAGAACAATTAACTCGTCTTGCTTTAGCGGGTGATGAACACTCTCTGCCAGTCGATAAGCACAGGTTAAACCTGCCAAGCCTGCTCCGAGAATAGCAATCTTTGTAGTTGCTTCATTTTCAATCTCGCCCGACACATTGTCGGTTGGCAGCGATTGGTCGAATGAAAACGACTCGCCCAGAGCAATTGGCATAAAAACCCCGAACCATTTTTAGAGATTGGGAGATTGTCAGGCTCTAACCTCTAATTTCTAATTTCTAATTTTAACCCCATCCTAATACGCCTGCGCCATCAATCGCCCAACACCAAGCTGGTTAGCAATGCAGTACACATAGTCATAGCTCAGGTCACGAGCCTCCGTTGCAGGATGACCACTATCCAAGAAGTTGTCACCGCCGATAACAGCTGGCATAGCTGGTAGGGCCAGCGTTTTGTCAACACTCCCAGTACTGACAATCGCTTCGGCCTCAGGAACACCATGAACCAAGGGGAAGTCCTGGCCTTCCGGCCCGCCCAATTCATAGGTGATGACCGTTGTTTTAATCCCCAGGCGTTCGCACTCTTGCAGAGCCAACATCATATCAATGGCCGAATTACCCCCACCCTCCCCGGTGAGGATGACTCCATCAGCGCGTAATAACTGGGCCAGCTTGGCAGCGTAGTTAGCGGCTCGCTGCTTTTCGGCTTGGGTGTAGTTATGACCGCGATACAAAACTACCCCGGCAAAGTTTAACGACTTTCCATGCTCAGCATACAATGTTTGGATAACCGGATTGTTGCAGTGGAGAAACGTTGGGTTTTTGAAGCAAGCGTAGACATAATTGCCACTGACTAGAGCGCCATCCATCACTTCATTGGGGTGAATGATGGTCGGCACCATGTCTTGAATGGCTTTTCCGTATAAATATGTATCTGAGTAAATCCCTTGGGATTGAGCTTGATAAAGATAGACAATGCGGGGTAAGGTGGGGTCGGTGTCAATAAGCTCAAAAGTTCTTATATTATCCGGCTGCAGGTCGCGTGTGACCTGGGCCAGATATTCAGCGGCTCGGAGGCTGGATAAACGTAAGGCCTGGTCGAAGTCCGCATTGTCTACATTGGGGGCCGGATGGAAGGTAACAACCACGTTGGCTGTTTCAGAGAAGGGGGAATAGGGCGCTGCCGGTCCGGTCATATCCACAATCGCCTCGCGTGGTTGCAGGAGGCCGGTCACCGGATTAGGCACTTGCGCCGTAGCCAGCAAGGCCATGCCTTGCAATCGATGAGTACGCCCTGAGCCAACCGTGTCGGGTGGACCAAGTAAGCCGGAAAATATACGCCCGTGTCCAGCTACTTTGTAGCGTGGCTCAATAGTATCGAGGATATGGACGATGCGTGTCTCATCGCCCGGATGGGCCAACGCGATATCAACGCTATCTATCGGGAACTCATCGGTTAAAATCGCAACCAACTCGTCCCGATTAATAGATAAAACGCCATGCTCATAATGTGTTTGATCGGCGAATTCCAATCGACTAACATGATATGATGCTAGTTCAAGGCGCATAGATTGGTCCTATAATTATTGGGGCGACTATATCGGCCCGTACTATACAATAGCCAGTTATATTTGTCAAACAAATTAATTCATTTTAAACTTTATGCTACATTATCGACAATGATATCTCACACTGCAAATTCTGCCAAAACCGGATAATGATCTGAGGCTCGATGAACAGCCTCAATATCACAGACAACATCACACTGTTGCAGGTTAGCTTTTAATATATCGTTGACAAAGATGTAATCGAGCCGGGCATGAGGCTCTGGCGTGGGTAGGGTGAATCCATCCTCTTTGGGATGCAGAAAGCGGTAGGAGTCTGTAAAACCAGCAGCCAAGGGTTGAGCGAGTGCCCAGTGAAAAACTCTCCAACCTTGCATCCTGAGTGTCCATTTGAGAGATGAGGGGATTGAATCGACCCATTCAACCCGGTCATTTGGCGCGATGGCATTGAAATCACCCGCGATTAAACAAGGAATGTTGTTGTACTGCATCGCTTTACGCAAGATGATCTTCAGTTCCCAGGTCCGCCACCACTCACGATAGAAAGCCACAAAGGGGGCCAGGTGTACCCCGAAGAGTTGGACGTGGTAATTTGAAGCAAACTCAATTGTTGCTTCCAGGACGGCGCATCGTATAGGAAAAGGATGATGATTTCTGGGTGATACAATAGGCAACCGGCTCAATAAAGCCAAATGCCGGATGTTATTGCCCTTGGCAAAGAAGTAATCCATATTAAGAGCCTTGGCGAATTCTTGAATCAATCCCTCTTGAAAAACTTCTTGCAAAATTATGACATCGGGTTGTTTTGCTTTGAAAACCTCTAGGAGCAAGGACTCACGGTTTTCACCGCCATCAAGAATGTTGTATGTCATAACTTTGACTGGCATTTAAATAGCTCCCCATATCTAATTTGATTTAGATTACAAGTGAGGCGTTGCGTAGCTGGGCGGTATATCGGGTATTTGTCCGCGTTGCTGGTATGGATATTTCTCCAAAATTGCCTCGTTAACCTCAATGCCTAACCCCGGCCCTTCCGGTACGGTTAGACAGCCGTTATTAACCCGGTCGGGAGAAAAGAGGCTGTCCACTAACAATTCATCTCGCAGTGGTTGCTGCGATGCTGCATCGTATTCAAGAACCGTGAAAGTAGGGGCCGTAGCACTGAAATGTACATTGGCAGCAATACCTACCGCCGTTAACCCGCCGCAGTGAGGTGACACGGGTAATCCCCAGGTTTCGGCCAATGCTGCCACCTTTTGGGCCTCACGCAAGCCACCGGTTAGTGTCGCATCGGGCTGCAGCACCGAGGCAGCCTTATGGGTGATGAGGTCTCGAAAACCGTGAATGGTATAGGTGTCTTCGCCATAGGCCAGGGGTAGTCTGGTTCGTGTAGCCAGCATTGCTACTGCATCCAGATTATATTGTGGAATGGGTTCCTCCAGGTACAAAACATCAAATTCTTCAAGCTGGTGAGCCAGCTTAATTGCCGAAGCTAGGGTGTAGTTATATTTGCCATCCACAATGATATCGATATCCGGGCCAACAATCTGGCGCACTTCCTTAACCAGATTGACATCCCAATGCAGGCCGGCCCCGATACGCAGCTTAACGGTTGTACAACCTTGCTCTAACAATTGGTCAAAGAATTCGGCGTGCCAATTGGCGGGCTGGTCAAAAGCAATGGTCCCAGCCGCATAGATAGCGATTTCATCCCGGTAACTGCCTAACATCTGGTGAATCGGCTCCCCTTTGACCTTGCCCCGAATATCCCACAGGGCAATCTCCACGCCACTGAGAGCCTGGATTATAGGGCCTGATAACCCTAGAGTTGGGTAAACCCATTGTTGAATATGACGCACGTGACGTTCTAGCAGCAGAGGGTCTTTTCCAATCAGATGGCGCTTCAACTCCTCGTCAACGATTTGCTTGATGACCAGGGGGTTCCAGTGACCAAACATATCGCTGGCTTCACCCCAACCACTTACCCCGGCATCGGTATCTACTTTCACCAGGGCAAACGACCGGGTGAAGGGCGTAGGCTTTTCTCGAATATACCCTAATGGAAAGACCTGAATATCTGTAATTTTCATAGGCTATCCATTCTATTTATCAGAAGAATTAACCAGAAACTTGTTGCTGAATTGCTTCAAAATCCTTTCGCAACCCCTTTACCATTGCGGTGGCATCGCTCATATATAGTACGAATCGCGCTCCTTCGTTAACCCATTTGGTTACATCTTCGATAGAGTTAAGATGAATGACAACGGGAATATTTTGCGCTGTGCATATACGAATAACGTAGCGCAGCTTTTCCTCATAATCAGGGTGATGTACCTGGCCAGGGATACCCATTGAAACGGTCAGATCGTTTGGCCCTATGAAGATAGCATCAATACCTTTGACTTGCACAATGGCCTCTAAATTCTCAATGGCAGGGATGCTTTCAATACCAATCATCACAAAGCTGTTACGGTTGTTCTGTTGCAGATATTCCTCTGACGCCTGGCTCGGTAACTCACCCGTTTCAATGGCCCGCTTCAAGAGTGCACCCTTCAGCGGACGCCATCTGGCCGCACCAACCACCTCTTGCACCTCGGCCACAGTTTCGCAATATGGCACAAGAACACCATGCGCTCCGGCATCTAAGGCCATGGTCACTTGGTGGATTGATGGATACGGGATGCGGACAATAGGTGTCATGTCCGTAATGTTAAGGGCAGCAATTAAATCTGCCACCTCGCCGCGACTATAGGCTGCGTGCTCGGTGTCAATAATCACGTAATCAAGATTAAGCCCGGCAATAAATCTGGCCCAACGAGGATTGCGAGCCACAAAGAGCATCGTGCCGTAAACAATATCCCCGTTTTGCAACTTTTCGCGCAGGTCTGCACCAGCCATATTTCCTCCTTATGTTACAGTTATGACCACACCCATATCATTCAATGACCTCAATCTTAACCGGAGTGCCAATATCATCGGCCAAAGATTGAAGTAAATTCACCAAATTCAAATCAAGTGGAATGCCGTTTTTAGTGCGCTTAATCTCGGTTTCAAATTCAATCTCGCCGGGAATGTAGATTCTCTGCTGGCCTGGAGCCTTGCGTGATTCTTTGAGTTCTTTAATCAGAGTATCCATCCGAGTTTTTAACTCGTTTACCGGCAGAAATGAAGCAACATTAATCGCCATAAACCAATGCCCAACATTAGCGGGTTCTTCTGGATGCTCATTCACATGCTTCCCAAAATTCGCTCCAGACAGAACCCCACTGAGAATATCGACCAACATCGCCAATCCATATCCCTTGTAACTGGCTAATTCTGCAAAACTTCCCAAAGGCAATAACGCCATCGTGTGCTTTCGCACCGCTTCGATAAATACTCCTGGATCGTGTACAGGCTGCCCCTCGGCATCAATGGCCACGCCCTCTGGCAACAGTTCGCCTCTATCTTTGGCGACCACGGTTTTGCCAAAGGGCCTGGTACTGGTAGCCATATCAAGGACAAAGGGATATTCGCTGCCAGCCGGTACGGCCACGGCAATTGGATTTGTGCCGAGCATCGGCTCTACGCCAAAGGTAGGCGCGACCAGGCGAGAGGCATTGGTCATAGCCATGCCAACCATATCCTGTGGCAAGGCTTTCATGGCGTAGTAACCCGCCATTCCAAAGTGGTTGCCGTTACGAACCGTAACACAGGCCAGGCCATTCGTTCGGGCAAGCTCTAAGCATTTGTCCATGGCCATGATAGCCGCTGGAGCGCCTAATGTATTTCTGGCATCAACGATGGCAAAGCCTGGACCTTCTGTCTCAATCACCGCCGACTCATTCTTCACAATCAGGCCGCGCGACAAGCTATTGGCATACCAGTTTAAGAGCGCCACCCCATGAGAGTCAACGCCGCGCAAATTGGCCGCCACCAGAACATCGGCGACGATAGCTGCTTGCGAGGGCGAGACTTCCAGGGTTGTCAAAATACTAGTAATGAACTCTCGTAAGGCCGTCGGGCTAACTCGAACAGTGTGATTTCCGTTTGGCTTGTCCATGCGTCATCCTCACTGAAAACTGCTCAACCGCTTGTAGAATGGTTTAAGCGTTGGATATAAATCACGATAAATGGCATAAAGCGACTGGTAGCGTTCGTGGTTGATCTTATCCGGCTCAAGAACAGCGCGTTTTCGGACCATTTTTTTGGCGCCTGCTCCATAATCTTCAAAGACCCCGGCTCCCACTCCGGCGATGATGGCTGCCCCCAATACCGCAGCATCGGTCACTTCAGGCATGATAACGCGCCGCCCCGTCGCATCCGCCTTAATCTGGCACCATAATTTACTCTTGGCCTGACCCCCACACACATGAATCTCTTGTACTCCGGCCCCTGCATCCTTGATATGTTCGATGATGTGGCACAGCACATAGGCAACAGATTCCAATATCGCCCGTGTCATATGCTCCCGCCGGTGGTTGAGAGAAAGGCCAAAAAACACCCCACGAGCGTCTGAATCCCAAATCGGCACGCGCTCACCGGCCAGGTATGGTAAAAAAATCAAATCTTCACTACCGGGGGGAATGGATTCTACGCCCTCCAATATGTGCCAGTCATCGGTGGTCTGCTCCATAACTTGCTCACGCCACCACTCGAGGGCCTTGCCTGTGGTCGAGGCTGGGCCACCAATATACCAATAGCCATCAACAAACGAAGGGAGGCAGAAAACCTCTTTAATATCAACTGCTGCATCCCAGCATACATTCAGACTCTCCGAAGTGCCGCCATTATCACAGGCGATTCCCTGTTGTAAAGTGCCGCTACCAATCAGGCTCTCAAAATAATCACTAATACCGCCGATAATCGGTAGTCCCTGCGGCAGGCCAGTAGCCTGAGCAGCCTTCGCCGTAACCTGCCCAATCTGTGAAGCCATCATTTGAAGCGGCGGGAATTTTACCCTATCCAAGTCTGAGGCCGCAAGCAAGTCATCACTCCACGGGGCAATACTCGGCGACATGGAAATTGCCACTTCTCCAGAAAGTTGGGCCGCCACAAAATCCCATGACTGGCCGAACCATTGAGCTGCAGCATAGGTATCGGGTCGGTGTTGTTTGAGCCACATCACCTTAGGTATATAAGCGTGAGGTGGCAGAGAACGGCCAACCCGTTCACCGAGTAACTGCACCTCTTGGCTAGCCCGCCGGTCCATCCAGGTTAATGCCGCACCGGCTGGATTAAGATACTCATCAATGGGAACTACTGTCGGCCCTTGTCCACCAACGGACAGAGCCAGCAATCTATGAGTATCGATTTTAGCCAACACTTGTCGCAAAGCTTGGACGGTGGCCGTCCACCAGTCGGCTGGGTTCTGCTCGGCGGCAGAAGTCGCTGCGTCAAAGGCTAACGGATAACTTGCAGCGGCAATTGCTACCGGACGACCATCTAAATGAAATGCGCCGACTTTCGTCTGGGTTGTGCCGATATCGATTCCCAAAAGTAATGGCTCTTGGCTCATAGGCTACGGGTGTTGATTGTTATGCTTTAACTTTTTCGGGCGAAATCTCATCTGGTAATGATTGTGCTCTGAGTACTGGCTCCTTGGCTAATTGTACTACTAATATACCCCCTACAATGAGTAAAATACCGATCCCAATAGGTAGATTAATCACTTCTCCCAGCAGCAGCACGGCAACAAGAGTGGCAATACCTACGTCAAACGTCTTGATGGTACTGGCGCTGGCGACGGTGGTCAGGGCAAAAGCAGTAAAGAGAAGGTATTGGGCCACACCAAATAGCAACCCGGCGGATAGGAGCGACCAAAAAGCCGCTGTAGAAAAGGCAGTAAATACTCCCAGTTGCCCTGAGACAGTCAAAATAATTGTGAGGACTATTCCCGAAGTCCCAAGTGTGATGCCTAACAGGGTATAAATATCCATGCCACGGCGGAGCAAATGCCCGCCGATGTTGCTACTTAAGGCCCACATCAGACCGGTAAGCAGGCCATATAGTGCACCAAGCGGCCACTGCTCCGAAAATGGGACGCCGGTGTGCTGACCGTAGGTGAGCAATACAATCCCAAGCATGGTTGTAACGATGCCAACCCCAATACGCCTGTCAAAAACTTCTCCTAAAAAGGGTACGGCAATCAGCGCCCCAAAAAGAGGGCTTGTAGAGAAAAAAGGCACGGCAACCAGCACACCCCCATAGCGAAAGGAGAGAAAGAGCCATACCTGGGCCAGGGGGGCGACAACGATACCGTAGAATATGAGCCAGCCAATATCCTTCCAGCCAATAAAGTCTGCTTGCCAGGCCAATACCCGAGCGGTTCGTTCACGACGCCAGACCATCATGCCCAGACTAAAGAGAAGCGTTGGTAGCAAACGGATGACCGTTCCAGCCAGCACATCACCTTCAACCGCTGCAACACGGGTTAAGACGTTCGTTAAGGCAAAGGCTATAGCTCCACCAAAGGCATACCATTCGCCACGCCCAAATCGGATTGTAGGTAATAGAGACGGGGCAGCCACTCGCCAACTCCTGAAACCCGCTAGGGGTTCACAACAATTCGATAGGTGCTGAGGTCTATCGCTGCCTCAAATGCTTCTTTTACCTGTTCAATTGGATAAGTGGCCGAGATGACCGGACCCAAATCGATGGCGCCGCTACTGATCATCTCAGCGGATTGCTGAAAATCTTCAATACTCTGGCTGATTGTTCCGGTTAAAACGATTTCGTTATCGTGCAGAAGATTAGGGTCAATGGCAACGGTCTCACCTTTGGGGAACATACGGGCATAGACCAGTAGTCGTCCGCTTTTAGCCAAAGCGCCAATTGCCTCCTGCATCGCTTTAATCACACTCATCGCAACGATAATGACATCGGCCCCTCGTCCGCCGGAAAGGGCTTTAATATTTTCGACAAAGTCGCCTGCCAATGGGTCAAGGGCATGATTAGCCCCAAATTTCAGAGCTTCTTCTCTACGTCTGGCATCAGGCTCGCTGACAATGACGTTAGCGCCGTGGCCTCTAGCCAGAATAGTATGTAAAATGCCCATCACCCCGCCACCTAAGATAACAAGTGTATCACCTGGTTGGATTTGGGCCTTTTTAATGCTGCGTAGCACGCACGCCAGCGGCTCTGTCAGGGCCGCGTGGAGCAGATCGGTATCAGGATGCAGTTTGTAAATCTGGTAATCTTTGGCTACCTTGTGAGTGGCTAATCCCGCCGGTCCCATCGGGCCTTTAGGCTGGTCCCCCGTACTTTTTTTGAACCAGACATTTTCACAGCCCGACCCTCTCCGGCAGGAGTAGCAATATCCACACCGGTCCAGGGCCGAGACGGCGACTTTATCGCCTATATTAATGTCATTCACCGCATCGCCCACAGCCTCGACAACACCGGATAGTTCGTGCCCACCCAATAATGGATAGAAACGAGGGTCCATCCCAATGTAGGCCCGCTGTTCGAATGTGCATAGAGCAGAGGAATGTACCCGTACCACAACCTCGTCCGAGGCGGG
>Ga0055477_10000290_pt1 | contig 13246 bp, 7 predicted proteins | sample Muzzi_PWA_D2_FD_57683 | JGI IMG/M metagenome (GOLD analysis project Ga0055477, IMG submission 57683) | Wetland microbial communities from San Francisco Bay, California, USA, that impact long-term carbon sequestration - Muzzi_PWA_D2 | ecosystem: Environmental > Aquatic > Marine > Wetlands ... | reverse complement strand
AAGGTGTATATATGCGTGGTATCAGTCTGTCAACCACCATGGGCCCCGGGGTTAAAGTAGATCCCCTTGATATTAGGACCCTGGTCAAGGCCGGCTGATTTTTATATGCCGGCCTGGCCGGTGTGGTAGAGGCGGGTGCGGGAGTTGTCGTCAGAAAACGGCGCTCTCCTCCCAACAAGCAGTTTGATGTCGGAGACAGCGGGCACTCAAAGAGTTTAATTGTACTGCCGGGGCCGGGCCCTCGTACCCTGCGGTTACAGCCTGCCTAGACAATCGGACATAACGGTGCCGTGGCCCCTTAAAGGCGCCGTGGATCAAAAGGTTAAGCGGGATATTCCTTCTGACCGTCTTCTTAGATCTTATTTTGTCTGCCTTTGACGACCTCAACTGTTTTATCTGTGAACTTTTTCTGTTGAAGAGGAGGTAAAACACTTTGAAGCGAGAGGAAAAAGCTTCGATAGTCGAAGAGCTCAGTGACAAGTTCGCCAAGGCGAAAATTGCCATTGTCACCGACTATCAGGGGATGCCCGTGGCAGTCCTGGAAGGGCTGCGGCGCGAGTTGAAGAAAAGCAACTCTGAAATCCGAGTCGCGAAGAACACCTTGCTGAGAAGGGCGGTTCAGGGCACTTCGTTTGAGGGCATGGGTGAGTTCTTCAAGGGTTCCACTGCCGTGGCGATCTCTTATGATGACCCGGTTGCGCCCGCCAAAGTATTGACCGGTTTCGTCAAGGGCCACCCAGATTTTGCAATCCGGATGGCGTCAATGGACGGCAAGAGTCTTTCGGCTACGGATTTGTTCGCTCTTTCTACCCTGCCGAGCCGTGAGGTGTTGCTGGGCCAATTGCTCTCGGTGATGAATGCCGTTCCTACCAGCTTTGTCCGGGTACTCAATGGCGTCCCCACCAAGATGCTCTATTTGCTTAACGGGTTGGCCGACAAGAAAGGTCAGGCCTGATTGGTTTTGTTAAAAAGTTAATCAATTCCTGGAGGAATTTATCATGGCTGCTACGAAAGAAGATGTTGTCGAATTTATCTCCAATATGACCGTTCTCGAACTCTCCGAACTGGTTAAGGAACTGGAAGAGAAGTTTGGGGTATCCGCTGCCGCTCCCGTGGCTATGGCCGCCGCCCCTGCCGGCGGCGAGGCCGCCGCCGCCGCCGAAGAGAAGACCGAGTTTGACGTTATCCTGGTTTCTGCCGGCGACAAGAAAATCGGGGTCATCAAAGAGGTTCGGGCCATCACCTCTCTGGGCCTTAAGGAAGCAAAGGATATGGTAGAAGGTGCTCCTCAGCCGGTCAAGCAGGGCGTTTCTAAAGCCGAGGCCGATGAGATCAAGGCCAAGATCGAGGCTGCCGGCGGTACCGTCGAGATCAAGTAATTGCCATACCAGTTATGATGGCGCCGCCGGGCTCCTTGGGACCGGCGGCGCCGAACTGCCAGCCGGCTCAGGCCTACGGCAGTCGGATGTCGAACGCTACGGGGAGTTGAAAGCCCTCGTGGCGTTTATTGCGTTTTTATTTCCCGGTCTGAAACCGGTTGTAGCCTGGCACCGGATTGCATCGGGAAGCGTATGGACCGCACAGGAGTTAATTTGACGAGGGCGATGCTTAATGAACATGATTAAACGAGTCAGAAAAAGCTTTGCTAAATTCGGTGAAATTGTCGAGAAACCGCATCTGATCGAGATGCAGCGCTTGTCATACGAAAAGTTCCTGCAGTACACGGTACCTCATGACCAGCGAGAAGATATGGGTCTGCAGTCTATTTTCAAAAGTGTCTTCCCGATCGAGGATTTCAACGGCACCTGTTCCCTGGAGTTTGTCAATTACACCTTCGGCGAACCCAAGTACACAGTGGAAGAATGTGTGGAACGGGGGATGACCTTCGATGTGCCGGTCAAAATTACCGTTCGTCTGGTATCCAATGATCTGGATAAGGATACCGGGGTCAAGACTATCCGCGACATCAAGGAACAGGCGGTCTACCTGGGTAGTATTCCACTGATGACCAAGACTGGGGTCTTCGTGATCAACGGCACTGAGCGGGTTATCGTCAGCCAGTTGCAAAGGTCGCCCGGCCTGTTCTTCAGCCACGACAGCGGCAAGACCCACGCCGGTGGCAAACGACTTTATTCGGCCCGGATCATCCCGGTTCGCGGATCCTGGATCGATCTTGAATATGACGCCAAGGACATCCTCTATGTAAGGATTGATCGGCGCCGCAAATTTCCGGTCTCGACCCTGCTCAAGTCCCTGGGCTACAATACCGAGGAACTGCTGCGATATTTCTACGAAATTGAAGAGGTGTCGATCAAGGGTGATCAGGCCTTCATGAAATTCGACCCTCAGGCGGCCGTGGGCCAGCGGGCGCCAGTTGACATCCTCCACCCCAAAACCGGCGAGTTGCTTTTGAAGGCCAACCAGAAGATCGGTATGACCCGGGCTAAAAAAATGTCAGAAGCCGGGGTCAACAAGATCAGCATCCCGGTGGCCCAGCTGGCCACTAAGGTGGTGGCCCAGGATATAGTCAATCCTAAGACCGGCGAAGTGGTGGTGCCTTGCAACACCGAATTGACCGAGACGTTGCTGGCTGAACTCGCCGAATTGAAAATCAAGCATCTGGCGCTACTGGCCATCGACGGCGTTAATGTCACCGACTCCTTCCGCAAGACCATGCTTCTGGACAAGGCCCAAACCCCTGCGGAGGCATTGATCGAGATTTATCGGCGCTTGCGGCCCAGCAGCCCTCCAACCGCGGAGGTGGCCACCCAGTTTCTTGAAAACCTCTTCTTTAACAAGGATACCTATGACCTCTCGGTTGTCGGGCGATTCAAGCTGAATGCCAAGCTGGGAGTCGATACCGAGATCAATCACTGCACCCTGACCAAGGACGACATCATGATGAGCGTCCGTGAGCTGGTCAAACTGCGTGACCGTCAGGGCGAGGTCGACGATATCGATCACCTGGGTAACCGCCGGGTCCGCACGGTTGGCGAATTGATCGAGAACCAGTACCGGATGGGACTGGTGCGAATGGAGCGCGCCATCCGGGAAAGGATGAGCATCCAGGAGATCGAGACCCTGATGCCCCATGATCTGGTAAATCCCAAACCTATCACCGCGGCGATCAAGGAATTTTTTGGAACCAGCCAGCTTTCCCAGTTCATGGACCAGACCAACCCGCTTTCCGAGGTTACTCACAAGCGGCGCCTCAGCGCTCTTGGGCCAGGCGGTTTGTCCAGAGAACGGGCCGGCTTTGAGGTTCGTGACGTTCACCCCACACATTATGGCCGGATCTGCCCGGTTGAAACTCCGGAAGGACCGAACATCGGCTTGATAGTATCCATGGCTACTTACGCCAAGGTCAATCAGTACGGCTTCATCGAGACACCCTATCGGGAAGTGGTTAATCGTAAAATAACAAATAATTTCAAGTACATGACGGCTTTGGATGAGGCTGGGTGCGTGATTGCGCCGGCCAAGGTCGAGGTCACCAAGGGTGGCAAGATCGCCGAGGACACCATGATTGCCCGGGAAGATGGCGAAGTCGGCTTTGTCTCCAGCGACCGGGTGACCTACATGGACGTCTCGCCGAACCAACTGGTCAGTGTCGCTGCTTCCCTGGTGCCATTCCTGGAAAACGACGACGCCAACCGGGCCCTGATGGGTTCCAATATGCAGCGTCAGGGTGTGCCTCTTCTGCGTACCGCGGCACCACTGGTAGGTACCGGCCTGGAAAGAACGGTGGCCATGGATTCCGGGGTCTGTCTGCTGGCTGGCGGCGACGGGGTTGTAGAAGAAGTTGATGCCAACCGCATCGTGGTTCGTTACGACGAGCCCGACACCGACGGTTTTGCCACCGGGATCGGCATCTACCGGCTGGAGAAATACAAAAAATCCAATCAGAACACCTGTTTCAACCAGAAGCCGGTGGTCTTACCGGGACAGCGCGTGCACAAGGGGCAGCTCCTGGCCGACGGGCCTGCCTGCGACCAGGGTGAACTGGCCCTGGGCAAGAATATCACCATCGCCTTCATGCCCTGGCGGGGCTATAACTTCGAAGACTCGATCCTGCTCAGCGAAAGGCTGCTCAAGGATGATACCTTTACCTCTCTTCACATCGAGGTTTTCGAAACCGTGGCCCGCGATACCAAACTGGGCAAGGAGGAGATCACCCGCGATATCCCCAACGTCAGCGAGGAAGCCATGCGCAACTTGGATGACAGCGGAGTGGTGCGGATCGGAGCCGAAGTCAAACCCGGCGACACCCTGGTCGGCAAGGTTACCCCGAAGGGCGAGACCCAGTTGTCGCCCGAGGAAAAACTTCTGCGTGCCATCTTCGGCGAGAAGGCCGGCGATGTTAAAGATACTTCGTTGCGAGTGCCGCCAGGGATCGAGGGGGTGGTGATCGAAGCCAAGGTTTTCTCCCGCAAGGGCGCCGAGAAGGACGAACGGGCCCGGGCCATTGATGATGCCGAGGCGATGATTCTGGAAAAGGAGATGGAGGACGAGCTGAGCTGCCTTGAAAAGGCGGTAAAGAATCGTCTGGTGGATCTGATGGCAGGCAAAAAGGCCGGCGCCAACATCTCGGCCAAAAAAGGTGCGGTGCTGCTCAAAAAAGGCCAGACTATCACCGCGGAAGCTTTGGCGGATCTCTCTCTTGCCAGTCTCAAGAAGGTCGACTTCACCGGTCGCGCCAAGGTCGAGGAGATGATTACCAAGGTGCTGGACAGTTACGAAAACCAGAAGAAACTGGTCATTGAAAAAAGTCAGGCCCGGGTGGAACGGCTCCGCAAGGGAGACGAGTTGGCGCCAGGGGTCATCAAGATGGTCAAAGTCTATGTGGCCACCAAGCGCAAGCTGGCGGTGGGCGACAAGATGGCCGGCCGGCACGGCAACAAAGGCGTCGTCTCCAGGATCCTGCCGGAAGAAGACTTGCCTTACTTTGCCGACGGCACCCCGGTGGATGTAGTATTGAATCCCCTGGGCGTTCCCTCCCGGATGAACGTCGGCCAGGTCTTGGAAACGCACCTGGGGTTGGCCGCCAAAAGACTGGGTCAGCAAATCCAGGAGTTAGCCGAACGCCGGGATCTCAAAGAGATCAAAAAACGTTTGAAAGAGATCTACTCTGCCGAAGAATACAAGCAGCTCACCGACAAGTTGAGCGATGGAGACCTGCTGACCCTGGCTCAACGTCTGGGTCCCGGGTTGCACATGGCCACCCCGGTCTTTGACGGGGCCAACGAGGGTGAGATCCGCCGGTTGCTGGTCGAGGCCGGGGTCGACGAGGTTGGCCAGGCCACCCTGTACGATGGGCTCTCCGGTGAGAAGTTCGCCAACCAGGTGACCGTCGGGGTCATGTACATGATGAAACTGCATCACCTGGTAGACAATAAAATCCATGCCCGTTCCACTGGGCCCTACTCCCTGGTCACCCAGCAGCCGCTGGGCGGCAAGGCTCAGTTCGGTGGCCAGCGGCTCGGCGAAATGGAGGTTTGGGCCATGGAAGCCTATGGCGCGGCCTATACCCTTCAGGAATTTTTGACCGTCAAATCGGACGATGTCAACGGCCGAACCAAGATGTACGAAGGAATCGTCAAGGGCGAAAATTTCCTGGAGGCCGGTCTGCCCGAGTCCTTCCACGTTCTGGTCAAGGAGTTGCAGGGGTTGTGCCTTGATATGGAATTGCTCGACGACTGAGGACGGGCGCTGACTGACGGGATAAGTTTTCTGAATAAAATCGGACAAAAGGTGTGAGCCGTGGACGAACTTTTCAGTTTTTTCGATAAAGCCAAAAAACCAGTTAGTTTTAAAGCGGTCAGGATTTCCCTGGCTTCTCCGGAAAAGATCCGGGACTGGTCGAGCGGCGAGGTTAAGAAGCCCGAAACCATCAATTACCGGACCTTCAAGCCCGAGCGTGACGGACTGTTTTGCGCCAAGATCTTCGGGCCGGTGAAAGATTACGAATGCAACTGCGGTAAGTACAAACGCATGAAGCATCGTGGCGTGGTCTGCGAGAAGTGCGGGGTCGAGGTCATCCAGTCGAAAGTCCGGCGGGAGAGACTGGGGCATATCGAGTTGGCCGCCCCAGTGGCGCACATCTGGTTCCTGAAAAGCCTGCCGAGCAAGATCGGCAATATGCTCGATCTGACCCTGAAGGAGCTGGAGAAGGTTCTTTACTTCGACTCTTATGTGGTAACCGCCTCTGAGGCACCGGCCCCGCCGGTCTGCACGCTGTTGAACGAGGAGCAGTATCGCCAGGCCCTGGAAGAACACCCCGGGCGTTTCTCGGTGGGTATCGGCGCCGAGGCGATTAGAGCCCTGTTGCATAACCAGGATCTGAACGCCATGTCCATCGCCTTGCGAGAGGATATGCGCAATACCGGCTCAGAGGCAAAACGGAAGAAGATCGCCAAGCGGCTCAACGTGGTCGAGGCTTTCCGTGATTCGGGCAATAAGCCGGAATGGATGATCCTGGAGATCATCCCGGTGCTGCCGCCGGATCTCAGGCCCCTGGTCCCCTTGGAGGGGGGGCGTTTCGCCACTTCCGATCTAAACGATCTTTACCGCCGGGTAATCAACCGCAATAATCGTTTGCGGCGGCTGCTCGAACTCGACGCCCCGGAAATTATCATCCGTAACGAGAAACGGATGTTGCAGGAGGCGGTTGATGTTCTCTTCGACAACGGCCGGCGCGGCAAGTTGATCACCGGCCCCAACAAGCGCCCCCTGAAATCGTTAAGCGATATGCTGAAAGGCAAGCAGGGGCGTTTTCGCCAGAATCTTCTCGGTAAGCGGGTAGACTACTCCGGCCGGACCGTTATCGTGGTAGGGCCGCACCTGCGACTGCACCAGTGCGGTCTCCCCAAGAAGATGGCACTGGAGCTATTCAAGCCCTTCATCTATAACCGTCTGGAGCAGCTGGGCTATGTCAGCACCATCAAGAGCGCCCGCAAGATGGTGGAAAAGGCCACCGAGGAGGTCTGGGATGTGCTGGATGAGGTGGTCCGCGAGTATCCGGTGATCCTAAATCGTGCCCCCACCCTGCATCGTTTAGGTATGCAGGCCTTCGAGCCTCTCCTGATCGAAGGCAAGGCCGTGCAGCTTCACCCGCTGGTCTGCAACGCCTTCAACGCCGACTTCGACGGTGACCAGATGGCCGTGCATGTGCCGCTTACCGTCGAGGCGCAGATGGAGGCCCGGGTGCTGATGATGTCCACCAACAACATCCTCTCGCCGGCCCATGGCGAACCAATTATCATTCCCTCCCAGGACATCGTTCTGGGGCTGTATTATATGACCCGGGAGCGGCTGCTGGCCAAGGGCGAGGGTAAGTGCTTTTCCTCACCGGCCGAGGCCCGGCTGGCTTACGATTATGGTCATATCCACCTGCAGGCCAAGATCAAGGTGCGCATTGACGGCGAACTGGTGGAAACCACCATCGGCCGGGTCATGGTTGGTGACCTGCTGCCGGAAGGAGTCTCGTTCAGCCGGGTCAACAAGGTCATGAACAAGAAGGAACTGGCCAAACTGATCGACCATACCTACCGCCATTGCGGCAGCAAGAGCACTGTTATTCTGGCCGACCGGCTGAAGGATCTTGGTTATGAATTCTCAACCCTGGCCGGAATCTCAATCTCAATCAACGATATGATCATCCCGGTCAGCAAGGACGATATCCTGGCCACCGCCGAAAAGGAAGTCCTGGAAGTTGAAAACGGCTACCAAAACGGCGTGCTGACCGAGAGCGAAAAGTACAACAACGTAGTCGATATCTGGTCGCGGGCCACCGACAAGGTCTCCCAGGAGATGATGCAGGAGATGAGCGTCCAGTACCTGCGTGATAAGGACAAGAAACTGATCGAAACGCCCAGTTTCAATTCTATTTATATGATGGCCGACTCAGGTGCCCGCGGCAGCAAGGACCAGATCAGGCAGCTGGCCGGCATGCGCGGCCTGATGGCCAAACCTTCCGGCGAGATCATCGAGTCGCCGATCAAGGCCAACTTCCGCGAGGGGTTGAGTGTGTTGGAGTACTTCATCTCCACCCATGGCGCCCGCAAAGGTCTGGCTGACACCGCTCTTAAAACGGCGAACTCCGGATATCTGACCCGGCGGCTGGTCGATGTTGCCCAGGATTCCACCATCATCGAGAAGGACTGCGGCACCCTGGACGGCATCGAGGCCGAGCCGCTGATGGAAGGCGGTGAGATCATCCAGCCGGTCGGCGACCGCATCCTGGGCCGGGTAGCCCTGGATGACGTGATCGATCCCTTCTCCGGCGAGGTTTTGGTCCCGGCCAATGAGGAGATCACCGAAGATCGGGTGGAGTCCGTCAACGAGGCCGGTATTGACCGGGTCAGGATCCGCTCGGTTTTGACCTGCCGGGCGCGTCGAGGCGTCTGCGCCATGTGTTACGGGCGCGATCTGGGTCGCGGGCATATGGTTAATATTGGTGAGGCCATCGGCATCATCGCCGCCCAGTCCATCGGCGAACCCGGAACCCAGCTGACCATGCGGACCTTCCATATCGGCGGCACCGCCAGCCGCTCGGTGCAGCAGGCCGAGATCGCCACCCAGCACGGCGGTACGGTCAAGTTCAACAATATCCATACGGTCACCAATGCCGAGGGCCAGATGATCGCCATGAACCGCAACGGCGAGTTGGCCATTATCGGGGCCGAAGGGCGGGAGCGTGAACGTCATCGCCTCAATTACGGTGCCCAGCTGCTGGTCAATGAGGGGGACGCGGTCGAGGCCGGCACCCGCCTGGCCGAATGGGATCCTTTCTCGACTCCCATCGTCAGCGAGATCGGCGGTATCGTTAAGTTCGGCGACATCCTGGAAGGCATCACCATGCAGGAAAAGGTCGATCCCGTCACCGGCAAGTCCACCCGGGTCATCATTTCGCCACGGGCCGGGCAGTTCAACCCGCGCATCTCGCTTAAGGATGAGAAGGGCAGGACCATGAAGCTGCCCAAGACCGGTTCGCCGGCCCGTTACAGCCTGTCGGTAGGCACTCACATTTCGGTCAACGAAGGAGACCGGGTTGAAGCCGGCAAGATCCTGGGCAAGATCCCGCGTGAAACCACCAAGACCAAGGATATTACCGGTGGTCTGCCCCGGGTCGCCGAGCTTTTCGAGGTTCGCAAACCCAAGGAACATGCGGTGATCACCGAGATCGATGGTCAGGTCAGCTACGGTAAGGATCTCAAAGGCAAGAAACGGGTCGTGGTCACTCCGGAACTTGGCGAAGCCCGGGAATACCTTATTCCCAAAGGCAAACACGTTATCGTCCACGAAGGTGACTACGTCAAGGCCGGTGAAAGGCTGATGGACGGTTCGCCCGATCCCAACGATATCCTGAGGGTACTCGGGGTCAAGGAGCTGGCTAAATTCCTGGTCAATGAGATTCAGGAAGTCTATCGACTCCAGGGCGTCAAAATCAACGACAAGCACATCGAGGTCATAGTCCGCCAGATGCTGCGGCGGGTCACCATTACCGAGGTCGGAGATTCCACCTTCATGCTGGGCGAGCAGGTCGAGTCCTGGCGCTTTGGCGAGGAAAATGAGAAGCTGATCAAGGCTGGCAGCCGGCCGGCCGTGGCCGAGCCGCTGTTGCTCGGGGTGACCAAGGCCTCGCTCAGCACTGACAGCTTCATCTCGGCCGCCTCCTTCCAGGAGACGACCAAGGTCTTGACCAATGCCGCCATGGCCGGGCGGGTCGATGATCTGAGCGGTCTCAAGGAGAACGTGATCATGGGGCGGCTGGTGCCTGCCGGAACCGGGCACCCGCGTTATCGTCTCGAAGGAGAGTAGGACGAGCTGGGCACCAGTTTCGGCGCCCCTGCTCCGCAGGTTTTGTGGGGGTGATATTTCCTTGACAACCAGTAGAGGATAGATTATTTATCGCGTTTCTTTGTATCTGGCGTGTAATTTTCAGGGATTGGGACCGGAAGCGAGCTTGTAGTTCTGAGGCTCTGGTCCGGGCCGATATCGGGTGACTCCCCGGTTGGGTGAGTCGTCAATAAAAGTTAAACTTGGAGTTTGAGTAAATGCCAACCATCAACCAACTGGTAAGGCACGGCCGCAAAAAGGCGGTCAAGCGCACCAATACCCCGGCCCTGCAGGGCTCTCCGCAAAAACGCGGGGTTTGTGTCAGGGTCTATACAACCACCCCTAAAAAACCCAACTCCGCTCTCCGGAAAGTGGCCAGAGTCAGGTTGACCAACGGCATTGAGGTGACTTCGTATATTCCCGGCGTCGGCCATAACCTTCAGGAGCACTCGGTGGTCCTGATCCGTGGCGGCCGCGTCAAGGACTTACCCGGTGTTCGTTATCACATTGTCCGGGGTACCCTCGATACGCTAGGTGTTTCCGAGCGGCGGCAGGGTCGGTCCAAGTACGGTGCCAAACGTCCTAAATAAGGAGTTGTCAGATGCCCAGACGTAAGCTTGTTGCCAAACGGCAGATTATCCAGGACCCTCGTTTCAACAGTGTTCTGGTCTCCAAGTTCATCAACGGCCTGATGGAGCGGGGTAAAAAATCGGTGGCGCGGACTATTTTTTATGACGCCATGGATATCGTTGCCCAAAAGGTCTCGGAAAACGAGCCGCTCGAGGTTTTCGAGAAGGCCATGGACAAGGTGCGGCCCCGGGTTGAGGTAAAGTCCCGGCGGGTCGGTGGCGCCACCTATCAGGTCCCCGTAGAAGTCCGGACCGAACGGCGCAACGCCCTGGCTATCCGATGGCTGGTGGGGTTTTCAGCAAAGCGTTCCGGTAGGACCATGGCCGAAAAACTGGCCGGCGAGTTGATCGACGCCTTTAATAACCGTGGTGCGGCGGTGAAGAAGCGCGAGGATACCCATAAGATGGCCGACGCCAACAAGGCCTTCGCACATTACCGCTGGTAGGAAGATTTTTTACGGTTTTGGCAGACAGCGATTGACAAAACCGAGTTACTGGTATAAAAAGCCTCTTTCTCTCTAAAAGCGGTAGGCCATTGCTTGAGGCCGGAGATGAACCTGGTGAGAAAAATCGGATTAAACGGGAACGGTATAGGTTGTGTCTTCCAAGGCTGTGCTTGCGCGTTTGCGCAATATAGGCATCATGGCCCACATCGATGCGGGCAAGACGACAACCACCGAGAGGATCCTTTTTTATACCGGCCGATCACATAAGATCGGCGAAGTCCATGACGGTGCCGCCGTCATGGATTGGATGGAACAGGAACAGGAGCGCGGCATCACCATTACTTCCGCCGCCACCACCTGCTTCTGGCGTGAGCATACAATAAATATTATCGACACCCCGGGGCATGTCGATTTCACCATCGAGGTGGAACGTTGTCTGCGGGTGCTGGATGGCGCCATCGCGGTTTTTTGTGCCGTCGGGGGGGTTGAGCCCCAGTCGGAAACGGTTTGGCGCCAGGCCGATAAGTATGCGATACCCCGTATCGCCTTCGTCAACAAGATGGACCGGGTCGGCGCCAATTACGAGCGCTGCCTTGAGATGATCAGACGTAGGCTGGGTGGAAATACTCTTCCCTTGCAGTTGCCGGTGGGGAGCGAGGATAGTTTTAAAGGAGTTATCGACCTCATCGGTGAGCAGCTGCTGACCTTCGATGAGGCAACCCAGGGTGCCACGGTGGTCAAGATGCCGGTCCCTGAGGAATTCAGAGAACAAACCACGGCCGCACGGATGGCTCTCCTCGAGAAGTTGGCCGACTTCGATGAGGGAGTCATGGAAAAATACCTGGAAGAACAAGTGGTCTCCGTCGAGGAGATCAAACGGGCTGTTCGCCAAGCAACTCTGAACAGCCAGGTAGTGCCGGTCCTGTGTGGCAGCGCCTTCAAGAACAAAGGGGTGCAGCCGCTGCTCGACGCCATTGTCGATTACCTGCCTTCGCCGTTGGAAGTTCCTCCTATCGAAGGACATGGGCCCGACGGTGAGGTGTTGATTCGGGAGGCCAGCAGCACGGAGAAGTTCTGTGGCCTGGCATTCAAGCTCGCCAGTGACCCGTTTGTAGATAAGCTTACTTATCTACGGGTTTACTCCGGGCGCTTGCGTTCCGGGGACAAGGTTTTTAACTCGGTCAAGCACAAGCAGGAAAAGATCGGCCGGATCCTCAAGATGCACGCCAACAAGCGTGAAGAGGTCAAGGAGATCGAAACAGGCGATATCGCCGCCCTGGTCGGATTGAAGTTTACCAGCACCGGTGACACCCTGTGCGAGTCCGGAGACAATATCCGACTTGAGACCATGGTTTTCCCGGAACCGGTGATCTCCACGGCCATCGAGCCCAAGAGTACGGCTGACGAAGACAAACTGCAAGCCGCACTGGATAAGGTTTCTCTTGAGGATCCCTCATTCCAGGTGAAGAAGGATCCCGATTCAGGTCAGACCATTATCTCGGGGATGGGCGAACTTCATCTCGAGATTATCGTCGACCGGTTGTTTCGGGAATTCAAGGTTGCCGCCAATGTCGGCAAGCCGCAGGTCGCTTACAAGGAGACCATCGAAGCGGCCGGCAGGGGCGAAGGGCTCTTCGAACACCAGGTGGCAGGCAAGGCGCAGTACGGGCATGTCTGGCTGGCGGTGACGCCTCTGGAAAGAGGAGCCGGTTACGAGTTTGAAAACCTGATCAGCCCGGATAGCATCCCGGCCGAATATCTTCCCGCCATTGAACGCGGGATCAAGGATAATCTGGACTCCGGGGTTCTGATTGGATTCCCGGTGGTCGACCTGCGGGTCAGCCTGGTGGACGGTTCTTATCACGAGGACCATTCCTCCGAGCAGGCCTTCGGGGTGGCAGCCAGCATGGCTTTTCGCAAGGCGCTGGAACAGGCCAGGCCGGTGTTGCTGGAACCGATCATGGAACTGGAAATCGTCCTGCCGGAAGCCAGTCTGGGCGATGTGATCGGTGACTTGAACAGTAAACGGGCCAGGATCCTGGGGATGGAGCCCGGTCTCGAGGGCTTGCAGGTGGTGACGGCCCAGGTGCCGCTGGCTGAAATGTTTGGCTATTCCACCTCTCTGCGCTCCGCCACTCAGGGGCGGGCCAGTTTTACCATGCAGTATGCGACCTATGACCGGGTGCCGGATCGGGTTGCCGAACAGATCATCAAGAGGATCAAAGGTTTTATATAAGTTAAGCCGAGTTAGGAAGGAACACAGAGGACGAGATTATGGCAAAGCAGAAATTTGAAAGGACCAAACCCCACGTCAATATCGGTACGATCGGCCAC
>Ga0055477_10000289_pt1 | contig 13260 bp, 12 predicted proteins | sample Muzzi_PWA_D2_FD_57683 | JGI IMG/M metagenome (GOLD analysis project Ga0055477, IMG submission 57683) | Wetland microbial communities from San Francisco Bay, California, USA, that impact long-term carbon sequestration - Muzzi_PWA_D2 | ecosystem: Environmental > Aquatic > Marine > Wetlands ... | reverse complement strand
ACGGCGGAGGTTCTCGCCGCCCGTCTTCGAGACGACGAGGTCGAAGCCATCGCGATCCGTCGACGCCACGGAGGCGGACCAGATCCATCCCTCCAGCGCGCCCAGCACCCATCGCCCGCGGCGCTCCTGCACGACCAGCGTCGCTCCCTCCAGCACCGTGGCGAGGCGATTGGCAGAGGTGGCCTGCGGTTTCTTGCGGAAGTTCTCCTCGGGGACCGTGACCCGGATCGCCTGCGCGCTCAACGGGACCGCCGTCGAGACGACGAGCGCGACGAGCATCGAGGTGCGTTGGAGTCCGGTCGTCGTCATGCGATCTGGTATGGCCGGGGCGGCCCGTCTACATTGGCCCGTCCGTTGCGGCCGGCTCACTCCCGGCCGCATGGTGGCCCCGCGGCCGCGTTGGCGGGACCTCACGTGGTGGCGTTCGAGTATAGACGGCACGCGGATCGAGTGTCAATGAACTTCAGCGATGGGAACGGACGTTGAAACGAGGCCTATCCATGGCGGGGTTCGCCCTCGCCTTTCTTTTTGTTTCGGGCTCCTTGAACGCCGTCCTGGCGCAGTCCCAGGAACGGATCGACACGCCCTACGACTGGATCGACCGGTCGCTCAGGCTCGGCGCCTACGCAGGACACATTTCCGCCGATCGGGGAATATCGGACATCGGCCCGGGCTCCTCCTCGCTCTTCGGGCTCCGGTTTCGCACGCGCGTGAGCAGCCCGTTGTCCCTCGAGATCAACGTCGGATACGGGCGTTCGGACCGCTTCGTGATCGACCCGCGCCTCGAGAACGGCCCGGCGGCCATCGACACCGTCGACACGGGGCTGCTTCTGCTGGAGGGCGGTTTTCAGATCGCGCTCACGGGCGCACGCACGCTGTACGGGTTCCAGCCGTACGTGATCCTCAGCGGCGGGATCCTCCAGGGTCTCGACGAGGGCGTTTCCACCGAGCTGTCCGCGCCCGAGGACGTCCCGTTCCGCTACGAGATCGGCACGGCCGGCGTGTTCACGGGCGGCGTCGGGGTCGAGTGGCTGCCGTCCGACCGGCTCGGTGTCGGCGTCGAGCTGAGGGATCATCTCTGGCGCATCAAGACACCCGACGGCTTCTTCCAGGGCGACGTGCTCGACCGGATCGCCGAGCTCGGACTGCCCGCACCCCGGGAGTCCGAGTGGACGCACAACCTCGAGCTCTCCGGCTCGCTCCACTACTACTTCTAGCCGGTCGCCGAGCCGATGCCGGAGCGCGCCACCGCGCCTCTCGCGCCGGAAGCCGTCGTGGAGCTGCATGACGAGGCCGGCTTGATCACTCGGTGGTTCTGCACGCCCGAGCACCTGGACGAGCTCGCCGCGGGGTGGCTGCTTGGCGAGGGACGCGTCGGTCGCGCCGCCGACATCGGCCCGATCGACGTGGATCCGGGGACCGCCGTCGTCCGGCTCCGCGCTCCCGCCGTCGACCCGCGACCCGAGCCCGACGCTCCGCCGATCGGTCCGCCGCACGCGCCGGACGCGGCCGAGGCTCTCCTGGCGGAACCCGACATCCTCCGCGGCCTGTACCAGGCCATGTTCGACCAGGGCGGGCTACGGGAACGCTCGGGCGGCGTACACACGGGCGCCCTGGTCGAGGACGGCGAGGTTCGCCTCGTCCGGGAAGACGTGAGCCGGCACTGCGTGGTCGACAAGCTGATTGGTCGGGCGCTCCTGGATGGACGGGAGCTCGAGCACGTGGCCGTTCTTCTGACGGGCCGGATCTCCGCCGCCCTTGCCGCCAAGGGCGCCCGGGCCGGCGTGGCCGTCATGGCCACGATGTCGATTCCCACGACCCTGGCCGCGGAGATCGCCGCCCGCGCCGGGTTGACCCTGATCGGACGGGCCCGCGCGGCGGAGCCGCACGTTTACGGACCGGGCTGACGGTGGCGGACTCCGCGAGGGCGCTCGGCGTGCTGCTGGCCGGTGGTCGAAGCACACGCTACGGGGCGCCGAAGGCCCTGGCCGAGGTCGGCGGCCGGACGATTCTCTCACGCGCGCTCGAGACGCTCGACGACGCCGTCGGTGACGCCGTGATCGTGGCCAACGACCCGGAACCCTACGCCGGGACGGGCCGGCGGATCCGGCCCGACGTACGGCCGGGCACCGGCGTCCTCGGCGGAATCCTGACGGCGGTCGGCTGGGCGGCCGAGCTCGGACGCGAGGCCGCGCTCGTGCTGGCCTGCGACATGCCTTTCGTCGCGGCGCCGCTCCTCGAACGCCTGGTCGCCGAAGCGGCTCCAGTGCGCGTCTCGATCGCCGCCAGCGACGGGCCCCGCGGCCTCGAACCGCTATGCGCCGTATACGGGGTCGAGTGCGCCGGACCGATCGTCCGGGCTCTGGACCGGGGTGAGCGGGCGATCATATCGTTCTTCGACGACGTCGAGGTTCGGCGTCTGCCGCTGGAAGAGGTCCGCCGATACGGCGATCCGAAGCGGCTGTTCTTCAATGTGAACCGTCCGGGCGAGCGTCGCGCGGCCGAAAGGCTGGCCGACGCTCCCCCGGAATCGCCGCAGGGAGGCGACTCAGCGTGACCGTTCTCGATCGCATCACCTCGTTCCTGGCCGTCATCGTGCTGGTTGCTTTCGCGGCGGTCAATCCACCCCCTCTCGGCGCCCAACAGAGCGTACCGCTCGGCGAGGCGGGCGCGGGCACCGGTCCGATGTCCTCGATCATCGGCGCCCGCGAGGAGCTGGCCAAGCGCCTCGACCGCATCCTGGTGGACCCGGCGCTCACCCGCGCGCACGTCGGCCTCACCATACAGATCGCGGAGACCGGCGAGGTACTCTACGAACGAGCCGGCGAGAGGCGCTTCACGCCGGCCAGCAACACCAAGATCGTCACCGGCGCCGTGGGTCTCGACGTGCTCGGCCCCGACTTCACGTGGACGACCCGGTTGGTGGCCGACGGCACGATCGAAGGCGACACGCTGGACGGTGACCTGTGGATCATCGGCGGCGGCGACCCTTCGCTGTCGCGCGATCGCCTCGAAGCCTGGATGAAGCAACTGCGGAAAGCGGGCATCCGGCGTGTGACCGGAGACGTGATCGGAGACGATCGCGTGTTCACCGAACCGCAATGGGGCGAGGGCTGGATGTGGGACGACCTGTACGGAGGCTGGTCTGCCGGGGTCACCGGCCTGCAGCTCGCCCCCAACACCGTGCGCGCTGCCGTGGTTCCCGGAGCAGCGCTGGGCGACAGGACCGAGGTCGTGTACCGGGATCGGGGTCCGGCACTGGCGATCAACAACCGCGTCCGCACCGGAGCGCCGGGCTCCGAGGTGCGCCTCGCGTTCGTGCCACCCGCCGAGGGAGGGCCGGTCGAGCTGCGCGGCTGGGTGCCGCTCGGACCCGATTCGACGAGTCTGTATCTCGCCACGCCGCACGCCACCCTCTACCTGCTGGATTGGATGAAGCTGCTGTTCTCGGAAGGTATGGTCGTCGTGGACGGCCGCTTCCGACGCGCGCAGGGTGACGAAGCCTCCGGCCCCGGGACGTGGAGCTACGAGAGCCGCTCCAAGCCCCTGGCGGACGTCCTCGGGGAGATGCTCAAGCCGAGCGACAACCAGATGGCAGAGTCGCTGTTGCGGACTATCGCGGTGGCGAAGGGCGAAGATGGCTCTCCGGCCGCCGGTCTCGAGATCGTGTCGGCGCGGCTCGCGGATTGGGGGATCGAGCCGGGCGCCATCGAGCTGTCGGACGGATCGGGCCTGTCGCGCTACAATGAGGTTACGCCCAACGCCATCGCCCGTCTTCTCCGTGCGATGTGGCGGCACCCGGACTATGAGACCTTCGTCGACGCCCTGCCCACGGCCGGCGTCGACGGCACCCTGCAGCGCCGGCTGCTCGCGACGCCGGGCGCCGATAACGTGCGCGCGAAGACGGGCTCGCTGAGCTCCGTGCGGGCGCTCTCCGGATACCTGGTCGACGGCGCCGGCGAGACCCTGGTGTTCAGCCTGCTGCTCAACGGCTACGACTCGCCGGGCGCCGTGGCGGTAGCTCTCGAAGACTTGCTGATCGAGCAGGTGGCCCTGTATCGCCGGCCCGTGCAACCCGGCTGGCCGGCCCTGCGTACGGTGCCGTGACCCCGACTCCCGACTGGCTGACCTGCGACGAGGCGCTGCGCCGGATTCTGGCGCGATGCCCGGCCCTGCCGACCGAGATGCTCGACCTGGTCGACGACGCCGCCCAGCTCGGTGCCGACCGGGCCCTGGCCGAAGACATCGTGGCGCAGGTCGACCACCCGCCCTGGGACAACAGCGCCATGGACGGCTTCGCGGTGCACGTCGACGACGTGGCTTCCGCTGCCGAGGGCGCGCCGGTCGTCCTTCCGGTCTCCGATGACGTCCCTGCCGGGTCCTTCCCGCATGGTCCTCTCCAGCGGGGCACGGCGGTCCGCATCATGACGGGCGCGCCGGTGCCGGAAGGCGCCACCGGCGTGATCCGGATCGAGCACACCGAACCGATGAGCGGAGCGGACGGGGCGCACGGCGGCGTACGGTTTCTCCGCGCCTCCGATGCGGAACGCAACATCCGGCGGCGCGGGGAGGATCTCCGGAACGGTGAACCGGTGGTCGCGCGCGGCACGGCCTGCACGCCGGCCGTGATCGGCGCGCTGGCCATGCAGTGTCGGCGACGCGTCCCCGTCCGGCGCCGACCGCGCATCGGCGTGCTGGCCAACGGCGACGAGCTGGCCGACTTCGACGAGGTCGACGAGGTGCGCGCCGGACGGCGAATCATGAATTCCAACAGCTACGGTCTCGCCGCGGAGCTGAGGCGGACGGGCGCGACTCCGATCGACCTGGGGATTGCCGCGGACTCGGCGGCCTCCGTGCGCGCCGCCCTCGAGCGGGGCGCCGACTGCGACGGAATCATCTCCTCGGCCGGAGTAAGTGTGGGCGACCACGACCAGGTGAAGCGCGCCCTCGACGAGGCGGGCTTCGAGAGAGAGTTCTGGCGGGTGCGCATCCGTCCCGGTAGCCCGATGACCTTCGGCACGCTCGCCGGCCGTCCGTTCTGGGGCCTGCCGGGCAATCCGGTCAGCGCCCTGGTGACGTTCGAGGTATTCCTGCGACCGGCGCTCCGCTTCATGGCCGGCCACGCCCGTCCCGACCGACCGCGCCTCGTGGCCGAAGCCGCGGAGACGATCCGGTCGCCGGGAGAGTTGACGCACTTCTATCGGGCCGAGCTCACCTATCGGGAATCGGGTCCACCTCTCGCACGACTCACCGGCCCGCAGGGCTCGGGAATTCTCACGTCCATGGTCCGGGCGGACGCGCTCGCGATCCTTCCGGAAGGCATCATGGAGATCCCCGCGGGGGGCCCGGTGCAGGTCCTGCTGCTCGGTGAGCCCGCCGCATGACCGATCCCATGGACTCGGTCGTGCTGTTCGTGGGCACGCGGCGGGGCCTGTTTCGGTTTCGGGCCGGGAGAGACCGCCGCGACTGGCGACGGGAGGGGTTCCACATCGGCGGCCACGAGATCTACCACGCCACGCTCGAACCCGACTCGGGACGCGCGTGGGCGGCTGCCGTTCATCCGGTCTGGGGCACGCACATCTACCGCTCCGACGACTTCGGCGCGTCGTGGGACGCTTGCGAGGGACGCCCCGCGTTTCCCGCCGACGACGATCGCGAGGTCGAGGCGATCTGGCATCTCGCCGTCGGCACCTCGCCCGGCGGGGGGCCCCGTCTGTACGCGGGGGGCGAGCCTGCCGCCCTGTTCCACAGCGACGACGGCGGCGCAACCTGGACGTGGCACGAGACGCTCGACCGGCATCCAACGCGCGCGGCCTGGCAGCCGGCCAAAGGAGGCCTGGCCCTGCACTCCATACAACCCGATCCGGTGGACCCGGCCCGGCTGTTCGTGGCTCTCTCGGCGGGCGGCTGCTATCGGACCGAGGACGCGGGACGGTCGTGGACGGAGATCAATCGAGGCGTGCGGGCCGACTTCCTGCCCGAGCCGGATCCGGAGGCGGGTCAGTGCGTGCACAGCCTCAGACTCCACCCGGTCGATCGCGGCCGCCTGTACCAGCAGAACCACTGTGGCACGTACCGATCGGACGACGGAGGGGACACGTGGACGGAGATCTCCGCGGGCCTGCCGAGCGACTTCGGCTACGTGATCGGGCTGGATCCGGCCGATTCCGACCGCTGCTGGGTGATCCCGGAGGAGAGCAGCCACCTTCGCAGCGTCTGCGATCGCGAGCTGCGCGTGTTCGAGTCCGGTAACGGTGGACGCTCATGGGTGGCGCGGGCCGAGGGGCTGCCCCAGGAAGACGCGTGGGTCACCGTCCTGCGGGAGGCCCTGGCAACGGAGGGGGAAGGAGACGACTGCGGCGTCCACTTCGGAACAGCGACGGGCCATTTGTTCGCCAGCGCCGACGGTCAGTCCTTCACGCCCGTGGCCGCTTTTCTGCCGAAAATCCTCTCGGTGGAGGCGTTCCGACTGCCCTGAACCGGGGGTCAGGCCGCGTTCCACTCCACGACGGCCGCGCCGCTGGCATAGCCGCCGCCCACCGCGGTCAGCACGATGCGTGCCCGGTCGGCCAGGGGACCATGCTCCCCACGGAGCAGGCGGTCGAGGGTGATCGGTACGGAGGAGGCGGAGACGTTGCCGAGACCATCGATCGCGTGGATGACCCGGCCGCGGCTCAAGTGCAACATCCGCTCCAGACCGAGCGTGATCCGCCCGTTCGCCTGGTGCGGGATCACGGCGTCGACCTCGTCCCACCCGACGTCCACGCGCTCGAGGGCCGCTTCGGAGGCATCCCGCATCGTACGGATGGCGTGGCGCAGCACATTGGCACCACCGGCCATGCTAAGCTTGTGATCCGGCCCTCCGCTGAATCCCCATCCCTGCCCCACCAGGTTCAGATGATCCGGGGAGTATTCCGCGGCCAGGAACGGAGGGCCGAGCACGCGGCCCCGGCCGGGCTCGGCGGTCAGCAGGGCGGCACCCGAACCGTCCGCAAACAACACGGCCGTCTTGGGGTCGTGGTAGTTGGTCACCCGGCTGAGCGCGTCGCCGCTCACGACGAGAACGTTCCGCGACTGGCCGCCAGCCACGTAGGCGTACCCGACGCTGAGGGCGTGGATGAACCCCGCGCAGGCCGTGTTCAGCACGAATCCGGGCACGGCGGGGATCCCGAGGCGGTCGGCCATGGTGACGGCCGCGTTCGGGACGATTTCGCGCGCGGTGAGGCTCGCCACGATGATGAAGTCGAGGTCGTCGGCCGACACGCCGGCGTGTTCGAGGGCGCGGCGACCGGCCCGGACGCACATGTCCTCGGCCGTCGTCCCGTCACCCTCCGGTAGAAGACGGCGGGTGCCGATGCCGGTGAGCTGACGCGCCCACCCGTCGAAGATCTCCGCATCGGTCAGCGATTCGGCGGCTTCCGGATCGGCGCCGCGCAGCGAAGTGCGGGCGCGATCCACATCGAAGGAATCCCGGATCCCCGGAAACTCGAACAACTCGATGTTGTCGACCAGCCTGTCCGGCACGTAGTGCCCGGTACCTGCGAGATACACGGACCGCTGACTTCGGCTCAAACTCACTCCCGTTCGGAGACCGCGAAACCAGATTCAGGCGCGCGTCGACGGTGATGAAAAAAGCAACATAGGGCAGGCGTCGCCGCCGCTCAATCGCGGATCGAAAGCGCTAGCGCCGGCCGTCAATTTCGGCCCGAAGGGCGCTCGAGGGCTCTTCGCCCCGGGCAATGCGGCGGCGAACCGCGGCTGACAGCGCGAGCAATCGCTCGCCGCGCAACCCCCGGTCCAGGGACGCGTTGACGCCGCGCGCCGCCTCCCCGGCCGGAACTCCAGCATCCAAAAGATCGCCGAAGACCCGCAATCCGACCACCGAACGATGTGGATTGGGGTTCGCTCGCAGGAAGGCGCGGATGCGATCGGGAGGGACGCCTCGCTCCGCGGCCTCGGCCGCCGCCACCAGCACGTCGGACATCACGTCGTCGCCGGCCAGGCGGCGCGCGGCCACGAGGCGGCGCGCATACGCCTCGATCGCTTGCTCGAGTCGCGGTCCGCGCACGCCCTTCGAGAGCCCTTCGTTGACCTTGCGCTGCAGGAGCTCAGGGGGAACCCCCTCTCGCTCGGCTCGTTGAATGATCTCCCGCAACCGCGCGGTCGTCTCCTGCGACAGGCCGCGCTCGAGCCGCGCCGGGGGCCGGGCCCGCTCCTGCGCCGGTGCGGTCGCCGCGGCCCCGAACACCAGGGCCGCACAGACCGGAATCGCTCGCCATCGCCAATCACTCATCGAATTCTCAGTCCAACTCAGGTTTGGTCCAGCGGAGCCACGGCAACGACCGAATTGCGCCGCCCGAAACCGTCGGCCGCGTAGCTCAGGGAATTCGGATCCGGCTGCCATTCCGTGCCGTCGATCACGAACATGTATTCGTGGACACCGGCGTCGAGGGCGACGCGGGCCGACCAGACGCCATCGCGGTCGGGATCGGAGAGCTCGATCGAGGGACTCCACTCGTTGAAGTCCCCGGCCAGGGCGACCGACCGGGCTTCCGGAGCCGCGATCAAGAACTGCACGTAAACCCGGCCGTCCGCCGCGGTACCCGGGCTTCCGCCGCCCGACACGACCCGCAGGCCCGAGAGAGCGGCCAGCACGAGGACTGCGGCCGCCAGCAGCGGCGACAGCCGGATCGGCCGGGGGCGCACGAGCCACAACAATCCGTCACGAGCCCGACCGAGCGCGGACGCGTCCGAGACCGTGTCGGTGCGAATGGCGGCCATGACGCGGGCTGCCGCATCCGGAGCGGCGCCCGGCGCGGGTAACGTCCGCACGTCGTCCAGCAGGCCCGTCCAATCGGCGGCACGGGCACGCAGCTCGTCGGGCAGCTCGGTGAGCTCGAGCTCGCCATCCAGCCAGGTCTGCAGCCGTGGATCCATCGTCATTTCGGCACCTCCAGCAGGAGCTTCTGCAACTCTTCGCGGGCCCGATGCACCCGCATCTTCAGAGCGGAGACACCCACACCGAGGCGCTCCGCCATGTCCTCGTACGACCAGCCCTCGGCGTGCTTCAGCAGGAACGCTTCCCGCTGATCGGCCGGCAGCCGGTCGAGGGCCGCCGCGATCTGACGTCGTTGCTCCTCGCGCTCCGCTCCCTCGTCGGGACCGTCGGCGGAGCTCGGCAACTCACCCACCGCGTCCATCGGCACGACCTCGTTCCGTTCCGCCTTCAGGGCGTCCTTGCATCCGTTCGCCGCGATCCGGAACACCCACGCTCCGAATCGCTCGGGATCTTGGCATTGCGCAAGCCGGCGATACGCCTTGATCCAGGCCGTCTGTACCACGTCCTCGGCGTCGTCCTCGCGTCCCATCATGCGCTGCGCGTGCCTGTGCAGCAGATCGTTGTAGCGATCCACGAGCTCGGCGAACGCCACGTCGGAGCCAGCGAGGGTATGGGCCACGAGCTCGGCGTCGGGCACCCGCCCGGGGGGCGCGACCGCGTCGGCCTGCGCGCTGCGGCGATCCAGTTGCGCCTCCCTGCTGGTGTCCTCGGTCGATGTAGAGACGAAGTGAGAGCCCGGCGGGTCACACGCAACGGTCACACCGTGCCCACCTGATCGGCAAGTCTTCGCCCCGACGCTTGACCCTGTAACGGTCGGAGGGTGTATCTTGCCCGCCATGCGCACCATCTACGACCTCCCGACTCCGGCGCTGCTGCTCGACCTCGACGTGCTCGAGCGCAACCTCCGGCGGATGAGCGACCGGACCGCCGAGCTGGGCGTCGCGCTGCGCCCCCATCTGAAAACGCACAAATGTGTCGAGATCGGGCGCGGGCAACAGGCCCTCGGCAGTGCCGGCGCCACCGTCTCGACGTTGTACGAGGTTCGGATGTTCGCGGACCATGGATTCGAGGACCTCACGTGGGCGTTTCCGCTCGCGCCCGCGCGGGCGGCCGACGTCGCGGAGCTGGGCCGGCGCATTCGCCTGGGCGTGGTCGTGGACGATCCGGCGCCGGTGGACGCCCTGGAGGAAGCGGGTGCCGAGGTGCGAGTCTGGATCAAGATCGACTGCGGCTACGGACGGGTCGGCCTGGCGCCGGACGCCGACGCCGTGCTGGCGTTGGCGCGCCGGATCCACGCGTCCCCCAGACTCGACTTCGCGGGGATCCTGTCGCACTCGGGACACGCTTACCACGCGCGCTCCCGCTACGACGCCCGCCACATCGGGGAACGGGAGCGTGCGGTGATGGCGGAGACCGCCGAGCGCCTTCGCGCCGAGGGTTTCGACGTCGAGGGCGTAAGCACAGGTTCGACGCCCACCATGGCGCACGTCGAGCGACTGGACGGCGTGACCGAGGTGCGGCCCGGCAACTATGCCCTCTACGACTACACGCAGGTGGCACTGGGCGCCTGCACCCCGTCGGACTGCGCCGCCACCGTGCTGGCCACTGTCGTCTCGTCAAGCGAGGCGCGCGGACAGGCGATCGTCGATGCCGGGGCGCTCGCCCTGTCGGCGGACCGCGGGCCGGCCCATGCGCGGCCTTCGTTCGGCCGACTCTACGACGATTACGGCCGGGGCACCCTGCGGCATAATGCACGACTGGTCTCAGTCAGTCAGGAACACGGGATCGTGGACCGGGCCCTTCCGTCGTGGGAACGAGTGCGGATCCTCCCGAACCATTCCTGCCTCGTAACCGCCTGTTTCGATGCGTTTTACGTCGTCGACGGAGAATCCGTGCTCGATAGCTGGAAGATCTGGCGCGGTCGCTGACGGGCTGGCACGCGAGGTGCACAAAACGCGTGGGACGGGCGTGCAAGTTTTTCGAACCGGAAGAGGCCACTCAACGTGCAGCTGAGTCACGGCGATCGCGAGTACAGCAGCCACTTTCTCGGGGCGGTGGCGATTCTCACCCTCCTCGTGGCGCTTCTGGCGTGGTACGGCCATAACCGGACGCTCGCCCTGGCTGCCGCGGTTCTCGGCATCTACGCCCTGCACCTGATCAGCCTCCGGTTCATTCTCGCGGGCCAGGCCGAGAACAAAGCCCGGCTCGAGACACAGTGGAAGCTCCTGCAGCTGCTCGTGGACCCGAACGCCCTCGATCCGGGGACGGGCGTCCCCCACCATGTCGGTGTGTCGCAGGTCCCTTCGGGTGCGGAGTCACGCGTGGTGACCTCGTCCCTGCGCAATGGCAGCTTCGGCAGGCACGACGACGGAGAGGCCGAGACCGGGAGCGGCGAAGACACGAGCGGGACCAATGGAGCGGTACCGGAGGGGACGGAGTACCGAATCCCGACGCCGCGGCACTTCGCGCTCGGCACGGTCGCGCTGATCCGCAACATGCTCACCCCCGCCCAGGTCGCCCGCATCCTCGTGGAGCAGCGCCAGCAACCGGACAAAAAATTTGCATCGCTGGCCGTCGAGCTCGGCATGCTCAACGACATGCAGCGCGAGGAGCTTCTCCTCGCCCAGCAGGAGGGCCTGTTCTCCGACGCCGAGATGCGGGAGGCGCGGGAGAGACTGCGGGACTTCCGGAAGACGACGGCGCGCGCCCTCTCCGACCACTAGAGAGTCCTAGCTCTCGGCCGACCAGCGCCCGGTCGCCGATAGACGCCGTACCGCCAGCTGGAAGGGCATCAGCGAGCCCGCCGAGCAGATCACCACCGTCAGCGCCGCCGCCAGGCTCAGCTCGCCGGGCAGGGCCGCCCGCGGCAGCCGTCCCGGCAGACCGCTCAGCAGGAACTCGCGCAGCGACCATATCTGCGCGAACATCACCAGGCCCAGCGTGGCCAGAGCCCCCAGCATGAACAGCATCCCACCGAGCGACGTCGGAATCTGGGCCGCGTTCTCTGATTCGAACTGCGGATAAAGCACACCCCAGGCGAGTGCCTGTGCGGTGAACGCTGCCCCGAGGCCGACGATCGCCAGCAGATTCAGCGCGAACAGCCCCGCCGGTACTCCGAGGATCCACCCGGTGGCGATCGTGAGCGCCAGGGCCATCGCGGTCAGGGGCACGATACCCACGCGGAACTTGGCGCCGAGCAAGGTGCGCGCGTCGACCGGCGCCGACAGCAGGAGCCACAGCGTGCGGCCCTCGAGGCTCGGCATCGGAAAGACGAACCGGGCGGCGATCGCCGCGAGCACGAAGCCGGTGAGCGCCAGGTTCAAGAACACGACGAGCGTGACGAGATAGCGGCTGATGCCGGTTCCGGTGGCGAGCGGCAGCACGCGCATGTTGTAGACATAGACGACGACGAGGACGGCGAGGATGATGAGCTGCGACCATTGCGTCGTGTCCCGAAAGAACATCCGGACGTCCTTCAGGATCAGCTCGCGCCGCTGGGCGCCGAGGGGCGCGAGAATACGTTCGAGGCTCCGCCAGGCGACGTGGTGTCGCATCCGATTCTCGTTTCCTTCCTGCGCCTTCGTGAAACAGGCCGGGTAGAGCCGGGCGTGCAGCGCGGCCCCGGCCACGAAGGCCGCGGCCGCCGTGCTCCAGAGCAACACGAGATGGAAAGGATCGAAGCCGCCGATCAGCACACCCATCATCGCGTCGGCCCCCCAGCCCGACGGCAGCCACGGCGACGCCGGGCCTCGCAGGACCGCCAGGAAGTCGACCAGGTTGCGGTACGTTTCGGGATTCACCAGGCGCTCCGGGCGCAGCGTGCGCAGGACCAGCACCAGCAGGGCCGCTGCCGCCATGCCGGTCACGGCGAGGATGTCGCGTGATCGCCGTGCCGGGAACACCCGCACGAGGAGCAGGGTGAGGGCGCTGCCGATCGCCGCCGGAATCAGCAGGAACGGGATGATCGCGGCGAGGACGACGGCCAGGAAGCCTGCCCCTCCGCCATAGACCCGAGCGTACGCTGCGACGACTGGAATCAGCACGAGCACGACCATCCAGGACGAGCTCACGGTGGTCTCCAAGAGACGGGCCGCATACACGCTGAGCCAATCGACCGGCGAGGAACGGATGGCCGGCAGATCGCGCGCGAGGAAGAAGCTCGACAGCGACGCGATGAGGTTGGAGAGGAGCAGAATCCCCAGGAACAGGAGCAGACCGAGGCCGAGGAGGCGGGCGGCGAGCAGCGGCCCGATCTCCTCGACGGCCCGAAGGACCGTCAACAGTCGGACCAGCGCCAGATAGATGAAGGGCCACGCGGCTCCACCGACGGCCGCGAGAATGAGCAATCTTCCGATGCGGCCCCGCTGACCGCGGCGCCGGCGCACGGCGAGCCATTTCGGTCGCAGCAGGACGCCGATCTC
>Ga0055477_10000288_pt1 | contig 13261 bp, 11 predicted proteins | sample Muzzi_PWA_D2_FD_57683 | JGI IMG/M metagenome (GOLD analysis project Ga0055477, IMG submission 57683) | Wetland microbial communities from San Francisco Bay, California, USA, that impact long-term carbon sequestration - Muzzi_PWA_D2 | ecosystem: Environmental > Aquatic > Marine > Wetlands ... | reverse complement strand
AAATATTACGATCACAACACAGTAGTTTATCAACCGACTCACATGAGTCCGGCGGAATTACAGAAAGGGAAGCTCAATGCCCGTCAGAAGTTCTACCGCCCTTCATCCGTACTCAAAAGACTTTTTGGAAATCTCAGCAATCCCGCCGTTTATCTGGCTATGAACTATGGACATATGAAACAGGTAAAAGTCGAGAAAAAAAGGTTGAGCCTGTTGCAGGATACGTTCTTTAATCAGTGCAAAAATAATTAAGAGCAGCTCTTATCGCCAGAAAACTAACCCCCCAGGAGTTTTGAACACTCGGAGGGTTATAAAAACCGCTCATTTACAATAATAAATAATTGATTTTTTCTGCCTTAATACAAATACATTTCATATGTTTATATTTATTATCGTTTATTTTCAATGGTAATATGCCGTGCCAGCCGGCAGGCAGGAAACCTTGCATTTCAAAATCATTGCTCTATGTGTGGTTTAAGACATGCTCGGTTTTTTATCTTATATTTCTAAAGTACTTCATAAACTAATTAACCTGGCTACTATGCAAAATGAGAATACCCAAACCGTAGATCCCACCAAAGAAAAATGGTTCGGAACAAGTAAAAGCGTCAAAGATGGTGAACAATGGGACAAGGCCAAAGAAATGGAATTCACCTACACCAATCTCGACAAGTTTATCCGGTTGAGTCTGGGCGAAAATGCCCATTTCAGCAATGCCATGTGGGATGGCGACTATTCCATGACCCTTGATGAAGCTCAAAAAAGAAAGTACGAGTTTGTCATCAGTCAACTGGGTATAAAAGAAGGCACCAAAGTTCTGGATCTGGGATGTGGCTGGGGAGGATTTTTGAAATACATCAAGGACAACGCGGGAGCAAAAGGCATTGGTGTCAACCTGTCGACCGGTCAGATCAACGCCTGCACTAAAAACGGACTGGAAGTCTATAAAAAAGACGCCCGCTACGTAAAACCGGAAGATTTTGGGACGTTTGAAGCCGTTACGGCGTTTGGCAGTTTCGAGCATTGCGCGTCAGTTAACGATTACCTGGAAGGGAAACAGGACCAGGTTTACGATGACTATTTCCGGCACGTTGCTAATCTACTCCCAAAAGGTGGCAGATTTTACATGCAAAGCATGGTGTTTAGTAAAAATATGATCCCCTACGAGGAACTCGACATCAATGCCCCGAAAGATTCGGCAGCATATATCCTGGCCCTTTTGACCAAACACAATCCGGATTCATGGCTGCCTTATGGTCACGAACATATCATCAGGGTTGCGGCGCCCTATTTCAAAAATGTGTTTTACAGCAGCGGCAGGCTGGACTATGTAAAAACCAATCGCGAATGGACCAAACTATTCTACAAGTTCAATCTTAAAAAATACCTGTGGTTTGCTTCATTAATACCTAAATTTTTTACTGATAAGGAGTTCAGGCATCAACTGGCCGTACTGCGTGTACGCCCCAACAGGGTGTGTTTCGAAAGGGAAATTATGGACCACGCGAGGCTGGTATTTGAGAAGGTGTAGAAACTTATCCTCAATCAATGGGCGCAATACGTAACATACTGGTCTAGCAGGACCGGATACTTTTGTGCTATTTGCTCTACACTTTCGGGAGTGATCCTGATGTACAATTGACTATCAATGACCAGGGACTTGCCTTTCACATTTACCCTCTTTGAAACAGCGCCGAATAAACTTGACACCGGTGTGTTTTCAGGAAGGAGAATAATATGATCTTTCCCTTCATCATCGATCAATACGGGCGGGATGCCTCCCGATAAACACCTGATGGCACACGAGCGATGTACTTTCCCATAACCTGGTTTCATGGCTCCGAAGTAACACTTCGGATCTACAATTTCTCCGGTCAAACTAACCTCGTGTAACTCCATGGACTCACGCCCTCTGGTCTGATTTTCATCTGTCCATTTGACAAAATCATCTTCATCGGTTAGCTCTAATAGTTTCTGACCATGGTAGGAGATTTTTGTGCCGCTCAACTTAACTAATATTTTATCGAGTTGTTTTTTATTTTCTTCCTCCCAATTCTCTATCGTTTTGATGGCCCCGAATTTTCCGTATCCTACCAATAAGATGGATTCTCTTTTGCCTTCTTTGTCAATGGTAACCAGCATGGGAACAGGGTCTTTAAATAAATATCCTTCGTATTCCGTGGTATTCCCCACATCGTAAACGCTATTGGCAAATTTGTTTTGCGTAGGAACATAAAATACTGTAACCATTACCATCGAAGAGAAAACAGCCAGCAAAAAGATCTTAATCTTCGCCTTTGATGAACCTGGCAGATCGTCTTTCCAACCGATATAGAATTCGTTTAATTTTTCCATTCTATCAGGTAATAATTTCTATTGGCTCAACCTCCGTACCCTCTGCATTTGGGATCGGATTGACGTAAACAATACCCATCTCCAATTTCACATCAAAAGTTTCCAGCTTTTCTGTAAAAGGCGATGGCGAACAGCCGTTATGAGGGTAATATTGATACCCGTGCCAGGGACAAGTGATACATCCATCGACTATCACCCCTTCGCCGAGCGGCCCTCCCTGGTGCCTGCAGTAATTTGAAACTGCATTTAACTTATTATCATATCTGAAAACGGCTATTTTATAATCGAGCACAAATATCGTTTTAGCTCCACCTTCGGAAATCTCATTGACTGATCCCACCTTGATCCACTTTTCCGCTTCCACCTTTCGGGATTTGCTTAAAACCGCCGCATAAATGTGAAGGGAACTAATTCCGGCAACGCCCATGAGTATCATGACAAATAATGTCCCCGATGTCTCACTTTGAACGGCGCCGAGCATGACATGCATGACGACGAGAAAATAAGCGAAGTAAACAAGCATATGCAGTGTTTTCCAGGTCCTGGGGCCCAACTGATGAAGCCAAAAATCATGGCTCGTGGCTGCCATCACCAGAAAAATGATCAATGCCAGAAATCCAAGCGTTTGAAAAGGGAAATTTATGAAGGAATCGTATTCCGTATTTGATGCAAATAACGAAACGAACGGATTTACATTTCCAAATCCATGAAAGTTGATCAGCGAAATCAAGCCATGGATCAATGCTATAAAAAACATGGTCACTCCCAGGTGCCTTCGGTTGTATAAAAGCGGTAAGAATGCAGGGTCTATCCTGGCCAATGGCCCGAGCACCAGAACTACATGTAGCAACAGCAAAGCGAGTAGGCCAAACGCTCTGATCAATAAGGTAGCAAACGTGATCTCAGGCTGAAAAATGAGATTAAGTAATGCAAAAAGTATCAAAAAAGACGCACAGAAAAAGGCAATGTATCTATCATATTTCCTCTTCTGTGCATTCCATTGTATTGTATTGTACTGCAAACCCATATCAAAAATCTAAGGTATAAGAATGAAGCTTATGATAACCAAAGTGATTAATAATATGCCTAAGACAGGCCAGATCATTTTGTGAACTATTTGCTGATTCGGACTCATACCATCAATATTTTCTTAAGTAAAACAGGCCATAGTAAAATACACCCCGGAGCAATGATCAATTTAAATTTCCAATCAGTGCCTTTAGCGGATTCATCAATCTTTTCAACCCATTCAAGTAAAAAGTAAATAGTAAATCCCACCCCAATGATCAAATAAATTAAAACAATTGAAAATAATACTATCATGATAATTATTTATGATCGATAATCTTATTCCAGTTCACGTCTGCCTTCTTATGTAAATTTTCTTCATCGTCATTCCATTTGGTCAAAGTATTGTTAAAAAAGAAGTTATAAAACAGATACAGTTTTCCGTCAATGATCTTAAATGTCTCCGGATCGATCTTCACTTTTGTGCCATCCGAACCCATGGCATAGGCGCACCAACCGCCATACTGAGGTTCGTACTTTTCCGGACTCTCGTCAAACAGCGACTTATGTTGTTGGGAGGTAAAATAGTAGGTCACTCCCTTATAATCGCTCTTTATCTTATCCGAACCTTTTGCTGCTTTATTTTCTGTAACATAAGCTACCGGATCGTACCCCTGGATAGCGACACCTTTTTCAACATTGTATTCACGTTGCCGTTGATGGATGCCGGACTGACCATAAAGCCGGACAAATGAAAAGACAAAGAAGGTCATTATTAAAAGTAATCTCATGAAGGCTGGTATTTTATAAACTTACTGACTAAATCATTGCAAAAAAAGCACTCATCTATTTGAGAAAGTCAAACAAATGATAAATACAGTAATTAATTTAATTAACTCCAATTTTTTGAAATAAAAAAAGGTCGAATCACAATTAATCCGACCTATATCGATCTACACAGCTAAACTATATTTTCCTTTCTATTTCGTAATTCAGTCCCTTTCCCGAAACAATAAACTGGTAACTCTTACCCTCTTCATCAAGACAGGCAACTCTGAATTTGTACGGTGTGTATGCATTTCCGGAACCCTTCAACATGAATCTCTGTCCGGGTTGGGCCATAATCGGTTCGCTTAATTTCCACTCGATTGAACCTTCGATTGGCTCAACTTCCGTTACCGTAGCATAAAATCCTTTGTTTACCAGACCCAGGGTTATCTCGTTAGACCGGAATGACGAGCTGCCACCTCTTGTCAGCTTGGGGCCATCGACCCGAAACACTTCTTTTAGTACATAATTTTCATTGTCCGCAAATAGTTGAAGTCCCTTGAAATTGTACCTGCCTTCATAATCCTGACTAAAGCTCTTTTGCAAGTCATTTTTATTGATGATAATGGCATCCCTCTCCTCCTTATCCAGTTTGAAAGATTGGGCAACCTGAACCGGCTCAAGCGAATATCCTTCAATTTTAGCATGATCCGTATAAAAAGTAATCTGATCCTGGTGAAATTTGGCCACTTTTAAATACACCTTATCGTAACTATAGCTTCCTTTGATATTTTCGAAAACGTAATAGTCGAAATCAGTTGGTTTGGCAATCATGGAGAGTTTTGTTTGAATTTCATTCTCAAATTTTGCTTCGCTTCTCTTTTCCCACACATAATGCTCGTAAGCATTACTGATAAAAAACATTAGTCCGATAACTACCAGGATGATCGGCCCGATGTACGTATACCAGGGGGTCTTTACCTCGATTTTTTCCTTCATAATCTGGTAGGTAATGGCCGCAGGCGCGTCGTACAATTTGCTGTCACCCGCCTTGCGAACAGCCCACATTTTTCCGATGCCAAAAAAAGGTATCCAAAACAAATGGAAATACTTTTGCCTTCTCTCGATTACAATTCCCGAATTCTCGGAATCTGAAAATCCTATCTCCGCGGAAGTGAAAGATTTGATATTAAAATGATTCCATCCAAAAACTATCATGTGTTTAGTATTAAAGTGAAAAAATAGACAGGATCCGGCCTATCCCAGATATCCGCCAATGCGGTTATATACCATTTGCGGATTCCAGGTCAATTTACCACCTAAAACCATTCTAAAACATGAATAAATCTCCTGATAACCGTTATCAACAAGAAATGATATGATTTTTTCATTTTTTTCAGGGACAATGATCTTGTTTTCTTCCGCCTGACAGCGGTATTTAACCAATTCCACTCCTGCCTCATAAGTGATCGCATAAACCGGGCCTTCGGCAAAATCACGTAAGAAATATCCTATTATTTCTTCATTTTTTACAAAAACAAATGATTCATCCAAATATAAGTCAAGAAGGCTACTTCGATCCTCCCCTGAAATATGGCGATCAAGTCTTTTAATTTTCCCGGTATAGGCTGAATGAAAAGGTTTTATGTTCTTATTTTCAGCAGCATCTAATTTACTACCTTTAAAAAACCGATAGGTTATTTCAGGAGTAAAACCCAGTTTTTCATAAACAGGTCTGCCAAACTCTGTTGCCAGCAAGGAAATGGTTTTGCATTTTTTCCCTTCAGCCAATTTTACCAGCGCTTCCGTGATCCTATACCCAAAACCCCGTCGCCGGAAATCGGGGTTCACAATAATGTGAGCAAGCCAGGCAGTGTTTTGGTGCAAAATGAGTGAACCCACTCCTGCCAGCCTTTTATCGACCGTGGCTTTAATAGGAAAACAGAAATGGTTGGCGAGATAAAACTGAAACTTGGGTGTTATATCATCCCAGTTTTCAGGTTGCACATTGCCGATGAATGAAAGATCCCGATGACTAAAAGGTTGAATTTCCATTGATTGATCACTGTCTGAAAATTATCTTATACGGAAATGCAGTGGCAAGTACCATCAGATTTTAAAAAAAAGCCCGGCAAACTTTTTCTGTCTGTCGGGCAATTATCTTTTCTTGAAATTGTTATTTTCACGCCGGTTCTTCCGTCTGTTCTTTTGGTTCCTTGTTCAGGTATTCATCCAAAAACTCCAGGATCTTTCCATAACCGTTAATTTCATTTTCCTTTTTCACGAAACCATGCCCCTCATCGTCAAACAGCATGTATTCTACCGGTACACCATTGGCTTTGACAGCATTGACTATCTCGTCAGATTCTACCTGCAATACACGCGCGTCATTGGCACCTTGCAATACCATCAGGGGTTTGGTCACATTTTCAGCGTGGAACAACGGTGAGATATTGTACAATCTTACCGAATCAGCTGAATACGGATCGCCTAATTCCGCATAAAGCGCTTTCTTGAATGATTCCCAATAAGGAGGCACAGACCGCAAAGTACGTATCCAGTTGGTCACACCGAATATGTTTACTCCCACATCAAACTCCTCAGGAGCAAATGTTAAAGCGGCCATGGTCATATATCCGCCATATGAACCCCCGATAATTCCGATTTTACTCGTGTCAACCACTCCTGATTCATTTAACCACTCTTTCGAGGCAATGCAATCTTTTAAATCAACATCACCGTGCTTTTGATCATCCATTTTAAAGAACGTCTTACCATATCCTGAGCTACCCCTGTTGTTGACCGCAAGTATCGCATAACCGTGGTTAACCAGAAATTGGATCAGTGAAAAATACGATAACCTTGTTTGACCACCAGGCCCACCATGCACCCAAACCAGGGCTGGAACGGGACTATCCGCGCTGGCCTGATGCGGTTCGTACCAAATGGCCGGGACCTCCAGGCTATCATAAGAAGTAAATTTTATTGCCTCTCCCTCTACCAAATGGTTGGGATTTATCTCCGGATTCAGGGTGTTGGTTAACTGTTTCAAATCTTTCGTTTCAAAATTGTAAACGAAGATATTATTGGGCATAGCCGAACTAGACACATGCAACCGCATAAGATTTTCGCTTTTTGAAATATTGATGGAAGTAATACTTCTATCGCCAAAATCTGGCAAATCCACCGGCTCACCGGATGCGAGATCAAAAAGATACAAGGTGGTTTTCGCATTTTCATTTACCCCAAAAACCCTGTATTTTTCGTTGTAGGAATCGTAGGCATACCAAACATCCCAATCGGTACTCCATACTTTTTCTTTATCTCCGCTATCCATACTGTATTTCATCAAATAGGTGAATTCACTTCCCTCATCCGTGAGATAATATAGATTCTCGTTGGCCAGATCAAAAAATTGAGGTGAGTAGCTGATATCCCCTTCATGCGGCGTCAAGTGGGTTAATTCCTTGTTCTGAAGATCGTACAGGTACATTTCACTGTTGTTGGTAGTGATGGGCCTGACAAGAACGAGGTAGCGTTTGTTTTTGGAAATGCTTCCAATAGAATATCCCTCATTATTTTGATAGACCAATGCCGGTTCAAAATTGTCTATATCCATTTCATACAGATCAAAAAAGCGCGGGTCCCTTTTGTTGGAAGTAAAGAAAAAACTCTTTTCGTCCCTTGCCCAGCCATAAAAATTGGATTTTACGCTGTCCCAGGGAGTCAGATCCTGAATATTTCCATCCGTATTCCTGAGGTAAAGGTGATCATTTTCATTTCCTCCTACGTCAGCGTGGTAAAGTATGCGTTCATCTTCCGGAAAATAAGAAATGATAAAGATGGATTCTTCGTCAGAATTAGTCAATTGTTCAGGGCCGGAACCATCAACGGGCAGGGCATAGGCGTTGTAGATGCCGGTTTTATTGCTACCCATCAGCAGCTTGGTTTCATCGGGAGAGAAACCACCCGCATATACTTCTTCATTGGCGTAGAACTGGTCGATCGTGTAAGCTTCGACCTGAATCTGATCGTCTTCGCCGGTTTTCGCTTTCTCGCAGGAAAAGAAAATGAGAGGCAGGGTCAATATCCAAATGTGTTTCATTATTAGTGGGGTTTAGTTAGAAATTATTAAGGGATAATTTACAATTTAATTCACACAATGTCAGGATATACTTTGAAAGATTAGAAGCAAATTCACCGAAGAAAGTTTTATAAATAATTGAACGAATCGCGCCCCTGAGTTATAAGCAAGTGGGATCTCTGCGATTTTTGTTGCAAAAGGATTTCATATTACTCATGGCCATAAACTAAAGCAAAGGAGATAATACTTTCCACACATTGTCTGCCACTATTTTATGCCCCTCCACATTGGGGTGAATGCCATCCGGCTGATTTAAGTTCGGATCACCTCCTACCCCTTCCAGCAGGAAGGGAACAAGTCTTGCATTATTCTTTTTGGCCAGGTCGGGAAAGATCTGCTCAAAGGGTTGGGCGTATGCTTCTCCCATATTGGGCGGCACCATCATACCGGCAATGACGATCTTGACTCTTGGGTTTTTAGCTTTCAATTTGTCAATGATAGTCTGAAGATTTTCCCGGGTTTGCGATAACTCCAATCCACGTAGCCCATCATTGGCCCCTAATTCCAGGACAAAAATATCCACCGGCTGCTTTAATACCCAATCGATCCTTGCAACACCACCCGCTGAGGTTTCACCACTCAGGCCGGCATTAACGACGTTGTAATTCAACCCCTTTTCATCAATTTTCTGTTGGATCAGATTGGGAAAAGCTTGCTCCGGCGTGATACCATATCCAGCAGTAAGGCTGTCGCCGAAAAATAAAATGGTTTTCTTTTGTTGAATAAAGGCAAACGATGAAACAGCTAAAATGATCAGGAAGAAAAATATCCTTATATTAATTTTCATTATTTAAAAGGGATTAATTGATTTGAATTATTACCAACAACAATTATTCCATTAAAATAGGATATTGAAAAGTATAATTACCTGATTTGAATATTTTTATTGGAAGGAAAATTAACCATTCGTCAAAATACCAAATCAAAACTTCTCTTTTTTAGTTTAATTGAAACGAACGTAAAATTGTTTTTAATCATATTTGCCAAAAAAAGGATATAATTTTTCGTATCAGAATAATAAAATATTAGGGGAATAAAATCAGCAATATGGCGGAAATCTTGCAATTGGAGGACGTAAGCAAATCATTTCAAATCGATCATCAAAACAAGCTTACCATTCTGAATGATATCAGTTTTAGCGTCGGTTCGGGAACCAGTATCGCTATCATTGGGCCATCGGGAAGTGGAAAAACTACGTTGCTTGGCTTGTGCGCCGGTTTGGATCAGCCCAGCTCGGGTACCATCACCCTCAATGATGTCCAGCTGAACCGGCTTGACGAGGATGACCGGGCTTACATCCGTAATCAGTACGTCGGATTTGTATTCCAGAATTTTCAGCTGCTCCCGACGCTTTCCGCATTGGAAAATGTGATGGTCCCGATAGAACTCCGGGGCGAAAAAAACATAGAGCCGAGGGCTAAAGAATTATTAGAAAGGGTGGGATTAGGTGAAAGATTCAAACATTTCCCTTCTCAACTGTCGGGTGGCGAGCAACAAAGAGTCGCCATAGCAAGGGCTTTTATCGGAAATCCCAAAATTCTCTTTGCAGATGAACCAACCGGAAACCTGGATGAAGAAACCGCCGAAGGCATTACAGATCTGATATTTGAGATAAACCGGGAAACCGGCACCACCCTGGTGTTGGTTACCCACAATGGAGACCTGGCGCAAAAAACGGGTAGGATACTCAAACTACACGGCGGCAAATTAATAGAAGACACACTAGTAAACAGTTAATGGATTACATCATTAAACTCATTCGGAAGAAAAAACATCCGTTTGTCGACAAATGGGTATGGAGATTGGCATGGAAAGACGCCCGTTTCAATCTGGGCAGATTGATGTTGTTTATCTCATCTATTATTATTGGTGTCGCCGGACTGGTAGCGATCAATTCCTTTAATGATAATTTGCAGGATGAAATTGACCAGCAAGCCAATGAACTGCTGGGCGCTGACCTGGTGGTGGAAAGCGATAACCATTCTTTGGATGAGGGAACATTTTCATTTGTGAAATTGATCAGCGAAGAGACTTCCAAAGGTGTCGAATTTGCCTCGATGGTCTATTTTCCAAAAAATGGTGGTTCCAGGCTCATCCAGGTAAAGGCATTTGAATATACATTCCCCTTTTATGGTACGATTGAATTGACAGATCGGTCCGATAAATCCGCGTTTGATGCCGGGAAAGGAGTTATGATAGACGAGTCCCTTGCCCTGCAATTCGACGTTCATGTTGGCGACTCATTAAAACTGGGCAAGGGAAAATTTTACATCTGTGGCATTGTCATTCAGTTCCCGGGAAATACCAATATCAGGGCCACCTGGGCTCCGGCTGTTTACGTGCCTTATGAAAGACTTCCCGAAACCGACCTCATACAGTACGGCAGCCGGATAGAATATCAGAACTTTTTCAAAATGAAAAAAGCCAATATTAACGCTGCTACCAACAAGTTAAAAGAAGAATCAAAGACCAACGACTATGACTGGCGAACCGTTGAGACCGAAAAAGAAAATATGAGCCGGGGCTTTCAAAACCTGTACAAATATTTCCGACTGCTGGGGTTTGTAGCTTTAATTCTGGGATGCATAGGCGTGGCTAGCTCAATCTTTGTCTACATGCGGGAAAAACGCAATTCTGCCGCCATACTTCGATGCATAGGTGCAAGCGGCTGGCAAATATTCTGGATATTTTTCCTGCAGGTAGTCGTCCTGGGTTTGGTGGGCAGTATATTTGGCGTTCTTGCGGGCATTGGCATTCAATATTTATTGCCCTGGGTGGTAAGTGATTTTCTGCCCATGGAGATTAGCCTGTTTATTTCATGGAAATCGATCGGTGAAGGTTTGCTGGTGGGCATGATCATTTCTATATTATTTTCTGCCTTACCTTTATCACACATACGATTTATTGCGCCCCTGGAATTAATCAGGGGAAACATTTCAAAGACCAGAATCCGGTCAAAATTCAGGCGGACGATTATTATACTCATCATTTTATTCCCGTGGTTATTTGCCTACTATCAGACAGACGATCTGTTAAAAGGAACGGCTTTTTATGCGGGGCTTTTACTGGCATTTCTGAGCCTTTATTTAATATCAAGAGGTTTGATTTTTACCCTTGACAAATTTATGCCTAAGAGGATCGCCTTTATCTGGAAGCAGGGATTTTCCAATCTTTTTAGGCCCAATAACCAAACCTCTGTTTTGGTTATTGTCATCGGATTGGGAGCGTTTCTGATCTCTACGATGAATTTAATTCAGAATAGCTTGCTTGGACAGGTAGAATTTGTGGGGTCGGGCGAAAGATCAAACACCGTGCTTTTTGACATTCAACCTTATCAAAAAAAGGGCGTCATCGATTTAGTTAACAAATATAATATTCCCATTCAACAAGTTGTGCCTGTTGTAACCATGCGGCTCCAATCGATCAAGGGAAGAACCATTGAAGACATACAAAATGATACGACCGAAAATCTGAGCGATTGGGCACTCACCCATGAATACCGCGTTACCTACCGTGACACGTTGATCTCATCCGAAGAGCTCTTAAAAGGCAAACTGATCCCTCACCAGGGCCAGGAACGGGATAGCATCTTTATCTCTATCTCCGAAAGACTTGGTGAAAGACTAAAACTCGACCTTAAAGATGAGGTGGTTTTTAATGTCCAGGGATTACCCGTTACAACTTATGTAGGGAGCATAAGAAAAGTCGACTGGCAAAGGGTCCAGACTAATTTTATGGTAGTCTTTCCTACCGGCGTATTGGAACAGGCTCCCCAGTTTTTCGTGGTGGTCAGCCGAATAGAAGACAAACAGGTAGCTGCCAAATTTCAACAGGAGCTGGTGCTGTCGTTCCCCAATGTTTCGCTGATCGACCTCAATCTCATTTTGAATACCGTCGATGAAATATTCGATAAAATTGCCTTTGTCATTCGCTTTATGGCTTTGTTCAGCATCATCACAGGAATGCTGGTTTTGTCAGGCGCTGTGATCAACAGCAAATACGCCCGTCTGAAGGAAAATGTGCTTCTGAGAACTATGGGCGCACTGCGCAAACAAATTAATGGAATGACCCTGATAGAGTACGGCTATCTGGGAATATTTTCGGGCCTGGCAGGAAGTATTTTAGCGTTGCTGGCTTCCTGGGCGCTGGCGAAATTTTTCTTTGATACGCTATTCTTTCCCGATTTTATAAGTCTCCTGGTGATCTGGACATCCATCTCAATTTTAACGGTATTTATTGGATGGTATAATTCAAGGTCCATACTCAACACTTCACCTCTGGAAGTACTGAGGAAAGAAGCTTAAATGGCGAATGTTTGTGGAAAGGTTAATGAGTGGTATCTACAAAGGCCTTCTTTGAAAATTACTTTTTCATGATTGCACCAAATTTTATTCTGTGACGTCGAGCGCTGGCATGGCAAAACAGCGGGGGTGCGATAGACAAAGCGGGGAAGCATTGTTTTGCCGAGATTTTTTTGCTTTACTTTTTTCATCGAATGGAAAAAAGTAAGAATCAATTAGAACAACCAAACAATATTTGGAGACAGCTAGACAACTCACCCCAAAATAAAGGAAAATATGTTAAAAATGGGGTTTCAACATTTATATTCTGCTACATCAATTTGCTATTAGGGAATGTAAACAATGATTTTTAAAAAAAATCAGGGACACTCTACAAATCTCCGTAAAGAATGGACACATTTCCGTTCAGGTATTTCCGGTCGGCGCGATCATCATTGAGTTCCAGCACATAGTAGTAAACACCTGCGGCCAGCTTGTTACCATTCCTTTTGCCATCCCAATTATTTTTGTATCCCTTTTCTTCCAACACTTTATTTCCCCACCGGTTAAAAATAGTCAGCACACTATTTGGATAATGCTCAATACCTTCAATAATAAACCGGTCATTTTTCCCATCCTGATTGGGGGTAATGATATTATAAACGGCAACAGGCGGAACAAAACCCACGCAAGCTATGTTGGACCA
>Ga0055477_10000286_pt1 | contig 13290 bp, 7 predicted proteins | sample Muzzi_PWA_D2_FD_57683 | JGI IMG/M metagenome (GOLD analysis project Ga0055477, IMG submission 57683) | Wetland microbial communities from San Francisco Bay, California, USA, that impact long-term carbon sequestration - Muzzi_PWA_D2 | ecosystem: Environmental > Aquatic > Marine > Wetlands ... | reverse complement strand
GACCGTTTACACTCTTATGGCTGTGAACCGACATAAGCAGTTTTCCTTCAAAAGTTCGGAATAACATGCCATGCCCAAAATTTGGTGGTGTAACAGGATCTTTTTCCTGCACCCATGGCCCATCCAATGTGCCGCTTTCCGAATAGGCTACCCCCTGTACATAGTCGCTGAAAACCCAGCTTGTCCAAATCATCCCTAATTTCCCGGTTTGCGTTTTGAACAGGTAAGGGCCATCTGTCACTTTGTTGGGGACGATACGGCCGTATTGGTCGTCATCCTTGCTCCACGGCGAATCGTGTGCAAAAAACAATATTTTTCTTTTCCCTGTCGTACCACTTAAATCCGGTTTCAACTCTATTTTTTCCATTGTCCCGTTCCAGTTTATCAGCCATTCACCGCAATAAATCATGTAGGGCTTTCCATCCGTATCTACCCAAAAAGTACCATCCAGAGTAGGCAAGTTGGCAGGCAAATACGTGTCATCTTCCATAGGAACATAAGGGCCATCAGGTTTATCACTCACCAAAACATGGCTGGCCCGCCGGTGAATCACATTTCCTTTTACGGTGTCAATCACTACATCCCTATTGGTGAAAGTAGCGAAGTAGTAGTACTTGCCTTTGTATTGGTGCAATTCGGCTGCCCATATCATGGGGCGTGGTCCCATCCAGGAATCAGGATCCGTTTTGGTTACCACGTATGGACCCGCCCATTTAGCCAGGTCTTTACTTTTCCATAGCAAGCCGCTGGTCCCGGTCATATAGTAGGTTGAGGTATTTTTATCGGCCAGAATAGCAGGGTCGCTCAACCGGATAGAATCCAAAGGAATGTTTTCTTTGAACTCTGGCTTCCAGCCCTGCGCAAAAATGCCGGTAAAGCTTAGAAGCATTAATAGTGTAGTCAGGGTTACTTTCACAATGTTTAAAATTTCAGGTTCATTTTATAATGATCAGCAAGCTTCATGGCCTCTTTTTTAGTTATCTGAATAACCGAACCATGTTTGGGAGAGGTGAAATTAGTTGTTTTCATTACACCCTCGTTGAAGTGTCTAATATCAGTAAAGTTGACAAAGTCAGTAGTTTCGACAAAGCCAAAATTGTGCGGCTGAATACTAAAAATGTCGTACATAAGTACCCATTTATCTTCACCAATGCGTTTCCAAACGTTGGGCGCTTCACATGCACCGGGTTCCTTATCAACCCATTCGGGTGCATATTGGTAATCCCTGTTGATATACTCTGAAACAGCCATTTTTATACCTCCAGGTCTTTCCTGTGCCACATACATCATGCAATACCGCCCGTCAGCCATTGGAGTGATGTCTGCGTCCAGGATCTGGATCGTTGAGTCGGGATATTCGAATAAAGATGTTGGTTGTGTTACCAGTTTGGTAAAATCATCATCGACATAGGCATAATACAATTTAGTCCGACCGTGCCCCATACGCATGGTAAAATAAATCATCATCTTTTCTTCCACCGGATCATAGATGGTTTGGGGAGCCCAGGCACATCCCATTTCTTCATATCCTTCGAAGGCTTCATCGAAAAGGAAATTACTGTGTGTCCAATGAATAAGATCGTATGACTTCATGAGTACAAAACCACGATTGTTTCCCCAGTCGTATTCTTTTTGTGGTCTTTCCCAGGTGGTTTCCCTGTATCCCAGGCGTTTGGCAAACAAATGAAGGTCTGTCATTACTACATAAAAGGCACCATCGAGACCTCTCGATATATGTGGATCACGAATCCCTTTTTGACTTGCAATTGTATCCCCTGCAATGATCGGCTGGCCTTTGTTTACATCGGTAAAAGTATATCCATCGGTGCTGAGAGCCAGAAACAAACTGTGCGTTGGGTCGGTAAAATAAGCCAGCAGATAGGCTGCCATGTCCTTTTCCTGTGCCTTTTTCGGCTGAGCAAAAGAAGATACAAAAAATAGTATGCATGGGATGACAAATAATGCATTACGTGCTCGGTAGCTTGTTTTCATTTTTTGACTTTTTATTTCTTTATCTCATCCACGCCTTCGGTAGTCATTAAAATAGGTTTATACATACCGTTTTCATCAAACTCCAGTTTGTCGATACACATGCTACGGCTATAACTTCCTCCATCGGTTTGAATACCCCCATTGTGGTAGATAAAGTACCAATTGCCTTTGTATTCGATGATCGACTGATGATTGGTATTGCTGTTTCCGGCAATTTCGTTGATGATACCCTTGTAGGTATAAGGTCCGTCGACTTTGTCGCTAACTGCAAAGGCGATCCGCTCAGGAAAGCCGATTGCAAAGGTGAGAAAGTAAATGTCGTCTTTCTTATGGAGCCAGGGCGCTTCTGTAAAAGGAAATTCCATCTCACCCTCTATAGAAATGGTTTTCACACCATAGTCGGTGTCGTACGAAATCATATCTTCATTTAACTTAACTGCCCAGCATGCGCCATTGCCCCAAAACAACCATGCCTGACCCTGCCCGTCCGGCAGGCGGGCGTCATCGTCAATAAAAGCGGCCGGATCAATTGTACGCCAGCTATGTTTTTTTCCCGGACTGTTTTCATTGGTCAACAAAGGTTTTCCTAAGACGTCCTTGTAAGGACCCTCCGGACGATCGGCAATCGCAACGCCAATACCTGATGTATTGGTGCTTACATACCAATAAAATTTACCATTTCGCTCAATAACATGGCCTGCATAGGCAAACTCGCCCTTATTCCATTCAAAACCTTTTGCATAAAGAGGGATATCGTATTCGAAAAAGTTTTTCATGTCGGTAGTGGCAAAACAACACCAGTTTTTGATGTTGTACCAACTCTGACCTCCTGTGGAATCTTCTCCTGTGAAAATGAATAGAGTGTCATTGTACACCATGGCTGCCGGATCGCAGGTATACTTGTGTGTAATTACCGGGTTTCCTTTTGCCTCCCATTGTTGAATAATATTTTGTTGGGAATAGCCATATGAAATGCTGATCAGGTATATCAATATTGTCAATGTTTTCGGGAAAGGATTGTGCATTCTTTTATTTATTCTGTATAAAAATTGATTCAGACTTATTTACTTTTCACCAAAGAAACATCGTCAACCAGGCAATAGGCACCGGCTTTACCATCAGCAAGGAAGCCTATTTCCACCTCATTATTTTTTACTTTCACATTTTCGATACTAATGGTTGTCCAGGTTTCATTTTCATCCTTAACACTTACTTCAAAGCGTTTCTCCCCTGATTTGGCATACATTTCGAGCTTATTGAACCCACCACTGTTTTCAATCTTGGCCGTTAACATGTAAGAGCCATTTTCGAACTTCACATATGGTGACGAATCGATCTTTTGATGAACTTGTCGTACAAAGTCCACCCTGTCGCTCATATTCATGCTTCTTTCACCAATCACCAGCTTACGTTCTTCGGTTGTATTTTCATGGTTCAACACAGGTGAAAGTGAATCAAGCGAGATTTCGGTCCCTTTTATCACCTCGGTTTCCCATCCTAACAGCCGGGTCTGGACAGGTTTTACCGGGCTGGGCATTGGTTTTCTGTCAGCATCAAAGCTGGGGTTTTTCACATAGTTGTTATCATCAGCCACATTCCATTCACCGGTTTCTTCATTTAAATTCCATGAATTCAGTGAATTAAAATAAGGGACGTAACCATCGAAGGATAAAGGGCACCATTGGTTGTACCCCAATCCATTTCCGGCAAAATCAGCCCATCGGTCACCGCAGAAGATGACCGTTTCTTGCCTGCTCCCACGAACGGTGTAGAAAAAGCCTGTTTGAGAAATATGTGCATAATCATCTTCACAGCCCGGAAATACCTGCATGTCGTTTTCCGGGAGATAAGGTCCCCAGATATCATCTGCCACAAGATAGTAGGCCAGGGAGCCATCCCATCCATAAAGTTGAGATGCTGCCAGGTAATATTTGCCTTTGTATTTGAACATGCAATTGCCCTCACGCCCTGCACCCTCGAAAACCTGCTTATAGTTCAGCAAGGTGAGGGTATCATTCTTGAGTCCAATTTCTGATAAGTATATTTTATGACGGCCTTTTCCATAACAGTAAACCAGGTATGATTTACCTGTATCCTCATCAGTAAAAACAGTCTGGTCGCCCGTATTTGAAGTGCCGATCCAATCCATCATGCTCTTCACATGCTGGTATTTAAAAGGGCCTGTAGGTGAGTCGGAAACAGTAAAAAGCACCCGGTCGTTGTATTGGATTATAAGTACGTATTTGTTCGCTTCTTTGACATATGCAACGCCGGTACGCCCCAGCCACCCCCGTCTCCGTCCATCCTTGAGCACCTCGTCAGGAGTCAGTACGTGTGCTTCAAACTCCCAGTTGACCAAATCGGTAGATGAGTAACAGGTTACGCCCTCAAAGCCAATTCCACGTTTAGTAGAAGAAGGGTCTTCTCTGTATGTTTCTGCCCCTTTATAATGCACACCATACCAATAGTATTTTTCCTCGCCTGTTTTCGGATCAGAAAATTTGAAAATACCACCTCCCTGACTATAAATGGGTTTGCCGTTTTTGGTATCCCAAAAGCTATCGTTCCTGATGTTGTTCGATTGTGCAAATGCCAGCTCGCTAAAAGAAATAGTGAATAGACATACACTTAAGATGATCTTAAGGGTGCAAAAGGGTTGTTTTTTATTCATAACATATAAAAATTTTAACTTATTCCGCTTTAATAGTTAAAGAAGCGCTGGTCAAACCTTCTGAAACAGCCTTCACTGTAATTTTCCCTGGTTTTTCAGCTTGCACAATCGCCAGGCACAAACCATTGAAAGCTTTTCTTTCATTGGCCTTGGGAGATGATAAGTCCCTCATGTTACCACTTTCAACACCAATAATTTTAGCGCCTTCCACTTCAAACTGAACCAAATTGTCTGCCGTTGGTACAAGATTTCCATCTTTGTCCAGGATCTCCACTGTAACGTGTGCCACATCGGAGGGCTCAGCTTTTATTTCACTTCGATCCACTGATAGTCGAATTTGTGCAGGCTCGCCTGCCGTTACCACACGGTAGGTACATTCCTTACCATCTTTTTTCCCTTTCGCCAGCAATTCTCCCGGTTCATACACTACATCCCACGACAGGTGAAGGTCTCCGGTCGTTGTGTAAACCTTCCCTTCTTCGGGCTTATTCCATCTTTCTGTGTTCCCTTTACGGGGAAACTCCAGGTATTTTACGCCATAAGACTTGCCATTTAAAAACAGCTCTACGGTGTCACAATTGGTATAGCAAACCACTGGCACTACCTGCCCTTCACGACCTTCAAGGTTCCAATGCGGCAAAAGGTGCAGGGTTGGTACTTCGGTCCAGATGCTTTTAAAGAAGTAGTACCCATCTTTTGGAAAACCACAGTTATCAAGATAACCCGAAGATGCACCACGAGAAGGCCACCTCCAGGACTCACCATAATAATCAATGCCTGTCCACATAAAATCGCCTATCACATAATCGTTCAAAAGAGTATATTTCCAGCGCTGTTCAACATCTATGAGTCGTCCGTGAGTATAGTTTGCGTTCACTTTGCCTGGATTATCTCCCAACTGGTACGCACCACGAATACCCCCCATACCCGAGGATTCGGTCGCAACCACCCGGCGATTGGGATATTTAAGTTTATCCTGATGATAGTACAATTCACGCCGTTCGTGCCAGCGATCAGGATAGTTGTAACCTACTATTTCATCTTTAAATTCAGCAAGATATTCTTCGGACGCAGGATTATCATCGGCGACAATACGATCATTACCGGTTGTAACCAATCGGGTAGGATCAGCTTCTTTGCAAATGTTTATGAGTGTGCGGGCTAATTGGGGCCCCTCTTGGCTGGATTGATCAGGCACTTCATTGCCCACACTCCACATCACTACGGACGGATGGTTTCTGTCTCTGTAAACCATGGATTTCAAATCCTTTTCATACCAATCTTTAAAATATACATGGTACGCGTGTTCTCTTTTTCCATGGATCCATTCATCAAAAGCTTCATCCATTACCAAAAAACCCATTTTATCACAAAGATCCAGGAATTCGGGTGCCACGGGATTGTGAGCCGTTCGAATAGCATTGCATCCACCCTCCTTTAAAATCTGAAGACGACGTTCCCAAACCCTTTCAGGGACAGCCGCTCCAACCGCCCCTCCGTCATGGTGCAGGTTAACACCTTTCATTTTAACCTGTTTTCCATTTAGCAGAAATCCTTTATCAATGTCATAGCGGATAGTTCGGATCCCCATGTTTGTATATATACAATCTGTTTCCTTGCCATTTACCAAAACAGTTGATTTTAGGGTGTATAAATACGACGATCCCAGCGACCATAATTTGGGTGATGGAACTACAATTTCCTGCCTGGCAGTATAGTCGCTTTTTGCGTTGATGCTGGTTTGCGTCTCCGATGAAGCTATTTCTCCGCCCTGCTGGTCTATAATCGAATTGCGAATTATTATATCCTGAATTGAATTTGTATTGTCATTCAAAACCGATGCTTTGAGGTACATAGTGGCGGTATCATTCTCAACAGATTTGGTATAATAAAATATACCCCATTTCTCAAAATGAAGCCTTTTAGTTTCTACCAACCGAACATGCCGGTATATACCTGATCCCGTGTACCATCGGGAGTTGGGCTGCATGGAATTATCAACACGTACGGCTATCACATTATCCGTATTTTTCAGCAAACCAGTGAGATCGTAAGAAAAACTCGAATACCCATAGGGGTGTCTGCCCAGATAAACATCGTTGACCCATACTTCACTATTCATGTAAACACCATCAAATTCGATGGAATATTTTTTTTCAGGATCGTATTTTGGAACATCGAATGTTTTACGATACCAACCTATGCCGGTAGGGAAAAAGCCTACGTTTCCACCTCCCGGTGCGCCTTTATCATTTTCCAATTCAATGCTCCAGTCGTGCGGAACATCCAGGATTCGCCATTTATCGTCATTGAAATCTGATTGCCTGGCTTTTGGAAAATCACCCAGGGAAAACTTCCAGCCCGGATCAAAATCAGTCGTATTCCGGCTTTTATTTTGTTGGGCAAAAAGCATTGAGCTAATTGCCAAGGCGCATATAGCTAAAGTATATTTTCTCATTTTTTATAAGTCAAGATTCCGAAAAAGTTACTCATTGTAATTTGCGAAGAATTTTGAAATATCAATTTTCTCATTAGTCGCTCTGTTCTCTTTAAATTCAAAACCGGTGTCTTCAGACATTTTCAAGAATGACAGGTCGGCACCAATAGCATAATCTTCTAGGGCATTGACCAACCGAATGCTGAAGAAAATAATTAAAGCGGCGGACAAAAAATGTTTAGTTTTCATTTATCAGTTGTTCAGAAACTATCAGACTGTTTATCTTTAAAGTTCTAGTAGCTTTCATAAAAGATCATTAAACATGTAAAACACACCATCAATTTAGGCGTGGTACCCCATTTTGAATATTGGCACTATTCAAAACTACAAACAGCATTATCTGGGATTATGGACATATTTTTTGATTTTATGGACAATAGTACGATCTATAAATGGAGCTATTGAATAGCTGAATTCAGCAAAGATTGACCTCTTCATTTGCTATAAAATACAAATAAGACAATCAGGCACACAAAATGTGTCGTAATAATTTTTTACTAATTAAACTCAAAATAATAATTTTACAGTCTCGATCCGAGCTGAAGTTTCCGGATCAAAACGATCACTTTTCATATAATTAATTAAACTATACAAAAGCTGCCGGGCCTCTGGGCGCGAATCGGTGGCTGACAAAAGATCTACTCCGCTTATCAGTAATCTTCCTTTTCCAACCTTAACTTCAAAGATAAGTCCCAGCGGCCTGTTCGTCACCCAATCATCGACTATCCTTACGATTGGCCTTAAATCTTTGTCAAAATCCGAAAGGATGATGGCGTCTGAATGGGTCATTGCGTCCCACCACTGCCAGTTGCTGTGGTATTCAGTAGGAAATGAATTGAATGCCGGGTGGCCGGGATTGCATAAAATTCCCAGGGTATGCGGGGCTTGTCCGCCGGTCCATGCAGTATTCCAGAAAATGCTTGAAAAGCCTACGGCAATGCTTCCTCCCTTTTCATCCCTGACGCTGCCTTTTTTTACAGTAAGCAAAACTTTCCCTCCGTTTTGGAGAAATTCGGCCGTTTTTTGATCCAATTGCCGGACCACCTTTATATCGTCCGTACTTACAGGCGTTCTTTGTTGCGCGGAAGGGTAAACCCAGATATCCCAACTGTTTTCATGGCGACCGATCTTTATGGCCAACACTAATTTTTCCGGTTCCCTTATTTCGCTCAACTCCGCTTCTATTGAACCTATTATTGTCCCGTTTCCAATGGGAATTTCGTCGACTTCGAACTTGCCTTCTTTGACCGTATTCCCGTCTGGGTCGGACAAGGTCCAGGTGATATCGGAATTTGAGATCGCTTCCTTGCCATAATGGGCCACTTCCACAGTTGCTTTTAATGTCTCGTCATTCACATACACCCTCTTGGGCAGGCGAATCAGGGGAACTGTCTCGCTGCAAAACCGGTTATATTCTGCGGCAGTCACATACCCCTTTTCGTTCCAGAAAGGATCGAGTACGCCCACCAAAGCTGTCCCCTGGCCCGGAAAATCGTGGAGATCCAGCAACTGAAAACCGGCCTGTCCTTTCGTACGAAGCGCCGCCTCTATGTCTGCTTTATAGCAAAGCGTCTGAAGCTTACCGGAAGCCAGCAGAAAACTATCCGCCAAATGCAGCATATTGTTTTTCTTCAAAGTCTCTCTAAAGATCTCAAAATTTTTGGCCCTTAATACCCCGTCATATTTATCTATCTCTTTAAAATTGGGATATACACACCACTGACCTATCTCATGTGACACCACTGGCCGGTCAAACTTCAATATTACATCTTCAAAATCGAACAATGTTTGCGGTGACTGACTGTTGATAATGCTCGAAAGACCGGCTCCCCAATGCTGTATCCTGGGGGCAGGCATTGAATGATAATCATTTTCAGGTATAGCTGGCCAACCTGCTCCGGAGGTATATATTCTTCTTCTATCCAGAGCTTTCCAGTGGTCAACGTAGTTTTTCAGGTATGTCACATGGTTGTTTCCACCAGGTTCGTTACCATATGCCATCAGACAGAACGACGGATGATTACCATAGTTTTTCAAATTGTACTCTGTTTCCTTGTACAAAAATCTGTCAATGGGCAGGGAGTCGCCTATCGTAGCGCCCTGGTTGGCCCAGGAGGAATTTTCCACCTGCAAATACACACCCGCCTGGTCGGCAGCTTCAAAAGCCACTTCAGGAGGGCACCAGGAATGAAATCTCATGTGATTAAGGCCATGGGATTTAATGACCCTGTAAATGCGTTGCCAGGTTTCCATTTCCATGGATGGATACCCTGTCTTCGGAAAAATAGCACATTCTAAAGTTCCTCTTAAAAAAACAGGCCTTCCATTTACTATGATATTTCTATCCTTTATCTCTATCTCCCTCATCCCAAAAGTAAGCGACTGTTTGCCTAAAGTTTCTCCTTCTTCAGACACCAGTTGTGCATGCAGTTTATACAGATTCGGGGTAAATTCATCCCAAAGCAACGGATCGTTGCCCATTTTATATACAAGAGTTGAGGTGGATCGACCTGATGGAAGGGCAACACCTGACATCTGGTCGGCAATTATTTGTTCGGATTCGCCGTTAAAGCTTGCGGCAGAAAGTTTAATCTGTCCTTTAAGGTCTGTTCCCGAAGTATTATTGACGATAATTTTTACTGAAACCAATTTATTATCTATATCAGGTGTAATCTGAACATCATCTAAATAGACTGTCGATTTTTTTTGCAAAGCAATCCTGCCCACTATTCCGTTCCAGTTTGTTTGGGTGTGATCAGAGATACTATGGGAATTTTGACCCACATTTATCTCTTTAATCCGGTTATCGACCCTGATGCTGACCGTGTGCTTTCCGGGCGTCATAACTTTTGAAAGATCATAAACATGGGGCGACCCCAATAAATTTTGTGATCCGATCCTTTGGTCATCCACCCAGACCTGTGTTTCCCAATGACATCTTTCCAGGAAAAGTTCGATGTGCTGCCCCTTCCAATCCTTTGGAATCTCCACTTCTTTCCGGTACCAGGCAGCGCCGACATAATGCTTCAACGGCTGGAGCCAGAATGGGACTTTAAAATTTTCCGGATCCCGGTATTTGGCGTATTCCGGTTGAAAGAAATAGGAAGAATCAAATATTGACCCGGTCCATTTTGTTTCCAAGCTGATGTCGAATCCCTTCCCATTGGAGGTCATCGATCCAGGTAAAACCACAGTTTCACTGAATTCTTCTTTAAACCACTCTTCCTCAATTCCCAGATCCTGTGAATCAATTTTAAAAGCCCATACACCGTTAAGGTCCAAGCTATCAATCTCTTTCTGGGAGCATGAATTGACCAAGGAAATCACTATGAAACCCAGTGAATATAGAATTGATTTTCGAACAAATAGCATAATATTTATCATGATAATTGGATTAGATTTTAAAAGGAAATAATGGCCTTGTACTCATTGGCCACATTTATATTTTTAATGTCCAGGTATTTTCCATTGGTAAATTCTGGTATTTGGGTGAAATCCATAAGAGTCTCCTGATCGCTGTACAGTGGATGAAAGATCAACACCATATTCTCTTCCGGATAATTCAGGAATAAAACCTTTCAAACCAATCTCCCATTTCTTTTCATGATAAAAATGGTCTGTGACCAAAAGCCCGTCAATAAATGCCATGCCTCTGTCTCCAACATAATCTATTTCAATAAAGACATTATTAAGTTGGCCAAGGTCACCTTCAGGTACAACTGAATACTTTCGGTTTCACTTAAGTTATTTTACAATTACCAACCCATCCGGCACAAATACTCGCTCGTATTTTTTGTTTCCGAAAAAAAATAAATTATCGATAATTTCATGCGTAGTTTCAGGATTATTTAATGGACATTCATACGTCATTAATGGATAATGCTATGAAATTCCATTAGCGGCCAATAAAGTCGTATATTTTAGCAGAAAAAGTGCCATAACAAGTAGCATTGCAAGGGGCTTTCAAATACAATTCACACCAAGAGGTAGTGTTTGTGAATATAACATAAAAAATGTAATTGCATTGGTGGATCATGGCTGGCAACTGAGAAATTTGCTACCGCTAAGGCTTATGATCAAATAACCATGCAAGTGAAGGAAGCAATATTGAAAACGTAAAATTATTAACGAAATGAAAATCAAAAGTTATGAGCTCTTCAAAGTACCGCCACGCTGGCTCTTTTTAAAGATTGAAACAGATGAAGGGATAACAGGCTGGGGTGAGCCTATTATTGAAGGCAGAGCAGATACCGTGAAGGCAGCCGTGGATGAACTAATGCAAGGGTTGATAGGGAAAGATCCGATGCCCATTGAAGATCATTGGAACACCATGTATCGTGGTGGATTCTATCGTGGCGGCCCTGTTCTTATGAGCGCTATGTCTGGCATCGACCAGGCACTGTGGGACATTAAAGGAAAGTACTTCGACGCCCCCATATACGAACTCATAGGAGGTAAAACAAAAAACAAAATGAGGGTATACTCCTGGATTGGCGGAGATAAACCGGCCGATATAGGAAATGCTGTACTGGAGGCAAAACGAAATGGATTCACCGCAGTAAAAATGAATGCCACCGATGAGATGCAAATTATTGATTCCCATAAAAAAATTGACAGCGTCTTAGAACGATTGGCTGCCTTGCGTGAAGCAGTTGGCACAAGTATGGAAGTAGGAATTGATTTTCATGGTCGACTGCACAAGCCAATGGCAAAAGTTCTGGCAAAGGAGCTGGAACCCTATCACCCTATGTTTATTGAAGAACCCGTCTTGCCCGAAAACAACGAAGCATTAAAAGAAATTGCAAAACACACCTCCATACCGATCGCTACAGGTGAGCGAATGTTCAGCCGCTGGCATTTTAAAGATCTATTAGCCGAGGGCTATGTAGATATCATTCAACCTGACCTGTCGCATGCCGGAGGGATCACAGAATGCAAGAAGATCATCTCTATGGCCGAAGCTTATGATGTAGCCGCTGCACCCCATTGCCCGCTTGGGCCTATCGCATTGTCAGCATGCCTTCAGGTAGATGCCACCTGTTACAATGCATTTATTCAGGAGCAAAGCCTGGGGATCCATTATAACGTTGGTAGCGACGTGCTGGATTATCTTAACGATAAATCGGTGTTTCAATACCAGAATGGATTTGTAGCTATTCCATCCGCCCCTGGTTTGGGTATTGATATAAATGAAGATTATGTGAGAGCCAAGGCAAAAGAAGGTCATAACTGGAAGAACCCATTGTGGCGGCACGAAGATGGTAGTGTTGCCGAGTGGTAAGCAATTATACTTTCAATTTTTCTAATGCTATACCTGAATAAAACAGACACATCCCGGGCAACAAAAGTCCGATATTCCGTTCTTGCGGCTGTCTTTGTAAATGTAGTGATCAATTACATGGATCGAAGCAATATCTCGGTGGCAGGATCAGTTATCAGCAAAGACCTTAACCTCAGTACCGTTCAAATGGGCTACATATTCTCTGCTTTTGGGTGGACGTATGCCACACTGCAAATCCCCGGTGGTGTATTGGCTGATCGGTTTGGCATTCGAAATTTGTATGCTATAAGTTTGATTATGTGGTCTTTGGCTACGCTTGCCCAGGGTTTTGTGGCTGGCTTTGTTACCCTTTTTGTCATGCGTGTTTTGATTGGCGCGTTCGAAGCCCCATCTTATCCTATGAACAATCGTATTGTGACGAGTTGGTTTCCGGATAACGAAAGAGCCGGCGCAATTGCGTTTTATACATCTGGCCAATTTATCGGATTGGCATTTCTTACGCCCGCACTGACGGCTATTGAATTGTATGCAGGGTGGCGGGGTCTCTTCATAATCTCAGGATTTATTGGAATAGTGTGGAGTATAATCTGGTTTTTCTTTTATCGAACACCAGGTGAACATAAAAAAATAAATGAGGCCGAATTACAGCACATTGAGCGCGGAGGTGGATTAGCGGAGCCTACGGGGCAGGCTGATGGCGAAAGGTTTAAATGGCAAAACATTGCGTTGGTCTTGTCAAAAAGAAAGCTTTGGGGAATTTATATTGGCCAGTTTGGTGTAGGTGCAACAATTATTTTTTTCCTGACATGGTTTCCCAAGTATCTTGTGGAATACAAAAACATGGATTTT
>Ga0055477_10000285_pt1 | contig 13296 bp, 14 predicted proteins | sample Muzzi_PWA_D2_FD_57683 | JGI IMG/M metagenome (GOLD analysis project Ga0055477, IMG submission 57683) | Wetland microbial communities from San Francisco Bay, California, USA, that impact long-term carbon sequestration - Muzzi_PWA_D2 | ecosystem: Environmental > Aquatic > Marine > Wetlands ... | reverse complement strand
GGATTCGAACCACCGTTTCTCGGTCCAGAGCCGAGCGTCCTGCCGCTGGACGACCGGGCACCAATTTGGCAACCGCTTCTCGCAAGGCTACCCAATCGAACCCGCTGTCTGCCAGCTGAATCCCTGGGCGACAGCCACCGCAGGCGCTCTCGGGAGCTCAAGGGTCGCCCGGCTAGCTCCGTGTGCAAGTTGCTTGTCTCGCTGGCTGCCACTGCCGCTCCTCGTCCAAACCGAGAGCGAAACCGACCCGCTGTCTGCGCCCCGCAAGTCGTCGCCAAGCGAGCACCTCGTCGGCACCGCCTTAGGACGCCCGCATTCATGAGAGAGCGGGGCGCGGAATGCCGTAAGCGGATCCCTATCCGGACGGATCGTCTGTGGTGAAGAACAGGATCCGGCAGGGACGTCGCGATCGCCTCGGAACACAGCGCCACGAGATCCTTAGGTGGCCCGAAGCCCGCGCTGGTCCGACGTCGGGCGCTCAGCGCCTGGTCTCGTATCTGGTCAGCACCACGCCGTCGGGAAACGTCCGGGTCTCCACCAGGCTCAGGTTCACCCAGTTGTCCAGGGCCGTGAAGAACGGCGTGCCGCCGCCCACCAGGACCGGATGGGTGACGATCGCGTACTCGTCGATCAGCCCGGCCCGCATGGCAGCTGCGGCGAGTGTGGCGCCGCCGATGTCCATGGGGCCGCCGTCGTCGGCCTTGAGCCTGGTGATCTCGGTGACCGCGTCGCCGGTGACCAGGCGGGTGTTCCAGTCGACCGTGCTGGTCGTCGAGGAGAACACCACCTTCGGCATTTCCTGCCAGCGGCTGGCGAACTCGATCTCCGCCGGTGTGGCGCCGGGCTGCTGGTCGGCGGTCGGCCAGTGGGAGCTCATCGTCTCCCACAGCTTGCGCCCGTACAGCGCCAGGCCCGTCGCCGCCACCCGGTCGGACCACCACTGGAACAGTTCGTCGCTCGGCACGCTCCAGCCGAGGTCGTCGCCGGGCGCGGCGATGTAGCCGTCCAGGGTCAGGTTCATGCCAAAGGTCAGTTTCCGCATGGCGTCAGTCTCCCGTGAGTCGGTTTTCGGCGTACATACCAGCACGGCGCGGAAAAATCATCGGTCAGGCCCACCGAGGGCCAGTTGACCACGACGCCAAGCAGATGCTCCGTACGGAAAGGAACCGGTGCCGGCACACCGTCGCGTGGAGCCCGTCCCGAGAGCACTGGCCGAGGGCGGTGTGCCGTAACACTGGTTCGGTGATGTGTGCCGGTGAGGGGACGACAACCGGGACGGCGCCACGCCCATGTGCAGGCGTAGGCGAGGGCCTCCCGGCCGGACTCAGGCGCCTGCCCGGGACCGATTGCCCAGCGCCACGCAATCCACCGGACCACCACGTGGTGCATAGGCATGACCTAATGCAGAGCAGGGGCGCCGACGGGACGGAGACCTAAGTCAACTCGCTTGCTCAATCGCGTGGTTGCGAGCGTGTAGGCGGATGTCTCCCGCGCTCCCGGTTTGGACGAGAAGCAGAAGGGGCGCGACCGCGCCAGCCAGATTGACCGGCCTCCTTCTCGTCGGTTCACCCCGAGGGAGAGCCCGAGGGAATGCGGCTCGGAGCGCTGCTCCCTTCTCCCTGGTGCCGGGCAGAGTTCGGCCTACCCAAGTATTCAGCTTCGGCGATGCCGCGATGGCGCCAGGCGGAGCTGTAGAGCGCGGTACCTGACGCCTCCGCCTCTCAGCCGCACGGCGAAGCGGTGGTGGGGCGCGCGACGCAGGCGGTTCCTGCCCACTCGGTTGAGCCTGATCCGGACGAGCTTGCCCCTGCCGGCGGCGATCCTGAAGGCTCGCTTGCCCAATAGCACTCGCCTTCCCCGCTTGGTTGTCGGCCGGTGCGTGTGACGCTTCGGCTTGATCCGCATGATGAGCTTGACGACGCCCTTGCAGTCCCCGCCGCCGGAAGGGCAACGCATTCGCAGCAATGCCCGGCCGTGCTTCACCTTGGCCCGGCCGGCAGCGATCGCCTTGCCGTGAAGCTTGGGAGGGGTCGGCGGGGTCGGGGGGCGTTCGCTCACCTGGACCGCGGAACTGGTTTGCACCGCCGAACCGGCCTGGTTGGCGGCGGTAACGTGGCAGGCGTAGGTGCCGGCCGCCGGCGGCACGAAGGTGCTCTGTCGGGTACCGGAGACGGCGGAGCCGTCGCGCAGCCACTCGTAGGCGTAGCTGCTCGGCGCACGGTAGAGCTGGGAGCTGAAGCTGTCGGGCACCCAGGCTCCCTGCGAGCAGGTGAGCATGTCGCCGGCGACCGTGCCGCCGCCGATCGACGGTGGCGCGACGGCCACGGGTGCTTTCTGCAGGATCGGGAACTGCGGCCATTCGAGAGGCGCCCCGGAGGTCGGGAGCACCACGCCCCCGCTCCCTTCGAGATCCGCGTAGGAGATTGCACCCATGGTCTGCGATTCGTTGCCCCAGTAGATCCGGCGCGCTTCGGGGTCGATCGCAACGCCCCGCGGCGAGACCGTGCTGGCGCCGCTCACATTGAGGAAGCCACCGCCGGACCCGTCGAGGTTGGCGTAGGCGATCGGTTCCGCGGCGCCGAAGTTCGCCCAGTAGAGCCTGCGGGCAACGGGGTCGATCGCAACGCCGGCCGGGTTGGACTTCGGCGCGCCGGCCGTGTTGAGTTCGCCACCGCCGGAGCCGTCGAGGTTGGCGTAACCGATGCTGGGGCCGTAGAAGTTCGCCCAGTAGATGCGGTTGGCGACCGGGTCGATCGCGACGCCCTCCGGAGAGGCGACCGGCGCGCCGGCGGCATTGAGGACACCGCCACCGGAGCCGTCGAGGTTGGCCTAGGAGACGCTGCCCCCGCCGTTGACCCAGTAGATGCGACCCGTGGCGCTGTCTATCGCTGAGCCCCGCGGTCCGTCAAGCGTTCCGTCGGCCACTGACAGAACAGAGCCGCCGCTGCCGTCGAGCGCGGCTCGGCCGATTTCTCCGGGTGACCCGCCGGCGTTCCAGTAGATGCTGTCGGCGGCGCCGGCCGCAGCGGGAAGTGCCAGTGACAGGGTCAGGGCTGCGATCACCACCACAGTCCCTCTCATGTCGATCGACCCTCGCATCACCTCAAAGGAGTGTAGGGCGAGCGGCAGCAGGGTCAAGGCGGGTCTTCACCGAGGTCAGCGAGGGGTTTCAGAGTCGGCGGCGATCAGCGCCGACGGCCGGACGGTCCGCTTGGTGGCAGGATCGAGCCCCGTCTTCCTCTCGCGGCAGCTTGCCCGCGGGATGCGGACTTGATAGCGGTCGTCACTCTTCTGGAACACGGTCGCCCGGGTGCCTCCGGGGAGGATGAGCGAGGTCCGGTAGAGGAATGAGGTCTTCCTGAGCGCGTAGCAGCTCGCGGTCGCTGGGTCACGAAAGCCACTGCGTAGCAGTTCTGCTACGCTATGTCCGTGAAGCGGATTCCCCAACGAGAGCTTCGCAACGACGTCTCCGCCGTTCTACGGCGCGTCGTGTCGGGCGAGCAGCTGCGCGTCACCGTCTCCGGGCACGACGTCGCCGATCTCGTGCCGATCAAGGACGCGCCCTCGTGGACTGCCGGCTCGCGAGCGCGGGAGCTGATCATGGGCGCTCAAGCCGATGCGGGCCTGGCAGCTGAGCTCGACCAGGCGTTTCCGGACACGACGGACCAGCTCTGAGGCAGGGGGCGGTTGCCGTGCAGGCGGTCCTCGACACCTCCGTCTTCATCGCGCGCGAGCAGGAGCGACCGCTCGACACCCTCCCCGACGAGGTCGCCGTCAGCGTCGTCACCCTCTCCGAGCTTCGCCACGGCGTCCTCGTCGCGAGCGGTCACGAGCAGATGGCGCGTCGCCTCAGCACTCTGGAGGTCGCGCGGCAGATCGCCGCGCCGTTGGTGATCGATGAGGCCGTAGGGGACGAGCTGGCGCGCCTGCGCATGGGACTAAAGGCGATCGGCAAGGCGATGAAAGTCATGGACGCCTGGATCGCCGCCACGGCGATCGCCCACGGCGCGGCGGTTTGCACTCAGGATGCGGACTTCGACGCGGCGGCACAAGCAGGACTGCTCGAGGTCACACGGGTGTAGCTCGGGCGGGAGCCGGACAAACAGCGGTCAACGTTGGTCTGGCGTCAATTGTTTGGCCCGATCCAAGTCGTGGGTTCCGGTGGCAGCAGATGCCGTTAGCTGGGCGGCCTCATCGGCGAGCGCGAGCTGAGCATCAGCCGATACGCCTGCTCCTCGTCCCAAGCATGAGCGCGCGACACCGTGGTTTGCGCTTCCGCAATCACGTTCCCGACTCCCCCATACGAATACGTAAGCGAGCGGGTTGGCGAATGCGGTGCAGGCTGAGCTAGGACCAGCCCAGGCTCGGGAATAGGAGCGCTTCGCCAGAGTCCGAGGGTGCCCGATTCGAAATTCCGCGGAAATTAGGCGCATGGGGGAGCGATTTTCCCGCCGCTCGTCGTCATAGGGTCAGGGGTCCCTGAGAATGGGTGCCAACCGTCAGATGGCTACCGAAACAAGGACAACCGTTCGCGTCGTGGTCAAGCTCCGTGATCTTGACACCGACGCCCGTACTGTCTTTGAGCACGATGTGGCGCCCCCTCGAGACGTCAGCGAGCAGCGCGCGCGGATCATTGAGGTTGTCGCGGAGCACAAGCCGGCGGCCGAGATTCGCTCGTTTGCCAACCACGTTGCCAGCTTCGTCGACAGCGAGCATTTGGTCGTGGCGTACTTTGAGGAGCCCAGTGAGATCAAGAGGGCGCTGGCAGAGCTGAAGCGTGAGCATGGACAGCGTGAGCTGTTCGCCGCCGCGCCGGAGGAAGAGGCCGCCTGAGCCGAAGGCTTAGACGTGAGTGAGCCGGCCAGCCAAGGCGAGCTTGACTTCTCGCCGGTCGAATATGGCGGGCTCTACTCCGAGAACTTCCTAGAGACCCGCCTACCGCACTGGCCCGAGTACAGGGACCTCGACTGCCAGAAGCTCATGGAGGAGGTCGAGCAGATCTGGGAACGAGAGGGCCCGTCTCTGCCGGAAGCGAATGAGGCCCAGGTCGAGGAGCACTTCGTTCAGCCCATCCTCGACCTACTTGGGCATGCCTGGACTCCGCAAGCCGGGTACTCGACCCCGACCGGACGCAGCGTTCCGGACTACGCGCTGTTCCTGAACGACGATGCCAGGTTGAAGGCCGCTCGGCTGCAGAAGAACAGCCTCGAGCGGTTCGGAGACGCTGCCGCAGTTGCAGAGGCCAAGGAATTCGAGCGCCCATTCAACACCCGCCGCGGTGGATTGCTGAGGGAGGATCCGCACGCCCAGATCCTTCGCTACCTCAACGAGACCCGGGTCGCGTGGGGCATTCTCACCAACGGCCGCCTTTGGCGCCTCTACTCCTACGAGAGAGCGACGCAGGGTCACTACTACGGCGTCGACCTTGTCGCCCTTCTCGAGCGGGGCGACGCGGAGGAATTCCGCCGATTCACGGCATTCTTTGCTCGGTCCGCTCTTGAGTCCGACGAGCGTGGCCATTGCCTGCTTGATCGCATGCTCCGTGAGGCGGAGCGGAGTGCGGTGGCCGTTGGCGATGCGCTCGAGCGCCAGGTCTTTGAGGCGGTCCCCCTCCTTGCCACAGGGCTTCTTGCTGAGGAAGATCGGTCCGCTGCCAGCCTGGCCACAGCGTTTGAGAATTCCCTGGTGTTCCTCTATCGGGTGCTGTTTTGCCTGCACGCAGAGGCGCGCGGCCTGCTTCCAGTTGACAATCCGCACTACGAGCCGCAAAGCCTCATGCAGCTGCGCCGCAGGGTGGCGGATCAACGGGATGGGGGTGTGACCTACAGCGAGCGCTCAGATCGTCTGTATAGCAACCTCCGCGCGCTCTTCCGCATCGTCGACGAGGGCGAGCCGGCGTTTCGGGTGAACGCCTACAACGGCGGTCTCTTCTCGCCTGCGCAGCACCCGTATTTCGAGGGCCGATCGATCCCGGACCCGCAGATCGCCTCCGCAATCGACCTGCTCTCGCGCATCGATCGCGAGTTCGTTGACTTCCGTGAACTGTCGGTTCGGCACCTCGGGACGATCTACGAGAAGCTGCTCGCCTACCGGCTCGCCGATGACGACGGGACGCTGATGCTCGAGGAGTCGCCCCTGAAGCATCGCTCCGGCTCCTATTTCACACCGGAGCGCGTGGTCGATGTGATCATCGCTCGTACCCTTGAGCCGGCCCTCCTGAGGGCGTCGGCCGACATCTCCGCAGCCGGACTCTCGGGGGCGAAAGCCCTGAAGCGCTTCTTGGGTCTCAGAATCTGCGATCCCGCCGCCGGTAGCGGCCACTTCCTGGTTGCGGCCGTCGAGTACGTTGCCCAGTTCATCGCAACCGACCCCTCCTATGGCGAGCACGAGGGAACCCAACCTCTCGAGCTAGCGGAGATTCGCCGGCTCGTCGCCGAGCGCTGCATCTACGGCGTCGACATCAATCCGATGGCGGTCGAGCTGGCACGCCTCTCGCTTTGGCTGGCAACCGTGGATCGAGAACAGCCCCTAACCTTTCTTGAGAATCTGCGGGTTGGGAACTCGATCGTTGGAACCAGCGTGCAGGATTTCCTCGATGGCGGGAAGTCGGTCTTCAGCACGGCACTGGCTCAGAACGCAAAGGAGTTGCTCAAGCAGCGTGCGGAGATCGTTGCGCAGCCCAGTTCGACGACAACCGAGGTGCACGAGAAGGAAGAGATCGCCGATGCGGCGGAGGCGCTTCGCCAGCCGATCGAGGAGTTCGCAGACGAGACACTCGGGGTCACGCTTGGCGACCCCGAGATCGGCGACCCCTTTCACTGGGAGGTCGAGTTTCCTGAGGTTTTTCTAACCGCGTCTGGCGCGCCTCGCAGGGACGCTGGGTTCGACGCACTTATCGGGAACCCACCGTACATCCAGATCCAGAGCCTAGGTCGCATCACTGCGGATTTTTGTCGAGAGCGCTATCGCGTGGCAGCGGGCGCTTTCGACGTCTATGTCGTCTTTGTTGAGCGGGCGCTGGAGCTCCTCGGCCCGGTGGGGCGGCTGGGGTTCATCGTCCCGAACAAGTTCACCAAGCTGGAAATGGCCAAGGGCCTGCGCAAGCTGTTGGTCGAGCGCGAGGTAGTCGAGGAGATTCTCGACTTTGGAGGCGCGCAGCTATTCGGCGCCACCAACTACACGGCGATCCTGGTTCTCGATTCGAGTGGAGACCGCCCGACTGCCGAGTATCGAAGGTTGCCCGCGGCCGACGGTGATCCGATTGCTCAGATCGAGAAGATGGAGCCGTCTGAGTTCAAGCTCTCCAATCTTGGCGAGGCTCCTTGGATACTCGCTACACCGAGCGAGCAGCGCATCATCGACGCGGCATCTGAGGGCGCACACACTCTCCAAGACGTGACCGATCAGATCTTCCAAGGCCTGATCACAAGCGCAGATAGAGTCTTCCACTTCGACGATCTGGGTTCGGCTGGACCTCTCCGCCGTGTCCAGAGCAAGGCATCGGGGCAAGTCATTGAGCTGGAGCCCGACCTATTACATCCGCTGGCAAGCGGAGGTGATGTGCGCCGTTACGCCTTCGCACCGCTGCGGACCCTTCTCCTTTTTCCCTACGGCAGAGCCGGCAGTGACGCAACGCAGCTGCTCAGCTGGGAGGTGGTCGCGGCCCTACCTCGGACGGCGGCTTATCTCCGGAAACACGAGGAGACGCTTCGCGGAAGGGAGCGGGGTAAGATGGACCACGCTGGCTGGTACGGATATGTCTACCCGAAGAATCTGGCCGCGCACGAATTTCCAAAGTTGGGGATTCCGAGGCTGTGCGAGCGACTCAGGGCTAGTGCAGATTCCAGCGGCGGCACGTATCTGGACAACGTTGACGTCAACGGCGTAGTGCCGCGCACTGGGGGCCCGTCTCTTTGGCAGTTGCTTGTGCTGCTCAACTCCCAGCTTCTTGACTTCCTCTTCAAGCTCCAGACGGTCCCGTTCCGAGGCGACTACATGTCGGCGAACAAGCAGTTTGTCGCTCCTTTGCCGATCAAGGTGCCCGACGACGTGACGAGCTTGGAAGGGCTGGGAAGGAATCTCCACGACATCGCCCTCAAGCTCGGCGTGGAGCAGAAGGGCTTTCTGGATTGGTTGGGGGGTCGAGTCGGTGTGGACCCTCGTTCTTTGCCAGGCAAGACGAAGTTCTCCGCGTACGACTCACACTCGACTGGCGAGCTACTCGCACAGCTTGCAAAGTCGGCGAAACTGTTAGGTGTTGACCCGCGCGCTCGCGCCTTTCGGGACGAGTTCAATCGAGAATATTCTGCAAGCGTCGAAAAGCTTCGCGCCCTGCATCGCTACCTGGGGGTGCTGGAGGCGACGGCCGACCGACTCGTCTGCGATATCTATGGGATCACAAGCGCGGACCGCGCACTAATCTTTGGCGAGAACAAGAGCTGACGTGATCCTGCAGGACCCAGGGCACCCCGGTCGAGTTCTCAGAGCGCTCGCCGAGATGCTCGCCGACCCGGCCGTTGAGCGCTTGAGGGTGGCGGTGGCCTATGCAAACCTGACTGGCTTCCGGGCCTTCCAGGGTTTACTCGCGGCCGCCGCCGGTGCCATCGGGGTCGAGATCATCCTGACCCTCGATATGGGCATTACGCGCAAGGCTGCCCTTGAAGCCATGTTACGGGACTTCAGCGGATCCGTCAGGGTGATCTCCAGCGAGTCCGGCTTCGGGACATTTCATGCGAAGGCGTTCGTCGTGGACCGAAGTGGGGCACCCCAGCGTGCCTTGATTGGCTCGGCCAACCTCACCTTTCCGGCTCTTACGAGAAATCATGAGGCGATCTCTGTAGGTGACCTTGTGCACGACGAGGTCGAAGCATGGGAGATGTGGTGGGCTGATTTGGTTGCAGCCGCCCACGATCTGACCGAGGATGTGCTCGCCGCGTACTCGGAGCGTCGCCCACCGCCGAGGCGACATGAACGAATTGCCGACGAGGAGGTGGAGACGGGTTAGGACGGCTCGCCGATCTCACTTGCGGGGTTCGAGCTGTCTGCTGATGCGGCCGACTGGCTCCTGATCGATTGGGGCGGCACGGGGCAGTACCGCGTCCAGTATGAGTTCCCTAAGGCGGCCGCCGCATTCTTCCAACCGGACGTCCATCAAAAAGAGACACAGGCGATCACTATCCTGCATGGCAAAGGCGAGTATGGAGACAACCAGCTAACGTATTATCCGGACAACGGTATGGTGCGGATCAACTTGGACTGCGGCATCCCAGTAGTCGTCGACGGTTCGATCAAGCTCAAGACGTCCCTGTTCACGCGGCTCGGTCCCGACCAGTACGAACTCCACCTCGTCAACCGAGCTGAACGAGCAGCGCTCCTCGCGGAAGCCACGTGCATGGGTGGGACCGGCCATACGCGTCGCAAGGACGAAACGTTGCGTCAGTTCGGCTGGGCAGGATCGGCTTAATTTTCGGCGCTGGATCGTCGCCTGTCAGCGGCGCAAGGTGCTGGCGCCGGACGCCTCGCCGCCAGCGCCGGACGCCTCGCCGCCAGGTCGGCAGGATTGACTGCGCCCGAACGCTTCAGAGCGGTGGTGGCGTCAATCGTGATTGACGCCACGGCCGCTTTAGCGCTTCGAGCTTCATGTTCACGGGAATCGTCGCTGCTCTAGCGGACGCCGGAGCACTCGATCGCGTCGCTGGGCGCGACCTGATGCCGGCGACCGTGCCGAAGCAGGCCGGGAGGCGATGTTCCCTCCACCATGCCAGAGTCGTCGACAATGACTTGTCCAGTTCCCGAACCGATCGCATCAATATCGTGGATCTTGGAGCTTCCAAGGGATCTCGGGGTGCGAAGGGACACCTCCGCCGCAGTGATGCTGCGATCAGGAACGCCTTCGGGGTGGGAGAAATCCGTGGATGAACTCCCGGGTCGCGCAGACTGGGAACGCCATGGAATGCCCCTGAGGCGTATTCGGTTCAGGCGGGCGAGAGTCGGAATTGGTATGCCGACCGAGGCAACGGATCGTGCCTTCGGTGAGCTACAGCAACTGAAGGGCTTCGCGAAGGCCCGATACGTGCTGGGGCTGCGGCGCTTGGCCCGGCGCGGAGTTAAGGAGTGGAAAACGGTCTGCGAGATGACGAAGTGGTACGTCGGCGACGAAATCCCGGACCCCCCGGGCGCTGATCCCAGCGGTTTCGAAGCGAAGCTGCGCGAGGGGTTCGACGAGCTCCTTGGCGACCTGGACCTCTGGCTTCGGGCCTACGGAATGATCGCGGGTGAGTTCGAGATCGGATCGATTGCCTTGCACGACCTGCCTGCAGCGATCCCGTGGCTGATCGAGTTGAAAGCTCCGGGAAAGCAACTTGCTCTTGACACCGGCTTGTTGCCTCTGCACACGCGCACCCCCGACATCGTCGGGGCGTTCGGAAATCAAGAGGCCGCCAACGAGGCCTCCCTGATCATGGGTACCTCTGAGCGCTTCCCTGCCTTCCCAGCGCTTAGCACCCTCTTCGGGGCACAGCTTGAAGCTCGGGCCGGCCGAAGCCGACAAGCAGTGATCGATGCTGGCACCGCCGTCGAGATGATGGTTTTCTGGTTACTCGGGGAGATCAAGCGGCGTCGAGGGGAGAGCGAGTCCGAGATCGAAAGATTGAACGACCGTCGCTGGAAGGACATCTTCAACCGCGACCTGCCGGAAGCCCTCAGCGTTCCAGTCGGCGCCACTGGCCCGGTCCATTCGGGCTGGTGGCGCGATGCCTATGCACTGCGCGTACGTGCCGTCCATAGGGCCTATCGACCCTCACAACCAGAGGCACTGCGCACCGTGTCGGCAACCTGGGACCTTTTCGATTGGTTCGGGGAACGGCTACGGTCAACCGCCGGGCTTGAGGACCTGGCGGAGAAAATCCCGGTCAAGCGGAAATAGGTTTAGTTGACGAAGCGTCCTGGGAAGGACGCCACGAGGACGCGCGGGGGTGGCCTTCCAAGGGGGCAGAGCAACACGCGGTTCGGCTAGCGTGACTCTCGATGATCGCCGCCCTTGAGCGAATCGGGACAAGGATGTGGACGTTCCATTTCCGCCTACCCGCGTGGTTGTGGTGGTTGATGGGGTTGGCGCTGGTGGCAGCAGCCCTGTTCGCGCCCAAGTTCGAAGTTTCGATGGCCGCTGCGGTCCTGGCGCTCATCGCACTCGCTGGCGGAATTCGCTGGATGGCGGCAAAGCGACGTTGTCGCCACTCGCTACTAGTGGCGCTCTTCTTTGAGGGTGCCAACGCTAGGGGTCGGGCCGATGAGGCACAGCGAATCGTGGTGGACACCCTTCGCTCACACCTTCCGACGGATCTGCGGGACCTCGTGCAGCCCTTGGCGCTGGAGATCGGATCCGACCAGCAACCGCTCGCCGAGCGAACCCGAAAGCGACTACGCGGCATGTTCGTTTTGCACGGCCGGATCGCCTCACGTCTCGATGGGAACTGGTCGATCTATCCGCGGATCCTAGAGCCCGCATTCGACTCGACGACGCACATCGACTGGTTCACGCGGGACCGGACGCCGGCGAATCCCCGCTTTGGGCCATTCGCGAGCAGCCTCACACCGCAGATCGGTGTGCATGACGATGAGTTTCCGCTGGAGTTTTGTCGCGACCTCGAGGCCCTGCTGCGCGGCATCCTGGGACGGGCGGCGGTTGCCTTCGGAGCTTCCGAGGAGGCGGTGAAGCCGCTCAAGGAGGCGCTCGAGATCGCCGGCGAGAGCACAAATGCGCAAATCGATGCGCTGCGCCTGGCTCTTGCACGTGCGATGGCGTCCGAGGGCGAAATCGACGAGGCGATCAAATACCTGCGCGTTCGCGTGGGAGGCGAGGACCCCTCGCCCGAGCTCCTGCGCGGCTTTGCGCACCTGCTCGTCGATCGTGCGAGCCGAGTAGAGGCAGTCGGTGGTGAACCTAACCCAGCCGATCGTGATGACCAAATCGCAGCACTACGGCTGGCGCGAGAGCACGTCGCGGACCCTCTCCGCGACCAGAGCACCTACAACCTGTTCGCCGCCCTAGATTTCGGTGGAGCCGACGAGGAGGAACGTCGCGAGGCCGATCAACTCCTGGAAGAACTCTTGCGCTCTCGGACGCGATACGGGAAGCAGTGGTACGTCCGCCGGGCGGCTGCACTCCGGTCCTGGCGCCGGGTCGAGAAAGCTTGGGCGGAAGAGGACAAGGATGCTGAAGAGGCCGCAGGCAAAGAGGCAGCTAGGTGGTACTCGCGAACGATCAGAGCGAGGCCGCGGCTGCAGCTAAGACGCGTTGGGCGGGAGCCATGGCGGTGGCTGCACTGGACCCCGCTCTCGCCGATCCTCTATGCCAACGGTGTCGACGCCCATCGGGTAGCGGGCAACCGGATCCGGGCGCGATGGCTGGAGTGGCGCTTCCAGCGGATCCGCAAGCGCTTTTGGAAGCGAGCGTGGAAAGCAACCAAAGCTCAGGACTGGGCAAGGGCAATGGCCTTCTACGACTGGGTCGCGATCGTCGGGCGAAGAGACGAGCGCGAGATCTTCGCCACTATCTACGCAGCTGTCTGCCGCTGGAGGTACGGGCAGCGAGAGGAGGCCGAGCACGACTGGGCAGTTGCACTGGTGCAATACGGCCCCATGGCACTGCTGGCACGGGCGAACCTCGTCTGGTTCTTCGAGCAATGGGGAATCGACGCGACAGTGCCGGGTGACGAGCCCACTAGCCAGGAGGAGGTAACCGCGATGGTCAGCGAAATGCTCGAAGAGGCCCCCGGCATTGAAGGTGGACCATCCTAAGATGGAACCTCGCGACGAACCCTGCGGGAAATGCTGGATGAGGTTGGCCACACTCCTCTTGGCGAGCTACTCGACTGGTTCTTCGTCTCCGGTCTGCGAAACGCCTTCGCCCACGCCGACTACATGCTGCACCAGGACAAGTTCCGCAGTCGCTCCGAGCTGTTCGAGATGGACGGCATCCAAAGCCCGGAGATCAGCTTGGACTTGGTCGCCGACATCCTCAATCGCGCCCTGAGCTTCTACGACGCCTTCATGGCAGAGTACGAAACACAGCGCACCGGCTATCAGTCCAACAAGGTCGTCTTCGGGCGGTTTTCCGGAAACGAGCCGGTCCCGGTGGAACTCCTGGCCAATGAGGTCCGCGGGCTCTACGGATTCCGATCTCCGCCCGAGGGCGGACGAGATTCCTCCTGATCCGATATGACTGGGCCGGGCCGGTCGGCCCTACCGAGAGGCCGGGGCTGCTCTTGGCCTGGAATCTTGCTCCTGCTTTGCGCG